>NNBU01000588.1_pt1 | contig 39273 bp, 38 predicted proteins | sample 1173781 | NCBI WGS metagenome assembly NNBU01 (sample SAMN07173937, study PRJNA388173) | plant metagenome | biome: Plant school; feature: Soil; material: Symbiotic tissue of Blasia pusilla L.; isolation source: symbiotic tissue sample KVJ2 | host: Blasia pusilla | place: Norway: Troms, Kvaloya...
GTGCCGGACCGCGTCGAGCGGCCGATGCCGGCCGTGGCGATGCTGCACGACGCGCTGCTCGACGGTCTGTTCCAGGCCGCGGCCGACAGCACCGAGCAGGCGATTCTTCATGCGCTGTGGCGCGCCACGCCCGTGACGGGGCGCGACGGCAACCACCGCGCCGCGCTGGCCGAGCTGCTGCCGCCCTCTTCACTCTCTTGCTGACCTCATCACTGACTGCACCGCCATGAAAGTCCTGATCTCCACCGACATCGAAGGCGTCGCCGGCGTCTACCACCCCGAGCAGGTGCGCCCCGGCAACCCCGAGTTCGAGCGCGCGCGCCTGCTGATGACGCAGGAAGCCAACGCGGCGATTGCCGGCGCCTTCGACGCGGGCGCCACCGAGGTGCTGGTGAACGACTCGCACGGGGGCTTTCGCAACATGCCGCCCGATGTGCTCGACCCCCGCGCCCGCGTGGTGCAGGGCAAGCCGCGCTACCTGAGCATGGTGGCCGGCGTGGAAGAAGGCGTGGACGCGGTCTGCATGGTGGGCTACCACTCGCGCGCGCAGGGCCGCGGCATTTTGGCGCACACCATCAACAGCTTTGCCTTTGCGGGCATTGCGCTGAACGGGCAGGAACTGGGCGAGGCCGGGCTCTACGGCGCGCTGGCCGGCGAGTACGGCGTGCCGGTGGTCATGGGCAGCGGCGACGACGTGTTCATCGCCGAGAACCGGCCGCTCTTTCCGCACGCGACCTTCGTGGAAACCAAGAAGGCCACGGGCTTCGGCAGCGGCATTTCGCTGTCGCCCGAGCAGTCGCGCCGTGCCATCCGTGCCGGCGTGGAAGAGGCTCTGGCTGCGCATGCCAACGCCAAGCCGCTGGTCCTCGCGGGCCCGCAGACCGTGACGCTGCGCACCCAGTCGACCGCGCTGGCCGACCTGTTCTGCCAGTGGCCGGCGTTCGAGCGCGTGGACGGCGTCACGCTGCGCTTCACCGCCCAGACGGTGGAAGCGGCGGTGCGCATGCTGAACTGCTGCTCGGCGATGTCGTCGATGCTGCGCTGAGGCGGCACCCGGGCACCCGGGCACCCGGGCACTTCGCCCTTTCTTCCTTACTGGAACGCGACTTCGCGCATGCCGATGCTGCGCGGTGCGCCCGACGCGAAGGCGCGCGGGGCATGGCCCAGGGCCGGAGCGCTGTGCCCCTGGTCCAGCTTGAACTGACCCACGATCTGCGACAGGCTGCCCGCCTGCTCCTGCAGCGACTGCGCGGCGGCCGAGGCTTCTTCCACCAGCGCGGCGTTCTGCTGCGTGGCCTGGTCCATCTGCGTGATGGCCTGGTTGATCTGCTCGATGCCCGAGGTCTGCTCCTGGCTGGCGGCGCTGATCTCGCCCATGATGTCGGTCACCCGCTTCACGCTGCCCACGATCTCCTCCATGGTGCGCCCGGCGTCGGCCACCTGGCGGCTGCCCTCCTCCACCTTTTCCACCGAGTCGCCGATCAGCGTCTTGATTTCCTTCGCGGCCGCGGCCGAGCGCTGCGCCAGGCTGCGAACTTCGGAAGCCACCACGGCGAAACCGCGCCCCTGGTCGCCCGCGCGGGCCGCTTCCACCGCGGCGTTCAGCGCCAGGATGTTGGTCTGGAAGGCAATGCCGTCGATCACGCTGATGATGTCCACGATCTTCTTGGACGACGCATTGATCGAGCCCATCGTCTCCACCACCTGGAACACGACGCTGCCGCCGCGCACGGCCACTTCCGAGGCCGAGGTGGCCAGCTGGTTGGCCTGGCGCGCGTTGTCGGCGTTCTGCTTGACGGTGGAGGTCAGCTCCTCGATGGAGGCGGCCGTCTGCTCCAGCGAGCTCGCCTGCTCTTCGGTGCGCGAGGACAGGTCCTGGTTGCCGGTGGCGATCTGCGTGCTGGCGGTGCTCACGTTCATCACCACGCCGTGCACCTGCGAGAGCGAGCCCTGCAGGGCGCTGCGCATCAGGTCGAGCGCGCGCAGCAGGTGGCCGGTTTCGTCCTTGGCGTAGCGGGATTGCGCGGCGCCGGTCAGGTCCATGTCGGCGATCGACTGGGCGATGGTCTCGGCGCTGCGCAGCGGAAGCACGATGCTGCGTGCCAGCATCCAGGCCAGCAGCGCACCGGCCACCAGGCTGACGGCGGAGCACACGATCAGCAGCATGCTGGTTTGCGCGCGCAGGTCGTTGGCCCGCGCGGCGGCCGCGTCGAGCTGCTCGCGCTGCAGGTCCACGACCTGCTGCACGCCGGCGATGTAGCTGACCGACGTGGGCTGGAACTGGTTGTCGAAGGCGCGGTTGGCGCCGGCCAGGTCGCCCGTCAGCTTGAGCTTGCTGACTTCTTCCCGCGAGGCGAGGTAGGCCTTGCGCAGGCTGCCGACCTTTTCCAGCAGGGCCTTCTCTTCCGGCTTGACAAGCTTGCCCTCGATGAATTTCTGCAGCTCGTTGGTGTCCTTGATGGACTTGGCCGTGGCCGGTGCGAAGTAGTCGATCAGGCTCGAATCGCTGCTCTTGGCGATGGCCGCGGCGCGCTGCACGCCCGAGGTGGTGTGGCGCAGCCAGTCGGAGCCGGCGCGCTCGGTCTTCACGTTGTCGTGGATCATCGTGTCGATCTCCTGGCTCAGTTGCTGCAGCTTCAGCACTGCGGCCACGCTGGTGGCCAGGAAAAGCGCCAGGATGGCGCCCAGCACGATGGCAAGGCGCTTGCCAATTGAGACGTTGCTCAAGAACATGATCGGACTCCGGGACTCAAGGGGAATGGAAAGACGGCTGCCGAGGCACGCTCGGCGCGCATCGAATCTGAAGGACGCGGCCAAGGCGGCCGCTCCCATTGGCTGGATATCGGCAGTTCGGCCGAAAACTTGAGGGCCCGGTGGCAAACCGGCGCTGGCGGCTGCGAGGAACCCGTTCTGTTCCTAGAATTCCCCGGGCCGGCGACACGTTTCTGGCCCGCCCGGCTTATCCGGAATAAGCATCCAACCGTCCCGCAACCCGCATGGATACTGGTGAATAAGCTTATCCGCATAAGGCGCGAACCAAAAAATAGTTTGTTTCCATAAGGCCCCCTTTCAGAATCTCGGCTTCTTGCTGGGGCGCCCCGTTTCACGTTCGGCACCGCACTTCCTCAAGACATACGCACGCACGATGTACCAATACACAGAATTCGATCGCCAGTTCGTTCATCAACGAGCCGCCCAGTTCAGAGACCAGCTCGAGCGCTGGCAAAAGGGCAAGCTGCCCGAGGACGAGTTCCGCCCGCTGCGGCTGCAGAACGGCTGGTATGTGCAGCGCTACGCGCCCATGCTGCGCGTGGCCGTGCCCTACGGCGAACTGTCGAGCCGCCAGATTCGTGTGCTGGCGCGCATCGCCCGCGAATACGACGAACCCGAAGCCGAGGTCTACCGCAAGGCGCTGGAAATCCAGGGCGGCATGGGCAGCCACAAGCTGCCGACCCACTACGCCCACTTCTCGACGCGCCAGAACGTCCAGTACAACTGGATTCCGCTGGCCAAGTCGGCCGACGTGATGGACCTGCTGGCCTCGGTGGACATGCACGGCATCCAGACCAGCGGCAATTGCATCCGTAACATCACGAGCGACGAGCGCGCCGGCATTGCCGTCGACGAAATCGCCGATCCGCGGCCGTTCGCGGAAATCATGCGCCAGTGGAGCACGCTGCACCCTGAATTCGCCTTCCTGCCGCGCAAGTTCAAGATCGCCATCACCGGCGCCACCGAAGACCGCGCAGCCACCGGCTGGCACGACGTGGGGCTGCACGTGGTGAAGAACGAGGCCGGAGAACTCGGTTTTCGCGTGCAGGTGGGCGGCGGCATGGGCCGCACGCCCATCATCGGCACCGTGCTGCGCGAGTTCTTGCCGTGGCAGCAGATCATGAATTACCTCGAAGCGGTGATCCGGGTCTACAACCGCTACGGCCGGCGCGACAACATCTACAAGGCGCGCATCAAGATCCTGGTGAAGGCCGAAGGCCAGCGGTACATCGACGACGTGAACGCCGAGTACAAGCAGATCCTCGAGGTCGACGGCGCACCGCACACCATCACGCAGGAAGAGTACGACCGCGTGGCCGCCTCCTTCGTGCCGCCGACGCTGGCCACCCGCGTGCTGCAGAGCGCCGAGAAGACCGACGCCGAACTGCGCGCCCACGCCGCCGACGACGTGCAGTTCGCCCGCTGGCTCGCCCGCAACGTGGCGCCGCACAAGAACCCCGCGCTGCGCGCCGTCACGCTGTCGTTCAAGCGCCTGAAGCAGGCGCCCGGCGATGCGGATGCCGACCAGCTCGACACGCTCGCGCAACTGGCCGACCGCTTCTCCGCCGGCGAAGCCCGCGTGACGCACGACCAGAACGTGGTGCTGCCCTGGGTGCATGCCGAAGACCTGCATGCGCTGTGGCTCGCCGCCCGCGCCGCCGGCCTGGCCAGCGCCAACGTGCACCTGCTGACGGACATGATCGCCTGCCCCGGCGGCGACTTCTGCTCGCTGGCCAATGCGCGCTCGATTCCCATCGCCGAAGCGATCACCGAGCGTTACCAGGACCTGGACGAGCTCGACGACCTGGGCGAGATCGACCTGCACATCAGCGGCTGCATCAATTCGTGCGGCCACCACCACAGCGGCCACATCGGCATCCTGGGCGTCGACAAGGACGGCAAGGAGTGGTACCAGGTGTCGCTGGGCGGCTCCGACGGTTCCGCGCTCAGCGGCGCGCCGGTGGCCGGCAAGGCCGTGGGCCCCTCGTTCTCGGCGGCCGAAGTGCCGGGCGTGATCGAGGCCGTGCTCACCACCTACCGCGACACCCGTGTGTCGGGCGAGACCTTCATCGACACATTGCGGCGCGTGGGGCCAGACCCGTTCAAGGCCGCCGCCAACGGTGCGCGTTTCAAGGTGGAGGAAGCAGCATGAAGAAGACTCTCAACATCCTGGCTGCCGAAGACCACATCGACGACGGCGACCCCAAGGTGCTGCAGCTCGCCAACGACGCCGACCCGTTCGCCATCGAGGCCTGCCTGTCGGACATCGAGCGCATCGACCTGAACTTTCCCAAGTTCACCGACGGGCGCGCCTACAGCCAGGCGTTCCTGCTGCGCCGCCGCCTGGGCTTCACCGGCGACATCCGCGCCACGGGCGACGTGCTGATCGACCAGCTGGTGCAGATGGAACGCACCGGCTTTTCCAGCGCCGTGCTGAAAGAAGGCGTGGACGCCTCCGACGCGCAGCGCCAGTTCGACCGCTTCTCTGCCTTCTACCAGGGCGACGCGGTGAAGACCGCGCCGCACTTCGCGGCGGGCAACTGAGAGCGCAACCAGACCTTCGACATGAGCATCGACCTCGCACGCATCAACACCGAACTCGGCCGCAACGCCGAGGGCCTGGTGGACTGGGCCATCGGCCTGGGCCAGCCCGCGATCATCACCACCAACTTCCGCCCTTTCGAGGCCGTGATCCTGCACATGGTCACGCGGGCCAAGCGCGATGTTCCCGTGGTCTGGATGGACAACGGCTACAACACCGAGGCCACCTACCGCTTTGCCGACGAGGTGACCCGGCAGCTGGGCCTGGACCTGCACATCTACCTGCCGCGCCGCTCGCGTGCGCACCGCGAAGCGGTGGAGGGCCAGACGCCCGCGCTCGACGATCCGCGCCATGCCGCGTTCACCGAAGAGGTGAAGCTGGAGCCCTTTGCCCGCGCGCTGCGCGAGACGGCACCCAAGGTCTGGTTCACCGCGCTGCGGGCCACCGACACGGCGGTGCGCGCGCAGATGGACCCGGTCTCGGTCAATCCGGACGGTCTGATCAAGGTCGCTCCGCTGCTGCACTGGTCGTCCAAGGATCTTCACGAGTACTGCGTGAAGCACGGCCTGCCCAACAACTTCGACTACGTGGACCCGACCAAGGGCGAAGACAACCGCGAGTGCGGCCTGCATCTCGCGCACTGAGCGCCAACGGCTCACCCATCGCCTCACTGCCCCTTCGCATCCAGCACCCAGCCACCCATCCGATGAACGCCCGTACCGAAACCGAACTGCTGCTGTCGCCGGCGCACCTGTCCAACACGCACCTCGATGCGCTGGAGGAAGAAACCATCTTCATCCTGCGCGAGGTGGCGGCCGCCTTCGAGCGCCCCACCCTGCTGTTCTCGGGCGGCAAGGACTCGCTGGTGCTGCTGAAGTGCGCGGAAAAGGCGTTCGGCGCGGGCCGCATTCCCTATCCGCTGCTGATGATCGACACCGGCCACAACTTCCCCGAAGTGACGGCCTACCGCGACCAGCGCGCGAAGGAGCTGGGCGCCGAACTCATCGTGCGCAACGTGGAAGACTCGATGAAGCGCGGCACCGTGCGCCTGGCCCACCCGGGCGAGTCGCGCAATGCGCACCAGTCGGTGACGCTGCTCGAGGCGATTGAAGAATTCCGCTTCGACGCGCTCATCGGCGGCGCCCGCCGCGACGAGGAAAAGGCGCGCGCCAAGGAGCGCATCTTTTCGCACCGCGACAGCTTCGGCCAATGGCAGCCCAAGGACCAGCGCCCCGAGCTGTGGACGCTGTTCAACACGCGCCTGGCCCCGGGCGAGCACTTCCGCGTGTTCCCCATCTCCAACTGGACGGAGCTGGACGTGTGGCAGTACATCGAGCGCGAGCACGTCGGCCTGCCGTCGATCTACTACACGCACAAGCGCGAAGTGGTCGAACGCCGCGGCCTCCTGGTGCCGGTGACCGAACTGACCCCGCCGCGCGACGGCGAAACGGTGCAGGTGCGCGACGTGCGCTTTCGCACCGTGGGCGACATCACAACCACCTGCCCGGTGGAAAGCCTGGCGGCCGACGCCGCCGACGTGGTGCTGGAGACGCTGTCGGTCGACGTCAGCGAGCGCGGCGCCACGCGCATGGACGACATGACGTCCGAAGCTTCGATGGAAAAACGAAAGAAAGACGGTTACTTCTGATGAGCGCGACCACTGCAACCCCTGTCACGACCGACATTCACGGCGACACCGGCACCGCCCTGCGCTTCATCACCTGCGGCTCGGTCGACGACGGCAAGAGCACGCTCATCGGCCGCCTGCTGGTCGACAGCAAGACCGTGCTGCAAGACCAGCTGGCCGGCGTGCAACGCGGCGGCGAAACCGACCTGGCCCTGCTGACGGACGGCCTCTCGGCCGAGCGCGAGCAAGGCATCACCATCGACGTGGCCTACCGCTACTTCTCGACCGCCAGGCGCAAGTTCATCATCGGCGACGCGCCGGGCCACGAGCAGTACACGCGCAACATGGTCACGGCCGCCTCGGCCGCCGACGCCGCCGTGGTGCTGGTCGACGCGACCAAGCTGGGCTGGGCCGCCGAAGTGGAAGACGGCACCGTGGTCTCGCGCGAGCTGCTGCCGCAGACGCGCCGCCACACGCTGCTGTGCAACCTGCTGCGCGTGCAGTCGATCGTGTTCGCAGTGAACAAGCTCGACGCCATCGCCGATGCCGGCCTGGCCTTCGAACGCATCTCGACCGCGCTGAACGCCTTTGCCGAAGCGGCCGGCGTGCGGGTGGCGGCGATCGTGCCGATCTCGGCGCTCAAGGGCTGGAACGTGGCCACGCGCCACGCCGACTGGGTCGGCTACGAAGGTCCGAGCCTGCTCGAGCTGCTCGAAGACCTGCCGGTCACGGTGCAGGACGAGGCCGTGCCCTTCGCCTTTCCGGTGCAGTGGGTCGAGAAGTTCTCCTCGTCCGCCGACACCTCGCAGGGCCGCCGCGTGTTCTGGGGCCGCGTGGCCTCGGGCCATGTGGAACCCGGCCAGCGCGTGACGGTGCTGCCGAGCAACCAGACCGCCACCGTCGCCCAGGTGCTCAACCACACACGCCATCCGCAGGCGGTGCATGCAGGCCACAGCGCCGGCATCGTGCTCGACCGCGAGGTCGACGTCTCGCGCGGCGACTGGCTGCTGGCGCCCGAGGCTTTCGAGCCGGTGCGCGAGATCACAGCCACCGTGGCCTGGCTGGACGACGAGCCGCTGGTCGCGGGCCGCGTGTACTGGGCGCTGCAGGGCCACCGCTGGGTCAAGGCCAAGGTGGCGCGCATCGTCGACCGGGTGAACATCACCACCCTCGAATCGGATCCCGCCACGCAGCTGGAAGCCAATGCCATCGGCGACGTGGTGCTGGCGCTGCAGCAGCCGCTGGCGGTGCTTCCCTTCGCACAATCGCGCGCGCTCGGCTCGCTGGTGCTGGTCGATACAGCCTCTCACAAGACCGCCGCTGCCGTGCTCGTGCAGCCCGCCGCCGCAAAGGCCTAAAATCTGGGGTTTTCCCCGATCACATTGACGTCAAAAAACAAATGACCCACGTCGTCTCCGAAGCCTGCATCCGCTGCAAATACACCGACTGCGTGGACGTTTGCCCCGTCGACTGCTTCCGCGAAGGTCCCAACATGCTGGTGATCGACCCGGACGAATGCATCGACTGCGCCGTCTGCATTCCCGAATGCCCGGTCAACGCGATCTACGCCGAAGAAGACCTGCCGGCCAACCAGATCGCCTTCATCAAGATCAACGCCGAGCTGGCCGTCGCCGACGGCTGGAAGAGCATCACCAAGCGCAAGCCCGCGCTGCCTGACGCCGAAGAGTGGAAAGACAAGACCGACAAAGCCGGGGAGCTGGTGCGCTGAACCAGCCCACCGCCCCTGCCGTGGCCATCGAAACCGACGCCCTGATCGTCGGTGCCGGCCCTGTCGGGCTGTTCCAGGCCTTTCAGCTGGGCCTGCTTGAAATTTCCTGCCACATCGTCGATGCACTGCCCGCCGCAGGCGGCCAGTGCGTGGCACTGTATGGCGACAAGCCGATCTACGACATTCCCGGCACGCCCATGACCAGCGGGCGCGACCTGGCGCAATCGCTGCTCGCGCAGGTGGCGCCGTTCAAGCCACAGTTTCATTTCGACGAGCAGGTGGCCACGCTGGAGCGGCAAGCCGACGAGCGGCTGCTGCTGACGACCTCGGCCGGCACGGCCTTCCTGGCGAAGACGGTGTTCATCGCGGCCGGCGTGGGCGCCTTCGTGCCCAAGCGCATCACCATCGACGGCATCGCGCAGTTCGAAGGCAGCTCGCTTTTCTATCACCCCGAGTCGCTGGACCGCTTTGCGGGACAGACGGTGGTGGTGAACGGTGGTGACGACGTCGCTCTTGAAACGGCCATTGCGCTCACGTCCATCGCCAGGCAGGTCACGCTGGTGCACCGCCGCGACGGCTTCCAGGCCGACGAGGCGAACATCGCCGCGATGCGCGCCCTCGTGGCCGCAGGCAAGCTGGCCTTCAAGGTCGGCCAGCCCACCGCCTTCGACGGCAAGCAACTGCAGATCACCACGCCCGATGCAACGACCATCGACCTGCCGCTCGATGCGCTGGTTGCCTGCCTCGGCATCTCGCCGCGCCTGGGCCCCATCGCCGACTGGGGCCTGGAGCTGGAGCGCAAGCAGGTGCCCGTCGACACCGAGAAGTACGAAACGCGCGAGCGCGGCGTGTTCGCGGTGGGCGACATCAACACCTACCCGGGCAAGAAAAAGCTCATCGTCTGCGGCTTCCACGAGGCCACGCTGGCCGCCTGGGGCGCCACGGCCATCGTGTTCCCGGGCAAGGCGGTGCCGCTGCAGTACACGACCACCAGCACGCGGCTGCACGAGCTGCTGGGCGTGGGCAAGCGCAACGGAGCCTGATCAGGCGCTGGGCAGCAGCGCCCCGTATTCGCCGATGAAGCCGCCGATGGCGGCGACGAAGCGGTCGATGTCCGCATCCACCACCGGCAAAGACAACACGACGAAACCGCGCGGCGAGGCATAGATGCCTTGCGCCAGCAGGTGGAAGAACAGCAACTGGCGCAGCCGCCCGTCGACGCCGGCCAGGTCTTCGGAACGAACCACCTCGCCCTTCACGAAATGCGCATTCATCAGCGAGCCCAGGCCGGTGAACTGCAGCGCCACGCCTTCCTTCTCGCACAGCGCGTTGAGCCGCGCGCGCATCGCCTCGCCGCGCGCGGCCAGTGCGCCGGCCGCCTCGGGCGGGAACAGCTGGGTGAGCCCCGCGTAGCCCGCCGCCATCGTCATCACGTTGTTGTTGAAGGTGCCCGAGTGCGACAGCGACCCGGTGCGCGGATCGAACAGCGCCATCACGTCGGCACGCCCGCCGAAGGCGCCGAAGGACATGCCGCCGCCGATGTACTTGCCCAGCGTGGTCAGGTCCGCGCGAATGCCCAGCTGGTTGGCCAGCCCGTGCGGCGCGAGCCGCGAAGTCATCACCTCGTCGAAGATCAACAAGGCGCCCACGCGCGTGGCCGATTCGCGCAAGGCCTGCAGGAAGTCGAGCCGCCCCGGAATGCAGCCGCTTGCGCCCTGCATCGGCTCGACCAGCACCGCCGCCACGTCGGCGCCGTGTTTTTCGATCTGCTCGCGCGCCGCCTGCGCGTCGTTGTAGGGCAGCACCAAGAAGTCGAACGGCACCGTCGTCGGCAGCGGCTGGGCGCCGAAACCCAGCACGCCGCCGTGGTAGCCGCCCGAGAACACCACGATCTTGCGGCGGCCCGTGAAGTGCAGCGCCGCGGTGAGTGCCATCAGGTTCGCCTCGGTGCCCGAGTTGGTGAAGCGCAGTTGCTCGATCTGCGGAAAGCGCTCGCAGATGAGCTGCGCCAGCCGGCCTTCGAGCAGGTTGTGGCCCGTGAGGTTGATGCCGCTCTTCATCGCCTCGATGACCGCGTCGCGGATCTCGGGTGCGGAGTGGCCGTAGACGCCGGCGGTGTACTCGGCGATGAAGTCCGCATAGCGGTGGCCGTCGGCGTCCCACAGCGCGGCGCCCTCTCCCTTGGCGATGGTCAGCGGGAACGGGGCGTAGAACAGCACCGAGCGACTGTTGGCACCAGGCATGTAGCGTGCCTGTTCGTCGAACTGGCGGCGGCTGGCCGGGTTGCGGTCCGCGAAGCGTCGGTGGGCTTCGCCGACGGCCTGGTCGATGGCGGCATGCGTCATGGGAAATGTTCTCCGGGCAGGTGCTGACATTACGGGTCATCGATCAACGATTTAATTGATCGATGCTCAATTAATATTATTTATACAGCCAATTCAGCTGCCGCACAATGCAGCGGATGCCGACACCGACAAAGAAGAAAGCGCCTGCCAAGGCCAAACCCGAGCCCGGAACCGAGCCCAGGACGGCCGGCCGCCCCGCCGGCAGTGCAGCCCTGACCAAGCAGCGCATCGCCGAAGCCGCGCTCGAGCAGATCGACGAGTTCGGCCTGGGCGCCTTCAGCATGCGCGAGTTGGCGGCCCGGCTGGGCGTGTACCCGGCCACGGTGCATTGGCACGTGAGCACGCGCGAGGCTCTGCTGGCCGAGGTGGCCGCCGCCGTCATGGCCGAGGTGGCGCCGCCGCCGGGCAAGCTGGCCTGGCAGGCATGGATCGCCGAGCTGTTCCGCCGCAGCCGCGACGCCGTGCGCCGCCACCCCAACGTGGCGCAGCTGCTGGGCGCGCAGCTGGTGTCCAACGGCAGCCTGCCGATCGAGCTGGTCGAAGGGGTGCTCGCGGCGCTCACCGAAGCCGGCTTCGAAGGGGAGCCGCTGCTGGAGGCCTACAACTGCGTGATCGCGGCGATGCTGGGCTTCCTGACCATGGAGTTCTCGCCACTGCCCTCAGACAACACCCAGGCCTGGGCGGAAGAGTTGCGCGAGCGCGTGCACACCATTCGCCCGCTCGACCATCCGGTGCTCACGCGCAACCTGCCGCTGATGGCCAACAAGGCCTTCATCCTGCGCTGGGACAACGGCACCACCGTGCCGCTGGACGGCAGCTTCGAGCGGCACATCCAGATCACCGTCGACGGGCTGGAGGCGTTCGCGCGCAGGGTCAGGGCGGGCTGAGAAAGGTTGCGGCAGCCTCGGTGCCGCGCCCGATACGCAGCAGCGCGTCTTTCAGCCACAGCACGCCAGCATCGGAATTGGAACGCCGATTCCAGCACACAACCGAGCGGTAGCCCTGCAGCTCGAACGGCAACGGGTGCACCGCGAGCACATCGCGGAATCGATCGGCCACGCGCAGCGGCATCACGGCGACATGGTCGGTTTGCGCCAGCAGGTCGACGATCTGGCCGAAGCTGGTCATGGCCACGCTCATGGTGCGCGTGTGTCCCATCCGGGACAGCACCTGGTCGATGAGGTCGTCCAGCGCCGAGCTTCCATAGCCCAGGAAGACGTGCGGCGCACCGCAGAAGGCGTCGAGCGTCGCTTCGGCGCCCAGTGTCGGATGGCCGCGCCGCACAGCGACCACATAGCGGTCTTCGTACAGCAGCGCAGATTCGCAGTCGCTCGGCGGCTGCAGGCGCGGCAGCACGGCGATGTCAAAGTCGCCCTTGCGCAGGCGCTCGGTCAGCGTCAGGAACGAGCTGGTCTCCCAGTAGATGCGCACGCGCGAGCCGCACGCCACCAACTCGTTGGCGAGCGTGGGCAGCAGCAGGTGGCTGGCGTAGTCGCCGCCCGAAATGCGAAAAATGCGTTGCGATGCCGCCGGGTCGAAGCCCTCGCCCGGCTCCAGCATGGCCGACAAGTCGGCCAGCACGCGCTCCACCTGGCCGGCCAGCGCCTGCGCGCGCGCCGTGGGCTCCACGCCGTGCGCGGTGCGGGTGAACAGCGGATCGCCGAAGGTGTCGCGCAGCCGGTTGAGCGAGGCGCTCACCGCAGGCTGGCTCAGGAAGAGCCGGGTTGCCGCGCGCGACACGCTGCGTTCGCGCATTAGCGCATCGAAGGTCCGCAGCATGCCAACGTCGAGGCTGCGGATATCACGTAGGGCCATATCTCATATCCAAAGCTTCGAATTGCCCGTGGTGCGGGCTGTCCGTATCGTCCAGCGCACAAGTACAACACGACTGGAGACACGATGAATCGGTTCAGACTCTCGCAGCATGGGGCGCCCACGCGCCGCCGCACGCTCGGCATGCTGGGTGCCGGGCTCGCCACGCTGGCGGCCGGCCCCGCCCTCGCGCAGGCCCCGCGCTTTCCGAACCGCGTGGTGCGCATCGTTCCCTTCGGCTCGCCCGGCGGGCCGATGGACGTCATTGCGCGCATCTACGCGGAGAAGCTCAAGACACGCTGGAGCCAGCCGGTGATCGTCGAAGCCAGGCCCGGCGCCAGCGGCACCATCGCCGCCGACACCGTCGCCAAGGCCGCACCCGACGGCTACACCGTATTGCTCACGCTGCCGCTCACACACATCAACAACGTGGTGCTGCAGCCCAAGCTGCCCTACGACCCGGTGAAGGACTTCGAGCCGCTGTCGCAGCTGGCCACCGGCGGACCGATGCTGATCGCGCGGGCCTCGGTGCCATTTTCGAACGTGCGCGAGTTCGTGGCCTATGCCAAGGCGCACCCCGGTGTGTCCTACGGCACCTGGGGCAACGGCTCCAACGCACACCTGTTCGGCGAACTGCTGGCGCGCCAGGCCGGCATCGACCTGGTCCACGTGCCCTACAAGGCGGAAGCCGCGGCGCACAACGACATGTTCGGCGAAGCGCTGGGCGTGGCCTGGGCCAACCCTTCGACCGCGCGCGCACTGGCGCAGGCCGGCAAGATCAAGGTGCTGGGCATCACCGGGCGCAAGCGCGTACGCTCGATGCCCGACGTGCCGACCTTCACCGAGCAGGGTTTCCCCGGCTTCGACCTCGACAGCTGGATCGGCGTGTACGCCCCCGCGAAAACCCCGCAGCCCGTGCTCGACGAGTGGTCGAGCGCGCTGCGCGACATCACGAAGATGCCCGACGTGCAGGAGCGCCTGGTCGGCTTCGGCTTCGAACCCCTGGGCAGCACGCCTGCCGAGTTCCGGGCCAGCTACAAGGCCGACTTTCCCCGCGTTGCGGACCTGATCAAGGCCGCTGGAGTCACCCCCGAATGAGCACCGCCACACCTCTCTCCTCATCCACGCCTGCCACGGCAGAGTGGCAGCCCATCGTCATGGACACCGGCACGGCCTACGGTCGCAAGCCACCGAGCCACAAGCCGGAACTCACCGAAGTTGGCGCGGGCACGCCCATGGGTGAGCTGCTGCGCCGCTACTGGCACCCGATCGGTCTGGCCGCCGATGCGAGCGACACGCCGCGCCAAGTGCGCGTGCTCGGCGAAGACCTGATCCTGTTCCGCGACAAGAGCGGCCGCGCGGGTCTGGTGCACTGGCGCTGCGCGCACCGAGGCGCTTCGCTCTACTACGGGCGCGTGGAAGAAGAAGGCATTCGCTGCTGTTACCACGGCTGGATGTTCGACGTGCAGGGCCACTGCGTCGACCAACCCTGCGAGCCCGACGGCGGCGCGCGCAGCCGCGGCCGGGTGCGCCAGCCCTGGTACCCGGTGCAGGAGCAGTACGGCCTGATCTGGGCCTACCTCGGCCCGGCCGACAAGAAGCCCGTGCTGCCGCGCTACGACTGCCTGGAGACGATGGACGAAGGCGAAACGCTGGAGGCTGACGGCAACAGCATCGGCGGCGGCGGCCCTCAGATCATTCCGTGCAACTGGCTGCAGCACTACGAGAACGTGGCCGACCCGTTCCACGTGCCGGTGCTGCACGGCAGCTTCAGCGGCACGCAGTTCGTGGCGCTGATGGGCCAGATGCCCGAGGTGAGCTTCGAGAGCACCGAGACCGGCGTGACGATCACCTCGATCCGCACGCTGGAAGACGGCGGCACCTTTCGGCGCGTGGCTGGGCCGGTGCTACCGACGCTGCGCGTGGTGCCGAACCCGCGCGTGGCCGCCTACGGGCGGGTGGAATCCATCGGCTGGGTGTTGCCGATCGACGACCACAGCTTTCGCATCTACACCGTGGGCCGCGTGAAGACCCCGGGCGACCTGGCCCGTGTGCGCTCGCGGCTGAACGGCAAGCTGTGGGAAGACTTGAGCGAGGCCGAGCATCGCAGCTTTCCGGGCGACTACGAGGCGCAAGTGAGCCAGGGCGCGATCACTGCGCATTCGGAAGAACATCTGGCCACGTCGGACCGCGGGATCGTGATGCTGCGCCGGCTGTTGCAACGTCAGCTCGATGCGGTGCGCGAAGGCCGCGACCCGGCCGGCGTGAGCTTCGACCCCGCGGCGGCGCCGGTGCACTTCGAGGCCGGCAACTTCCTCGTGCGCGAATGAGTGCGGCGGTGAGCGCCGCCATCGCTGTCCGGGTGGCGCGCAAGACATGCGAGGCCGAGGGCGTGGCCGGGTTCCGGCTGGTGGCGGCAGACGGCACACGCCTGCCCGATTTTTCACCGGGCGCGCACATCGATGTGTCGCTGCCGGGAGGCCTGGTGCGGCAGTACTCGCTGTGCAATGCGTCGGCACAGGACGACCACTACGAAATCGGCGTGCTGCGCGACGCGGGCTCGCGCGGCGGCTCTCTTGCAATGCACGACGCCGTCCATGAAGGCTCCGTGCTGCGGATCAGCCCGCCGCGCAACCACTTTCCGCTCGACGAGCGTGCGACGCACAGCCTGTTGCTGGCCGGCGGCATCGGCGTGACGCCGCTGCTGTCGATGGCGCAGCGGCTGGCCGCGTTGCGCGCCGACTTCGCGCTGCATTGCTGCAGCCGAACGGTCGCGCGCGCACCCTATCGGCGGCGGCTGGAAGACAGTCCGTTCGCGGACAAGGTGTTTTTCCACCATGACGACGGGCCGCCGGCACAGCGCATGGACCTGGCCGCGAACTTGGCCCAGCCGGGCCCCGGCAGGCACCTCTACGTCTGCGGCCCGCAGGGCTTTCTCGACGCGGTCCGCGCCACGGCGCGCAGCCTGCAATGGGCAGACGAGCAAGTGCACTTCGAATACTTCTCGGGCGCCGCGCCGTCGGCCGAGGGGCCAGGCAGCTTCGAGGTCGAACTGCGCAGCTCGGGCCGCGTGGTGCGCGTGCCCGAATCGCTCAGCGTGGTGGACGCGCTCGCGGCCGAAGGCATCGGCATTCCGGTTTCCTGCGCGCAGGGCGTGTGCGGCACCTGCCTCACGCGCGTGCTGGCAGGCGAAATCGCGCACAACGACCTCTACCTGACTCCCGCGGAGCAGGCCGCGAACGACCAGTTTCTGCCTTGCTGCTCGCGGGCCCACTCAGCGCGCCTGGTGCTCGATCTCTAGCAGCTCGTACAGCACCATGCGCGTCTGCCGGCCGCGCAGCTCGGCCAGCTCGTCGATGCGCCGGGTCGCGAGCCGCCCGCCGAGCCCTTCGAAGGTCGCCTGCGAGATCAGCGTGCGCGTGCCCAGGTCCTTGTTGGCGCCCTCGATGCGGCTGGCCACGTTGATCACGTCGCCCACGGCCGTGTACGACAGCCGGTCGCTGGAGCCCAGCACGCCCGCGATCGCCATGCCGGTGTGAATGCCGATGCGGGTGCGGAACTCGCGCATGCCTTCGGCGCGCCACCTGGCATTCAACGCGTTCATCTCGGCATGCAGTTCCAGCGCCGCCGTGCAGGCGCGGTACTCCGCGTCTTCCAGGTCCGACGGCGCGCCCCACAGCACCATGATCCCGTCGCCCATGAACTTGTCGACCACGCCGCCGTGCCGCGCGAAGATGCGCGCCGCCAGGTTGAAGTACTCGGTCAGCTGCTTCACGAGCACGTCGGCGTCCAGCGATTCCGAGATGGAGGTGAAGCCCTCCACGTCGGTGAACATCGCGGTGATGCGGCGTGGCGAACCGCTGGGCGCGAGCGCATGGCCCTCGGCGATGAGCTGCTTGATGAGGTCCACCGGCACGAACTTGCTGAAGGCCTTGAGGCTGCGCGCGGAATCGTCGAGCGCCTGGCTCAGGTGCTGGATCTCCAGCACCCGGCTCGACGCGAGCGGCAGGTTGTCGAGCTCCAGCCGACCGATGCGGCGCGCCACGCGCGCGAGGTTCTCGATCGGCAGGGTCACGAGCTTGGACAGCCGCAGCGCGATGAACAGCGCCACCGCCAGGAAGCTCAGCGTCAGCAGCAGCGCCAGCACCAAGGCGCGCTGCAGGCCGCCGAGCAGCACGTCCTCGTGCTCCCAGCTGACCAGCAGCCAGCCCGTGGGCGCGATGCGCGAGGTCTGCGCCATGTAGCGCTCGCCTTCGTGCACGAACGAAAAGGCCGAGTCCTCGGTGCCGGCCACCGTGCCGTCGGCCAGGATGTGCGCGTGCAGCGCGCCCAGCACGCCGCTGTCGGGCTGCGCCAGCCGGCGGACCGGATCGGGGTGGTCGCTGCGCGCGAGCACGTGGTCGTCGGCACTCAGCAAGGCGCTGTCGCCGTGGCCCGTGCCGCCGAACACGCGCACCAGGCGCGACAGGTGGCCCAGCGACACATCGGCGCCCAGCACCAGTGCCTGCACGCGGCCCTCGTCGTCGCGCCGCAGGCTGGGCAGTGCGTAGGTCATGTTGAGTTCGCCGCTCTCGGCATCGACGAAGGGCGCGGTCCACAGCGCGCGGCGGACCGCCAGCACCTGCACGACCCAGTCGTTGCGCGCGGGATCGTGGTTGCTGCGGAAGGCCTCGATGCGGGTGGTGGCGTAGCGCTCGCGCGGGTCGCCGTCGCCCACGGTGTCGGGCGGCGGCTTGAACTCCCAGGTCTCGGTGCTGAAGGCGGCATCGCGAAGCACCTGCCATACCGCGGACACGGGATAGCGCTCGGCCATCAGCTGGTGTCCGTCGTCGCTCACGACGCCGATGCTGTCCAGCTCGGGCGTCTGCTCCAGCGCCGCCCAGAGCAGCTCGGCCGTCTGCTCACCGTCCTGGCCCGCGGGGTGAAGGCCGGGCGTGTGGCCGAGGGCGCGCACCAGCGCCTCTGTCTTGCCAAGAAAGGCGAGCACGTTGTCCTCGACCCGGTCGTGGTTGACCTTGTGCGCCGATTCGCCCACGCGCGACACCAGCCGCTGCGCGCCCCAGTACCCGAAAGCCACCAGCAGCAGCGACTGCACCAGTGCGACCAGGCAGATGATGGTGCCGACGTCGACCCTGAAGCGCCGCATGCGCGCAGGCGGGGATGAAGAAGCCGGCGATGCCGCCCTTTCGTCCGGATGACTCAAATCCTCTGCCATGGCAGTTCCTCTCTCGCGCACCGGCGTGCCCGCCCCGTTTTTTTGTTCGCTTCCTGCCGGCAACCAATGACTGCCGCGACCGAAGATGGGCGCCATTCTGGCCCCGATCCGGCGGGGGCCGACGCGTTGCCGGGCGCGTTTTGCGGCAGGGGATAAAATCCGGCCCGCACCGCAGTTCGCCGCGGTGCATTGCTAGAGGTGTCGAGCCGGAACGCGTTCCGGGGCTGACTGAGAGAGTCCCTTTGAACCTGACTGAGGTAAGCACGAGCCAGATCAACACCGGGTGCCGCACCGCAATCCTCGGCATTTCGAACGACGGCTACGGACCCCGAAGCCGACCTCTAGATTTCTCTAAGGCGGCCGTTCTTTCCAATCGCGCAGAAGCTCCGCGTCGATGCGAAGCATCTCCCCCTGATTCGGGTGCCTCACGCGCCACCAAAAACCGTCAGGTTCCTCGTAGCAGCCCATCAGGTGCTCACCCTCTTGCTGACCGAGGTAAGGCGAAGGATGCCGAGCGGAACCTGAATGGGTCAAGCTGTCGCATGTGACGGCGAATCAGCCACTGCGCTCGGTAGCAATCGCAAATGCTCTCTCCTCTCTCCTCTCTCGTCAGACCACGGTGGTCACTGCAGCTCGGGGACCACCATCGCAGCGTGATATGGCGTGGCCGGCGCTTCGTTCAATCCGCAGCGAGACGCTTGAACACCGCCTGAAGCAAGCCGAGATTGGACACATCCACGACCACAGCATCTCGGCGGAACGAGCTACTGTCGTAGGGCGAATAGCTGTTGATAGGGTTGTCGATAGCCGGGCGCACCGGCACGACATAGGTGCGAACCTTCCCATCGAAGCTATACCGCTCGTTGGCACGGGGTCTCGGTGTCAGCGCCGAATCCGCTGCCAAGGTGTTGGCAAGATGGCGCCTGACGCTTTCCGTGTTGACGCCGTAGGCCCCCGCACTCTCTACAACGACACTCTCCGGTCCGGTAAGAGCAGCCAATTTCTCAATGACGAGACTCTCATTTGTCGCCTGGCTGGCGCCCTCGCCGGCGATCGCGGAAGTCACGATGAAGAGCGAACTGGCGCATAGGGCGAGTGCCGTGCGGCCAAAAGCGAAATCCAAACTCATCAAGAACTCCTTCGCCTAGGCGGCACTGTCGAAACCGAGGTTTATAACGGAACAGGTCAAATTGCCCGATGAACGCATCGACCAGTTGAATCCGCCCCTGAATTCTGCCGTACGCCGCAACTTTTCAGCTACTCGCTTTTCGGGAGCCTAAAATATCCGCTCGCTAGGGGTGCTAGGGCGGCTCGCCGTCCCTGCTGAGAAAGTCCCTTTGAACCTGATTGCGCTCACATTAATTTTGTGAGCCCGAGGTAATCCTCGCGCAGGGAAGCTGGTCCGGCGGCCTGTCGCGTTGTCTCGCGCGACGGCCGAGCCGCTGGAGCCTCGCCCACCTGCCAAACCTTTTGCACTGGAGCAAACGGATGGCACACGACAACAACAACGGATCCTTCCCCGCCAACGAGGCGCTCACGCCGCTGCACGCGTCGCAACGCGTGTTCGGCTGGCACGACCACGCCTCGCTGTGGTTCAGCCTGGGCGTGGGCCTGCTGGTGATGCAGATCGGTGCCTACCTGGTGCCGGCCGTGGGCACGCGCGACGCGGCCCTGGCCATCGTGCTGGGCTCCTGCCTCGGCGCCGGCCTGCTGGCCTGGACCGCGCGGCTGGGCTGCGAAAGCGGCCTGGCCAGCGCAGGCCTGATGCACGCCACCTACGGCAGCGCCTTCGCGCGGCTGCCGGTGCTGCTGAACATCGTGCAGCTGGTGGGCTGGACCACCTTCGAGCTGGTCATCATGCGCGAGGGCACGCAGGCCATCGGCCAGGCGGCCTTCGGCCCGTCGCTGGGCACGGCATGGGGCGGCGTGCTGACCACGCTGCTGTGGGGCGCGGTGCTGCTGGCGCTGCTCGCGGGCTCGATGGTGAAGCTGGTGCGCCGCTTCGTGAGCCGCTTCGGCCTGCCGCTGGTGGTGCTGTCGCTGCTGTGGCTCAGCTGGCAGTTCGCGACGCGGCTTCAGGCCAAAGGGCTGGACGCCTTCTGGGCGCGGCCCGGCGACGGCAGCATGGGGCTGTTCGGCGCGCTGGACCTGGTCATTGCCATGCCGGTTTCGTGGCTGCCGCTGGTGGCCGACTATGCGCGGCACGGCAAGCGCAGCGCCGGTGGACTGGGCAGCGCCTTCAGCGGCACCTGGATCGGCTATGCGCTGGCCAACGTCTGGTGCTACGCGCTGGGCGTGATGGTGGTGAGCGTCGCCGAGCCGGGCACCGAACTCGTGATGGCATTGCTGCTGGCCCAAGGCGGGCTGGTGGCCCTGGGCCTGATCCTGATCGACGAGCTCGACAACGCGTACGGCGATGTCTACTCCGGCTCCGTTTCCACGCACAGCCTGTTGCCGCGCTGGAGCGTGAAGCGCTGGGGCCTGCTGCTGGCCGCGCTGTGCATCGCACTGGCGCTGATGCTGCCGATGCACACGCTGGAGCCCTTCCTGCTGCTGCTGAGCTCGGTGTTCGTGCCGCTGTACGGCGTGATCATCGGGCGCATGGGCAGTGGCCGTTCCGTATCGCTGGCAGCCGGGCGCAAGGTCGATGTGCTTGCAGCGCTGATCTGGATCGCGGGCATCGCGGCGTACCACGCGCTCGCCAAGTGGGCGCCGCAGTTCGGCTCGGCCCTGCCGACGCTGGCGGCGACCTTCGTGCTCGCGTGGCTCAGCCGGCCGAGGCCGATGGCGACCACGGCAGGCGGTGCATCGGCACTGGCGCGAAACCGTGGTTGAGCGGGCCATGACCGGCTCCCACCTTCACGCCCGCACCGGCCGCCATGGCGCCGAGGATGTAGGCGCGCGCCTGCTCGACCGCGTCGGGCAGCGTCGCGCCCAGTGCCAGGTGCGCGGCAATGGCGGACGACAGCGTGCAGCCCGTGCCGTGCAGGTTCCGGCTGGCGATGCGCTTGGAAGCCAGGCGCTTTCTTTCGCCACCGGCTTGCAGCAGCACGTCGACCACGTCGTCGCCGGGCAGGTGGCCGCCCTTGAGCAACACGGCCTTCGCGCCAAGCGCCAGCAGTTCGTCGGCTGCGGCGTCGAGCGCATCGATGCCGTCGATGGCATGGCCGATCAACAGCGCCGCTTCGTCCAGGTTGGGCGTGACGACCAGCGCGCGCGGGAACAGCTCGCGCACCAGCACCTGCACCGTTTCGGCCGCGATGAGGCGGTCGCCGCTGGTGGCGACCATCACCGGGTCGAGCACCACGTTCTTCAGCTGGTAGCGATCGATGGCCCAGGCCACCACCTCGACCACTTCGGGGGCGTGCAGCATGCCGAGCTTGACGGCATCGACGCCGATGTCTTCCACCACGGCCTGGATCTGCGCCTTGAGGAACTCGGGCGGCACGCCGTGGATGCCCGACACACCCAGCGTGTTCTGCGCGGTGAGCGCGGTGATGGCCGTCATGCCGTAGCAGCCGAGGGCCGCGAAGGTCTTCAGGTCGGCCTGGATGCCGGCGCCGCCGCCGCTGTCGGAACCGGCGATGGAGAGCACGCGTGCGTAGCGCTGGGTGGGTGCATGGGTCATGCTGAAAATTATCGGCGACGCGTCTTGCCTTTCTCCCTCCCCTTCCGGGGGAGGGCTGGGATGGGGGCAAGCGGCGTACCTAGTGGGCGCTCTGCCCGCCCCCATCCCGGCCTTCCCCCAAAGGGGGAAGGAGCAAGACCATGACGCTTCCCTTTCAATCGGCCGCCATCCTCGGCGCGGGCCTCATGGGCCGGCTGCTGGCCGTCACGCTCGCGCAGGCCGGCTGCAAGGTCGACCTGTTCGAAGCCGGCAGCCCCGAAGCCGAAGGCGCGGCGGCACGCGTGGCGGCCGCCATGCTCGCGCCGCTGGCCGAATCGGCCGTGGCGCCGGTGTCGGTCGTGCGCATGGGGCAGCATGCGCTGTCGCGCTGGCCCGAACTGCTCGCGCCGCTGGCGCAACCCGTGTTCTTCCAGCGCGAAGGCACGCTGGTGCTCTGGCACCGGCAGGACGCCGCCGAAGCCGCTCGGCTGGCGCGCGTGCTCGCGAACACCGGCACGCAGGTGCCCGAACTCGCGCCGATGCAAACGCTCGACGGCCAGGCCATCGCCGCGCTGGAACCTTCGCTGGGCCAGCGCTTCGCGCAGGGCCTGTTCCTGCCGGGCGAAGGCCAGCTCGACAACCGCGCCTTGCTGGCCGCGCTGCTCGCCACCCTGCAGGCCGATCCTCGCGTGTCGCTGCACTGGCAGTCGCCGCGCGCACCGTCGGACTTCGCGCCCGGCACGGCGGGCCAGCCCGACTGGGTGGTCGACTGCCGCGGTCTCGGCGCCAAGCCCCAATGGAGCGCACTGCGCGGCGTGCGCGGCGAGGTGATCCGCGTGCATGCGCCCGAAGTGAGCCTGCGGCGCCCCACCCGCCTCGTGCACCCGCGCTATCCGCTCTACATCGCGCCCAAGCCCGACCACCTGTTCGTGATCGGCGCGACCGAGATCGAGTCGGACGACATGTCGCCCGCCAGCGTGCGCTCCACGCTCGAACTGCTGAGCGCCGCCTACGCAGTGCACAGCGGCTTTGCGGAAGCACGCATCGTGGAGATCGCCACGCAATGCCGCCCCACGCTGCCCGACAACCTGCCCGCCGTGCGCCAGCCGCAACCCCGCGTGATGCAGATCAACGGGTTGTACCGCCACGGTTTCATGATCGCTCCCGCACTGCTCGACGTGGCGATGGAACTGCTCACGACCGGCCGTTCCGCCCTCGCGCAGGGCTTCGGCATGGAGGCCCCGGACACATGACGATGAACATCCTGATCAACGACAAGCCCTTCGCGTTGCCCGACAACGCCCTGCTGACCGACGCATTGGCAGCGTTGAACGCCACGCCGCCGTTCGCGGTGGCCGTGAACCGCGAGTTCGTGCCGCGCTCGGCCTACGCGGCGCGCGCACTGCAGCCCGACGACCGCATCGAAGTGATCCGCCCCGTGACGGGCGGCTGAATGATGGAGACGACCCCCATGACGACGAACGACCCGCTGGTTCTTTACGGCGAAACCTTCCAGAGCCGCCTGCTGCTGGGCACCGCGCGCTACCCCTCGCCCGACCTGCTCGAAGCGGCGGTGAAGCGCGCGAAGCCCGCGATGCTCACCGCCTCGCTGCGCCGCCAGACCGCCCACCAGGGCTCCGGCGGCAATGACACCGGCAACGGCTTCTGGGCGCTGTTGCGCGAGCTCGCCGTGCCGGTGCTGCCCAACACCGCCGGCTGCCACAGCGTGCAGGAGGTGGTCGCCACCGCGCAGATGGCGCGCGAGTTGTTCGACACGCCGTGGATCAAGCTCGAGCTCATCGGCGACGACTACACGCTGCAGCCCGACACGCTGAATCTGGTCGATGCCGCGTCGCAGTTGATTCGCGACGGCTTCAAGGTGCTGCCGTATTGCACCGAAGACTTGGTCCTGTGCCAGCGGCTGGTCGATATCGGCTGCCAGGCCGTGATGCCCTGGGCCGCACCCATCGGCACGGGCCGCGGACCCGTCAACCCCTACGCATTGCAGGTGCTGCGCGACCGGCTCAAGGTGCCGATGCTGGTCGACGCGGGACTGGGCCTGCCCTCGCATGCCTGCCAGGTGATGGAGTGGGGCTACGACGGCGTGCTGCTCAACACCGCTGTTGCATTGGCGCAGGACCCGGTCGCGATGGCCGGCGCCTTCGCCGACGCGGTACAGGCCGGCCGCACCGCGTACCGCGCCGGCGCCATGGCCGCGCAGGACGCCGCGCAGCCCAGCACGCCCGTGCTCGGCACACCCTTCTGGCACCACGCACCATGAGCACCCCCCTCGACCCTCGCGCCATTGCGCAAGCCATCGTCGCGGCGCACGGCCTGCGCTTCGGCGCCATCGTTTCCGCGCCGGTCAGCGCGCCGGTCTTCTCGTCGGACGACCCGGTCTACCGCGGTGCCAAGCAGGGCTGCAGGGCACTCGGCTTCATCGAGATCGATGCCGAATGCCTGGCCCTGGCCTGGCGCGCGCAGACGCAGCGCCTGAGCAACTTCGACGCCGCGCTCTGGCCCGACGCGCCGGAAGATTTCGGCCTGCGGGCCTTTCCCCCGGCGGCGCGCGCCGATGCGTTTCCGCCCTGCCCCGAACGCCTCGGCCTCTACGCCGTGCTGCCCGATGCGCAGTGGGTCGGCCGCATGGCGCGTGCCGGCGTGCCGACGGTGCAACTGCGCTTCAAGTCCGACGATGCGGCGGCCGTAGAACGCGAGGTGCAGGCCGCCGTCGATGCGGTGCAAGGCACGGGCGCCCTGCTCTTCATCAACGACCACTGGCGAGTCGCCATCGCGGCCGGCGCCTACGGCATCCACCTCGGCCAAGAAGACCTCGACGCGCTCGCGCCCGACGAGCTGGCGCAGTTGCGCGCCAGCGGCCTGCGGCTGGGCGTCAGCACGCACGGCTATGCGGAGATGGTGCGCGCCGACCGGGTGAGCCCGAGCTACATCGCGATGGGCGCGGTGTACCCGACCACGCTCAAGAAGATGGCGACCGCGCCGCAGGGCGTGGCCCGGCTCGGCGCCTACGCGCGCCTGCTGCGCGGCTACCCGCAAGTGGGCATCGGCGGCATCGACGCCGTGCGGCTGCCCGAGGTGCTGGCCACCGGCGTCGGCTCCGTCGCCGTGGTGCGCGCGCTGGTCGCGGCCGAAGACCCCGAGGCCACCGCCGCGCAATGGATGGCGGCGATGCGTGCCGAAACTGCGCGCAACTGAACCCCATGAAACAACACTCTCTTTCGCCTCTCTCCTGCGCCATCGCGGCCGCGCTTCTCGTCACCGCCTGGAGCGCCCATGCGCAGCAGGCCGCGCTGCCTGAAGTCACCGTCAACGACGCGGCCGCCGCGCCACAGGCCGACATCAGCGGCTTCGGCGACGTGCCGCTGCGCGAGCTGCCGATCTCGGGCACCGTGGTCGACAGCAAGCAGTTGCGCGACAGCGGCGCACGCCGGCTCGCCGACCTCACGCAGTTCGACGCCTCGGTCACCGACGCCTACAACTCCGCCGGCTACTGGGACTACCTCACGGTGCGCGGCTTCGTGCTGGACAACCGTTTCAACTACCGGCGCGAAGGCCTCCCGATCAGCGCGGAGACCTCGATTCCGCTGGACAACAAGGAGCGCGTGGAAATCCTGCGGGGCACCAGCGGCATCCAGGCCGGCACCAGTGCGCCGGGCGGGCTGGTCAACTACGTCGTGAAGCGGCCCACCGAGCAGGACCTGCGCACGGTGCGCATCGAGACCACGAGCCGAGGCAGCGTGCTGGGCGCCCTCGACCTGGGCGGGCGCTTCGGCGAGAACCGCGAGTTCGGCTACCGGCTCAACGTGGCGAGCGAAAACCTCAAGCCACTGACGCACAACCTCGACGGCAACCGCAACCTGTTCTCGCTCGCGGCCGACTGGCGCATCACGCGCGACTCGGTGCTGGAGCTGGAGGTCGAGCAAAGCCGCAAGACACAGCCGAGCCAGAACGGCTACAGCCTGCTGGGTAGCGTGCTGCCCGCGCCGGTGGACCCGCGCATCAACCTGAACAACCAGCCATGGTCGCAGCCCTCGGTGTTCAAGGCGCTGACGGGCACGGTGCGCTTCAGCCAGGCGCTGAACGCCGACTGGCGCTGGAGCGCGCAACTCGGCCAGCAGCGCCTCAAGAGCGACGACCGGCTCGCTTACGCCTTCGGTTGCAGCGCCGAAGGCAACTACGACCGCTACTGCTCCGACGGCACCTTCGACGTGTACGACTTTCGCAGCGACAACGAGCGCCGCACGCAGACGGCGGGCAGCCTGAACCTCAAGGGCAACGTGACGACGGGCAGCGTGAAGCACGAGCTGGGTTTCGGGCTGCTGCAAAGCCGTGTGCGCAACCGCTTCGAGAACCAGGCCTACAACTACGCAGGCACGGGCAACATCTGGGGCACGGCCATCGTGCCGGCGAACCCGGACGCCACCACGCCGCAAACCAACCGCGACGAGCGCTCGACCGAGCTGTCGGTGCAGGACGCCATCCGCTGGAACGACCGCTTCACCACCTGGCTCGGCGTGCGACATACGCGGCTGGACCGCAGCAGCATCGGCAACGACGGCTCCAGTCCGACGGGCTACAAGCAAGGCGTGACCACGCCTTGGCTGGCCGCCAGCTACACGGTGCAGCCGGGGCTGCTGGCGTATGCGAGCTGGGGCCAGGGTGTGGAGTCGCAGGTGGTGCCGAACCGGCCCGACCAGTACGCCAACGCGGGGCAGGCCTTGCCCGCGCTGCGCTCGCGCCAATGGGAGCTGGGGCTGAAGGGCGGCACCGACGCCTTCAACTGGCAGCTGGCGTACTTCGACATCTCGCGCCCGATGACCAACATCGACCAGTGCGGCGAATTCTGCGACGTGCGCAACGACGGGCGCGCGGTGCATCGCGGCCTCGAAGCCGGCGCTCAGTGGATGCAGGGGCCGTGGCGCCTCGGCGGCAGCGTGACGCTGATCGATGCGAAGCGCCGCGACAGCACGGCGAACCCGGCGCTCAACGGCCAGTCGCCCACCAACGTGCCCAAGCAGGTGCTGCGTGCCCAAGCCGCCTACCGCGTGGCGGCGGTGCCGGGCCTGGAGCTCGCGGGGCAGCTGTCGTACGAAGGCCGGCGCAATGTGCTGCCGGACGGCTCGGTCACACTGCCTTCATGGACGCGCGTCGATGCGGTGCTGCGCTATGACACCAAGCTGCGCGGCGTGAACACGACGTGGACGCTGGCCGTGGACAACCTGTTCGACCGCCGCTACTGGAAGGAATCGCCTTACCAGTTCAGCCACGTGTACCTGTTCCCGGGCGCGCCGCGCACGCTGCGCCTCGGGCTGACCGTGGCGCTTTGAACCCTGCGAGGCTCGCAAATTTGGTCAGGCTGTGATCGGCGGTTGAGAAGGCCCAAAAAATCACGCTATAATCTAAGGCTTGTTCCTCGATAGCTCAGTTGGTAGAGCGCCGGACTGTTAATCCGTAGGTCCCTGGTTCGAGCCCAGGTCGAGGAGCCACAAAAAAGCCGCAAGGCCACTGGATGCTCCGCTACTCACAAGGTAGCGGGGCATTTTCATTTGCGTCGTCGCATCGAAGGTGTTGCACAACGTCAAAAAATCGAAGCGCCGAGCTCAGAATCGGCAAATCCATTGCATATAATTTAAGGCTTGTTCCTCGATAGCTCAGTTGGTAGAGCGCCGGACTGTTAATCCGTAGGTCCCTGGTTCGAGCCCAGGTCGAGGAGCCAAAACAAACCACCCCGGTGGTTCCTGAATGCCTCGCTACCCCATAGGTAGCGAGGCATTTCCTTTTGGGGCGCGACTGCCTGCACGCTCATCGCGGCTGGAACGCGATGAGCCCCATGCCGGCGAAGCACACCGCCACGCCGACTGCATCCCACGGCGTGGGCCGGATGCCGTCCACCGCCCACAGCCACGCAATGGCCACGCCGATGTACACGCCTCCATACGCCGCATAGACACGCCCCGCCGCCGCGTCATGCAAGGTCAGCAGCCACGCGAACACCGCGAGGCTGATCGCTCCGGGCACCAGCAACCACGCCGAACGATCCTGCTTGAGCCAGAGGTAAGGTAAATAGCAGCCGATGATTTCCGCCAGGGCCGTCGCAACGTAGAGCAGAAGGGTTCGCATGCACGAATTGTGCGGGGCCGCACGGCGCTTACCGGCAAGGCACGTGAGGCCATTGCTTGGAGGCTTCGTGCCCGCGCACCTACACTGGCCTGAATGTCCCCCTGGTCCACGTCCTGCAAACACCCTGCTCCGCGTGCGGCGCTGCCCCTGGCAGCGGCCGTTCGTCGCGCGGGTGCCGCCGCAGCGGCGACCACGGAAGTCTTGCGACGCATCGGCGCACTTTCCTGAGCCCGGCGGTCCGCTACCTTCCTTCTTGATGCGCGAACCATTGACCGCCGGGCACCCGCCGCGCGGTCGCGACGCCGTTCATTCCCTCTTTCGGAACGGCGACGCCTTCAATTGGAGTGCTTCATGCTTGCAACCATTCACGGGGAGCGCACGCTCACCGAACTCGACTTCGTTCGCCTCGAAAAACTGACCGACCATGCGCTGCCTGCGGCACTCGCAGAGCTGCTCGATGCCGCCGACGTGCTGCCCTCGCGCGAGATGCCCGCCGACGTCGTCACCATGAACTCGCAGGTCGAGGTCGAAGACCCGTCCACGCGGCAACGCCAGAAGATCACCGTCTGCTACCCCGGCGACGCACAGCCCGGCGCCGGATTCGTCTCGGTGCTGTCGCCCGTGGGCATCGGCCTGCTCGGTGTGAAGAGCGGCACGCTCGCCAAGTGGGACATGCCCAACGGCGCGCAAGGCGCGGTGCGCGTGGTCGCGGTGCTGTTCCAGCCGGAGGCCAGCGGCGACTACGCGGCGTGACTTTCGGCACTGGTGCGACGAACTCCCGGGTCGTATCGTCGCGCGGTCGCCGGTGGCGCGTCGAATCGGGAGGCTGTGCAGGCCATGGCAATTCCATCTTCGGTTTCGAGAAGCGACGCCCGCCACGAGCGCAGCATTCTTTTCACTCGACAGATCCGGACATGGCTTTTTCCAAACTTTCTCTCGCAAGCGCACTCGCCGGCCTGATGGCCCTTTCGGGCTGCCAGACTATGGACATGCAGATGGGCAACCCGTCTGCCAAGACCGTGGCCACGGGCAGCGCCGCAGGGGGTGCCACCTCCGGCGAAAGCAGCCAGCTCGAGCGCTGCGACTCCCCGCTCGGTACGGTCTCGTTGATCGAGAACCAGAGCGCGGGCTGGTACACCATCCTCACCGGCGAATACAAGCTGCCGCCCACCGCCAACCTGTTGCGCCTGCTGGTGCAGCAGTCGAACTGCTTCGTGGTGGTCGAGCGCGGCGCGGCCGGCATGAACGCCATGACGCGCGAGCGCGCGCTGATGCAGTCGGGTGAAATGCGCGGCGGCAGCAACTTCGGCCGCGGCCAGATGGTGGCTTCCGACTACGGCCTGTCGCCTGAAATCGTGTTCAGCAATAGCGATGCGGGCGGCCTGGGCGGTGCGCTCGGCGGCCTGGTGGGCGGCGGGCGTGGCCGCGCCATCGCGCAGCTTGGCGCAAGCATGCAGACCAAGGAAGCCAGCGCGCTGCTGACCCTCATCGACAACCGCTCGGGGGTGCAGGTGGCTGCCTCCGAAGGCAGCGCCTCCAAGACCGACTTCGCGGGCTTCGCCGGCCTGAGCGGCCTCTCGGCGGCCGGTGGCGTGGGCGGCTACACGCGCACGCCGCAGGGCAAGGTGATTGCCGCAGCGTTCATGGACGCGTTCAACCAGATGGTGCGTTCGCTGCGCAACTACAAGGCGCAGACCGTGCGCGGCCAGGGGCTGGGCGGCGGCGGCCGCCTGGGCGTGGACGGCGGCGCCGCGCCGTCGCAGACCTCGGCACCGGCCGCCACGACCCGCCGCCGCAAGTAAGCACCCAAGCTGCCGGCACCGCGCCCGCCCGGGCCACTGGGCGGGCGTTTTCGTTGGCGCAGGGCGCGACCTGCGGGAATCGGTAGTCCGCCTCCCCCGTATATAGGATGGGCAGTGCGCGGACCGGGCCCTACGCTTTGCGTCATCCCGCCACCCTCTCCGCCTCCAGGACCCTTTTCCATGCGCCTCGCCCTCACGTCCTGCATGCGCGCATGCAGCCTTTCCGCACCGGCGCGCGCATGACCGCGGAGACACAGGTTGCCCTGGTCGAAGACGACACCGGCATGCGCGAGCGCATCTCGCGCGTGGTCGATGCAGACCCCTCGCTGAGCCTGGCCTACAGCGCTTCCAACGCCAGCGAAATCCTCGCGTGGCTGGTCGACAACCCGGTCGACGTGCTGCTGGTCGACCTCGGCCTGCCCGACCATCCCGGGCTGAAGGTGATCAGCCAGTGCCGCCACATGCAGCCGGCCTGCGCAGTGATGGTGCTGTCGATCTTCGGTGACGAGGCCAACATGGTCCAGGCCTTCGAGGCCGGCGCCAGCGGCTACCTGCTGAAGGACGGCACCGAGGCCGACCTGGCCACCCACATCCGGCACCTGCGCGCGGGCGGCTCGCCGATGTCGCCGGTGATCGCGCGCAAGTTGCTGCGCCGCTGGCAGGCCCATTCGGGCCCTGCCACGCCGCTTCCGGCGGCAGCCGCCAAGTCCGCCGCGGCGCCCGAGCGGCTGTCTCCGCGGGAGTTCGAGGTGCTCGACCTGGTCTCTCGTGGTTTCACCTATGTCGAAGTCGGGGTGCAGATGGGAGTCTCGGCGTCGACGGTTCAAACCCATATCCGCAACATTTACGGCAAGCTGGATGTGCACAACAAATCGGAAGCCGTGTTCGAGGCACGCAGCCTCGGCTGGCTTCCCTAGGGTGATCGCGGGACGCCTGCGCGGGCTGCTGCTCGCAGCGCTCTGCACACTGTGCGCGTGGGCCGTTCAACCCGCGCATGCCGACGAAGCCACGCCCGCCAGGCCGCCGGCCGACGCACTGGACGTGAAGGCAGCCGACGCCGTGCTCGAGCCCGACGGGCTGCCTCGCCAGACTCGCCGCGTGCAGTTGCCGTTTCGCTGGGACCACGAGTTTCCCGGCCTGGGCGGCAAGGCCACCTACCGCATCGACCTGCCCGCCACCGCCGTGCCGGGCAACGAGCCCGCGGCGCTGCTGATGTCGGGCGTGGGCAACCAGGTGAGCATCTCGTTCAACGACGCGCCCGTGGCCAGCTTCGGCACGCTGGGCGACCCAGGCCACGACGCGGCCAAGAGCAACCTGCTGGTGCCCCTGCCAGCCGCCCTGCATCGCGAGGGCCAGGCGCAGTCGCTGGTGCTGCGCACCACCGTCCAGCGCCAGCGCGGCGCGGGGGTGGCCAGCATCCAGTACGGCACGCAGGCCACCCTGGCCGCGCTGTACCGCTCGCAGCAGAACTGGCGCAACACCTCGGCCATCGTGTACGCCGTCAGCCTGCTGCTGATGGGCGGCCTGGCGGGCGGCCTGTGGCTGCGCCAGCGCGACGCGCTCTACGGCTGCTTCGCGCTCGCCGCACTCTCGGGCGTGGCGCGCAACCTCGACCGTGTGTGGCCCGACGTACCGGTTCCCTGGCCGCTCTGGGGTGCGGTGGTGGCGGTCTGCTACGCCTGCCACATCGGGCTGATTGCGCGCTTCGTGCTGCTGGTGCTCGATCGCAATCCGCCGTGGCTGGTGCGGGCTGTCTACGCCGCGCTGGCGCTCTCGGTGATGCTGGCCTGCGCCTCCTTCGCCTTCGCGCTCCCGGCGTTGTGGACCACCGGCCTGGCCATCCTGCAGCTGACGAGCATCGTCTGCCTGCCCTACGTGGTGTACGGCGCGATGGTGGAGCGCCGACGCATCGCCGCGGTGCTGATGGCAGCGGGCACACTGGCCATCCTGGCCGGCGCGCACGACCTGCTGCTGGTGCGCATGGCCCTCTTCGGCGGCGCCTACTACACGCTGACGGCGCACGCCATGTTCTTCTTCGTGATGATCCTGGCGGGACTGGTGGTCGAGCGTTACAGCCGCACGGTGGCCGACTACAGCGCGCTCAACACCAACCTAGCGGCGCGTGTCGCGGAACGCGAGGACCAGTTGCGCGCCGCCTTTGAAACAGTACGCCAGCAGCAGCAGCAGCAAGCCGTGCTGCTGGAGCGCCAGCGCATCATGCGGGAGATCCACGACGGCGTGGGTTCGCAACTGGTGGGCCTGCTCAACCTGGTGACCCAGCCCACCTCCGACCGCGGCGTGGTCGAGGAGCATGTGAAGCTCGCGCTCGACGAAATGCGCATGGCTGTCGACTCGCTGCAACCCACGCACGACGACCTGCCCACGGTGCTGGCCACGTTGCGCTACCGCCTGCAGCCGCGGCTGGACGCCGCGGGCATCGAGCTGGTGTGGGACGTGGCCGTGATTCCCGAGCTGGCGCCGTTCGCAGCGCAGGCCGCCCTGCAGCTGCAGCGCATCCTGCTGGAGGCCTTCACCAACGTGCTGAAGCACGCGGGCGCCACGCGCATCGTGATGCAGGCCAGTTGGAGCGGAGAGACGTCGCCGCCGCTGGTGCGCATCGTGCTCACAGACAACGGGCGCGGGCTTCCCACCGCCCCTGCGGCGCCTTCGGACCCGCGGCAGGCCGGCCATGGCATCGCCAACATGCGTGCGCGCGCACAGGCCATCGGCGCGCGGCTGCACATCGAAACGGCGGACGAAACAACCGGTGGAACACGCGTGCTGCTGGACTGGCCCTGCGCACTGCCCTGACGCGCGGGTGGGACGCGGCGTCAGCGCAGCGCGAACGCCAGCGTGACGGCGCCGAGCGCCAGCAGTGCGAGGCCGGCGATGAAGACCATCTCGCCCCAGGACTCCAGCCGTGCGCCGGCGCGTTGCGTGCGCATCGAGATGAAAGACAGCAACGCGCTGGCCAGGAACACCAGCGCGTCGACGGCCAGCAGGCGGTCGATCAGCAGCCGCATGTCGTCGCGCGGACCGAGGTGCCCGATGGACATCACCGTCATGCACACGCCGATCATGGTGGCCGACGTGGGCAGGATGTGTGCCGAGAGGCTCTTTGCGGACGACGTCATGTCAAGTGGCATGGGGCCTGGACTTTTCGAGAAACACCGAGGCACCGGCTTTGCCGGGCCTCTGGTGTTGCCCCCGGCAGGGGGGAGGAGAAGCGACACGGAGTGCGCGAAGCCCGGGGGCGAGCCTTGCTACCCGATTCGCACCGGCACGAAGATCTTGTCTTCGCCGCGCTGGATCAGCAGCGCCACCGACTTGTTGGTCGCCTTGGCCACCACCTCGCGCACCTGCTCCACGCTTTGCGCCGGCGTGCCGTTGATGGCCAGCAGCACGTCGCCCGCCTGCACGCCTGCCTGCGCCGAAGGTCCCGCGGCGTCTTCGATCAGCAGCCCGGTGTCGATCGAGGTCTCGCGCTTTTCCTGCGGCTGCAACGGGCGCAATGCCAGGCCCAGCTTGCCTTGCCCGGCCGCTGCATCGGCCTTGGCGACCTGCGCGGGCTTGTCGCTCGCGTCGCCGAGCTTGGCCTGCAGCTCCTGGCGTTCGCCCTGGCGCCACACCTCGAGCGTGACCTTCTTGCCCGGCGCCTGCTGGCCGATCACCGCAGGCAGATCGCCCGAGGACACGATGCGCTGGCCGTCCACGCTGCGGATCACGTCGCCCGCCTTCAGGCCGGCCTTGTCGCCGGGGCCGCCCTTCTCGATGTTCGAGACCAGCGCGCCTTCGGGCTTGTCGAGCTTGAACGACTCGGCAAAGGCCTGGTTCACCTCCTGCACGGCCACGCCAAGACGCGCATGCGTGGCCTTGCCGGTGGCGACGATCTGGTCCTTCACCTGAATGGCCACGTCGATCGGAATGGCGAACGACAGGCCCTGGTAGCCACCGCTGCGGCTGTAGATCTGCGAGTTGATGCCCACCACCTCGCCGCGCGTGTTGAGCAGCGGGCCGCCGGAGTTGCCGGGGTTCACGGCCACGTCGGTCTGGATGAACGGCACATAGCTGTCGTCGGGCAGCGTGCGGCCCTTGGCGCTCACCACGCCGGCCGTCACGGTGTTCTCGAAGCCGAAGGGCGAGCCGATGGCCAGCACCCATTCGCCGACCTTCAGGTCCTTGGTGTTGCCCAGGGCCAGCACCGGCAGGTTCTTGGCATCGATCTTCAGCACCGCGATGTCGGTCTTGGCGTCGGCGCCCAGCACCTTGGCGCGGAACTCGCGGCGGTCGGTCAGCTTGACGGTGACTTCCTTGGCGTCCTTCACCACATGGGCGTTGGTGATGATGATGCCGGCGGGGTCGACGATGAAACCCGAGCCCTGCGCATGCACCGGCACGTCACGTTGCTGCTGCCTGCCTTGCGGACCCATCTGGCCCTGGAAGCGGCGGAAGAACTGGAACATCGGATCTTCAGGGTCCACGCCCTGGATCTCGGCGGCGGCTTCGTCGTCCGACGCCTTCATGGTGCCGGTGACGCTGATGTTGACCACGGCAGGGCCGTCGCGCGTGGTGATGGTGGAGAAGTCGGGCAGCGTGACCATGGCCGCGGGCGCGCTCACGGTGGCATTGGTGGCCGGTGCGCCCACGGCACGGGCGCTGGTATAGGCACCGGCACCGACGGCACCGATCACACCCGCGCTCGCCAGTGCAATCACCAAGGCGCGGGGCGAAGTCAGACGGGAGTTCATTTGTCGGTTCCTTTCAATGCGTATCAACGCAAACACGATGAAAGGAATGTCGTCGCGCTGGCTTAAGCGCCGCTTAAACGCCGATCAAGCGGCCGAAGGCGCAAAGACGACGCGCACGCGCAGTCCACCGAGGCTGGGCGACTCGTCGAGCGCCACCGTGGCGCCGTGCAACTCGGCGATCGACTTCACGATGGCCAGGCCCAGGCCGCTGCCGGGCGCCTGCGTTTCTCCGGAGCGGTAGAAGCGGTCGAGCACGCGTTCGCGCTCCGCCGGCGGCAAGCCCGGGCCACTGTCGTCGACAGTGAGCTCGACGGTTTGCGCGCGCCGGGTGATGCCGATGTCGACACGGCCTTCGACGGGCGTGTACTTGACCGCGTTCTCCAGCAGGTTGCGCAGCAGCATGCGCAGCGCCTCCGACTGGCCGTCGACCACGGCGGCGTCGGCATGCGTGATGCCGATGTCGATGCCGCGCGCCTGGGCCGCCGCCACGGCGTCGGACACGGCAAGGCGCGCCACCTCCGACAGGTCGACTGGCTCGGGCTTCGCGCCGGCCGCCATGCTGGCCTCGTGGCGCGCCAGCGCGAGCATCTGCTCGACCAGCCGCGTGGCGCGGTCGATGCCCGCCACGAGGCGGCTCACGGCCAGGTCCCGCGATGCGCTGTCGGGTGCGCGCTGCAGGCCCTGCACCTGGAGCTTCAAGGCGGCCAGCGGCGAGCGCAGCTCGTGCGCGGCATCGGCCACGAAGTGCTTCTGCGCATCGAAGGCGTGGCGCACGCGGTCGAACAGCAGGTTCAGCTCCTGCACCAGCGGGCGCACCTCTTCCGGCAGGCCCTCTTCGCTGACCGGAGACAGGTCGTCGGCCTGGCGCGACGCCACCTGCTTGCGCACGCGCGCCACCGGCGCGAGCGAGCGGCTCACCACCCACCACACGACCAGCATCAGCAGCGGCGCCATGAGCGCCACCGGCGCAATGGTGCGCAAGGCCAGCGTGCCGGCCATGTGGCGGCGCGCAGCCATGTCCTGCGCCACCTGGATCACCAGCCCGCGCGTCTGCATCGAGAACACGCGGTAGGTGGTGCCGCGCGCATGCACGTCGGCAAAGCCCAGCACCGCGAGCTGCGGCAGCGCGGCCTCTTCCGCCGACTCGAAGATGCGCGTGCCGTCGGCCGTCCACACCTGCACCACGAAGTCGAAGTTCTGCTCGCCCGTGCCGATGCCGCCGACCGCCGCGCTCGGCGGCAGGCCCGCGCGCAGCGACAGTGCCATCTGCTGCATGTGGTAGTCGAAGATGTCGTCGGCCTCGGTGAGCACCGTGCGGTACGCCACCAGCGCCTGCGCGCCAGCGGCCAGCACAATGGCCGCGAGCAGGAAACCCAGCAGCCGCGCGCGCAGCGAGCCCGTCAGGCTGCGCCTCACAGTTTGGGCACCATGTAGCCGACGCCGCGCACATTGCGGATCAGTTCCGCGCCGAGCTTCTTGCGCAGCCCGTGCACGTAGACCTCGACCGCGTTGCTGCTGATCTCGTCCTTCCAGCTGTAGAGCTTTTCTTCGAGCTGGGCACGCGAGAGCACCATGCCGGGCCGCGCCAGCAAAGGCTCCAGCACGGCCCACTCGCGCGCCGACAGCACCACCGGCTGGCCGGCCACCGTGACCTCGCGCGTGGCCGGGTTGATGCTCACGCCCATGTGCTCGTACACCGGCTCGGCACGCCCCGCCGCGCGGCGCAGCAAGGCGCGGATGCGGGCCAGCAACTCGTCGAGATCGTAGGGCTTGAGCACGTAGTCGTCGGCGCCGGCGTCGAGGCCTTCGATGCGCTGCTGCACCGAGTCGCGTGCCGTCGCGATGAGCACCGGCATGCGCTGCTTGCGCGCGCGCAGGTTGCGCAGCACCTCCAGGCCGTCGCGGCGCGGCACGCCCAGGTCGAGCATCACCAGGTCGTACTGCTGGGTGCGCAGCGCCGACTCGGCGGCCTCGCCGTCTTTCACCCAGTCCACCGCGTACTGCTCGGCACGCAGCAGGTCGAGCACGGCTTCGCCGATCATCACGTCGTCTTCGAGGAGCAGGAGTCGCATGGTGGGTGTGTCCCTGGTTCGGATGCGGAGGGTTCGAGGCGGGCGCCGCGCGGAAAGTTCAGCTCACAGCAAGGAGCGCACTTCGCGCGCGGCTTCGAACAGCAGCGGCAGCATGTCGCGCTGCAGCGCTTCTTCCTGGTAACGCGTGCCCGACAGCACCACGTTCAGCGCGGCCACCGTGCGGCCCTGCATGTCGCGCAGCGGCACCGCCAGCGCCTGCACGCCGAGCTCGTGCTCTTCGCTGGCGAAGCAATGGTCGTCCTTGCGTGCACGCGCCACCAGCTGGCGCAGGCCGCGCGCCTGCGTCACCGTCTGCGGCGTGAGCCGCGCCAGGTGGCGCCCCTTGAGCCATTGCGTGAACTGGGTGGGCTGCATCGCGGCCAGCAGCACACGGCCCGTGGAGGTGGCATGCGCCGGCAAGCGTGCACCCAGGTGCAGGCCGTAGGCCAGCACGCGCGTCGGCGTGCCGTAGCTGCCGCTGCGCGCCACGATGACCACCTCTTCTCCGTCGAGCACCACGGCGGAAAACGATTCGCCCGTCTGCGCGGCCAGCCGGTTCAGCGTTGGTTGCAGCGCGCGCGGCAACCGCGATGACGCGAGGTAGCTGCCCGAGAAGCGAAGCACCTTGGGCGCCATCCAGAAATAGCTGCCGTCGGTTTCCAGGTATCCCAGGTGCGCCAGCGTCAGCAGGTGGCGGCGGGCCGCGGCGCGCGTGAGGCCGGCGCGCTCGGCGGCCAGCGTGGCGTTGAGGCGCTGGCGCTCGGTGTCGAAGCTTTCGAGCACGGCCATGCCCTTGGCGATGCCTTCGATGAAATCGGCTTTGGCGATGGTCATGCGTCGGTGGTTCGTCTGAAGTTCGCGGGTGAACGGTGCCCGGATGGAAGTGTTGCGCGATCATCGCGCACGCGTTCGCATGATCGCACACAGCCTCCGCGCCCGCCGCCACAGAACCGCTCCCACGCCCTACGCTCGGCGAAACCATCTCGGAGACACGAAACATGCGCACCCAGGTCGCGATCATCGGCGCGGGCCCCGCGGGCCTTCTGCTCGGGCAGCTTCTGCACAAGGCCGGCATCGACAACGTCATCGTCGAGCGCCAGAGCGGCGACTACGTGCTGGGCCGCATCCGCGCCGGCGTGCTCGAACAGGTCACGATGGACCTGCTGGCGCGTGCCGGCGTCGACGCCCGCGCCAAGGCCGAAGGCCTGCCGCACGGGGGCATCGAGCTGCTGTTCAAGGGCGCGCGCCACCGCATCGACATGCATGGCCTCACGGGCGGCAAGCAGGTGACGGTGTACGGCCAGACCGAAGTGACGCGCGACCTGATGGAAGCGCGCACGGCCGAGGGCCTCACCACCATCTACAGCGCGGCGAACGTCAGCCTGCACGACTTCGACTCGGCCAAGCCGCGCGTGCGCTACGAGAAGGACGGCCAGACGCACGAGCTCGAATGCGACTTCATCGCGGGCTGCGACGGCTACCACGGCGTGAGCCGCGCCAGCGTGCCGGCCGACGCCATCCAGACCTACGAGAAGGTCTACCCCTTTGGCTGGCTGGGCGTGCTGGCCGACGTGCCGCCGGTGTCGCACGAGCTCATCTACGCCAACACCGAGCGCGGCTTTGCCCTGTGCAGCATGCGCAGCGCCACGCGGTCGCGCTACTACGTGCAGGTGCCGACCGACGAACGCGTGGAAAACTGGAGCGACGAAGCCTTCTGGAACGAGCTGGGCACGCGACTCGACCCCGAGGCACGCGAGCAGCTGGTGACCGGTCCCTCGATCGAAAAGAGCATTGCGCCGCTGCGCAGCTTCGTGGCCGAACCGATGCGCTTCGGCGCGCTGTTCCTGGCCGGCGACGCGGCGCACATCGTGCCACCGACCGGCGCCAAGGGCTTGAACCTGGCGACGGCTGACGTCGGCTACCTCTCGCGTGCGCTCGAAATCTTCTATGCGGAGAAGTCGGCCTCGGCGCTGGACCGCTACTCCGACCTGTGCCTGCGCCGCGTGTGGAAGGCCGAGCGCTTCTCGTGGTGGTTCACCTCGCTGATGCACCGCTTTCCGGAAACGGGCGCCTTCGGCCAGAAGATTCAGGAGGCCGAGCTCGACTACCTGGTGCATTCGCACGCGGCCTCCACCTCGCTGGCAGAGAACTACGTCGGGCTCCCGCTGGAAGACTTCTAGGCGGTGCGCCCTTCCAGCGCCGCCTTCATCGCGGCGGCGCCCTGCATCATCATCGGCTCGATGTAGGCCGCCATGGCGTCGGGCAGCACGTCCGTGATCCAGACGAAGCGCGAGCGCCCCTCGCCTTCCTCGAACACCTGCGCCGACGCGTGATGGTGAGCGGCCTTGCCGCCGGTCACTGTATAGGCCAGCCGGCGATGCGCGTCGTCGATGCCGACCAGCACCTCGCGCGCGACAAGGCCGTTGGCAAAAGTCAGCACGCGGGCGCCTTCCGCATCGATCGTGCAGCCGGTGAGAAAGCCCGGTGCAAGCCGTACGTGCACCGCGTCGAAGTCGCGCAGCGCGTCCCATACCTGGGCGGCGTCCGCTTCGACGATGAATTCCTTGTAGATGGTGGCCATGCCTTGCCTCGCTTCAAAGTGCCGGGATCCGGCCCGATGGCTGGATCAGGCGCTCATCATCGAGAAGCGCTGCGATGCGGTCTTGGAAAATCTTGCGATCACCGCGCGCCGCCTTGCGAAAGCTGCTGGGAGACACGCCGGCCGTGCGGTGGAAGGTGCGCACAAAATTGCTGAGGTCGGCGAAACCCACGTCGAGCGCGACCTCGGTCACGGGCCTGCCGTCGTCCTCGGCCAGCAGGCGCGCGGCATGGCGCAGCCGCGAGCGCACAAGGTATTGGTG
>NNBU01000100.1_pt1 | contig 39174 bp, 29 predicted proteins | sample 1173781 | NCBI WGS metagenome assembly NNBU01 (sample SAMN07173937, study PRJNA388173) | plant metagenome | biome: Plant school; feature: Soil; material: Symbiotic tissue of Blasia pusilla L.; isolation source: symbiotic tissue sample KVJ2 | host: Blasia pusilla | place: Norway: Troms, Kvaloya...
CCTCACAACTTATTTGGTTTACTAACTAATTCGCGTTACTTGCAGTCTTCAGGGTCTCTGACTCAACAGTTTTTCCTGGTGTCTATTGCGCGGTGGAACCACACTGAACCCTTCCCGAACTCAGAGGTGAAACGCTGCTGCGGCCACGATAGTTTAGGGGTAGCCCTACGCAAAAATAGCTCGATGCCAGGATTCATCATTTCATATACAAAACCACCTCATAATTTAATGAGGTGGTTTTGTTATTTTAAGAACCTACATCTCAAACAATCAAATTAATAAATTCGTCACTGGATTGTTCTACCCATCTTTTTTTCTGTTAATTACTCCCAAGTCCTAGGGCGTGTTTTCAAACTATAACCACAACAAAATGCAGGCGATCGTAATCATAGCTGTATAATTGGCTGCAAGTTTTTCATATCGGGTGGCGATGCGGCGAAATTGTTTGAGTCTGTTGATAGCGCGTTCGACAATGTTGCGTTAACGGTAGATTTCACGGTTAAAAGGGCCGCGTCGCGGTTCATTTGAGAGTCGTGGAATGGTGAGGCGAATACCACGGCGGCGAAGGTAATTACGTATTCTCCGACCCGTGTACCCTTTATCTCCGACTAATCGTAAAGGGCGTAAACGTGGACGACCTCGCCCAGAACGCTTGACGGCTCCTTGTTCCATCAATTGTTCTAGAAAAATTGACTCGTTTCTCTGACCTGGACTGAGGATAAAAGTTATGGGTTTACCTTTGCCCTCACACCGAAGGTGTATTTTCGTACTGAAACCACTCGCGTGTTCGACCTAGTTTCTCATCTTCTTCTCTTCGAGACGCTGCGCGAACGCCCCAATATTCCACCAGCTGCGTGCTGGTGGGCGCGGATCACTGTTCCATCAACGTAATGAACCTCCCAGTCGAGCTTTCCCTGCTCGTCAGCGTAGGCGTAGCCCGCCGCAGGCATCGCTTGTAGCTTTACTAAGATTTGGTTCCAAATTCCGCCTTTTTGCCAGCGATAAAACCTTGTGGCCACACTCTGCCACTTTCCATAACGTTCTGGGAGGTCTCGCCACGGTGCCCCTGTTCTCAGTATCCAGAGGATGCCATTCACAACCCTACGGTGGTCATGATTCGGCTTACCTGTTCGCGGTTTTTCTGATGGTAGTAACGATTTTAACCTCTCCCACTGCTCGTTACTTAAGTCTCCTCGGTTGATCATGACTATATAGCGATCGCCTTTTTTCTAGGATATAACGAGTTTGAAAACACGCTTTAGACCAACACCCATACTAAAATCTAAATGTTAAAGAATCAGTTATAAAGTACTGTTTTATCTAGCACTTCGTTCTAACTGCTTGTACGTTCGCTCATTTTGTAAGGGTTTTGTAAGGTTGAGAGGTAATTATGTCTTGCACAGCTTGGAATCTAGCTTATATAGAGATTTAGGTATTTTCATTATTTTTGAGAGTCGTCCTCATGCAATATGGCGAGTTTCTGTTTGGTTTACCTAATTGCTTCTACTACCCTTGCCAATTTGTCATCACTGATATCTTTTTTACCTATCGACCATCCCGTACTTAGCTCCAATATCTGTCGGTGCGCTTCTACCCATGCTTCGACTGCACATAACCGATGATAATTAGCTGGGATTCCATCTAAAACATGAACAAGATCAAAAGCGATCGCTCGTCCAGCCTGGAAAACTAACACAGCGATCGCTAGCTTCGCTTTTGAAGCCGAGTACGAGAGTCACCTCCCATACTTAGGTTAAGATTTATCGCCTTCTCCCTGTAGTCTCGTGCCCCCCTCCCCTTGTGGTGCAGACATAATTTGCTTTTGCTGTTCTTGTAGCCAGGTTTCAAAAAGTTCATTCAGCAGGCGCACTTTCATAAATTCATCCAATTGTGCTGGAATAAATTTTTCTAGCCGCAAAATCACAAACCATTCAGCGATGCGGGTAGGGGGCAATATCTGACCTGGTTGACTGCTAGAGAGCATTTGCACCATTACCGGATGTAGTGCATTCAGTTCAATGGGCCCCACCAAGCCGCCAGTTTGGGCTTCCGGCCCGAGTGAGTATTCCCGCGCCAAATCAGCAAAAGAGTTTTCTTTTGCCTGAATCCGGAAGTAGAGTTCTTGGGCAATTCCCACATCCTGTGTTCGCAGTAGGGAATAGATCACTTTGTCCAGTTTTGCCTTGGACTGAAAAAAGTAAGATTCCAGTTTATTACTCCAAGTAGCTTGCTTAAATTTTTCAATTTTTAGCTTACGAGTGGTAATAACTTCTAGCTGATCGGGAGTCAGCCCTTGATGTGCCATCCAAACCTGGATGTCTTCTTCATTTTTAAACTGTTTTTCAGCGTAAAACTGCTGTTTAGCTTGGGCTATTTCCTCAGGTGTACACTCTATTGCTACCTTGGCGGAGCGTGAGTTTTGCTCTATCGCTTCATCAATGATCAATTCCCTCTGCAACTGTGGCAGCATTTGGTAACTTGCCAGTAAGGAAATCAGTTTACTAGCTGCGATTGTACGATTACCGATTTGGATCGCTTCAGTCATTAGCTTTCGGGCATCTCAAGAATATCTAGTTTGTTAAAGAAGCCATACCGTAGCCCATTTTCTAGGAGCTTTTTCCTTAATTCTACCGAGTTAGGTATGCTAACGTCACTTTCACAATAATTAAATAGTTACTAGCTAACATACTTAAAAATATACAGTTTATATGAGTTTTTATCAAAGATTTTACGCAAATATGACCAGATGTGAAGACAAGGACAAATAGACTAATCACAGTTCTCGCCACTGAAACTTAAAAGAGGAAGTTATCAGATTGATTTAGGGTGCTTTGAGATAACCCTTTTTAATAACCTATTGCCAGAGTAAAATCTCAAGCCCTTATTTATCAAAAAGAAGGAGGCAGGAGGAAACCTCTTGCCTTTATGGGAGAGGTTTGAGCAATGACGTATCAATTCTTTTGCTGTGCATCTCGAAAAGAATGTTTTTAACTTTTTGCCCACAATTCGGCTTGGTTTGTACCTATCTTCCTCCTGCCTTTTTCTTATCAAGGGTTTTTTTGTCCACTAACCTTAGTTTTGAAGTTTCTATCATTATGCGTAGACGTGCAGTGGTGTTAGCGTAGCGGTAGCTACGTAGGAGCGTCGGCAGATCCCATCCCTTCTAGGTAGTTTCAGTCGTTAGCGCAGTGTAGCGAGTCTTTTCCCAACGTAAAGGAGCATATTGCAGACCAATTGTATGAGACGTTAGAGCGTTAGCAGTCAGACGCTCCTACGTCGCTATCAAGCGTTTGGGGGGTCTGTTAAAAGTTGTCAGAGATACAAAATAGGCGGCAATCCTATGCGGTCTTTTTCGATAAGGGATTTATGTATCCCGCAACCAAAAATTCTAAGGTCTACAATGACTCTAAATAGTTCAAAAGATCCGCCATTTCTTGGGCACTAGGTTGGAATTTTGGCATTGGCGGTGTTTCACCACTGATCACTTGGTGAATCAGCCCATACCGAGACTTGTGCTTTGAAACAGCTTGCAAACTGGGCCCTACTCGCCCGTCTGCTTCTAAGCCATGACAACCAGCACAGTTAATTTGAAAGATCGCATGTCCTTGAACTGGGTTTCCTGTTAAGGATAGAACACTCTTGACGTATGGATCGGAGGCTTGAACCAACTGAACACCAAAAAAGCCCAAAGGGACTGCTAGCAGTATGGCCAGCGTCAATAAAACGATCCGCTGAATCAAAATTTCAGGTTTGGTAATCTGGTTATCCAAAAGGTTTGCTGTGAAGTCTAGGTGTGCTAAAAAGTTTTCATTTCCTACACATAGCTTAAAAGTTCTTGATTGTGTCTGCAAGCACAGAAGACTATTTTCTTGTGGGGGTCGCCCTCCAAAAAGGCTGTAGGGCGCAGGATTCATACGAAATTTGGTAAAATCAAAAACAGGCAACAAATATTTAATAATTACAAAGAGGAGATTTACAGTGGTTGAACCCTTGCTATCAGGTATTGTCCTTGGTCTAGTTTTCGTCACCCTCGCCGGACTATTTTACGCTGCCTATAAGCAATACAAGCGCCCCAATCAGTTGGGGGGGTGAGAAGTTTGCTCAGTTATAAGTAGGGGATATGAGGAGGATTAAGGGTAGTAGGGAGGGATGAGGAGGATGAGGAGGGATAATTATGCTTCCTCGTCTTCCCTGCTCCCTTATATCCCCATTTTCACCTACTATCCTTCTCCTAATCATTCCAAAATCTTGTAGAAAGTAAGTGATGTATTGCCGTAAACTTTCTCGCGGCAAATTTCCCAAGCGGGAATCTCTGACGGTGTCCAACCTTGTGAGGCGTGTTCAACTGCGATTTCACCGTTAGGAGCTAAAAGTTGATGGTGAGCGATCGCTTCTAATACTGGCTGGTACAATCCACTGGCATAAGGTGGATCAAAGTAGATTCTGTCAAATTGCTTGCCTGATAAAGTCTTTAACTGCTGGGTAATATCTCCCCGTGATACCCGAAATTCCTGCTCGCCATTAGCTACCTGCTGCCAATTTTGTTGGATAGTGGCACAGGCTCGGCTCGATTGTTCAATTCCCACTACTAGGCTGGCTCCTCTACACAAAGCCTCTGCGCCCATTGAACCAGTACCAGCGCACAAATCTAGCCAGCGACAACCTGCAATTTCTCCTTGCCAAATATTAAAGACTGCCTCTCTTACCCGCGCGCTAGTGGGTCTAGTTTCTTTCCCTGGTAAAGTTTTTAGCTGACGATTACCGTAAATTCTCAGGCTCATTGGTTATTAGTCATTAGTCATTAGTCATTAATTTTAGACAAAGGACAAAAAACAAATGACAAAAAGAATATTAGGCAGGAATTTTTTCGCGGACTTGAGCAACGAAATTAGACAGGATTTGCAATCCAATATTAGAGGATTTTTCGGGGTGAAATTGGACTGCCATCAGGTTTTCATGGGCGATCGCAGCTGTGATGGTTTGAGTACCGTGAGTGATGGTTGCTGCACGGATTAGCGGGTCTACTGGGTCAACATAGTAGGAATGGACAAAATACACCCAAGGATCTGATGGTAAATGCTCCCACAAAATACTTTTTGGTTGAGTCACTTCCAATTGATTCCAACCCATGTGAGGAATAGTGATGTCAGGTTCTGGACGAAACCGCCGCACTTTTCCTTTGATAATTCCTAGTCCTGGTTGAGTACCTTCAGCACTTGATTCAAAGAGAATTTGCAATCCTAAACAAATTCCTAAGAAAGGTTTACCAGATGCGATCGCTTCTTTAATCGGTTGTTCTAAACCACGCGATCGCAGGTGTTGCACTGCTGGATCAAATGCTCCCACTCCCGGTAGAACTATAGCATCTGCCTGCTCTAATTCCTTTGAAGAATAAGTAACTTTAGGAGTTGCCCCAGCTTTTTCCAAGCCTTTGCAGACTGAGTGCAAATTTCCCATCTCGTAATCTACGACCGCAATTACTGGCATTTACCTGCTCCTTGTAAATTTATTATGGAGGGTTTTTCTATTCTAAATAATATTTGTTATGAAGAAAAGAATTCTATTAACTTCTTTTGACACTTGGCTAAAAGATCAACAGTCAAATTCTTCTGATGATTTATTACTTGAAGTTAGCAAACTTGAGTTGCTACCACATCACTTAACTTTTTTACGCCAGTTACCCGTAGATGTGCAACTTGCCAGCACTCAGGTAATGGAAAAAATCAAGGCAATCCAACCTGATTACATCATCTGTTGTGGCATGGCTGCAAGCCGTACACAATTAAGTGTGGAAGCAGTTGCTAGCTGTAAAGAAATGGTTTTGCAGACAGAAGTTGATTTAGAAAAATTAGTAGCAGGAGCAGTAGCAATTCAGATTAGCCACGACTGTGGGAAATTTGTTTGCGAGGGTCTTTACTATTCAGTGTTGGACTACTTAAGCCAAAATCAACTCACAGCACGTTGTATTTTTGTTCACGTTCCGGTTCTCAATCAAGAAAATTTGATGGGGATTCTTGCTGATTTCGTATTAATTATTAACAATCTGGCACTTTCATCAAGTTGTTAATGTCTGTATGGTGAAAGAAATATCTAAGTATATGTTGCCATTGTTACTAATTTTCCCAATTGCCCAATCAACTCCTGCTACACCACCTCCTGAAGAAGTCGTGCAACCACAAGAAGTACGTCCTTTACCAGGTCAATTGGATACAGTGCCAACCTTTAATAGCAATAGTCCAGAATTGGTTTTGAAAGAAGGAATTTTACTTTCGACTTTTCCACCAGATGGCAAAAAAGTACCAACGGCACATCTGAATTTTCCCTTTCGAGGAAGATTTGATATTTTTGCTCATCATGTTGCTAAGGCTGAACCAGCAGAGAATTTGCGATCGCTCTATCTAGGGATAATTTTGCATAACCCTAGTTCGGAACCAGTGAAGGTGAATATTTGGCAAGCGGCGAGTTATTTGAGTCAACCGGATGCACCATTTATTCAATTACCATCCTTTAGCCAAAATCTTTTAGGTAAAATTTTTGCCGGGCCAGGCGATCGCGTCATGTCTGATGTACTCAGGGGACGGCGACAAGAGATTTTCCCTGCCCAAATTGAGATTCCATCTGGGCAAAGTCAGATGTTACTAAATTTACCAATTCCTGTGCAGGGATTGACACCACCCTTAAATGGTCGGTCTACATTCATGCGATTGCAAAGTAATGGCACTGTCTATGCAGCTAGCCTAGCCATGTTTGCACGGGAGAATCCTGATGGTAGTGAGCGATCGCCTACTTTAGAAGAGTGGCAAAATTTACTCAATAATAGTGATGTGGCTGGCCCACGCGATAAAACCCCCACTCCCTTAGAAGAAACGGGCAAGCCAAGAATTTATGGGCGTGTTGCTGGAGTATCTGCTGGTTCACGATGGAGAGCCTTGTTAGTAGATAATCCTAAAGCCAGGTACTTAACTATTCCCCAGCCTGGTCAAGTGTTTTCTTACGCTCTGAGTAGCCTGCATGGCGGTACCTTAGGAACTGGTCAAATTCAAAGTGCACCTATGCTGGTGCGCTATCTTGACACCGCATATCGCGCTCATGGCAACTATGGAATTCAATATAATCTTAAGTTGCCGCTATACAACAATACTCAAAGTCCTCAAACAGTTAGTGTATCCATACAAACACCACTCAAGGAGGATCAGTTAGTCAAACCAGGGTTACGCTTTTTTAGTACACCAGCCCGTCAAGTATTCTTCCGAGGGACAGTGCGGCTACGTTATAGAAATGACCAAAATCAGCCACAAACTCAGTTTGTGCATTTAGTGCAAAAGAGGGGTCAACCAGGGGAACCGTTAGTTTTATTAAATATGAAACCAGGCGATCGCTCTTTGGTAGAAGTAGACTTTCTCTATCCGCCGGATGCTACACCACCGCAAGTATTAACAGTCTCAACTCAGGCTGAACCTCGATAGTGAGTCATGGGTAATGGGTAATAGCTTTTCTCCAATTACCTATTACCAAAAAATATTAGTCAACTTCGTGAGTACTACAAAAACACCATCACCAAATAGACAAAATATTAAGAAATTTAACTATATAGAAGTGCTTTTCACCCCAAGTTTGTGTATTTAGGATGAATACTTATTTTGCTCTATGGGTTGCAATAGAAATAGCAGACTATAGCACGCAATAAAGGGACGGCATGACACCGATCAAAAAATCAACCAAGAAACTGAGTTAAATTCGCTCCAGCACCTTATTGGAACCAAGATTTTACTGGTAGAAGATGAGCCAGATATTGCAGATTTGCTCACCTTCATTTTGGAAGCAGCAGGTGCAGAGGTGATGGCTTTAACCGATGCAGAAGAAGCCCTTGTTTTGGTCGAATCGGTTCATCCCGATATTCTGCTGTGCAATATGAAGTTGCCCGATCATGATGGAAATTGATTAATTGCGCAAATTTGAGTGCATTCTTGCCCATCCCTAAGACAGTTACCTGCGATCGCAATCACTTCTTATACACGGGAGGTTTCAAGTGATAAGGCTTTGAATGCTGGTTTTAATCGATTTATAGTCAAGCTTGAGAGTCCAGAAGAAATCGTAAATGAGATTGTTTACCTGCTATCTACCGATATTTATATGTAAGTACTCGGTCTTGAGAGTGTAAAGCTAGCTGTACGCTTCTATAAACTACTCAGCTTAAACTAGCAGACTTTCAAAGACCTATTGATAAATTCCACAATTGTCCTGAGAAGTTACCACACTTAGCCATAATCAATTTATTGTTTTCTCCATCATTGATGATATCTAAACACTTATTTGACTCTGTAAACTGTGTTCGTAAACGATAATATCCACGAGACTGAGTAGGTTGTATGCTCCAAAACTGTCCTGAGAAGTTACCACACTTAGCCATGATCAGTTTATTGTTTTCTCCATCATTGATGATATCTAAACACTTATTTGACCCTGTAAACTTTGTGCGTAAACGATAATATCCACGAGACTGAGTAGGTTGTATGCTCCAAAACTGTCCTGAGAAGTTACCACACTTAGCCATGATCAGTTTATTGTTTTCTCCATCATTGATGATATCTAAACACTTATTTAACCCTGTAAACTGTGTTCGTAAACGATTATCAGTTGACTGAGCAATTCCCTCTTTTACTGGCGGCAAAGTAGCTGAGGCAGAAACTATCATAGCTAATAATACAATTTTCCTCGTAATTGTACTGAGATGATTCTGCATGGCTAAGTAATACCTTTAATTTATAAATGCATTAATCATACATCTTTGCTGCAAACCAAGAATTTTCATTTGGAAAATATTTAGCCAAATTTGAGGGCATTCTTAATTTAATTTTCTACCTTCCAACAAGTATTCCCAGTCTTCGCGACTAAGGTAACGTTACAGTATTTGGGTGTTATCTCTGCCTTTTTAATTCTGTATCAAAGGTTGGTGTTCTAAAAATCAACTTGATTGTATGAAAAAGACAGAGAATGCACTTAAACTTGAAAACCCTTTGCTAGCTTTTGTTGTCCCTTACCCTTTGGCTTAGTTTTGTTAACTTCTCCTAAAGCTTCCTGAAATAAGTTATGTAAATGTATGGGTACACTGGCAATGTCTGGCAACTCTGGCTCAAGAGGTTTATGGAATTCTTGCAAAAGTCTATCCAAGTCACTTTCAAGCCTAAACTCTGGACGTTGCAAAAATGTTTGCAACACATTTTCTAATTGAGTTGGATACTGTTGCGCTAATCGATGCCAAATAAAGGCATTAATACTTTTATCTTCAAGGTAGTAGCGAACTAGTTTTTCCGCCCCTTGAACACTTTGCCAATCCTCTGCGGATAAAATTGTTTGTACCTTGCTATATGTTGGTAAAAACATTTGTCCCCAACGGGGATGAGAAAGAGCCGTTACCTGTTCTGCTTTCTTGAGTTCAGCAGGCAAATCAACCTTTGGCATCACCATTTTGTTATTGCTGCTTTTGCTGTTAAACATCTGAGAAACTGCATTTGAGTCAGCACCAAATTCTTGGGCTGCTGCTTTGATTTCCTCATCTGTGATACCAGCCGCTTCTGCCACTTCAGTCAAGGATTTAGAAGTATCAATTCCTGCGGCTGCAAAGGTTTTTTCAGTAATTACTTCTTGAAATTCTGCTATTTTTTTATTCAGATGGTATCCAGATAGTGTGATTTCATCAGTACCAAAAAAGTCCACAAACTGCTGATGATATTGTTCTACTGACTGCCAAGCTTCTTCTAGCAAGTCTGGAGCATCGCTGTAAAGATTACTTTTATAGTTTTCTTTAAAATTACCAATTGCTACAGCAAGTTTTGGTTTACCTAATTTACCCATTATTGTGTAGGGGCCAGATAACATCCAGTAGCTATCGGTAACGGGAGAAATGCGAGTGAGCAAGATTTCTCCGACTTTCAGCCGAGATATTGCCTGTAATGTTTGAGTATTGTTTGGCTTGACGATGTAGCGTTTATCTGTCAACCAGTTCGTCAATTCAAAGCCATCAGGTAAAAGATTAGTTATGGCAAATAAGCCAATAAAACTATGATGCCAACTGTTGATCAGGTTGCGATCGCTTTCTTCTAAATCTGGATGGCTTTCGATAAACAACTCTAATGGAGACTTATCACCGACTTTCCCATCTGTCAGAAAGCTATCGATAATTAAGTCCTGCTGCGTACTATCCCCACTTCCACGGCGGGACTGTGCTGCTGCATAAGTCTCCAGTGCTTTTGCTAGTTCGCCTTCAGCATCAAGGACAAAATCAACTAAGGCTTGTTTTAATTGGTGCGATCGTTCTAATATGACATCCACAAGTTAATCTCTCGGTGTAACAGATGTAGATTATAGCGTTTTAGAGAATTACAGCATCTAGCAATAGCTAGATTTATACGGATTTAGCCGAAAAGCTTCTCTTAAAATAGATACAAGGCATCACACAAGGTCATTACAGATAGTCGCAATTCCAAATTCTAGCTATATTTTTCCAGAAGACTATCTCAAAGGAGAAGAAACCAGTCCTATCAAGCATGAATATAGACCAATACAGTTCAGATAAGACCAAAACACTTGTAGAGACGGCGATTTATCGCGTCTCGAAAACCCACAATTTTGCACAATTAGCCCTTAACTGAACCGTATTGGAATATAGACAGGGACAGTGGCAAGTGTAGATTTTCGGTGTGCTGTTGCAGATTTATACGAAGATGTTACTTTTGAATCGCCGTAATTGATTGACTACTCGCTTAAAAGCCAGAAACCAGAATCTTGAGGATTTAAAAATGTGTTTTTAGAGAGCAAAATAAAAAGGCAAAAGAAAATCTTCTTTTGCCTTTTTAGTTTTTACCTTTTAATAGAGACGCAAAATTTCAAGTCTCTATTCATCGTCGAAATCATCTTCGTCGTCTTCCTCTTCTTCCTCGTAATCGTCGTCATCTGCTACTTCATCGGCGATTAATTCATCTTCGTCATCTAGAACTGACCTTTCTGCACGCCTGCTGCCAAAACCAGATTCCCCAAGAGTCGGAGAATCTAAATTATAGGTGCGAGCTGTGCGGTCATCTAAGACCATATCCAAGGGATCATCAACTTCATCTAAGACACTACTACTAATATCAGCAGCGTAGTCCTCGATCGCTCCTGGTTCTTCATAGGTATTGTACCCAGTACCAGCCGGAATCAATCGCCCGATAATCACGTTTTCCTTTAATCCGCGCAGCCAGTCAGATTTGCCTTCAATAGCTGCTTCGGTAAGTACCCGTGTTGTCTCTTGGAAGGATGCGGCGGAAATAAAGCTGTCGGTGTTCAACGATGCTTTGGTGATCCCCAGTAATACTGGGGTATACTGTGCCCTAGCACCGCCTGTAATTGCCATAGCTTCGTTCACCTGCTCAACTTGGCGCAGTTCCACCAATTCGCCGGGAAGCATGGTGGTGTCACCACCATCATCAATCCGTACTTTGTTGGTCATCTGGCGAACAATCACTTCAATGTGCTTATCGGAAATATCAATCCCTTGAGACTGATAAACCATTTGCACTTCATTCACCAAGAAGGTTTGTACCTTCTGTAAGGCAAGGCTAGCACAAGCATAGATTCCGTCTTCGGAACCAAGGCTAAAGAAGATTTCCAAAATTTCGTGGGGATTAGATGGGCCATCCGTCAACGGTTGTCCTGCTAATACTATTGATCCATCTGGCACAATCAAGTTTTGTCCAGGGCCCAGAGGATAATCTGTCACCACGCCATTTGATTCTACGACCTTAATAGCGATCGCTTCATCACCACTATCAGCGTAAACTACCTTAACTTCTCCTCCCCGCCGGCATAGAATGCACGCTTCTTTCGGTTTCCGAGCTTCAAGTAGTTCCTCAATCCGGGGCAAACCTTGAATGATATCTCCGGTTTTGGCGCGTTCAAACACCAGCAACACCAAGTTATCACCCCGTTGTACCAAATCGCCATCTTCTATCTGCAACACAGCACCAGGGCTGACTCGATAAGGGCGACCGATGCGGGTAGTAATAACGTAGTTTTTAGTACTCAAAGCTGACTCCCCACCAGATGCAGCAGCGGCACTTTTGATATCCACCACTTGCCCTGATTCTGGGGCAAAAACTCCAGGAGCAACTTCTGTACCTTCTACTAGCAAGTCACCCACTTTCACCTTGGGCTGAGTACTAGTATTAATGGGAAGCCTGTCAGCGTCGCGCAACACCAAACAGCGACGCACGTTTTCGGTTCCTTTTTTAACACCCCGCACTTCTCCACCTTCTTTACACAAGATTTGGGTACGTGCGACCACAGAACCGGGGGCAATGGTTAACCCATCGTGTACCTCAAGTGTTGTCTGGGTGCTACCTTGAGTAGCATCGGCGGTAATGTCTCGACGAATTACCAAGGATTCCAAAATTACCAGTTGTAAACGTTGAACTTCTGGGTCTTCAGTATCCTGTACCAATTCAATATCTGCTGCTAAGGGTGAGGCATTGTGGTCTTGTTCCCCTTCTTGCTCAATTTCCAGCACAAGCTGGGTTCGCAGCAGTTCCACACCTTCAACAGATTTGACCCGTTCTGAATCTTTGTAAGGCAGTCTTTGCACAGCTCGCAACTGAATCGATCGCCCGGTTTCTTGACTTACCGATGTTGTTGATGGCACATCTGGATTATCCGGTACGGCAAACTCAACTACTGGACGACTCAACAGGGCGGGCCCTTCTGGTGTTTCTACATACTGGATATAACGCAATTCCGTGGCAACGTTGCCTTGGAATTCCTCACCTGGTTGGATGAAGGTGTTATCTCGCCCGATAACTGATTCTGGATCGTCCACCATCAGCAGTTCCCCTGGCTTCACCACCACTTCCCGCAGGATGTCGTTTTTCTGGGTGACTTCTACCACACCACTGTTTTGGCAGAAAATATCTTTCACTACCTCAGTGCCAGCTTCCACAAACTGACCATCTTCCACCAACAGCAAGGAGATATCTTTATTAACTTCGTGGCTTTCTTCAGGAATCCATAATAAGGTACCGCCCTGCACGACTTCATAACCCAGCTTGGCTTTACCTTTTTTCTGGACTTCGACACCGGCGAATTTCAGGAATCCACCAGTGGTAGTGCGATAGCGGTCATCAATTAACTCAGCTACTACTTGACCATTTTGCACTTTTGTGCCTGGTGTAGCCCGGAGGTTAAATACTTGGTTGTTGCCAGTGGAGACTAAGTAGTTATTGCGACCTTGGGAACTTTGGACTGTCACCGTTGCCTGGTCTAAGACCACAGAAGCGGTGATAATCTCAATTTCCCTGGTACTCTTACCTGGGGTAGCTTCGGGCAAGCGCACCACACCGCCGTGCAAACTGGCTAACTTGGTTTCTGCTAAAACTCCATTAGAAGCGATCGCATCACCATTTTTCACCACCAATTCTGCACCAGGCGGTAAGTTATAAACTTCCCCAGACAAAATCCAAATCAAACCACCGCGTGCGGCTGTGGTTGTGGTATTACCTTGACGGTCGGTTTTTTGTTCTGGAACAACTTCGGCAAATTGCACTTCCCCTGCTAAGTCAGAGGCTACGTCTTTAACTGCTTTTTCTGTATTAGTCCGAGTTGTCCGTCCACCGAGGGCAACTTCTGCCAACAACTGACCTTGTTTTACCTTATTTCCATCAAATACATATAGTGTTGAACCTTGGGTAAGATGAACCTCTTGGTTCTCTGGGGTAACATCACCTACTTTTGTTGGTTCCAAAAGCATGATGCCATTAGCCTCAACATAAAGGGCATCTTCCCCGTGGCGGGTACGATATGTTCTAGTCTTCAGTTTGCGGGGAAGCTTAACAGTCCCATCGATTTTAGAACGAACTTGTTGCGCCACTTCCCCGGTAAACACCCCACCTGTGTGGAATGTCCGCATGGTTAACTGGGTACCAGGTTCGCCGATACTTTGAGCGGCAATAATCCCCACAGCTTCGCCCAAATCCACCATCTTGGCGTGTGCCAAACTCCAGCCGTAGCAGTGTTGACAGACAGAACGTGCAGCTTCACAAGTTAGTGGCGATCGCACCACAACTTCGCCCACCCCAGATTTTTCAATTTTCTTTGCCAAATCCTCAGAAATTGGGGAATTGCGGGCTGCAATCAATTCTTTTGTTACTGGATGCACGACATCTTCGCCAATTACCCGTCCCATCAAGCGGGTGGCTAGAGGAATCAAGGTTTTGGCCCCTTCTGTCATTGGTCGAATGGCAAGACCTCTTGTGGTACCGCAATCAAATTCCCGAATAATTACATCCTGGGAAACATCCACCAATCGGCGGGTGAGATAACCAGAGTCAGCCGTCCGTAAGGCAGTATCTACCAATCCTTTTCTGGCACCGTAAGACGAAATAATGTATTCCGTCACAGTTAATCCTTCACGGAAGTTGGTTTTGATCGGTAAATCGATAATTTCCCCTTGAGGATCTGCCATCAGTCCCCGCATCCCCACCAACTGCCGGACTTGTGAGATGTTACCCCGTGCCCCGGAGAATGCCATCATGTATACGGAGTTTAGGGGATTAGTCTTCTTGAAGTGAACGACTACTTCATCTTTCAAGGCTTCACTGGTACCATTCCAAGTATCGATTACCTTTTGGAAGCGTTCTACTTCAGTGATTTCTCCTCGTTGATAACGGGTTTCAGTAGCGCGAATTTCTTCCTCGGCTGCTTCTAAGAGTAATCGCTTAGTTGGTGGTATCATCAAGTCATCTACACTGATGGAAACCCCTGCTTTGGTAGCATAGCGAAATCCCAAATCTTTCAATTTGTCCGCCATCACTGCGGTTCGCGCTGTACCATAATTCGTAAAAGCCCAAGAAATTAAATTTCTCAGTTGACCTTTGTCAACCACGCGATTGCGAAAAATCATTTTTTCGTTAGTCATTAATCATTAGTCCTGAGTCATCAATAATTAATAATTCGTAATTCGTAGTTCGTAATTCGTAATTAATTCTTCAATTACGAATTACGAATTAGAAATTACGAATTAACTTGCTAGTGCTTCCTGAATGGCATTGTTGTAAATAACGCGGCCAGGAGTTGTGTATATATACTGTGAAAGTACATTGCCCTTAGCGTCTTGTCTGACTCGACGGAACTTATAGAGTAATGTGCGGGTACCATCCTCGTTTTCCGTCACTTTCACGGGTTCTGTATCCGGCTGGTCTGATTCTATTTCGCCGTCAAACCTTACGTAAATATAGGCGTGCAAGTCAATTTGATCTTGCTGGAAAGCCATAATTACATCCTCTAGCGAAGAAAAGTAATTTCCTGCCCCTTTTGTCGCACCGGGATTTTCTGCTGTTAAATAATAGGCTCCCAACACCATATCTTGGCTAGGCGTGATGATCGGTTTACCTGTGGCTGGTGACAAAATATTGTTAGAAGCCAACATCAACAACCGCGCTTCAGCCTGACTTTCTAACGACAGAGGGACGTGTACCGCCATTTGGTCGCCGTCAAAGTCGGCGTTAAAGGCTGGACACACCAGAGGATGCAGTTGAATCGCTCTACCTTCTACCAAAATTGGTTCAAAAGACTGAATACCCAAGCGGTGCAATGTTGGTGCCCGATTTAGCATTACGGGGTGTCCTTCAATCACCTCTTCCAGCACATCCCAAACACTGGGATCATTGCGGGATATCAGCTTTTTCGCAGCTTTGATGTTATTTACCATACCGCTACGAATCAGGCGGTTAATTACAAATGGCTGAAATAGCTCAATTGCCATTTCTCTAGGCAAACCGCACTGGTGAATTTTCAGCTTTGGCCCGACCACAATAACCGAACGTCCAGAGTAGTCAACCCGTTTACCTAACAAGTTTTGTCGGAAACGTCCTTGTTTACCCTCAATAATGTCGGACAAAGATTTCAGGGGTCGGTTATTTGCCCCTACCACAGTGCGTCCCCGACGACCATTGTCAATCAAAGCATCCACTGCTTCTTGCAGCATCCGCTTTTCGTTCCGCACAATAATCTCTGGTGCCAAAATTTCTTGCAAGCGTGCCAAACGATTGTTGCGGTTAATTACCCGTCGATACAAATCATTCAAATCGCTGGTGGCAAAGCGTCCGCCATCTAGTTGCACCATTGGGCGCAAGTCCGGGGGAATCACGGGAATAACTGCCATTACCATCCACTCTGGTTTGGAACCAGTGGCGATAAAGTTGTCAATCACCCGCAGTCGCTTAATTAGCTTGGCTCTCTTTTGTCCCTTGGCGTTACCAATTTCTTCGCGTAGGCTTTCGGCTTCTTGCTCTAAATTGATATCGGCAAGCAAACGCAACAGCGCTTCAGCCCCAATACCTACCTCTACGCCTTGCAGCACAGAATCTTCGCTATAAATTTGGTCTTCTATTTCCAACCACTGGTCTTCACTCAGTAGCTGTTTGTAAGTTAAAGTTTCGGCATTACCTGCACTCAGGACAACATAAGAGTTGAAATAGACAATCTGCTCGACATCCCGCAATGGCATATCCAACAGAATAGAAATATAGCTAGGAATGCCTTTGAGATACCAAACGTGAGCTACTGGTGCGGCGAGTTTAATATAGCCCATGCGGTGACGACGCACCCGTGACTCGGTGACTTCTACCCCACAGCGTTCACAGACAATACCTCTGTGACGGACTCTTTTGTATTTGCCACAATGGCATTCCCAATCTTTCGCGGGGCCAAAGATGCGCTCACAAAATAAGCCATCCATCTCTGGTTTGAGAGTTCGGTAGTTAATCGTCTCTGGCTTGGTAACTTCACCGACTACTTGACCGTTGGGCAATGTTCTCTCGCCCCATTGCCGAATGCGTTCAGGGGAAGCCAAGCCGATTTTTACGTAGTCAAACTGATTAGTTTGGGCAGGTCTCATACTTAAGTGCTGAGTTTCGAGTTATGAGTTTTGAGTATATTTAGTTTTACAACATTGGGAACGGGGCATTGGGCATTGGGCATTGGGCATTTTTCCCATTCCCGATGCCCGATGCCCGATTCTCTAATTCTTATTCGTCATCATCCAGCGATTCGCGGGAAAGAGATTCGTAAGTTGGTCGAGGAGGTGTGCGACGGGCTGATTGGTCTGCCATCAAATCGACTTCCACATCTAGGGAACTGCCGTCTGCTTGGGTTTCTACCTTGTGTACGGCAATGTCTAACCCCAATGATTGCAACTCGCGCATTAACACCTTAAAGGATTCTGGAGTTCCAGGACGAGGAATTGCCTTACCTTTAACGATCGCATTTAACGCTTCATTCCGTCCTTGCATATCGTCAGATTTAACTGTGAGCAATTCCTGTAAGGTGTAAGCCGCACCAAAGGCTTCCAATGCCCACACTTCCATTTCTCCAAACCGTTGACCACCTTGTTGTGCTTTACCACCCAAGGGTTGCTGAGTCACCAGCGAGTATGGGCCTGTGGAACGGGCGTGAATCTTATCATCCACCAAATGCACCAGTTTCAGCATGTAAGCCACACCGATGGTAATTGCTCGGTCAAAGGGTTCGCCTGTACGACCGTCATACACCATGATTTTGCCTGGATTATCTGGGTTATATACCCAGTCTTTCCCGGTTTCGTCACGTGCTTCTTGCAATTTGCCATGCACGATTCGGCGAGATGTCTCTTCACCGTACATTTCGTCAAAGGGAGTAATCTTAAATCGGACTCCCAAAGTTTGACCAGCCCAACCCAAGAGGCACTCAAATACTTGTCCGACGTTCATCCGACTGGGTACACCCAAGGGGTTAAGTACAATGTCTACTGGTGAACCATCGGGCAAATAAGGCATATCTTCTGCTGGTAATATCCGAGAAATAATCCCTTTATTACCGTGACGACCTGCCATTTTGTCGCCAACTTGGATTTTGCGTTTTTGGGCAACGTACACCCGGACTACCATATTGGCTCCTGGTGGCAGTTCATCGCCTTGTTCACGAGTAAACAAGCGCACATCAACTACGCGGCCTTTTTCACCGTTAGGGACTCGCAGGGAATTGTCGCGCACATCCCGCGCTTTTTCACCGAAAATCGCCCGCAATAGTTTTTCTTCTGGTGGTTGGTCAGATTCACCTTTGGGTGTTACCTTACCCACCAAGATATCTCCAGCTTCTACCCATGCCCCTATACGAATGATTCCCTGTTCATCCAATTGGCGCAAGGCATCTTCCCCGACGTTGGGAATTTCCCTGGTAATTTCTTCTGGCCCTAGTTTGGTTTGTCTAGCTTCAATTTCATATTTTTCAATGTGAATTGAGGTGTAGACATCATCCTGCACCAATCTTTCAGAGATTAAAATTGCGTCCTCGTAGTTGTAGCCTTCCCAAGGCATGTAGGCAACGACGATATTTTGTCCTAGTGCCAATTCACCGCCTTCGGTGGAGGAGCCGTCAGCCAATACCTGACCAGCAACAACCCGTTCACCAATGCGGACGAGAGGTTTCTGATTTAAACAGGTGTCTTGGTTTGAGCGTTGGTACTTGGAAAGGGTGTATCTAATTTCGGAGGTGTTAGGTTTAGGACGGACGCGAATTTCTGTAGCATCTACATAAGTGACATCGCCATCGGTACGCGATACAACCACCATCCCGGAGTCTCTTGCTCCTTGCGCTTCCAAACCAGTACCCACTAGAGGACGCTCTGGCTTGAGCAGAGGTACTGCTTGCCGTTGCATGTTCGACCCCATCAGCGCTCGGTTAGCGTCATCATGCTCCAAGAAGGGAATCATGCTGGTTGCTACCGACACAATCTGTACGGGAGATACTGCTACGTAGTCCACCTGTTCTGGTGTTGTGGTGGAAAATTCTTGGCGATAGCGGACTGGCACTAGTGGCCCAATGATGTGCCCGGTTTCATCTACAGGAATATCTCCCGGAGCAACCCGCAGGTCGTCTTCTTCATCGGCTGTCATGTAGGCTGGAGGCAAGTCAAATCTGACTCGCCCATTTTCTACAGGTCTAAATGGTGTTTCTAGGAATCCATACAGGTTAACCCGCGCATGGGTTGCTAAGGAGCCAATCAATCCGGCGTTGGGGCCTTCTGGTGTCTCAATGGGGCAAATGCGTCCATAGTGACTAGGATGAATATCTCGCACGGCAAAACCGGCGCGTTCACGGGTTAAACCACCAGGGCCAAGGGCACTGAGTCGGCGTTTGTGGGTCAGTTCTGCTAGTGGATTAGTTTGATCCATGAACTGACTTAACTGGCTGGAACCAAAGAATTCTTTAATTGCTGCTACCAATGGTTTAGGGTTCACCAAGGAAGCAGGAGTTAGCACTTCGGCATCGGATACGGTCATCCGTTCTCGAATGATTCTCTCTAGGCGGTTTAAGCCTACCCGCACTTGGTTTTGCAGCAATTCACCGACGCTTCTGACTCGACGGTTGCCTAAGTGGTCAATGTCATCGATATTACCGATGTCATATTCTAGGTTAATTAGGTAATCTACGGCTGCCAAGATATCCCCAGCAGTCAACACCCGCATTGTATCTGGGACTGAAAGACGCAATTTCTTGTTGAGTTTGTACCGTCCAACGCGACCAAGGTCATAACGTTTCGGGTCAAAGAAACGAGAGTCTAGCAGTTGTTGTCCACCTAATACTGTGGGTGGTTCACCAGGACGCAGTTTCCGATATAACTCCATCAGGGCTTCTTCTTCAGAAAATTGCCCTTCTTTTTCGATGGTTTTTTGGAAATATTCGGGGTGGCGTAAAGCGTCAAAGATTTCGTTGTCTGATAACCCTAAAGCTTTTAGTAGTACCTGCGCTGAGAGTTTGCGGGTTTTGTCGATCCGTACCCACACCAAATCGTTACGGTCTGTTTCAAATTTCAGCCATGCTCCCCGGTTAGGAATTAAGCTAGCTGAATAAGTACGTCGCCCGTTTTTGTCGATTTCTGATTTGTAATAAACGCCTGGCGATCGCACGATTTGGTTGACAATTACCCGTTCGGCTCCGTTAATAATGAACGTGCCGCGATCGGTCATCAAAGGCAAATCACCAATGAATACCTCTTGCTCTTTGATTTCCCCGGTTTCTTTATTAATCAGACGTGTGGGAACATACATTTGGACGGCATAGGTGCTGTCCCGCCGTTTGGCTTCTTCGACGCTGTACTTTGGTTCTTTGAGTTTGTAGTTATGACCTAAAAAGTGCAGTTCTAATTTGCCCGTATAATCTGTAATAGGACTAAAGGAGTTAAGTTCTTCTATCAGCCCTTCTTCCAAAAACCAGCGAAAGCTTGATCGCTGGATTTCAATCAAGTCGGGCAATAGAAAGGCGGGTTCCATATATGTTTCTTTAGTCATGCCTCTACCTTTGTCAACCTGGTTAACTTTTCCCTTGGACACTGCTCTTTAACGCTTCCCACTGCTAGCCAGTGTCCTTAGCTGTTTGGGAACTTTTTCTTACACACTTGTTGTTTATGGGTGTGGACAAACGCAGCGATTAAAGCTGGCTGGAATGAGCATTTTGACAACGGAGTAATAGCTCTTAAATAGGAAATGTGGGAGCAGAGGAGCAGGAAAGAAGTTGCTGAAAGTCTTTCCACTCTGCACCCCACACCTCATGCCCAATCCCCATTTCAAAAAGAATATGCTGAGATATTCCTGAGTTTGATCTACTTTCCTCACTTCCCCTCCAAAAAGCGCGTTAATTTGCTGACGCAGCTCCACCCGGTGTGTCTTAAATCCACCCCACTGTTTATACTCTCAGTGATATCCTAGACATCCTAAGACTGAGGGAATGATCCGTACCTTGTTGGCTTTGAATCAGAATCACTTTATTTTGCTGAATTTTACTCACAAGGCAATTTTGTTTAACGATTTTCAATAGGTTTAATACACACCAAGCTGATGTTGTGCAAAAATCTAGCTCAATTTGGATTGGCACGATTAGTCATGTGTGGAGAGCATCCGCTTGTAGAGATTGGGAGGATGGCCAAGCCATAACAGCACGGAAAATTCAGACGAAAATTTTTAGGTTCCTTCCTTTATCATTATGGCGCAAGCAAAATGTTTTTGAGGGAATAATATTAGCATATTTTTGCCCCCCTAGAGTTATATTTTTTTTAGCACAACTTCACAAAATATACTAGGGCACACCGGATATTGACAGACCGAATAATTCACAGGCATTTTGGGTGGTTTGATGGGCGATCGCCTCTACCGTTTCCTGACGCAATTTAGCTACTTGCTCGGCTACATAAAGCACGTAAGCAGGTTCGTTGCGTCTCTCACCCCGTTTCGGAACTGGGGATAGGAAAGGACAGTCTGTTTCAATCAGTAGGCGATCGCTACTCACCATCGCAGCTGAGGATTGGATCGCTTTAGCGTTTTTGAACGTTACCGTTCCGCTAAAGCTGATGTAAAAGCCCAAATCCAGAAACCATTGAGTTTCTTCTGGTGTTCCTCCCCAACAATGCATGACACCCCGCACTCTTTCTCCTTTGAGTTTCCGCCATTTTTGCAACACTTCTCTGGTTGCCACAGCAGCATCGCGGCAGTGAATAATCACTGGTAAGTTGAGTTCAGATGCGATCGCCAACTGTGACTCGAACACCATGTACTGTTGCTCGGAGTTATCAGCTTTGTAAAAATCCAGCCCCATTTCCCCGATTGCTACCACGTTCGAGTCAGAACTAGCTAAAGTTTTGATTTTCTCGGCTGTCTCGCTATTCCATTTATCAGCATCTAAAGGATGTAATCCTACAGCAAAGCTGATCTCGGGAAACTCTTGGGCGATGGATTGAATACTGGAAAACTCCTCTGGGTGAACACAGGAATGTACTAAACGCACTACACCTGCTTCTTGCCACCGCGATCGCACTGTTGCTAAATCCGGCTGGAAACTATCAAAGTTGAGATGTACGTGCGTGTCTATCAGTTGCATTTTTGTCCTTTGTTGTTTGTCCTTCGTCATTTATCCTTTGCAAAAGACCAATGACCAAGGACAAATGACTAATGACTACTCAGCTGTTTGTGTGAGGGGTTTTAATCTGTGAGCTAATCTTGATTTTTTCCTTGCCCCATTGTTGGGGTGAAGGACACCCCGTTTGATTGCTTTATCGATTTTGCCGTAAGCCTCGGATAACCGAGCCTCTGCTTCTTGTTTTAGTTCTGGGGTAGGATTAGCTGTACAGGCAGCTACAGCATTAAAGTATTTCTTCATCAGCGTCTTGACTGCTGATTTGTAAGCTTTATTACGCAGTCGGTTACGTTCTGCGATTTCGGCACGCTTGAGAGCAGACTTTGTATTCGCCACAGTCAATTCCAAAAATACTATTATTAATTATGTACACACACTACTAGACTTACTAATATAGCATCCAAATTGCCAATGTTATAATTTCCTAAAAAATTTTTGGTATTGGGCATAGGTGAATAGTCAATAGTCCTTCTTCCCCTGCTCCCTCATCTCCCCAAGTTCCCAATTTAGTGTGTCGTCAATTTAGGAAATGGGTTAAAATTGAGTTGTATCAAACAGAATTGTTAGCCTAACTCACCACAACCTGATTAAGCAATGTGATTGCCAATAAATATAATCTATCTATAAAGCGGATATATTTTCAGAGGCAAGTAACTATAAAGAGCTAAATTTCAGGAATTCCCCAGTATGGAAACGAGATATCGTATCTGTACACACATTGAGGGCTAAAAGTTAGGAACATAAATAGAAATTATACTCAGACCCTACCCCTGGTAAATCTGGGGGATTGGATGTGGAAACACATCACTTACACCCCGCAAGGAGTGTCGGTAAGGGCATAAGGTTAGCGGGAAATGGCACGCCTGCTTCCTGCCACTAGCCACCAAGGCTTGTCGGACTGAGCAATTAAGTCGCCTTCTCAAGCAAACTATATGCTGTCAGCCTTGAGAGTATCAAAAAAATCCAGGTTAAGCTAGAGAAGAGAATTAGAGTCAGCTTCCACACCCCAGTGGGTCAAGAGCAATACTAAATCTCAGGTGGCAATAAATATTATAATTTTGGCATTGTCCTTACTCCATGCTGCGAATCATTACTCAGCAGGCAGACGTTAGAGCAGAACTACAACGAATCTGCGATCGCACCCATGACGAACAGGTGCTTCACAAAGAAGCAACGGTACGAGAAGTTTTGCAAGCAGTGAAGCGCCAAGGCGACAAAGCTGTATTGCATTACACGGCCGAATTTGACAAACAAACCCTGAAAGCAGAAGAACTCCGAGTTACAGGCTCGGAACTAGATGCAGCCTATCAACAGGTGTCAAAGGAGTTGTTGGGCGCAGTTCGGCTAGCTTGCCGCCAAATTGAAGCGTTTCATCGTCAGCGAGTACCGAAAAGCTGGGTACACTTTGGCGACGATGAAGTAGTGCTGGGCAAACGCTATACCCCTGTAGACCGAGCGGGGTTGTATGTGCCGGGTGGCCGTGCCGCCTATCCCAGTACAGTGCTGATGAATGCAATTCCGGCTCATGTTGCTGCTGTACCCCACGTGGTGATGGTGACACCACCAGGCCCAGGGGGTGTAATTAATCCCGCAGTCTTAGTAGCTGCCCAAGAAGCAGGGGTACAAGAAATTTATCGCATTGGGGGCGCACAAGCGATCGCTGCTTTAGCCTATGGTACAGAAACAATTCCGAAAGTGAATGTAATTACTGGGCCTGGTAACATTTATGTCACCCTAGCGAAAAAACTTGTCTACGGCACTGTCGGCATTGATTCTTTGGCAGGCCCCAGCGAGGTGCTGGTGATTGCCGATGAAACCGCAAATCCAGTCCATGTAGCTGCTGACTTGCTGGCCCAAGCCGAACACGATCCGATGGCGGCAGCGATTTTGCTGACGACAGATGCTGCTTTGGCGAAAAACGTGCAATTAGCCTTGGAAAGACAGCTAGTGGATCACCCACGGCGAATAGACACAGAAAAAGCGATCGCTCACTACGGCTTAATTATCGTTGTGGAATCGCTCCAAGCAGCAGCAGAACTCTCAAATGAATTTGCCCCCGAACACTTGGAATTAGAAGTCAAAGATCCTTGGGCACTCTTACCACAAATTCGCCATGCTGGGGCAATCTTTTTGGGTTACTCAACACCAGAAGCTGTAGGAGACTATTTGGCAGGCCCTAACCATACCTTGCCCACTTCTGGTGCTGCCCGCTATGCTTCGGCATTAGGGGTTGAAACTTTCCTTAAACACTCTAGTATTATTCAATACTCCCAAACCGCACTGCAAAATGTGGCTAGTGCCATTGATGTGCTAGCAACAGCAGAGGGTTTACCTTCCCATGCTGATTCAGTCCGACGCCGAACTCAGCAAGAAGAGTGATTTGGAATAGTTAATTATTTCCTATGCTGTTGGCAAAAGTCACTTAATAGGGTCAGAAAATTTGGATAGCGATCGCCTGCCCATTCCTACTCTAAAGGAAGTTTTCTGGTGAGCGTCTACAAGTGAGGCATTGCCGACAACAGTCGCTTCTCTTGTTCAAAGACGCTATGCAAACAGGTTGGAAAACCTGACGCTAGCTAGTCCCTTATGGGGAGCCACTGTGGTGGAAGTGCCTACCTTATAACCAGTTGCTTTGATCAACTTGTCTAGCTACTCCCTTCCCGCTCAAAGAATACCTAAATTTTTTTAACTTAGACACGGGGCGGCTTGCCGCAGGCTACCGCATTCGCGCAGCGTCTCGCAAAGAAGGACGCAAACAAAAAAATAGGTAATCTTATGGCGGAAAGGGAGTAATTGAGATGATGCCTGGATTTACGCCGTCCTGTACTAGCATGAAATGAAAGTAGGGTCAAACGGAATTATGGCGCAGCCTCAAATATACAGATTAAGTTGGCAGATAAAAAATTGCTTTAGTGTCGCTGCTGACTAGTTTTGCTAGATACTTAATGTAAGGGGTCTACTTTTTAGGAGACGAGAGCGGTGCTAAAGAATATTTTGGTAGCTCTGGACGGTTCGGAAATTGCAGAGCGAGTAATTGAAGCTTTAGATAATTTGGCGTTGTCAAAAGATGCCAAAGTTATTCTTTGTCATGTGTTTCCCACGCCAGAGTCAGAGATGGAATTACCCGCCGATCGCCCTCAGCCAGAGTCCCCAACATTTTCTTATTTTCATATTGAAAAACAACTGCAATCTTATCAGGAAAACTTATCAATCACAAGTGAGTTAGAACTAGTAACTGGTGATCCTGCCGAAGAGATTATTCGTCTTGCCAATATTTATAAAACGGATTTGATCATAATTGGCAGTCGGGGGTTGATGGGAATGAAACGAATCGTTCAGTGTTCTGTTAGCAGTCAAGTTGTGGAAGAGGCTAATTGCTCGGTGTTAGTCGTGAAACCAAGGTAAAAATTTACCAGGGGATGCACTTGAAAACAACGTAAGGTAGTGATCACGAGCAACGCGATTTTGTGAAGTCGGATAAAAAAGATGCGATCGCTAAAACCTCTAGCTTTGAAATAAGGTGATTAATCACTTTGCCCTTTCGGGTGGGTACAGTCATGGATACTAGCCTGGGAACTTTTTGAGGGTTCCACTCTCTTGTGCAACTTCAGGTTGCACACAAAACTTTACAACATATTCTAATTGGCACGTATCCTGGCTGAACCCCTGAAAGATTTGCCCAGCAAGGATCTTGTAAACTCGCTCGCGACTACAGTGAGTTTGATAGCGCTTTTGAACCCTCAGCTATTTAACTGACACAAATTCTGCCGTTGCTTCTAGATAATCATACTTATTATTTATCCCAGATACAGTAATATTTTTCGCACTGTCCTGTGAATAGTAAATTTTTTTAGATATACTAACCCAAGGATTGATAAATATATCATTACTATCAATCATCCCAAATTTTGCTTGAAGTGATCCATCTCTATTGTATTGATAACCCCATAACCAAGTTTCATTACGGTTTAGCTTAACTGTTCTGAAAACAGCATGAAATCCCCCATCAGGTTGGATAAGTTGGGATGTCACGTGATTTCCTGAGGAAGGCTGAAACGAATCATCCGCCGTGAATTTAAAAAAGATTATTGCACCGCTTTGAGATGAATTGGATGTTGGTGTTGCCGTTGATATTGGTGTTATTTTTGGTGCAATGATTTTATCCCAGTTCCCAACAATTGCAGCTCCTATCGTCCCAAGCACACCTATAATTGCTATGACTATCTCTACCGTATAATCTTTCTTTGAAGACATATATAATACTCCTTTCAAGTCTGCTGTAATTTTATTCAGCTAACGTTCCTGGTCAGTGGTTGCAGATCGCTTTGCAATAGGACAAAAAAGACTGGGGACGGGGAGAATCACCAATGCCCCATCCCAATCACCAATGGCTAATCCCTAATTCAACGTCCTTGAGTTGCCAAAAACTGACGCAAGCTCAACAAACTCAAGGTTTGACCCAAATTCAATGGCAAAAGTGAAACTCCTTCCAAGCGTGACTGTACCCAACCTTCTCCCCAGTACCATTCGTGGAACCCGTCAATGCCTCCACTGAGTACCAAGCGGAGGCAGTTGGATTTGACAACATCCACTTGATGATGAATCGCGACTGGCCCAGTCCAGGTTGTAAACTGGAATCCGGGAAGCAGTTCTTCTGGCATTCCTGGCGCAAAGCGTTGCCCTAACAGCCATTTTTCTAGTTGCACAGGATGCAGCAGACTGTCACGAATTGCATCTGTTGGTGCTTCGATTTCGATCCGCAGTTGGCTTTGTTGAAAATTACCTAGCATTTTTATAGGATTACCTAAAGGTGAGACATCGCTATTTCTAATATTGCAAATAGAATCACTGATTATTACTACGTCACTTTTCTACCAGCAGAGAACTTAGAATAGAAAAAGTGAACTTGTTAAGAAATGTAAGGTTATTCATGGCGGATCAGTTAATTCGTGCAACAGCAGCCGAAGGTGGAATTCGTGCCGTAGGTGTGATCACCACACGTTTAACAGAAGAAGCACGGGGGCGCCACAAGCTCTCCTATGTGGCAACGGCAGCGCTGGGTCGGACTATGGCGGCGGGCTTGTTAATGGCTTCTAGTATGAAGCGAACTGGATCGAGGGTCAATGTCCGGGTAAAGGGTGATGGGCCTTTGGGTGGCATATTGGTAGATGCCGGCTTAGATGGCACGGTACGAGGGTATGTGGGAAATCCATCTATAGAATTGCCTCCTAATGCCAAAGGTAAGCTAGATGTTGGTGGTGCGGTGGGTAATGGGTATCTCTACGTTGTGCGGGATATCGGTTATGGTTATCCTTACTCTAGTACGGTAGAACTAGTTTCTGGCGAAATTGGCGATGATGTGGCTCATTATTTGGTGAATTCCGAACAAACACCTTCGGCTTTGGTTTTAGGTGTCTTCGTGGGAGCAGGTGGAGTAACGGCTGCTGGAGGATTACTGATACAAGTATTGCCCAAAGCTGCCAGAGACGAAGCCTTAGTAGAAACATTGGAATCACGGGTTGCTGGTCTGGCAGGATTTACGCCATTGTTGCAAGCTGGGAAAACGTTACCTGAAATCTTTGGCGACTTGTTGGGAGATATGGGGCTGGAAATCTTTTCCGAACGGCAAATGCTGCGCTTCCACTGTGGTTGTTCTTTCGATCGCGTTTTAGGGGCACTGAAGATTTTGGGAGAAGCTGAACTGCAAGATATGATTATTAAAGATGATGGTGCTGAAGCAACTTGCGACTTTTGCGGCAACGTCTACCAGGCAAGTAGCGATCAGTTAGCTCAACTAATTGCCGATTTGCAAGCTGAATCTGCTATTTCAGGATAAAGTATAAAATGGCACTGATTTTTTAGATTGATAATGGTACTCTGTGGAGAGAGATAATCAAAAAAGTAGCTTTTTAATCATGAGAAAGTTACTATGTCAACAATGGAATTATCGACCTAAAACAGAGCGCTATTCAATTATTTTGGTGTGAGAAATGACAGAGCGGGATATTCCAGACAGTTGGTCTTCAGCCAGTGGAAGAGAGCCAGATCAAAACAAAAGATTATCCCGAACAGAACAATTCGGTGAAACTCAACCATTTGATGTCCCTGCTACTGGTTCTACCTCCAAGTCAGTGAAGCGGCGAAAAAAAAAGGATACTGTACCCCAAAAGGGAAGCAAGCTAGACGGAGCGTCTCATAGAGAAGGATTACTTATAGATAGTCATTCAGAAGAAACAACCCAACTCAGTAGAATCTCTGGAAAATTGCCACGGTGGATGAAAAGCTGGATATTGTGGCTAGTAATCCTAACTTTGATTCCCGGCAGTGTAGGATTTTTGGCAATGGCAATGCTGCTGAAGTTGCCAACTGCACCTAATTGCCCGTCAATTTTCTGGCCTTTGGCTAGTGCTTCTGTGCGACTACACTGCGCTCAGTTGGCGGCTTCTAAGCAGACAGTGAACGACCTATTGCAAGCGATCGCTCTGGTGAAGGAACTACCAGAAAATCACCCATTGCATGGAGAAATTGATCGTTTCATCGAAGAATGGTCGCGAGATATTTTGAAGCTAGCCGATCAAAGTTTCCAAACCGGGAATTTAGAGGAAGCGATCGCTACTGCTCAGAAAATACCCGAAGATGTGGCAGCTTATAAATTAGTCGATGAGCAAATTGGCAAATGGCAGTCAATTTGGTCAAAGGCAGAAGAAACATACAACGGTGCGATCGCCGAAGTCAAAGAACGGCGCTGGCAATCGGCGTTCATGTTATCCGCCAAAATGCTGCGCGTAGATAATCAATACTGGGCGGGCACTAAATACGACCAATTGAATCGTCTAATTGCCGGAGCGCGGGAAGATGGCGATAAGTTAGGAAAAGCCGAAAGTTTAGCAAAAAGTCAAGTTGTTGATAATTTATTAGAAGCTATCAAGCTAGCCGAGTCTATTGGGCAAGAAAGTTACCTTTATCAAAAAGCTCAGGAAGCGATTCCGGCATTTGGACGCAAGATGCTGGAATTGGCACAGGCAAAATTAGATAAGCAGGATGCCGATGAAGCACTGAATATTGCTAGACAAATTCCCGAAAGCACTAAACTACAAAGCGAAACAGATGACTTTATTGCCATAGCTGACGCCAAAAGGAGTGCTTGGATAGGTAACGTTTCTGGTTTAGAGGCAGCGATCGCTCAAGCACAACAAATTGATCCTTCCAGACCAGTGTATAACGAAGCACAACAACTGATTGCTCGTTGGCAGTTGGAAATTGAAGATGTTGCCCATCTAGAAAAAGCGAGAATATTGGCTAGCCAGGGAACAGTCCCTAATTTAACAGCAGCGATCGCCCAAGTGGAACTCATTCCTGTGAGTAACCCCAGAGCCACAGAGGCTAGGCAAGAGATCGGTCGCTGGCGTGCCCAAGTCGAGACAATTGAAGACCAACCTTACTTAGAACGCGCCGAACAGATAGCAATATTCGACGATATTAACTCCTTGCAAGCTGCGATCGCTCAAGCCAGCGAAATTCGTAGGGGTCGTGCATTATATCCAGAAGCACAGAAAAAGATTCGTACTTGGGTAGGAAAGATTCAGCGAATTCAAGACCAACCTTACTTAGATCAAGCACAAGAACTAGCTCAAAGTGGAAATCTCACCGCCGCCATTAACGCAGCTCAACAAATTGCCTCGTCGGGAAGGGCGCTTTCTGGGGAAGCACAAGCTGCGATAAATGACTGGGAAGGGCAAATCCGCACTAGAGAAAACTGGAGAAAAGCTCAGGAAGTGGGCGCTGCTGGCACGCCAGAAGCCTTGGTTGAAGCAATACGGCTGGCAGATCGGGTTTCAAACAATAGCATCTTACGTATGGATGCAAATCTGGCTATTGACCAATGGAGTCAGCAATTGTTAGAGATAGCACGCTCTCAAGGTCAGTCTGATATTGCTAGAGGCATTGAAATTGCCAAATCGATTCCACGCAGTAGTGCTGCTTACAGTGCAGCGCAAGAGCAAATTAGGACTTGGCAGGAATTTCTCAATCCTCAACCGGTACCTCAGGCTCAACCAGAACTTCAGCCTCAGCCTGAATCTCAACTATTTCCTCCATCAACTACTAATGGGCAGTAATATCCTTATTAACGATTCAGTTAAATTTTTTTGATTCAGCATTTTCAAAGGGCATATCAGGGATGCTGGGGTGTAAAAAGAAACTTTCTTCAATCAGTCTCAACTTACAAAATTTTTCACGTAGGGGGTACAGATGTGCGCCCCTACAAAAATTTATTCCCCCATCGCTTCTCCCCATTCTTTAATTACAGAAAATAGTGATGAGTAATCATCATCAGCAAATGACATTTTCACGGCTGTTTGCAAGATTTGCCGCACACCTTTAATACTGCTGAGATCCAAACTCCGAGATTTCGCTTCCGAGATAAATAATTCTGTATCTTTGAGCAAGTGTTTTGTGGGGAAATTGGGATCAGCATAATTGCCATCTAACATCCGTTGTAGCTTTTTGTCAAAGGTAGGTGCGTAGAGTGGACTGTCACGCAATATTTGCATAAACACATCCACATCGACACCTTGACGCTGGACAAAAGCGAGACTCAGAGCAAAGCTAGTTGTTAGAGAAGCTATTAGTTGATTTAGTGCCAATTTGAGCGCCGCCGCAGATCCCACTGGCCCTATAAGTAAAGGTTCTGTCCCAAAATTTTGGAGTAACTTCAAGTGGCGTTCATATTGTTCTGGCTCGGCACCTACCATAACACTCAACTTGCCAGCTTTTGCTTCTGGGATACTCCCCAATACAGGTGCTTCTAAATACTCACCACCACCAGCAACAACTGCATCTCTAATTCCCTGGCTTTCTGTGGGAGTAATTGTTCCCATTTGGATGATTGTGCGCCCTTCCAGGGTTTGCCAAGCAGTATCTGAAAGCAACACATTGTAAATGGCCGGGGCATTAGTAAGCATGAGAATTACGCACTCAGCAGCACGAATGGCGTGGCGAGGATGTGTAACAATTTCAGCCCCAGAGGCTTGTAGTGGTGCTAATTTTTCTGGGGTGCGATTGTAGGCAACTAGCTGTATATCTGCGGCTAATAACCTTTGAGCCATTGGTAGTCCCATCAGTCCAGTTCCCAGAAATGCCACCTTCATTTTTCACGTTCCTTTAATACAGCGTTACCGATAGCGAGTCTTCTCCCAAACAAAGGGAGACGCCAAGGGCGAATGAGCATCACAGCCCATCGTAGACATCGCGTTATTGTTTGATTCAAATTAGTTGGGAAGTAGTTATTTGAGATTTAAGATCCAATCCTAAATCTCAGTTTTCCTACTCCCTAGTACAGACGCGATTAATCGCATCTCTCCCAAACTCTAACTATCAACCACCAGCAGCAAAAGTTACCATGATTATCACTGAAAGTAAAATTCCAGGGGTAAGTAGTGTTGCTAACATTAGCAGGTCATGAGTGGACATAATTATTACTTTGGTAGTGTGTTTAACTTTACAGTAATCACTGTTATGCTAGTCTAAATAAGACTGATACTGCATTCTTAAATAGAGTTTTAACTTTTCAAATTAACGTTCACTCTGGCAGTGTCAAGCCTTTTAGTGGCTGAGAAATTTCTGTATTGTCCAGACCTTTGCTCTGAATTAAGACTCCAAAGCCGCCGAGTCCTGTCGGATCTATAAGTTGGTGTAGTGCATCCCGATGTTGTAGTAACTCCGAGAGGGGTTGCTTTTGATAAGAAAGGGCTGCAATACGATCGCCTAATCCCAGCGCCATCAAAAATAATCCCTGCTGGATAAAACCAATATTCTTTAAATTGTACTTATCACCCCAGCGTTCCAAAGCCGTAAAGTCAACATGGGCAGTGATATCTTGTCGCCCAATATTAATATAAGGGTTGTCATGGAAACGATGCTGATAATAGCACTGTAGCGTTCCCTGCGATCGCCTGGGATTATAGTAACGGCTGGCGGGGTAGCCATAATCAATTGTTAGCACATAGCCGCGCTGCAAGCGGTCTGCTACTATACTCAACCAGTCTAAAGCAGCTAAATTAATTTCACTACGGTAGCCATCTGGATATGCACTTTGGGTAAAGTCCATTTCCACTAAGTCTAAATATTCAGACAGTTGGAGGGTTGAAGGCTCTCCTGTGACTTCTACAAATGATGAGCAGGTTTCTTTCTCATTGCTATCTGTGGTTACATAAATTTCTCGGAGTTCTCCCGTTTCTAGGATGAATTGATGCACGGGGAACGCATCTACTAACTCGTTAGAGAAAAAACAACCAGCGATCGCATTTGGTGGTATTTCCTCTAAATTACACCAACGCACAGGGAAATCTTCCAAGCGTTGCTGCTGTTCTTGTCTTAAAGTTGGCGACTTTTCAACAATGATGTACTCCAGCGCCGTAAAAAAATCTGGGTAGTGCTGTTGATGATATTTAAGGATATGCAAAGCTAGCAATCCTTGGCCTGCTCCCATTTCTACTAGAGAAAAGGGTACAGGTTTTCCTAAAATCTCCCACATTTGCAAAAATTGTTCTGCGAGTAACTCGCCAAAGTCAGAACAGAGGTTGGGAGAGGTGAAAAAATCACTATCTTTAAAGCCTATTTTGACTGCATCGCTAGAATAGTAGCCGTATTCAGGGTGATATAGTGCCATCTCCATGAATTGGGCAAAAGTAATTCGTTGCTGGGGACTAGTGGTAATGTGATTTGCGATCGCTGCACACAGCAAAGCATTGGAATCCATAAAATTTCAGATTTTAGATTGGGGACTACAAAAAACGAATGCTTACCAACGAAGGACTACGCCAACGTCAGTCAAATTAATCGCCTCCAATCGTTAACGCAAAGGCAAGAACCGGACTTGTCCTTCCCATTCTCCTTCTAAGCTACATTCATCTAGCAACAAAATTTCCTCAATCGCTAAACCAACTGAAACACGACGACTGATCTCAAATAACCCAGGTATTGCCAAGCCTGCTTGTAATCGTTCATAAGCAAAAGTTGTCATCGTTGCGACATCATGAGTTAGCACCACACGCCTGTTTTGTGCTGCCCATTCTAATACAGTCGGGTCGTCTGCTTCAGTCAATCCAACATCCTGAACACGGATGATATCAACATTGATGTTACGACGCAGAACACCACGAATAATCTGATTATTAAAGTTCTCATCAGCCAAGAAACGCAGCATCTTAATTTACCCTTGTGGGTTGCGTCTTGCTAAAAGGCGATCGCGCACTCCAATAGGATTAAAACGCTTTTCAGCTTCCTGTTGAACCTCCGCGGCAAGTCTTTGACGCTCTCGAAGGTAGGTATCAACTTCGGCTTGGTGTTCTAAGTAATAACCAATCACAAAATAGATATCCCAAAGATGAAGCGATGGGTACTGTTCTCTGATCTCTTCTGCTGTAGCCCCTTCAAGGAAAGCTGTAACGACTGTATCTAAAGTGATGCGGGTTTTGCTAACTCTAACAACGCCATTTGCATCAGTTACGAGGGGAATTGGGGTAACAGTAGGAATAAGTAGCATTTTAATATCTGGGCGGTGCTGTTTTCCTATGGCCAGTATAAGCCAAATCTAGAAGCAGCAATCTAGATCAATAGAAGGCAATTTGCTACTTAGCCACTCACCAACGACACCAGCACGCCATTGAGATCGCGGACACGAGCAATAGTTTTTCCCCCAGGCTGAGTTTTAGGAGCATCTAATGCTTTTGCACCAGCCCCGATCGCTCTCATGTAAGCGCTACCAACATCAGGAGTGATAAATGATATCTCGATTAATGGCGGTGGTTGTATGGGATCGTTGGGATGGAAACCACCAGGAAATAACTTTTGTGCTTCGCTACTAGAAGAGAAAGCTAGCGTGGTGTTTCCAGTTTCGATTTCCGCCCAGGTAGATTGTCCTTTATCCTGGAGAGTGCGACGAACTAGACCAAAGGCTTTTTCGTAAAACTCAACTGTTTTAACTACATCGTCTACCCAGATAACCGTGTAACCAAATTTCATAATTCTTTCTCCTTATCTATAAAAAATTGAGGGTTTCAAACCCACGGAGGTGGTTTGTCTGTGTAGACGCGGTTTCTAACCGCCCTTTTAACTACGAATGACAAATGACAAATGACGAATTATTTTAACTCTCCAAAATATTACTATCTGTTGCTAGAGTTTGTGCCCCTGCTTGCATCATTTCTATATCTGATGGCTCCCAATAACGAGGCCCTTGACAGTGATGTGCTACTAGCAATCCCCATAATCCTCTAGGGATGACAATTGGTACAACCAAGTTGGCGCGAACCTGCATATTGCGGAGAAAGTCTCGGTGACAAACCTCGATTGGCTCTAATTCAATATCAGCGATCGCTTTTACCCGTCCTGCTAAGTATAAAGCAGCATACTCGTTGTTAAAACAATCATCTGGGCCAGTGGAACCAAGTATTGAGAATTCTTGAGAATTTAAAGATTCAAAAGTCACCTGACCTTCCCACTGACTGTAAAAATAATACAACACCACCCGATCAACCTGAAGCGATTCTCTGAGTTGATTGGTTGTTTGCCGGACTAACTCATCGCGCTGCATTGTTTTAACAAGGCGATCGAGCAAATTTTGCAAACCCTGCTTATGGCGATCGCGGCTATGGTTAAATTCGGAGTGAGGATGAATTTTCACGGTTCTAATATGACGACTAAGTAAATGCTGCCGGATTTATATAGTAATTTATTACACCTTATTTAAATACATTATTGTATTGATAGCAGCAATTCAATTTTAACGAAACACAATAGTAGTAAACCTCTTGGTAAATTTTAAATAAATTATTAAGAAGTTGCAATTTTTAATTAATCTGTACTAGGGATGATTCCAAATTATAAATTTAGTGTTAAAAATATTAGAATTTTACAGATAATATGTATCTTGAGTTTTTTATAGCATAAATTATTTATTGCGATCTAATCTGCAAGTTTTCAGTAAATCACAAGTCAGTTTGTATTCAGAGGTACAGAAAATTATCAGTCAATATAGATAAAAACTTTTTTGGTTCCATCGATTTATAACCGCCAGCTATGTCAATACAGTTCAGATAAGACCAAAACACTTGTAGAGACGGCGATTTATCGCGTCTTGAAAACCCAAAATTTTTTACCAGTAGTCCTTAACTGACCCGTATTCCCAGCTATGTTTGCTTTAATGAGTTAATGCAATTCTTTCTGATTCTGCAAACATTGAGGCAAAATTACGATAAGCTGACAACGCTGCTTCTTTAACTGTTGCATTCACAATGGGAAATGTTGTGAGGATGTAGCTAAATTCATCTTCAGTTAAGCCGTAAAGATGTGCTACCATTCCATCGAGTTCGGCGCGGAGTTCGGCGCGTTCTGCTTCGTCGGTAACGCCTTGTTGATGGGAACCTAGACCGACTTCTTGCGCGAGTTCGTCAAATTCTGGTGTCGTGCAGATGAGTTTGGCGGCGCGTTGTACAATATCGTTGAAGTTGCGATCGTTTTTTGTTAAACGTGGGACTCTAAGAGCATACATAAAATGCATATCACAATGTGCTGTAATTCTTCGGCGAATTTCTGAGTCAAGCACAAATGAATTAAATATTGCTGTGATAAATAAAGTGATATCGTATGGCAGTAAATTTTTAACGCTTTGAGCTGTATCTGCACAAAATCTATTTGGTGGAAGCACACAAGCGATTAAACTGCGTTCATCCGTATTACGCGCTATCCTTCTATGAACTATACGGTAGTCTTGATAAGCAAGTTTTTGACCTTCATCTTTTTGGCGACCAAGGATTTCTGCTCGTCCTTCATCTAAATTAATCCAATACTTTGGTAGTGCAAACTGATGTTGAAACTGATGAAATATACCACCTTGAACCAGTGGTGTTAAATTTGTACTTGGTTTAGTTTTGAATAAGTGACTATCATTGGTCATGTGTATTTCTTGAGTCAGCTTTAAATTCCACCTACCTTCAATCTTTTCACCCAGCGAAGGGAATTTAAGCATTTTGTCAGCTATGCAAATATCTACTCCATTCTTAAACTCCATCACAGATAGCGAATCAGGTGAAAGTTTACGAACCATATTAATATTAATTTGTAAGCTATCTTCACCAGGAAACATTTGAAGTTCCTGCAAATCATGACGCATAAACGCAGATGGAAAATCTGTTGTTGTACTACCTTTAACAAAAGTAAGGACAACAAACTTAAAACTGCGATGAACTCCTTCAAATATTTCCTTACGATTCTCAAGACAGAATAAACCAGTAACTTTAGTTTGACTAAACAACATCTCCCGCAATTGCTTAGTCCCCAAATCAGTGTAAATCCCACTAGGAACTACAATTCCGCACTCACCGCCTGAACGTAAAAGATTAAAACACTGTTCTGTAAACAGCTTATAGAGATTAATATCCGTACCTGCTTTTTTACCATTCACAATAGAAATCTGATTTTTATACTGTTCAGATGAACGATAATAAGCACTGACATAAGGATATTGACTTTGATATTCTAACCAAGTACCGGCAATTATTGGATTTTGTAATAGTTTATTCTGCTCTTTCTCAAAATCTTTAATATCCATTTTATTCTTTGTCACCAGTTCATTATGCTGTGCAAAGAACTCTTTCGCCTGTGGCTTAAATATTTCCCAAGGTGGATTAGTAATAATTGCATCAAAACCACCACGTTCTAAAACCTCGTTAAAATGATAACCCCAATGAAACGGCTTCAAAGCTACAATATCCTCAACCTTCAAAACCCGCTTCTGTGATTTTCCAGTTAACTGAACCTCTTCATACTTGATACCCAAACGCTTACTAAACTCATCCAACAGCAAAAGATTTAACTTTTCTTGCGATTGTTTATTGAGTTGTTCAATATTTTTGCGGAGGTGTATCAATCGAGTATCTTGAGGTGTATCTGTATCGGGTAATGCTTTCGGTAAAAAAGCGTGTTTTTTGTACAACTCAACAGATTTATTCTTTTCTTCGAGAATTTTTTTATAATTATCTGCGGCTAAAGACTGTAATAGATTTCCTTGAAGTGAATTACCCACCGCATCAAAAGCAGTATCATCTACTTTAATTAAACCAATCAGCGAATTACCCGCCATAATATTAAAATCAATATTAGGCAAAGGCTCTAACTCTTCCACATCATTAGCAGAAGAGACCAACGCTAAGAAAAGACGCAGTTTAGCAATTTCTGTAGCTTCCTCCATGATGTCTATACCATAGAGGTTATCAGAAACAATCCGCTTTTTGATAAAATAAGGTAGTGATGGATGAAAATTTTCTATCTCTTCAAGCTTATTTTTGAGAGTGTCATAACCCATCAACTTAATTGTTCCGAACACCGCACTATAAACTTGGATAAGCGTCTTCATCGCCGCCACAAGAAAAGCACCAGAACCGCAAGCCGGGTCAAGAATTGATAAATTAGGAAGAATATCATCCATTAGCAGACGACAAACATTTGTATCCAGCTTGATGAGGAGTTCGTTAATATCCTCAAATGGCTTATACTGATCAGACAGCGCATCATTTACGCGGTCTACAATTAACTTGTGGATAGTTCTATCACAGAGATATTCTGTAATTTGTGGTCTAGTATAATAGGCTCCAAAAGCTTTTTGGTTAATGTATTTCTCAAAAATATATCCTAAGACATCAGGATTTATCTCATCGTCTTTTCCTTCCGGCGTATCATCTAGATTCCAAGAATAACGCCCAAATAAATCTAGAACTTGTTCAAACGCCTCATCAACTATAGAAATTTGATATTTCTCTTCAATATGATGCTTGAGAAATAATCCACCATTTAGGTATTTAACCTTTCCTACCAATTCTTGTACAGATAAATCGCGTTCAATCTCAGGTTTTGCAAAGCTTTCAAAAAACAAAGCCTTGAGAAATTCACCATAAAAATGATCTTCACCTTTTTGTTTGCTTTGCTCAAGCTTATTTTGCAGATAATTTAAATCTTTATTATCAATAAAACCCTTACGCTGGAGAAAATAAACAAACATCAGGCGATTCAGAATTACCGATGTATACCAACGTCTATCTATCTCATTATCAATTCCTTTCACAAACAGCAAAAACTTCTGGTGTTGCTCTTGAAATTCCTTGTAAAACTTCTTAGTTACTGGCTCAACATCAAAACCGCGTTGTAGCTTATAAGCAATTTCGACAACAGTCGGTTCCCCATGCTCTAATTCAGTAATATCAATGACTAAAGAACCAAGCTTGCTTAAAAATAAATCTCCTGGTTGACCTTTCACATATAAGTGGTCACGAACAGAGGTTTTACTTCCTTCTCTTTTTACCCAATACCAAAGGCTACGTGTGCGTTCTTCGGTAATAAAAATTAGGAGATTTTCAGCTATCAGCTTATTAATTTCTTTGTAAATCTCATCTCTAACCTTAGCCTCTGGTATTTTACCATCTGCTGCGGTGACTTCAAAGATTGCAACACCTGAAAGTTCAGCAATCTTCTGGTATTGATATTTCTTATTATCAATTTTTAAAGTTACAGGTTTTTGTCTTGAGGGTTGCGACCAACCTAATTCCTCAATAAACAAATCACTAAATTGGAAGTTATAGAGTAAATCGCGTGTTCGTTGAAAATTAAGCGACATAATTTCCCATGCTTTAAGAATAATAAAAGAGCATAGTAAATTTGCCACTCAGAAAATAAATCTGTGGCTCTAAAAATTAAGTCCGCACTGGCGGACTTTAAGAAACCCTATTTATAGGAGTTAAATTTTAACCATGCTTTTTATACTTTATAAATCCTTTATGCTTGGTTACGGTTCAGAGATACTACGGAAAGTTATTGAGTTATCTAAACGCCGACTTATTTATATGCAAGTGAGATTTTTAATCGTCAAGTATATTTGCTGATTACTTTATCAAAATGCTTAATTACTTTCTTAAAATACCTAATTGCTTTCTCAAAATACTTAAATGCTTTCTCAAAATGCCTAATTGCTTACTCAAAATGCTTAAATGCTTTCTCATTTCAGTAAATTTAGCAAGCAAAAAGAGATATTGCTTTCTCAAAAAGCTTAAATGCTTTCTCATTTCGGTAGATTTAGCAAGTAAAAGGAGATATTGCTTTCTCAAAAGGCTTAAATGCTTTCTCATTTCGGTGTTTTCCGCAATATAACAA
>NNBU01000015.1_pt1 | contig 38929 bp, 45 predicted proteins | sample 1173781 | NCBI WGS metagenome assembly NNBU01 (sample SAMN07173937, study PRJNA388173) | plant metagenome | biome: Plant school; feature: Soil; material: Symbiotic tissue of Blasia pusilla L.; isolation source: symbiotic tissue sample KVJ2 | host: Blasia pusilla | place: Norway: Troms, Kvaloya...
GCTACCACCGTTCCAAAGAAATTAGAGGTTTCTTGGACTCTGTTAATCAAAGCTTACCAACCGAGCAATGGAAAATCCACTGTGTCCGTTTCGCCCCTAATTGCCCAGTACAAAATCCGATAGAGGATATTTGGTTACAAGCCAAAACATGGGTTAGACGTTTTTGTGCTTTAGTTCCTTCATTTTCACATTTAAAGTGGATATTTGAGTGGTTTATTAGACACACTACCTTTGATTTTGACACTCTACAGATGTACGGAGCTTATTCAAAAATCAAATAGGATTCCTATAGCATAATCTAAGCTTAGGCAACAGGATAACTCTAGGTGTCCTACCACTGTGGTAAAAGGTGAGTCACAAACTAACTTGTCACCATATATTTTCCAATTTGCTAATTTTTGCAGCTTGATTTGTAAGAAAGCAATTTGCATCACTATAAATTTACCAGTAGTACACCCAGAGGGAGGTAAGTATATCTTTATTATGCTTCCCTTAAAAAAGAAAAACTAACACCTATGATTTATTGTTATAAACACATAAATCAGTAAAAATACTGGATAAATAACACCTAGCAGCTACATTAAAACTTCTTGAAAACCATTCCTGTTGCGAAACTTGCTGTCATATTGCTCGTTCCACCACAACCAACCAGTAGAATCTGCCCAGACATTGTGTTTTCTCAACACTTCTGTTCGGGTTAACGCCAGTCCTCCCAAGACAAATTCTGGTCGGCTCCAAGCTAATAGTTCATCAAGTTGCTCTACAGACAAACCAAATTTTAAGCCTGTAGTTCTAGTTTTATCAACTTTCAACAATCCGCCCAAGGCGATGTAATCATAACCAATATCCCGATAAACACTAATCAAAGAAGTTAAAAAACTTCTGGGTGAATCATAATGAGGAGGAAAAGAATTTAATTGAGGAACCAACTTTTGTTGCCAATTATAAATTGAATATCCTACTTGAACAACACCAATCAAAGTATATTTCCTTGGCTTTTGCCAATACTCTTCCCAAGTTAATCTAGCTAAATGAAGTGATAGTAATGGCTCTCCAAAAATATCTTGTGTAAAAATAAAATCAGGCGAAAATTGATCGCAGCGTTCTAGATATTCTCTGATTTTATGCCGCAAATGTTGTTCAGAAGCAAATTTTCGTTTACGTACCCAACGATTATAAAAGTATTCAGAATGTGTTTCATAATACCAAGGAAAATCTTGATTACCAAAAACGCCACTATCTATAAAAAAAGGTTTATTAAAATCACGGATATCTCTTAAAAGACTTTTGTTAGATGAGATAGGTGCCAAGATACCGTAATTACCTTGTAAATTCCTTAATCTATTGAATAAACCTAACCAGTCTACTGAAAATACTGGAAGGAATTTATGTTCAATATTCATATCTATCTTAATAAAGTAGAATTGAGTTTATCTAAATTCTAGATTAGGTTGATTCTTTCGTACTATCAATATTACAATTTTCAGCATTCAAAAATTCTTGAAACCGCTTATAAAACACATAAGTGTTGTGAAAACCACGTCTACGATTACGGTCATTACCACGAAAAATAATTGTTTCTACTCTACAGTCTGGGTTTTGACAGATTTTACACTCACATTCCTGCCAAGGTTTTACTTCTAATAATTCCCTATACAATTGAGTGTGTTGTCTTAAACGTCTAGCTTTAGCTGTCGGGTTTACTATACCGTCACGAGGTAATTCTAATAACTCATCGTAAGCAAGTAATTTCTTAAGAGATTCATCTAGTGATATATTGCCTTTATCATATTCCCGAATAGCTTTTAATGCTTCTTGCTCAAGCTGCTTGAGAGTTTCACGTTCATAACCTGACGATAACAAATGTTTAATTCGTTGTGACTGCTTATCTACAAAAGGAATACGCACAGCAGCGTAAGCTTTACCACTTAAAGTATGATAATTCTCTACTGCATCAAACCAAGCTTTACGTAATGGACTTGCTGAGTCAAAACTAGTTACTCCCAAATGGCGGAAATAAGGAAGAGCATCAATACGTCCTACTCCAAATAAATGTAATCTAGTTTTGGGTGTTAAATGTTGATAAACTTCTTTCAATATTTCTAAAATTTCTATGGTAGGTGTCCTGGCAACTCCTCCTATAGCAATATAGTCATATTCCATTTCAACCAGTTTTTTTACTGCCTCAGCATAAGTTTCAGGACTCCAACCTTGAGCGACACCAATAGGGGTAAATGTATATCCAAATTTTTGGTGTTTTGATATAAATTCTTCTGCGTTTCGCAAAGTAAGATCGTAACGTTCTTCTCTAATTCCAGGCTGTGCAAATGGCCCCACAATTAAGTGGTCAATACTTACCCCATAATGGAAGCCTAGCCGCTCATAATAATCTAAAATTTCTATAGTATTATATGGAGGTTCTGGCTGCTTGATATATCCAAAAGCTCCACAATCCCCCATAATTTCTCCTGAGAATTTTAAATATTTTTGAATACCTCCTGCTGCTTCTATATCATTTCTTTTGGATTTTCTCTTATCAACAACTATCTTAGATACTAAAATACCGTCATAGTTGGGCTTTTCATATATTTTTTCTTCATGAGCATAAATGTCATCTTTGCAAGCCTTACGATTAGGACTAAATTTATCCTGTAAAAAGTCATATCCAGCATCTACTTTATCATCCCATTCAGGAATAAAATATTGCATTTTTAAATGCTGATTAACTGCAACTGGTAATTTTAGAATAGAACATAACTCTTCTTCTGTATATTTACTTTTTCTATGGCTTTTATTCTGTAAATGTAATTTACTCTCTGTTGAAAATGAAATCCCAAGAGGTAGTTCTAACGGATTTGGTTGTTTATTTAGAAGTTTTTCTAATGTTTCTGGATTATTATATATACTTTCCAATAAATGTGGAACTCTGCTGGCTTCAGTAGCAATCAGCTTTAGCAGATGCCCCTTTAAACCCACTAAGGCACAGCTAAAACGCGATGCAGACTTATTGGAAAGAGTTAAAGTTAATAGCTTTGCATTACCTGAATCTATATAATTTATACTTTTATTTGAAGCAAAAAAAATGAAAGTTTGATGGGAATGAGTCTTAACTGGTAGCTTTAAAGTACGCAGGTATTTATCCCCAAGTAAGACAAATATTAAATCATATCCGACAATTTCCTGTTGAAAATCTTCATGGATTCTGAGATAATTCCCCCACGAATAGACTTCATCATTCTTCATCGAATTAAAGGTGACAGAGTAGGGAACGATCGCTTTGTCTTCCGGGATTAGCCCATAACCTGCTGAAATGATTTTTACATCCACTGCTTCTTTTCCAAAATGCGATCGCAGGATATCCACCCCCTCCATTAGCCGTAGATGTTGCAGCCCTGTGTACATCTGGCCAGACGGACAAGAGAATTCTGAAAGTGATTGTGTGCGTTCTCTTAATCTCTCTGTGTCTTTAAAATCTTCTATTGTTAGCTGATTTGTTGGGTTATGAAGCTTTTTTCCAGTACAAGAAGTAATAATTACTATACGAGGGCATGAAAGTGTGCTAGTTGAAGCCAAGGGTTTTGTTAAGGGTGATTTAGTCATCTTCATACTCTACCCAAGAATTGGGGGTTTCTGATACTGCAACTTTTAGCTGCACATCAGAAGGCACTTGCTTCTTAGTTACGTCATAGATGTATTTGGCAATCATCTCCGCTGTCGTTTCATACTCAGGAGGCAATACCTCATTGAGAACACAATGATCTAGCCCACCTTTTGTAACGTCTTGTTTAGCCCAGCGTAAGGTTTTGAAATCAGCAACCATAACTGGATGGGGACAATATTGTGAAGAGTGTAGCTTCGATGATGTTGCCTCAATTCGCACTTTGTAACTGTGCCCGTGCATCCTACCACATGGCCCATCATAATCTTTAATGTAATGGGCGCTATCAAATGTAAATTCTGTTACTAGTTTCCATTTAGGCATTTAGTATTCCTTTATCTACCAACACAAAATTAAAGCCCACATTCAGCAATTTCAGTACTGATTGCTACTTCATTGTCTTAAAGGGTACTTCTGCATCATCTCCTAAAAGTCCCAAGACAGAACAGTAAGCCAAACTACCTTCAGAGGTACGCGTACCATATACCATAGCTAATACGCCGTGCAATGACAAAAAGCATATCTTAGGGCAGGTTCAGCTTCATTATTAATAGGTTGCAATCCTGGATCGCAGACAAACGCAACTACAGCATCCTATTAAGCAAAAATGATAATTATTATTGTAACCCTGTAATAAAGTTACCCGATATTTACGATTTGCGCGGCTTTTTTGAGGATGAGGTTTTTCTATAATCTTACTCGCAATACTGACAAAATCTCTCTAACTGGCGCTTTATCTGCTTCTAGCTTCTCTATTCTCCCTAATAATCGTTTTGGAATATACTTGCACTTTTTAAGGAGGCGATCGCCATCCTTCCAAAACTCATAGTGATACCAAGCTTGGGGATAATCTTTGCCGTGAAGGGTAATGCTTTTCCACTGAATGGAGCCACTACCTAATCCTTTGTGTCGTCTAGTTTTACTAGGGCTATCTTTACTGGGGGGTATCTCTGACTGTTCGACATCGTTACTAGGGCTGTTCTTACTGGGGGGTATTTCTGACTGCTTGACATCTTTACTAGGGTTATTTTCGATATCCCCCAGTAATGTGTTTTTACTAGGGCTAGGCACAACACCCAGTAATGTCAAAATTTCTCTAATTGGGCGCTTCTTGAACTCTGCTTCTTGAATAACCCCCAGCAAATGCTTGGGAATGTACTTGGTCTTCTTTCTCCCTTTTTCTTGCCAATGATAATAAGCCTGGGGGTAGTGCTTTCCACCCCTAGTAATGGTGCGCCAATGAATAGTGCCGTTACCCTGCCATTTTGTAAAATCCTCTGGCTACATCTCCCAGTTCATAGCTGCGGTTCCCTCCAGAATCCTCTGCCATCATTTGCAGGTAATCAACTACAACTAACCCCAGTTTTCCCTCTTTGTCCTTAATTTGACGGCATTCTGACGCAATTTGTGAAACGGTGATGCCTCTTGAGTCATTCATGTACAGCGGTAATTCTGAAGCAACACCGACGATTTTGGCAATGGTTATAAATTCCCAGTCTGCTAGGGGTTTATTACCTGAGCGATGTCTGCGTATGCGATCGCTTTTTAGTGGCGTTAACTCTAGATGCTTATAGGCGTTGGTAATACTAATTAAGCTCCACAGCCTGTACTCCAATTGTTTCTTTGTCATCTCCAAGGAGAAGATGACCACGGGCAAGAAACAGCGCAATTTGGGACTTTCCCATTGATGGCCTACCCGCAACTATGGTGAGTGTGCCGCTTTCAAATCCCACCATCAAATTATCGAGTTCATGAAGTCCTGTAGGGTAAATGGGGTTTCCTGAATTTAAATCCTCGTAAGCAGCAACGTTAATCGTGCTGTTGTGTTCAGTGTTTGAAGATAGGGTTTGATTAGATAATTGGAAAATTTTCTGTTCTGATTGGTCAAGGATTTGTGGTAATTCAGTTTCTGTCTCATAACCCAGATGTACAATTTCATTTCCAGCCTTGATTAACTGTCTACGCGCGAATTTGTCCATCACCAACTCGGCTAAAGTGGCAATGTTGACAGCTGACACTGTGCGGTCTACCAGAGTTGCTAATTTATTTCTCCCACCGATACGGACTAGTAAATCGTGGTCAGTAAGCCAAGCTGTAACTGTGAGTAAATTAGTGGGTTTACCAGAGCAATAAAGGCGCTGCACGGCTTGATAGATATCTTTATGGGCGCTAATGGCTAATGTAAAAGGCTTCGGGAATTAAGCGTTGTTTACCGCCGTAGGCATCGCTGACTCTACCAATTGCTTCTGGGTCAAGCATGATACCGCCTAAAATCGCCTCTTCCGCTTCGATGTTTTGGGGTGGCAATTTATCAATCATGTCGCACCGCCAGTATCAAGAGTGAGATTTTGACTTTGCGGCTCTTCCCAAGCTCTTTGAGCCTGTCGCTGCCGTTCTTCAAGTTCTCGACGGAATTCGTCTCGAGCATTTTTTGTTTCAGTTTTTTTGGCTTGTACCTGTTTTGAAGCCAGATATTTTTCGTAATAAACTTCCCAGCGATTCCTTCCGGCTTTGTTCTTGTGAGCTAATCAAGCCTCAATGTCATTTACTGGCTGGCTAAGATTTTTGGTTTTTTCCTCACAAAATTCTAGAAAATTCGCTCGCTCGTCTTCTGAGAGAGTCTTTATAAAGTCTAAATAATTCTTATTGATCTTAGGATTTTGAAATTCTCTCTCCACAAGGCTTTCAGCCTCCGCATTGTGCGTGGCGATCGCACTCGGTGCGTCATTACACCTTGGATGCGTCATCACACCATCAGTGTCTTCACACACTATCGGTGCGTCATCACACCTTGGGTGCATCATCACACCATCGGTGTCTTCAATAAATTCGGGTGTGTCATTGCACCATAATCCCTTTGGCTTCACCTTGGTTATAAGGGTCAATGGTTCGGATGTAGTAGAGGACATCCCTTTGTGCTGGTGTGAGTTCACGGCAGGCTTTCAGCCATTTTTCATGCTTAAGTGGATAGAAACGTCCCTGGATTTTTGAATTTGGTTGTGTCACCATTTTGCTAATACAAATGAAAAGACAAAATTTCACCTCGATCCGTTGGGATAGAGACTAATTTTTTAGGGGGGATTTGCAGCATTCGACTTTTAATATCCCCTCAATCCGGTGAAAGATTAGCCTATCCTGTAAGATGCTCGTCCATGCTTCTCCAGATATTGCTGATGATACTCTTCTGCTCTATAGAATTGTGATGCAGCTACAATCTCCGTCACAATTGGATTTTTGTGATAGCGAGAACTATTTTCAAGCTGCTCCTTGGAGGCTCTTGCTAATAATTGCTGTTCTGGAGTGTGGAAAAATATCACTGACCGATATTGATAACCAACATCTAGTTCCTCGTGGTTTGATGCTGTGGGATTGTGCTTATTCCAAAACACATTTAGCAATTCATTATAAGATACTATTGCTGGATTGTATTCCACTTCCACTACCTCAGCGTGTCCAGTTTTTCCTCTACAGATATCTTCGTAGGTTGGATTATCAAAGTGTCCGCCACTGTAACCAACTGCTGTAGAAGTTACTCCTTTTACTTGACGAAATGCTGCTTCAACTCCCCAGAAACAGCCTGCTCCAAATGTCGCTTTTTGTAGATTAGCGTTTTGCATATTTTTGACAACTATTTTGTGATAATTTTAAATGAAACTCATCAAATCAGACAGATACTTGAGAAGGAAATATTTTCTAAATACTGCCTGATTGATTTTAATTATTAAAATTACAAATTATCCTGATACGAGTATGATATAAAGCTGAATATTATCTAAGAATTGGAAAAAATAGTGAAATCTAAAATTAATATACTACTAGCACGCGTAAATAAAACATCCATTCCAAATCACTGAAAGGCTTGCAGTATCAGAATTACGAATTACGAATTACGAATTACGCATAACGGTACTAGCTTTTGCTAACTGTAGGAATATTTCGTAGAATACTCACTATTTCAATTGGGTCTAACCGTTTAGTATAATCTGCATCAACAAAAGCATAAACGATTTTCCCGTCTCGATCGACTACAAATGTAGCTGGAATAGGTAGTTCAAAAGACTCATCTCCATTGTATCTAGGTAACACATGACCCTTTGACTCTAATATAGGTCTTAGATACTCCGGGATTTGAAACACAATTCCAAATTTACGAGCAATCATATTGCTGCGATCGCTCAATACTTCATAGGTTAGTTCATGTTTTTCTACAGTTGATATGGTATGATGATTAGTCTGAGGTGAAATAGCAATTATTGATGCTCCTAATGTTTTAATGGCAGGTAATGCTTGCTGGAGTCCTGCTAGTTCTAAGTTACAGAAAGGACACCAAGAACCTCGAAAAAAGGAAATAACTACAGGCCCACTAACTAGTAGTTTTTGTAATTCTACTGCTTGACCGAAAGCATTAGGTAGAATGAAATTAGAAATGATATCTCCTACCTTTAAAGTTTGGTCAATTATACCTGAATAAATTAGCTCATTTTTGAGAGACTCTGTAAAATTCATCGTAATTTTCCTGAAAGTTAACTTCTACTTTTATGTACCTTTATAGAAAAATACTGTTGCAGTGAATTTACTGAAATACTAAAAGTAGACCCTTGGATTTGCATTACTGGGATAATTGTCAATGATTTAGCATCAATCGATACACGCAAAAATACCCTTCTCCCCGACAGCAAGTACTCGTTTGGTTTTGGTGCGCCAACTGACCTGGAACCATTTGGTGAAAATTGTCAATTCCGCCAAGCGTGAAGAATTAACGCTCACACAAGGCTAAAATCTCCACTAAATAATTACAGCCAGCAGATTTCAAGTCAGGTGAACTACACCAAGTGTTCTGCGGCGGGGACACCCGGTGCTTGAAAGCATGGAAGAAAGGCGCAGGCGAATTTATTCTCTACGAGACGCTGCGCGTTAAGCGCAGCTATGCCGCAGGCTTTACGCCGTCCCCATTCTTCAATTTCCATGCTTAAGTTAACGGTAGTTCAGCACCGGAGTCTTCCCCAAAAAGCCAATCGCCATCACTGTTTGAATTTACCTCGCCATCCACTTGAAGATTTAAGGAAGGCACCAACTGTTCAATTTGGCTTTCAAGCCGGGAGAGCGCCAACGTCAAAGAAGCAAGTTGTTCCCTATCCTTCTTAATTTCATTTGAAATCCCCACCCGCAATTGATTTACCCTTTCCTGGAGGGTATGCACTTCTGTTTTGGTCGCAGAAGGAATACTCACTTTCTCTGCAGGGTGGCGATTTGAGCTTTCAAAGCTTCAATTTCGGCAGCAGTTGCACTATCTGCACTATTGGGACTCTCTTCTACAAGTGCATTTCTAATACAATCCAACACAAACTCGTAAGGATTCAGGTGGCAGAGTATTGACAAGGAGGACACTTGAGGGTGAGTATCACAAATATGAACCAAAGCCAGCCTGAAGAATTAAACCGAGAAAGTTTGAGCCAGTTGCCTAAAGAAGAACTGGTGGAGATGCTTATTCAGCAGGCTCAAGTGAACAGAAAGTTACTCGAACTTCATTCAATTACCTACAGAAGATTAATACAATTCTGCAAAGCGCGCAGTTTTGATAAATGTTTCCAATAATACAGCATTTCCGGCTGTCATGAGGTACAGTAGCAGCAACTAGCAAACCAGTTTCTTAAATGTTGAGGATTTATTAAATCGAGTGCAACTGAGATTAATTTATCAACCATTTCTGTTGTAGTTGGAGTGAAACTACGTAAAAAACATTTAAGTTGTGACCACCATAATTCAATGAGATTAAAATCGGGAGAGTATGAGGATAAACAAATAAATTTTGCACCTACAGCTTCAATCATTGGCACAATTGAATCTAGTTTATGTGCGGATAAATTATCCATTACTACCACTGCTCCTGACCATAAATTTGGCACTAAAAACTTCTCAACAAACATTTATTTTTTCATTGCCGACAATTGCCATATTTTCCAAAAATAGCTGGAAGTCCAATTAGTAATAATATGAGCGACAATCGGCACTAATAAATTGCCCGTGAGTAAGGTGCTATATGCCAATATCATCCCAACAATCGTTGCCCAAATTACATAAGGCCATTGTTGGGAACCGCTAAGATGCAAGATGCCAAAGCAAAGACTAGATACAATTACAGCTGTAAGATCAGAGCCTAAAGCTGGCAGCATCACACCTCTAAATAATAATTCTTCACTTAATCCTGGTAGTAATCCCAGCCAAATTAAGTCTGGTAAAGCTAAAGGTTTCAGTACCACTTCTAGGTAATAATCTGCACTTTTTCGATAGGCAGTCCAAAGGCGATAAGTTAAGCCACTTAACGCGGTGATGACAAACCCCAAGCCTACGCCCAACAGTAACTCTCTTTGGTTCAAGTCCCAAGAAAATAGGGAAAAGTTACCAAAGTATAGCGACAGTTTAGCGACTATCAACAAAATGATTGCAGTCACTCCCATCGCCCCAAGTACTTGGATGCGCGTCAGGTATGGAATTTCTGGTTCTTGCTTTTGTTGTTCAATCACAGGTTTTTAAGGGGAGGGGCAGGGGGAGAATAACTGATGACTAATAACTAATTGACTGCAAAGGTGATAATTTGGGGCAAAGAGAGGAGGGATCAATGCCTGCTTTGTGTGCTACCAATACACCTACTGCTTCTAAATATGAGTTTACCTGTATAGATTTGATCCCCAACGGTTGGGGAGGAACTTTTATCAGAGTTTTATTTTCTTCTACTGTAATTATTTGGCATTGTTTTTGACTTAAACTGAGTAAGGCGCTGCTACCACAAGCATTTGCAGGTGCGATCGCAGCATCCACTTCATCTGCCCAAATATCTCCTTTGTCTGATGCAATTGCTCCTCTCTCTACTATAAATTGTGGGGCACGACTTAATCCTACAAGCACACACGGCAAAAAGGTATAGCCCAATTCTTCGGCGGCGGAACGAGGAGATAAATCTGGTTGTGGAGGTTCGCTCAAAAGGGCGGGAGAATGGGCGCAAGGAATTTGAAAGGTTCGCACTAGCAAATGGCTAATTACGGCTTCTGCACCCGCTAAAGGATCGACACCTTCACCGTGGCGATATTTTTGTACTGCTTCCTCATCCATATCATCGGGGAAACGGGCAACAACTGCGATCGCTTCTGCCCCCGCTTTTTTAATTAATATCTCAGCCGCCCGTAACAAGCTATCCGGGTTGCCAATTGTTCCCCAACTAGCTCCCGATGCTGTAGTCCGTAATTCTACATTTAATGGCGCATCAGTAATTACATAATCTGTTAAGGTCAATCCCAGAGTTGCTCTAACTGCATCTGCGGCTTGTATATGTCGTAGCCGTAACTCTGGCTCAATGGCTTGGTCTAAAAGCAAACCTACCTTGTTGCTGCGGACTGGACGTAACCCCCAGCATCCAGAAGCGAATTTGTCAAGCCCGTAACCTTCAACATAGAAAGCGTTTGGAAGATTCCAGTATAAACTTGCACCATTAAGGACATTGGGGTGAGTAATTAGGCGATCGCAAACCTGTGCGATAAGTTTGGCAACAGGTAAAGCATCTCCTGCATAACCCCCAATGGCAGCCCCAACGCCAGTTGGTACGATTAAAATAGCGGTATATGGACGATTCATCTTAAGTTAAGGGTGATGAGTGATGAGTTTATGAATCACAAGCCATCAAATCCTAACTCTTGTACAGACGCGATTAATCGCGTCTCTCTTAATTGCGTCTATCCTAACTCTTGACTGTAGTTACCACAGCTTCAACTGTAGCTTTTTGTTCGTCAGCATCTATAGAAGTAACTGCCCAACGCAGAGGTTCGCCTTGTTTCTTCAACTCTGTTTCAATTACTTCTAGTAATTCTGCGGGAGTTTCTTGTAAGTCAATTTCTGCGGTAATAAAATGAGTCGTCATTTTGGTAAATCCTGTTGATTTGTAGTTTTTAGAATAGCTGACTTCATCTGTGATGAAGTACTTATGTAATTTATCAGATTTGGTAATCTCAGTGAACAGTTATTCAGTTATGAATAATCATCCGATATACTGATAACTGTTCACTGATTATTTGCCTTTGCCAAATTGTAACTGATAAAGTACATCTTCTTTTTCCGTCTGAAGTTTCAAATCAGAAAGGGGTTTGGCAATACAAAGCAATACGTAACCTTGCTTTTGCAAATCTGGACTAACGCCCATACCATCAGTTTGATCCACAGTTCCCTGGCTTATTTGACCGGCGCAAGTTGTGCAAACACCTGCATTACAAGAACTCGGCAGTTCCAACCCAGCAGCATCGGCAACTGATAAGATGGTTTCATTTTCAGGAACTTGCAAGGTATGAATTTTGCCTTGGTGATCGATTTCTACGGTGTAAGTTTTGGGCATATACAAAAGAAGCGTGATGCAACGGACAAATGTATTAGTTTATCTGAATTAGTTAAAAATATCTAGATGTTACTATAAAAATTTTTGACCCTAACTCAACCGTATTTAATTGCGTTAGCGAGGAACGAGCGTCATTGCGTTAACGTAGCGTAAAGCCAACTCTTAGAGAGGCTGCGTCAACGCTTAGAGCGAGTCCGCGTACCCCTACAGGAAAGCAAGCTACGCTTTTAGCGTCTCGTAAAGAGCATTATTGCAAATTGCGAATTATGAATTATGGCTTTACTGTTACTGCCAAATGTAACCCTAAAGCATCCAACAAAGAATTTAGACTGTAAAACTCAATTTCGCCTTTCTCGGATAGCATCTGGTCTAGTTTATTAGACATCTCCAAAATAGTATATTTTGTGGTAAAAGAACATCATGAGATTTTTTTTAACACTAAAATATGAGTGGCATACTGAATTACATTGAGGAGAATCGGAAAGAAACAAAGCGGTTAATTGGTATGGAGTATGAACAGTTACAACAATTAATCCAAAATGCGGAGTATTTACATCATGAGAAACAAGCGTTGTTAGAATCTAAGAAAGTTAGAATTATTACTGGTGGTGGAGGTCGTAAACCAAAATTATCTATCAAAGAACAAATAATTTTAACCTTAGTATATCTGAGGCACCTGACAACTTTTCAACTTTTGGGTATCCAGTTTGGAGTCAGTGAGTCTACGGCAAATGATACATTTAACTATTGGTTGCCCCTTTTAAGAGAATTGTTACCATCCAGTTTAATTGAACAAGTAAAAAAAAGAATCTGACTATGAATTAGTTAAAGAGATACTCACAGAGTATGAATTAATTGTAGATAGCTATGAGCAAGTGAGGGAAAGACCTGGAGACAATAAAGAGCAAGAAGAATATTACTCAGGTAAGGCAAGTAAACATACATTTAAAAGTCAGATAATTATCCTGCCTAATGGTAGCGATATTGTTGATGTTGTGGCAGGAGAACCTGGGCCAAAAAGCGATATAACAATGTTTAGAGAAAATCGTGATAACTTTGACCCAAAACAAAGTTTTAAGGGAGATTTGGGTTATCTAGGAGAAGATTTAATTGATACTCCGATTAAGAAAATAAGAAATAAAGAGTTAACAACTAAACAGAAAAAATCAAACAAGGAGTTTTCATCCAAACGAGTATTTGTTGAACATCGAATCCGTTCGGTAAAATTTTTTCGAGTTGTTCAAGACAGATTTAGGTTGAATCCTAAGAAGTATGAACAAGTTATCTTGACTATTTGTGGACTAGTAAGATTACGAATTGGATCGCTAATATTACCAGTCGAAATATATCCTATGCCGTCAGGCTAAAATTAATGCATATAACTACATATTTTTGCCTTGTTGTTATCACCAAGTATCTCAAACTCCTCTTTTATCGTACTGATTAGCTAGTTTTTGATGTTTGCATCGGCATCTTATAAGCTAGCTACAGCAAAGCTTTGATAGTTTTCGGAGATGTCTATTGACGATAACCCAACGCTTCAAAGAAATCTTGATCAACAATGTTAGCGCCAGTAGACACGATCGTATCTACCATATTGTGAGTAATTAAATCGTGGACTATTCCCTTGAGTCCAGCACTAAACAAAGACCCAGCTAAACACAGAATAATCGTACATTCTTTATCTTGCAGCATTGCATCATAAATTTTTGCTGCCCGCCCCAAATTTCGACCTTGGAAAGCTGTTTTACCCATAGCTTCCACTAAGCCAACAACATCGAAAGCTTTGATATCAATTGGTTGAACAGTCTGTTGCAAAAGTTCTTCCCGATTCATGGTAGATTGTCCTTTTTATTGAAAATAAAAGTTATACGGTCTGCATAGCGACTACAAGGCAAGTCTTGCCAATGTACTAGGCGCTTCGCAGTGGTCGTACCAGGATCAGATTGCCGTCTTTTATTTAACTTGACGTGCAATTTCCAGATACTCATGAGTTGGATGAAACGATTGTTCAATTTTGCTACTAACGACTTTTTAAACACTACAATTAAAGATAATCGATTGTTTGTTGAAGCAGTATTATATCGTTATCGAGCAGGCATTCCCTGGCGTGACTTGCCATCGAGATTCGGGGATTTTCGGGTGATTCACACCCGCTTCAGTCGATGGTCAAAAACAGGCGTGTGGGAGCTGGTGTTTCAGCACTTGGCCGATGATGCCGATAACGAATATGCAATGATTGACTCGACAATTGTCCGCGCCCACCAGCATAGTGCGGGTGCAAAGGGGGGGATGCGCAGGGCAAACGCATCTAAATATTGACAAGCCTGAATCAGGGTAAAATACACCAAGACTCAAACTAAATAAAGCTTTGAGGAAATTCGACCTCACTGATTATGAAAATGAGAATCATTACAAGGGGGGAGTTAGAGGCAGCCGACGGCTCGGCTGCCTGAATTTTCACGGTCAGTTCTCCACTAAATAGCGTAGGTATTTTCACAGTCTAATTCTCAATAGTTTTAGATTAATGACTAGGAATCACGAGAACATCAGCGCAAAGAAAAACTCAATTTATGCGATCGCTAACCAATCAAAGTGACTTTTACAGATGGCGTGAAAAGTCAGGATGGCTGCCCTTCATTGAACGTGGTATTCTCACATTTATCAGAAACAAGAATTACGTTCTCCCAGCTCCTAAGATGAAGCTCAAGCCAAAAATCACAATTGCTGACCATTTTTTGGGAATAGAAGACCCACGAATAGATCGCACGAAGCGGCATAACTTAATCGATATCATGACCATTGCCGTATGTGCTGTGATTTGTGGAGTGGATGGTTGGACGGCAATCGAGACGTATGGCTGTGCAAAGTATGAGTGGTTAAAAACATTTTTAGAACTACCGAATGGCATTCCATCTCATGATACTTTTGCGAGGGTATTTGCTTAAAATTTATCCTCAACAGTTTCAAGAATGTTTTCTTAATTGGATGAAGTCAATACAGAAAATAACGAATGGTGAAGTTATTGCACTTGATGGGAAGACTTTACGTGGCTCTTATGATAAAAGTAGTGACCAAAGTGCAATTGTAATGGTGAGTGCATGGGCAACTGTGAATAAACTAGTCTTGGGACAAGTGAAGGTGGATGAAAAATCGAATGAAATTACAGCAATTCCAGAACTATATATTTTAGCGCTAGCTTAAAAATAGTATATCAAAACTTCAGTTGAATGTTTTACATAAAAGTTTGATTTATTCTCTAAGTAAATATATTCTTACGTAGCTCATAATTGAATTATTTTAGTATTGATGATTAGTCATTCAGTTGGAGATAAGCTAATTCAGATTTTTCAAAATATTTTATTTATTTTATTTATCATTCCATCAATTTTTACAATTATCTATGTCATTTTGGAATCTCCCTTAGTTTTTATTAGTAAATAAGATGCGTTTGCCCTGGTGGTGCGCGTGCTTTCGAGTAGTTATCATTACAAAGACGAAATTATTCAAATGGGACTTAATCACACTGACCCATGTCGCCACCCGATGCGTTTAATCTCCGTATTATGGGGTACAACTTGGTATCATTACTTGACTAATGTTCTTGACCCAGAACAACTTTCAGCGCAGCAAGTTTGTGATTTATATCGCCGTCGTTGGAAAATCGAAGATGCATTTTTATTGACTAAACGCTTACTGGGTTTATCTTATCTTTGGGTCGGCGGCGTTAACGGTGTACAAATGCAGTTGTACGCTACTTGGATTTTCTATGCTGTTCTCAATGATTTATGCGCTGATGTTGCTGTAGCTTTACAACAGCCTTTAGAACGTATTTCCGTAGAGATGGTTTTTCGCAGTTTGTACTTTTTTCACCGCGCACTCTTGCAAAACCCACAACTACAACTTATTCCTTGGTTGGTTGAGCATCAACGCTCTATGGGCTTGGTAAAAGCAGTGCGTCAGCGACACTGACGCACTGCTGCTATGTCACTTGACATTTGGGCATCTGCCTTAACTTGACACCAATGGCATCTTGCCCGCCTTTGTATATGGGCGGGCAAGATGCCCACCCCACAAGATTGGGTAATTTATTTGTTGGAAGTCCCTAAAGACAAGATACTATATCTGCAATATGGTGTATGCAGATAGCGATCGCCCAGTTCCTAATAGTCCACCACACAAAGTTTACATGGTGGCGAACTTTAGGCAAAAAGAGGTAACATCAAGGCTTTTAACCCGCGTAGGCGGGTTTTGCCTTTGTAGCCGTGACTTCCAGTCGCCTCTATGGGCGATTTCCAGATGGGTGCTGATGCCCTAGTATAGGATGGGGTGTGTAAGGTTCCTCTAAAAATTTGCGCTCTTCATCAGAAAGCTCTAAATCCACAGCCTCCACAGCCTCTTTAAGATGTTCTATCTTACTAGCGCCAATTATGGGAGATGTCACACCTGGTTGATGCAATAGCCAAGCTAGGGCAATTTGTGTGGGTTTCACACCCCGTTTTCCGGCTAATTCAACTACGCGATCGACTAGTTTAAAATCTGAATCTTGATAGTAGAGATTGTGAGCAAATTCGTCAGTTTTTGCCCGCAGTGTTTGGCCATGATCTGACTTGCTGCGATTCCCTGCTAAAAAGCCCCGCGCCAAGGGACTCCAAGGAATAATACCAATCCCTTGATCTAGGGCTAAGGGTATTACTTCTCGTTCTTCTTCTCGATAGACTAGGTTGTAGTGATTTTGAATTGATACAAAACGAGTCCAGCCGTGAATGTCTGCTGTATAAAGAGCTTTAGCAAACTGCCATGCGTAAACACTAGAAATTCCTAGGTAACGGACTTTACCTGCTTTGACAATATCATGCAGTGCTTCTAAAGTTTCTTCGATTGGTGTTTCATAATCCCAACGATGAATTTGGTACAAGTCTACATAATCAGTTTGTAGCCGCCGCAAAGAAGCATCAATGCTATCAAAAATATGTTTGCGAGATAGTCCTCGGTCATTAGGCCCATCGCCGACTTTGCCATGTACTTTAGTAGCAATCACAACTTGATCTCGTTGAGCAAAGTCTTTTAGCGCTCGTCCGACAATTTCTTCACTAGCACCCAAGGAATAGACATCGGCGGTATCAAAGAAATTAATCCCCAATTCCAAAGCCAGTTTGATAAATGGACGACTTTCTTCTTCTTCTAATACCCATTCGCGCAATTTACGCGAACCATAAGTCATCGTGCCTAGTGTAATACGGGATACTTTTAGCCCAGTTTTGCCAAGATTTACATATTTCGTCATACGGTTTGCTCTACTTTTTGTTGGGATGCTTAATGGTTGTGATATTTCTATCGCCTTTTGACACAATACGGTTCAGTTAAGGGCTACTGGCAACAATTTTGGGTTTTCAAGACGCGATAAATCGCCGTCTCTACAAGTGTTTTGGGCTGATCTGAACTGTATTGCCTTTTGACATTGATTTGCCTAGAGTATTGCAGAGCTATGAGCATTAGTTTACAAAAGCTAGGATACAAAATACTATATATCAATCGGTTTACCGGAGTTAGCAGGTATAATATTAAGAATTGCATATAAATGAGAAATATGGAACAGGAAATCAGGAAATGTTTGGCAGAGGGGGCTGTTGGTAAAATCTCTCGGATCTGCAAAGCGATCGCCACCGTCAATCCAACCAGGGCTGCGGCTAAAGCTCATAGTTCAAATAGTGTATACTTTTCAAATTTCAAGAAATTTTTTAATATAGTTCTGTTTATCGATATATTTAGAATATTCTAAAATAATTAAGGCTACAATTACTTATATAAATTACTATTTTGGTTAAATAAAATACCTGGAATACTATTATTAGAAAATAAACTTCTTGCTTAGGTAATAAAATAGAACATAAGGTACATAGAAAATATGTGTGTAAATTATCCTATTTAATTATCTAATAATTTATATTTTAAAAATCTCAAAACAATACTTGATTTCACATATTATTAGCTATACTAATATTTAGATAAGCTAACACTAGCAAAAGAATTATAGTGCTGAGTGAGTTACATCTCGTTGCGGTGAGGGGCTACAGGCGAAGATGTAACGGGAGCATCTCAGCGAAAGCAAATGTATCCTAAATCGACCCCCCTTAATTCCCCCAAAGCATCGGGGATAAACAAGATTTTTGCTCCCTCTCCTTAGTAAGGAGAGGGTTGGGGTGAGGTTTAAAGAGCTTTCTGCACTCATTGAGATGCTCCCAGATGTAACTCATGGGAGGGCTGCCATAACAAGCCTTTCTAAAAATACAGGATGCATCAGAGGAGTTGCTTGTTTTATCTGAAATGCTAGTGCATAAATTGCTGTTTTTTGTAATTTCTCAGAAATCAGTCTCAATAAACTTTGTCTACCAGCATCTATAAAGACGAGTGGAGACTAGGCAGCAAAATTGGTAAGTAAAAAAAATAGGAGATAGAGAGAAAAGAATACTCCTAACTCCTCATTCTTGGCTGTTTTGTATTTATTTTTAGCACGAGGAAAAGCATGAAAAACACTCAAGTAAAAATTAACGAACTACTTAGTGAAACACCTTGCAAATCTAACCAGAAAAAATTTACTGGTCAGAAAAAACTCACTTGCACAAAACCACCACAACCAGGTGCAACTCAAGGAAATTGCCCTTTTGATGGAGCGATGGTTTCTGTTGGAGCTATTACTGATGCTGTTCATTTAGTACATGGTGCTGTTTCTTGTACTCACAATCCTTGGGCAACTCATGGTAGCCTCTCTTCAGGCTCACAATTATACCAAACTGCTTTTACTACTGATTTTAGTGAAGGTAATATAGTTTTTGGTGGAGAAAAGAAACTGTACAAAGCGATTGTGGATGTTGCTCAACGCTATCATCCTGCTGCTATTTTCGTTTACGCTACTTGTCTGTCTGCTTTGATTGGTGATGATATTGATAGTGTTTGCCAACTTGCAACACAACAAGTTAATATCCCAGTTATCTATGTAAATGCGCCGGGATTTCTTGGTAGTAAAAATTTAGGGAATCGCATCGGTAATGAAACTTTATTGAATGCTGTCATTGGTACAGCCGAACCGGAATTTACTACACCATTCGATATTAATATTGTTGGTGACTATAATGTTGCAGGTGAAACGTGGAATATCTTACCATTATTCGGAAAGATGGGGGTTCGCGTTCTTTCTAAAATTACAGGTGATGCTCGTTATCAAGAAGTTTGCTATGCTCATCGCGCCAAATTAAATGTAGTGCTTTGCTCAAATGTAGCTATACAAATGGCGCAAACTATGGTGGAACGCTATGGAATTCCTTATATTGAAGAATCGTTCTATGGTGCGACCAACTTAAACGATTGCTTGCGAAATGTTGCAGCCAAATTAAGTATATCCTTGGGAGATAGTGTTATTGCCTGTGAACTGCAAGAACGTACAGAAAAGTTAATTGCTCAAGAAAATGCTGCTCTAGATATTGCTTTAGCTCCTTACCTTACTGATTTAAAAGGTAAGCGGATTATTCTTTCTACTGGTGGTGTGAAAAGTTGGTCGCTTATTTTAGCAGCCCAAGATTTGGGAATGGAAGTTATTGCAGCTACGGATGGCAAAACAACAGAAGAGGAGAAAGCTAAAATTAAACAATATCTTGGTGCAGATGCAATGCTTTTGTCTGATACAACTCCCCAGGCATTATTAAAGGTATTACACCAAACAAAAGCTGATGTATTGATTACTGGGGCTGGCAATAAATATACAGCACTCAAAACGGGAATTCCTTTTTTAGACATTAACCATGAACGTCACCATGCTTATGCTGGTTATGCAGGTTTGGTGGTACTAGCACGAGAACTACATGAAGCCTTGTATAGTCCTATATGGGAGCAAGTTAGCAAACCTGCTCCTTGGGATGAAAAAATCAGCTATCAGCTATAGGCGCAACTTTCTTCTGCCAAGTTGATGTAATTGATCGTCTTCCACTACACTTTTAAGGTGTGGTGGAAGATGCTTGTTTCACAAATATCTACTTTGTTGTACAAAGAAAAGCGACTTGTTTAGCGAGCAATCCAACGGCTTACTGCTGGCAATTGTGCAGAGAACCAGAGCGAACCTAAAATTATCAGACTACCACAGACAATCAAGGCATTAGTCGCACCAAAATTATCTGCCAAAGTCCCAGCTAACAAATTTCCAAAGGGCATTGTACCTACCATTGCTAGGGCGTAAAAACTCATTACCCGTCCGCGCTTATCCTCGGTAACTAGGGTTTGAATAATCATATTACTACTGGTAATGTTGAGGATAGAAAAGCAGCCTACAAATACCAGAATAATTATAGATAGCCAAACTTGACGCGAGAGTGAAAAGAATATCAAACTCATCCCAATGAAAACTTGAGCAACTACAATCAAACGCTCTAAGCCCACAATTCCTCGTCTGACACTTAGATACAAACAAGCAAACAACGAGCCAATCGGTGCTGAAGTGCTGAGGTGAGCCATCGTTGTTGCGTTCCCATTGAGAATCTTTGCTGCAAAAACAGGCATGAGCGCGACATGAGACATCCCGACGAAACCATGTAACGCTAGCATTAATAAAATTACTCTAATCGGCTGGAATTTCCAGACATATTCAAAGCCCTCTCGCAATTTCTCCAAAGTATCGCTAATGCCCGTAAGGGGTTGCATCTGTCTGGCTGGCAACCGCATCGCTAGCAAGGTAAATATGGCAGGAATATAGCTGAGGGTATCGTAAAGAAAACAATATTTTACCCCTAGTGTCGCAATCAAAATCCCGCCCATAGCAGGCCCCACGACGAGAGAGGAACTTAACATTACTGAATTCAAAGCGATCGCATTACCCCAATCGGCGCGATCGTTTACGGTTTCGGTGACTATTGTATGGCGCACGGGCATATCTAATCCCTTGAGCAAACCATTGAAAGCACTCAGTACCAAGAGGATAGGAAAGGTAATCCAATTGGTAAAGGTGAGAATCGTTAAAGCCAGGGAAACGCTAATTCCCAATATCTGCACCACCATTAACAAGTCACGACGGCTCCAGCGATCGGACAATATGCCTGAAAAGGGAATCACTAATAAGGTAGGTAAAAATTGTACAAACCCTGCAACTCCCAACAACCAAGGCGATTGAGTCAAATCGTATACCAGCCAAGGAATAGTTAACTGCTGGGTCATAAAGGTTCCAGACATTGATAGTAACTGTCCCCCGAAAAACAGGCGAAAGTTACGCCAGCGCAAGGCGGGTAAATGGTGGTAAGTAATATTACTGATGCTTTCCCCTAGTTGTCTATGCCAAATTTTCATGAGGAAAATTTTATTATGGTTTACTAATAATTAGATTAGCTAAGAATTGTCAAATAATCGCGTAGTTTACTACCCAGGCATCGCTGATCTGTCTGAGCCAAGGCTTTTGCACATTGACATCGAATCACTATAGAAGAGGATTGGTCTGTAAAAACGTAGGAAATTACTATTTAGCAACTGCATACTACGCTAAATCTATCGGAATAGTGTATGATAGTTTCAGCTATGCTCCCAGCATGGGGATGTTGCTAGCAGAGTATCGGCAAAATTCCCAAGGAAATAGGCGAGTGTGAACACCTCCCGATAGATCAAACTCTGGAGAATCCTAATGGGCTATAAACATATAGAAGTTAAACAGGTAGCTGGTTTCATCGGTGCAGAAATCGGCGGTGTAGACCTTTCCCGCTCTCTTTCTGAGGATCAAGTCCAAGAAATTCGCAAAGCGCTATTGAAGTGGAAAGTTGTGTTCTTTCGTGGTCAGAACATTGATCATGCTGCCCAGGTCGAGTTCACATCTCGTTTTGGCGAAGTGACTTTCGCCCATCCCTTGGGAGAGCCTGAACCAGTTCCGGGATTTCCCCAAATCAAACCCGTAGACCGTAGACTCTATGAAAAGCAATATGGTTTTCGCACTGGCGGCCCTTGGCACACAGATGTAACGGCGGCGATCAACCCACCAGCAGCGTCAATTTTACGCGCAGTTAATGTCCCTAGTTTCGGTGGTGACACCCAGTGGAGTAATCTTGTTGCCGCTTATGAGGGACTCTCAGCACCCTTGCGATCGCTAGCTGATACATTAAAAGCGGAACATCGCTTCAATGGAGGCGGTTATCAACCCCGCAATAACAAATTCGACGAGCGCATTGCTGTCAATCCCCTGGTTTCTATTCACCCAGTCGTCAGAGTTCATCCTGAGACTGGTGAGCGTGCCTTGTTCGTCAACCCTGGCTTCGTCTCTCGCATTGTTGATGTATCACCAGAAGAGAGCAGACTGTTGCTAGAGTTGTTCTTTAAGCAAGTCACCAAACCTGCCTACACCACCCGTTTCCGTTGGAACAACGGTGATATCGCTTTCTGGGACAACCGCGCCACCGTACATTTGGCTCCTCAAGATTTGGATCATTTGGATGTCGAACGTCTCCTCTATCGCACCACCATCACAGGCGATGTTCCAGTAGGGGTTGATGGTTTCCGTTCAGAAGTGGTTCAAGGTGAAGCTTTCAGCGCTGAAGTACCAAGCGTCTTCAGGCTGAAAGCTGAGTTTAAGGAAGCACAACCAGTGCTTTCGTAAAGCTGAGTTATAAGTCATGAGTGCTGAGTAAATTAAAAAGTACTCAGTACTTATAAACGCAGACATTAACCATTGTAGAGCAACAAGGGTTAATGTCTGCATGACCCTAAATCTAAGGAGACCCGATTATGACATTCACGGCAAGCCGGATTGAGATCACACCCACTAAAGCGGCTCTTGGTGCAGTGATTACCGGATTCGATGTTAATTCTGTGGAACCAGAGGTGATTCTACAGCTAAAACAGGCATGGCGCGATCGGCATATTCTCATCTTCAAAAACCAAATATTAACTGACGATCAGTTGTTAGCCTTTGCCAATTACTTTGGCGATATTCTTCAACAACCTGCTTATATCCGCAAAGGAGAAACAGAAGAATACCTGCCGCCCCTAGTTCTCACTCTCGCAAATGCTGCTCCTGAAGAAAGTTCAGTCAATATTCGACCGAACTATCAGGAACTTTTACCCCACATCGATCACTACTGGCTTCCTGTGCCATCTAGCGGTTCTTTCTTATATGCAGTAGAAGTACCTGAGAATGGCCCCAATACCTATTGGATAAATTTGGCTCAGGCTTACGACGAGCTAGATGATGCCACCAAGGAGCAAATTTCTGGCTTACAAGTTCGCTACTTTAATTCCTATGGCAGTAAGGATCGGGATGAGTATGGTCAGCCTAAATATGCAGCTGGTCGCGCTCCAGAACCAGGCGAACGAATAGCAATTCATCCTCTGGTTCGCACACATCCAGATACAGGCAAAAAGATCCTCTTTTTCAATGCAGCTAGCGATGTAGACATCGTGGATTATGACCATGTAGAAGGAGCAAAACTAATTGCGCGGTTGCAAGAGCATATCAAACAACCCCGATTTGCCTATCGTCACCAATGGAGCAAGGGCGACCTACTTTATTGGGATAACCAAGCAACGGCTCACTACCGCCCTGAATTTGATGCCAATGCCACTCGTATTCTCAAACGGGTTAGCCTCCGAGGTAGTCGTCCTTTCTAAAAGTTTAACAATCTAAGAATATAGAACGAAATGAGGTCGTTGATTGTTGACAGTTAACAGTCAACGGTCAACACTACGGGATTAACAACCATGATTAAACCTTATGTCAGGAAACGATTAATTTCCAGACGAGATTTGCTTTATACTTTGTATGGGTTCGCCTCTTTCGCTACATTGGTAGGCTGTGGAGCAAATGCTGGTAGTGGAAACAAGAATACGATAAGTAACAATAACAACACTATTGGCAGTAATAGCGGTAGCAATAATAGCAAGCCTAAACTTATTCGGCTTGGCTTCACATCATTTGGCGATCTAACAAGAGAAAAAGGTGTAATCGAAAAGCGTTTAGCTCCTTTGGGAGTAGATGTTAGCTGGTCAAAATTTATCTCCGGGCCACCCCTGCTAGAAGCCTTAAGTGTGGGTAGCCTTGATGGGGGACAAGTCGGGGAAACGCCGCCTATCTTTGCTCAGGCTGCTGGTAACAATTTGGTTTACCTAGTGAATATCCCGGCGGGTACGGGGGAAAGTTATGGGATTATTGTGCCAAAGGATTCTTCCATTAAAACGGTGGCGGATCTTAAAGGCAAAAAGGTTGCTTATGCCAGAGGAACTGCTCTGACCTACTTTTTGGCGAAAGCGCTGGAAGAAGTTGGGCTGAAGTTTAACGATGTTCAAGGTATGAATTTGACTGTTGCTGATGGACAATCAGCATTTTTAAATAAAACTGTTGATGCCTATGTAGCGATCGACCCCACACTGATCAAGCTTCAACAAGAGGGAACGATCCGAGTGTTGCGGGATGCTCAGGGAATTAAAACACCAGGCTCTTTCTACTTAGCTGCGAGGGAATTTGCTAGTAATAACCTTGAACTCTTCAAAGCAATTCTAGAAGAGTATTATCAAGTTGGAGAGTGGGCAAATCAAAACAGGCGGGTAGCGGCTGAAATCCTTGCTCCGAAGTTAAAGGTTGATGTGCCAACGATGGAAACAATGTTGTCTCGACGAAAGTACGATATGCAACCTATTAATGAGCAAGTGCTGCGAGATCAACAGCAGGTTGCCGATCTTTTGTACCAATTAAAAATTGTGCCAAAACAAGTCGATGTCCGGGAAGCAACTCTGACTTCTGAGCAGTATGCGGCAATTATACCGGATAGTATCAGAAATAAGGCATGATTTAGCGATCGCAACTAGCTAAACGAAAATAAAGAGGCTGGGTCAGAAGATGCAAGACTGGGTGAAAAAGAGGATAACTCATGCTGAATAGCTAATATGTCCTTTTCCTGACAGCTATTGCCTTTTTTCCACATCTATGGGATTTTTATTTTAAGGAAGTACGGTTCGGCGACCAATTTATCGTAGTTTAAATCGGGAAAATCGTCAGAAACACGCTACAGTATTTGGTTGATTGTTAGCGGTAAATTTGACCCTTTAGCTTAAATCCCTAGAAACAATCCAAATGTGCATATTCAATAAATTCAGTAGGGGTCAGATTTTTGCTCAATCGTTGCTGGGCATTTTGTTGTTAACTGCTTGTTCTTCCCCAAATTCTCAGTCTTCAACCACCTCTACTCCCAGCGCGTCTAATCCAACAGCAGCGAGCAATACTTTAAAGCTTCTCTATTGGCAAGCACCAACTATTCTTAATCCCCATCTAGCTCAAGGTAACAAAGATTTTGAAGCCAGTCGAATTACTTACGAACCCTTGGCCAGCTTTGATAAAGATGGTAAAGTAGTCCCCTTTCTCGCAGCAGAAATTCCCTCTTTAGAGAATGGTGGAGTAGCAAAAGATGGTAAATCAGTGACTTGGAAACTCAAACAAGGAGTCAAATGGTCTGATGGTAAACCATTTACGGCTGCGGATGTGGTTTTTACCTACCAATTTGTTAGTAATCCAGCTGTAGGTGCAACCACTGCTGCTAATTATCAAGCTGTCAAAAGCGTTGAAGCCTTGAACGACTATACCGTTAAAATCAATTTCCAGGAGCCTAACCCAGCTTGGTCATTGCCGTTTATTAGTTCCAATGGGTCAATCATACCTCGTCATATATTCGAGAAATACAACGGTAGCAACACCAGAGAAGCGCCAGCTAATTTACTTCCTGTAGGAACTGGCCCCTACAAAGTAGTGGACTTCAAGCCTGGTGACACTGTTGTCTATGAAGCTAATTCCTTTTTCCGCGAAGCAAATAAACCTTTTTTTTAAGCGAGTAGAACTTAAAGGTGGTGGAAATGCAACTTCAGCTGCACGATTTTATAGGTTTACAACGCAATCCCAATATTAGTAGGTAGACGTGCAATATGGTTCGGATAAGCATTCTTCATCCAGCCCGTCCACCCGCCGTCCCGTTCCTATGGGGACGTTCTTCGCGAGGATCGCGAAGCGGTCGTGCTCGCCGACCGGCTCGGCTACCGCGAGGCCTTCATCGGTGAGCATCTCGTCGACTCGGCTGAGACGATCACCTCGAGCCTCACTTTCATTGCGAATCTCGCCGATGCGTGCCCATCGATCACCTTCGGTACCGGCGTGCTTCCACTCGCCAACTACCACCCGGCGATGGTGGCGGCGCAGGTCGCAATGGTGAATCACCTGGTGCAGGGTCGATTGATCCTGGGAGTCGGACCCGGCGTTCCCTGTGACGCAGAAGCCATCGGAGATTTGGGCTCGGATCGAAATCGCAAGACCCAGGAGGCGCTCGAGCATATATGCCGGATCTGGAGCGAAGAGCCGCCGTACCGGATCGAAGGCAAGTTCTACCGAACCACCACGGAGCGATCGCTAGATCGGAACATCGGAGTGGGTGTCGCTGTCCGACCGCTACAAGATCCCCATCCGCCCATTGCCATCACCTCGATCCAACCGGGCGCTCAGGGACCGCACGCTGCGGGAGCGCGCGGCTGGTCAGGAATCTCGGCGACCTACGTGGGTGCATACGTCGTCCGGGCCCACATTAAGAACTACCTGGAAGGCCGGCGATCGGCGGGTCTCTGTGCCGATGCTTCCGGGTGGCGCGTGGCACGCAGCGTATTCGTGGCCGATGACGAGGCCACGGCACATCGCTACGTGCATAGCGAGGACGGCGTGCACAACTTCTACTTCCACGTTATGAGGACCAAGCTAGCGAAGGCCGGCGCGCTGGACGTCATGCGCGACTTTCCCGACCAGCCGGATTCCGAGCTCTCTACGAAGCGGTGCATCGAGCGTCTCGTAATCGCGGGAACCCCCCAGAGCGTCGCGGACCAGATTCTTGCATTCCGCAACGAGGTCGGCGCGTTCGGCTGCTCTACACGGGCCACGACTGGACCGATCCAGCGCTCGCCCGGCGCTCAATGGAGCTCATAGCGAACGAGGTCTGGCCCCGGATTGATCGGGCCGTGCATGGGACGACACCAAAAGGTCAAACTGACGGTAAGGCATTTTCAGTCTGATGGATAGCCCAACCATTGCGTGCAGCCGACGCCCGTCAGTGGGCGCAGCTGACGCAGGCGTTAGACCGCTTCGCGTGACGCAAGATGTTCGCGCCTGATTGTATGAACACGTTAGCGATGCCATTTCGCTCATTTGTATGACAACCAAAATTCACCATCACCGTCCGCCACGAACGATCCGCGGACTTCGCCGCCACGGAAGCCATTGCCACCGCAGCCTTCGCCCACAACGCCCGCGTCACCGAGTAATTTGCCACAAATTAATACAAAAGGCAAGTTATAGAAAGTCGGCACTTGATTGCCCATGTCCCATTTCCAATGCCAAAAACTTCACGCATAAGGGGATGGAGTTTTTCATTGTTCCCTGTTCCTTACCATGAAAGGGTTTCTAATACATCAGGTCTGATTTACCACTTTTGCTCAGGAACCCAGTTGTAGTTTTTATCTTTAACATCAATTTTTTTGGGAATAACCTTGAGTTCGTAGAAGCTGTCTGCCATGTTTTGTAACCCTGTGAGAACTTCATCAGTCACAGGCAATACTTTGCGATCGCCTCCGCGTTCCTCTACAATTTCCATTGTGGCTAAATCAACTTTGTAGAGTTTGGAAAGTAGTTTTGCTGAGTCTTTGTTGTTGTTTTTAGCCCAGCTACCTGCTTTTTCCAGTTCTTGCAAAATTATTTTCAAAATATCTGGATAATCGCGGACAAAATCTGGTGCAGCATAATAAAATCCAGGGCTTTCTACAGAAGCTTTATCACCAAATACCGTAGTATTATCTGCCAACAGACGAGTACGCAGCTTACGTTCAGCTTCCGCAGTATAAGGGTCCCAGATTACCCATGCGTCAAAATCATTGCGCTCAAATGCTGGTAAAGCTTCGGCTGGAGTTAGATAGACAGGTTGAATATCTGTATATTTCAAACCTACTTTTTCTAAAGCACGTACAATCATGTATTGTGAACTTGAGCCTTTAGCAAAAGCGACTTTCTTACCTTTTAAGTCAGCAAGAGTTTTGATAGGTGAATTTTCTTTCACCAAGATTGCTGAACTCCTGGTACTACTCGTACTCGCAGCCACTCGCAGGAAAAGTTTGTCACTGGATTGAGCAAAAACACTACCTGTACCGCCGCCACCACCAAAAACGATTGCACCTACACCCATTCCCTCAAGTAAAGGTGCAGTCGAGGAAAATTCATTCCAGGTTACAGAAATACCTTGAGGTTGTAAGCGCTTCTCTAGACTACCTTGGGCTTTGAGGATATTCAGCAGCGCCATCCCTTTTTGATGCCCCATTTTCAACACAGTTAACTTGCTGGCTTGGGGTTTTTCTGTTGGTGCATTCGCTGAATTACTGGGAGCGCAAGATGCGATCGCTAAACTCAAGCCTAAACCCATGACAAATAGTAATGCAAACGAGCGAATTCCAGGTTGCTTAAAAAACTTAAACAAACCTCTCTTGTTGAGCCAATCTAAACACTGATTTAGCTGTTTGTTGAGCATATTGGTTCCTTTGCATTCTGGCACTAAATTTGTATTAAATTATATTTTTATAGGTATAAAAATATAATTTAATTTCAATAAATTAAAATTTAAGCATTAAGTTTAGGGTGCGTTGTCCAGTAGATTAACGCACCGTAAAATGTTGACAATGAGTCGGTACGGTGCTTGGCGACAACACACCCTACTATTTTATTTCTTTGGTTCAAATTTGGAATAATAGCAACTTACTTATTAATAGAAGTAAGTTGAAGATGAGGAATATCAAGCAAGTAGGAAAGTACTTATTTGCGCCAAGCATCATATATTTGTTCAATGCCTTGGCTATTAGAGCCATTAAAGTTTTCTGCATCTTGCCAGCGCTGTTTTATATAAGCAGCACGTCGTTGTTGAATTTCTTCATCCAGTTCTAATACTTGTGCTGCAAGTTCAGCGCGTTCATTAGGTGAAGCTTTTTCAAACTTTTTGCGCCACCAATTAGCAATTGTCACGCGATGAATTGCTTCATCATCACTGAATCTTTCACTACTTTGTTGTGCTAATACTGTATCACCAATTGTTGATGTCAGTTTATTAAACCAAACTTGGGGTAGAATATGATGTTCATAGTGCAGTTCCCAAGCAATAAATCCTAGCCAGTTACGATAGGGTACATCTTCAAGAAATTCCCAGTGGCGTTCTGCTTCTTTGCGGATATCGTCAATCGGATCGCGCCCAGTCAGCGCAATTATTCTTTCACGAAAAGCGATCGCGTGTGCGCCGTCATCACCAATTTGTCTACTCAAAATTAAATGCAAATCTGGATCGGGAATCAATAAAATTGCCTTACTCGCAGCTTGCACAATAGATAAATCATGACCACCAGTAGCAGCCCAATATTGATAGAAATGCTCTTTTTCTTCTTCTGTAATTGGCAGACGGCTAGGGTGTTCACGAGTCAATGGAACGTGTGGCGCGTACTGTCTAAAGAGTTTTTCCAGGTTTTCTTTTTCAAACTCTACAGTCCAACTTCGAGTCAAAGTTGCAGGCATAATAAGTTCCTAGAGTTATTGTGGATTGCGTTTTAATCGTCAATGCTTACGAGTTTGGGTAGCTGAGAAACTGGAATATCTAAGAAGTAAGAAAGTACCTCTTGTCGCCAAGTATCGTAAATTACACCCGTTTCCTCCACTTCAATACCCAGCGCACGACGGCTAATCTTTTCATGCTCTTTGAGATAGGGATTGCGACGGCGTTGCACTTCTTCGTCTGCTTCTATTACCTGTGCAGCTAACTCAGCTTTTTCTGTTGAAGAAGCTTTGTCAAATTTACGTAACCACCACTCTGCAACACCTGCACGGTGGAATGTTTCATCTGGGATGATTCTTGCTGTCGCAAAGCTTGAAGATTGTGGATCGTATAACCGTGACAAACGCCGATTTAATGAGCCAATGGCAACAATATGATGTTCATAATGCAGCTCGAAAGCTAAAAAGCCTAACCAGCCACGGCGGGGTATATCTCCCATAAAATCCCAATGCTTTTGTACTTGCTTTTGAATATCTTCAATGGGATCGTGGCCAAATAACGCTTCTACACGGCGACGAGTATTTTCTGCATGTGCGCCATCATCACCTAATTGGCGACTTAAAAATAACTGCAATTCCGGATCGGGAATTTTATCAATAACGTTGGCGACAACTTGCACAATAAATAGGTCATGGGCTGCACCACCAACGCGAAAATGGTAGAAATTCTCTAGTTCTTCTGCTGTGGCGATCGCTGTTGGCTCCTGTAACCGCTTTTTTGGAATATGGGGAGTATATTTATCGATTAACCTATCAATAGTTTCATTTTCAAATTCAATTGTCCAAGCTGGACGGGTGATAGTAGCAGTCATATTTTGCTCCTGTGTGTGAGTTGTTCACTTATGTCGAAGAGAGCCGATTAATCTGCCAATTTTAAATTATTGTGACGCAAATTTATTCAGTTCTAATCCCGCGTCTTTCCCTTTTTTGCTCGTAAAACTTAATGATGTGTTGTGCTAGCCAATTTGTTGTCATCAACACATTTTCTGCAACTGTGGGATAGTCCTTGGCTCATAATTAGGTAGGGTTTTAAAGAATGGTGAGTCTAGTTGCTGTAAATGGGAATTTAACTCCCATAGCTAGGCTCAGACAAGCTTTCCAGAACCTTTATAATCGGCACTTGGCAGTTAATTTTTAATTTCTTTAGCCAAAAAGTACTCTAAGTCGATCGACAAATCGCATTTTATAAATATGAGATTTGCATATATGACGATAAAAAACAAGGGGTGACAGTCTTAAGCTTGCTTCTTCAGGTAAACTATGGTAGGTTCATATTGAGCAAATACAGTAACTCGACTGACTTGCCGTAGTTAAATAAGAAATGTTACCAATCTACTCCAAAGAGTTGCTGTGCTAGATAATTTCAAATCTAACTTTGGGTAAATAATAATGAGACGGAAGATTTTATTAGCCCTGTGCGATCGCGTCTGTTAAAAAAATTAATCAAATAATTCTGCCAATAGTTTGACGTTGCAGCCATCTGAGTCGTAACTGGCTGCATTTATTAAATAATCTTCTATTTATAGGAATTGAGAATCATGGTGCAAACTTCCATCGTCCGCAATGGTACTCTTCTTAAACCACCAACCTTTACCTCTGTAGAAGCAGAGCGTCGTCATCGCAAAGAACGCTTGGCTGCGGCGTTGCGAATCTTTGCCCGTTTAGGTTTTGCCCAAGGACTAGGAGGACACATCACAGTCCGCGATCCTGAACTCACTGACCATTTTTGGGTCAATCCTTTTGGTATTCACTTCAGTCGCGTTCGTGTATCAGACTTGATCCTAGTGAATTCTGAAGGTAAAGTTGTTCAAGGTGATGGCGCACTCAATCAAGCAGCTTATGCTATTCACTCGCAAATCCACGAAGCCCGTCCAGATGTAGTAGCGGCGGCTCATGCTCATTCCTTCTATGGCAAAACTTGGTCATCGCTAGGTAGGTTAATCGATCCGATTACCCAAGATTCTGCTATTTTCTACCAAGATCATGCTTTATTTGATGATTACAAAGGCGTTGTGTTAGATACCAGTGAAGGAAAACGCATTGCAGAAGGATTAGGTAATAGCAAAGCCGCAATTCTCCGCAATCATGGATTATTAACAGTAGGACACAGTGTAGACGAAGCAGCTTGGTGGTTTATCCGTCTAGAAGATGCTACTAAATCCCAGTTATTAGTAGAAGCCGTAGGTAAACCCATCCCCATTGAACACGACCTCGCCTTAAGTATTCAAAAACGTAATGGTAGTCACGAAGCAGGTTGGCGTGCATTCCAATATTTATGGGATGAAATTACCCGCGATCAACCAGATTTATTGGAGTGAAAGGGAACAGGGAACAGGCAATAGAAAATAGGGAGTATTCAGGAGAATTATCATGCCAGTTGAGTTCATCGGGTTAATCCGCACCAAACCTGCTTCGGAGTTAAACAGTGTACCAGGTAGTCTGGGGGATGACATCATTGACCCCGGATATGTACGTGAGTTTGCCCAAGCCCATGAAAAAGGCGATTTTGATAAAGTATTAATCGGCTATAGCTCTAGTAGCCCTGATGGTTTTACTGTTGCTACCCATGCAGCTGCATTTACCGATCGCTTAGGCTTTTTGATTGCTCATCGACCAGGTTTTGTAGCACCAACTTTAGCAGCACGCAAAGCAGCTACCCTCGATCATTTCACTAATGGTCGGATTGCGGTGCATATTATCACTGGCGGTAGTGATGCTGACCAGCAAAAAGATGGCGACTGGCTTGACCATGACAACCGTTATCGCCGTACTGATGAGTATCTCGAAATTGTCCGTCGTGTCTGGACAAGCGATACACCCTTTGATTACGAGGGTGAATTTTACCATGTTAAAGATGCTTTCTCCGCTATCAAGCCACTGCAAAAGCCCCATATTCCCCTTTACTTTGGCGGCGCATCTGGCCCAGCAGTAGAAGTAGGAGCCAAGCATAGTAGCGTATATGCTTTGTGGGGTGAGCCAATTGCCGCAGTAAAAGAACGGATCGCCCAAGTTCGTGCGGCTTTACCTCCTGGTCGTTCTATCCGTTTTAGTGTATCTCTGCGTCCTATCTTGGGTGTGACAGAAGAACAGGCTTGGGAAAAAGCCAGAAATATTTTAGGGCGGATTCAAGAACAACGAGGAGGTGCAAAAGTCGTTCCCCCAGCTAGACCACAGGCGGTAGGATCGCAAAGGTTACTGGATTTCGCAGCTAAAAGCGAAATCTACGATAAGCGTTTATGGACACCGATCGCTGCTGCTACTGGTGCTGCTGGCAACACAACTGCGCTAGTAGGAACGCCAGAACAAGTTGCAGAAGCTTTAGTTGATTACTATGACGCAGGTGTAACTACCCTGTTAATCCGGGGCTTCGATCCGCTACAAGATGCCATTGATTATGGGCGCGAAGTCATTCCTTTAGTGCGGAAAGAAGTAGCAAAACGAGAACGCCAAGCTGTTGCAGTTGGAAGATAAAAAATTATGGTACAGACATCTACATCGACAAGAACTGTTGAATTAATTACAGTTGATACCGCATTAGCAGCAATAAAAGCAGGTTTAAAAGAAAGCCAAAATTTAGGTGCTGGCGTATCTATTGCTGTTTACAACTCGCTTTTAACTTTGGTAGCCTTTGCACATGGTGATGGAGCGCCACCTCATAGTGTAGAGACTAGCAAACGCAAAGCACAAACAGCAGCTTCAATTCGTCGCCCTACAGGAAATTTTGCCGATCATCTGACTGTGGCATTACCGTTAGCTTCTGGCAATTTATTAACAAATCTCGGTGGTGGTTTGCCCATCCGCTTTGGCGGCGTGCATGTAGGAGCCATTGGTGTTGGCGGTGGTACTGTCGAGCAAGATATTGCCATTGCCAAAGCAGCGTTGAGTGTGATTGGTGCGGAACCAATAGATTAGTTATCTACCTAATTTGAGCAATGATTCTTAGCCATCACCCCGGTTCAATTGTCGGTAGCGATCGCTTTCTGGCTCCAACAGATTTTGCCAACAGCCCCCTCTCCCAAGCATTGCAACAGCCTGTATTGTTGGGGTTATTTCTCCCCATTCAAGCAGGTGGTTGGAGTGCCTCCACACTACCACGCACTACAGACTGGAGCTTTGAATATAATAAGGCTCTTGTGCTGCAAGCCGAGGCGCTGGGGTTTGATTTGATATTTGCGTTGTCACAGTGGTTACCCAAAGGTGGCTATGGCGGCGTGTTCAACGGCCAAGCCCTGGACTCTTTTGTGACCACAGCTGCACTCACGAGCCTGACACAGAAGATAATGCTGATCTCCACCATCCATGTGTTGTATGGGCCGATTCATCCCTTACACTTAGCCAAGTATGGCGCAACACTCGACCATATATCAGGGGGTCGTTGGGGTATTAACGTAGTGACTGGACATCGCGCTGTTGAACACGAGATGTTTGGTTGGAAGCGCATTGAGCATGACCACCGTTATGAACTTGCAGCTGAGTTCATCGAAGTGCTGCAACGCCTGTGGGGTGATGACGAGAACTTCTCATTTGAGGGCAAGTCTTCGTGGAAGCTCAATGATGCCTATGTTACACCTAAGCCGAAATATGGCCGTCCAGTGCTAGTCAACGCTACAGGCTCAGATGCAGGAATTTCTTTTGCTGCACGCTATTCTGATATTGTGTTCATCACCAGCCCCGCAGGTTCAGATTTTCTCAGTGCCATTGAAGCGTTACCTGCACATACTAAAAGAGTGAAGCAGGCTGCACGCGATATAGGGCGGGAAGTGCGAACCCTCCTCAACCCGATGGTAATCAGCCGCGAAACTGAGCGGGAAACTTGGGAGTACCACGATGCTATAGTTGCTCATGCTGACCCATCTGCACCTTTGGGCTTTAGCCGATTCAACAGCGACGCGCACGCTTGGAAGGGTCGCGTGGGTAAAGATGAACCGAAACGTCGGGCTATTGGCGGTAACATCGAGGTCATCGGTACACCTGAGCAGGTAGTGGAACAGTTTGTAAAGTTGAAAAATGCTGGTGTTGATGGGTTGCAGTTGAGCTTTTATGACTTTAAGCCAGACCTGGAATTTTTTGGCGATCGCATCTTACCTCTGATGAAACAAGCGGGTCTAAGGTTATAAGTTGCTTGTAAATCAAAATGTATGCCTATAAATATATGAATTAAATACCAAAATCATTTTGCTATTTAATTTTTATAAAAAAAATGTTATCAAATTTTTATACTGCTTTCCAATTTAAATTTCGTTGATATGGAAAGTAGTTATAAAAATATTTATCTCAAATAGCGAAGATTTAGCTATTGAGATATGGACTTGTTGACATCATTAAAAATAGTGCTGATATGAAACTAAAACGCCGTGATTTACTGGGTTTGGGTATATCAACAGCAGCTTTAGCTGCTTGCAATAAATTTGCTAATGCTCCATCAAATAAATCTAGTGGTAATTTTGTAGCAGCTAACACTGATGCGAGTTCTGCAAAACTGCGTCTAGGTTTTCAGCCACCATACGTTGCTGTATATGCACTTAGAGAACAAAAGTTATTGGAGAAAGCCTTTGCAGGACAATCAACTAATTTTGAGTTTCGTCGTATGCTGTCACTCAAACCATTGGCAGAAGCGCTATCTGCTGGCGCCCTAGATTTAGGTTTGGGTGGGACACCAATAGCAGCAATTGCTAATGGTCAACCTATTAAGATAATTGCTTTAGTTGAGCGTAGCCCAAAAACCCATGCTCTGTTAGTTCTCCCTAATTCACGAATCAAAAAAATTGCTGATTTAAAAGGTAAAAAACTCGGTAACCCGTCGGGAAAAAGCTACTATTTTGCAATCAGAGTACTAGAACGTGCGGGACTGAAAGATACTGATGTAGAATGGGTACAAATTGAGAACGATGCAGGTAGAGCGGCATTATTATCAGGTGCTATTGATGTTTGGGGAACATGGGATCCTTTCTATGCTAGTGCTGAAGTTGCTAAAGAAGTAGTACCCTTAGTTGATGGGGAGGGATACCAGTTAAATTATGTAGCTTTGTTTGGGCGGATAGATTACATAGAAGAAAATCCAGAGGTTGTACAAAAGTTTTTGCAAGCCTATAAACAAGCAATAACTTGGGCAAAAAATAACCGTCAACCAGCTGTAGATATTCTGGTCAAACAAAATAAGTTATCGCCAGAAGCGGCTGACTTAACTTTAAGTCGTCGTAACCTGATATTTGAACCTCCAAATAATGAGTATCGCCAAGAGTTAATCGAGCAATCCCAATTACTTACTCGTCTTGGACTGATTGAGCAACAGCCAAATTGGAATAAAGCGATTGATACAACATTGGCTCAAACTGTAGCTGCATCTTAATGGGGTACAGCCGGGATACGTGCAAGTGCGATTCGTTCTGGAGAAACCCAGTTTCCTGGGGGGATTCCAGGCTTTAGTAGAGTAACCTTTCTGGGCTGAGTCCGCACTTTAATCCTCTACTGATGACAACTTGATATCCATGTAAGTGAGGGGACAACTGAGAAACCAATTCTTACTGCCCTGGTGCGGGGTTAAAAGCACATAAACTACCAATGATGGTAGCCCCTACGGAGAAGACTGACTATCTCTCTTCGTAAAGCGGGGATGAAAGCGGTTAATGGTGGTAATTGCTGAAAGCACCAACTGCAAGCAAGAATCTATGAGGAGAGTAAACGAAATGTCGTTGAGCCATCGTCAAATCTCGCCAAGGAATATAAGCTTGTGTCTCGGACACACCTTGGGTTGGAAATAACCGACAAGGGTAAGGACTGTCAGTATCTTGCAACCGAGGCAGCGTACCTCCTAAACCCCCGGTGGATAGACATCCTCTAAAGATTCAAAACAATGGATATCAGGAACGAAATAACCCAAATTATAGTTCCTACAACGGTCGATAAGTAGGTAGGCAGTCAAGCTAATAGCTTTATTTTCGAGGGATGGGTTAAGAAGCAAATGCCTAGACCGAAGTAACGGTCAAAGCCTGAAAAGGGATGGAGTAATGTCCGGGATAAGCAGACGTAACCCGCAATGTGTCTGGATGTAGGGGTGTAAATAGCAGTGAATATGCCTAAATCAGATTCAATATTGGATACTGAGGGATGGAAGACTATTGACTGGCGACAAGCCGAGCGATATGTCTTTAAATTGCAAAAACGCATCTATGCCGCTTCACGTTGTGGTGATATTCAACGAGTTCGCAAACTCCAGAAAACCTTAATGAGGTCTTGGTCGAATCGGGTATTAGCGGTAAGACGGGTAACACAAGATAACCAGGGGAAAAAGACCGCAGGAGTGGATGGTATTAAATCATTATCCCCAGCAGCGCGTTTTGACTTGGCAAAGGGTCTATTCATTAACGGTAAATCCAAACCTACACGTAGGATATGGATACCAAAACCAGGGAAAACCGAATTGAGACCGCTTTCGATACCCACTATTTTTGACCGTGCCCTGCAAGCGGTAGTAAAAGCTACCCTTGAACCAGAATGGGAAGCTCGTTTTGAGCCATCAGCCTACGGTTTTCGACCCGGAAGGTCATGCCATGATGCTATCAAACACATCAAAAACTGTATTGTATCGAAAGCTAAATATGTCTTAGATGCAGATATATCGCAGTGTTTTGACCGCATAAATCAGGAAACATTACTTCTGAAATTAAACATGAACGGTTCAGTCAGGCAACAAATCAAAGCTTGGCTAAAATCGGGGGTGATAGATTCAGGAATCTTTATAGCCACAACGGCTGGAACACCACAAGGCGGTGTACTTTCGCCATTATTATCATCCATCGCCTTACATGGATTAGAAAGCCTGATAAACCAAGAATTCCCTGTTAATTCAGCCGGGAAAATTCGAGGGGCTAAAAGCAAATTTGGCTGCAAAATATCTCAAGTCACCTGTATTAGGTATGCGGACGATTTTGTAGTCTTAAATGAATCCTTAGCGGTCATCAAGAGATGTGAGGAAATAATTAAAGATTGGCTCAAAGGTATTGGCTTAGAATTGAAACCAGAAAAGACCCGGATAGCACATACACTATATCCAAACTTAAGTGAAGATGGTCAACCAGGATTTGATTTTCTGGGGCATCATATTCAGCAAATAAAAGTGGGGAAATACCGAGACAATAAAAATAGTCAAGGTACTCGTCTTGGTTTCATCACCCTCATTACCCCTTCAAAGAAGGCAATTGAAACTCATAAACAAGATATGAAAAGCATCATCACAAAACACAGGTCTCGTTCCCAAGCGGAACTCATTAAAGACCTTAACCCTGTTATCAGGGGATGGGCTTCATATTTTAGAGTCTCAGATGCCGGGACTACTGGGGATTTTGCCCGGTTAGATAGAATAACCTATCTTCGGCTTAGAAGATGGGCTAAAAGACAAACTGGGAGCATTAATTTAGGTTATCAAAAATACTGGCACACCATAGGTGAGAACAATTGGGTATTCATCACCAGGTCAGAAAGTAATCCTTTACGATTACTAACACATATCGAATTTCACTCCAGTGTGAACGATTATGTCAAGGTTCGTGGTGATAAAAGTCCTTTTGATGGTGACTTAATTTATTGGAGTTTAAGACTAAGCAAACACCCTGAGATGCCTAGCACCAAAGCGAAGCTTCTTAAATTACAAAATGGTAAATGTGTTTGGTGTAGTTTACATTTTCAAGAAGGCGATTTATTGGAAATTGACCATATTAAACCCCTGAGTTGTGGAGGTAAGAAGGAATGGCAAAATCTCCAACTATTACATCGCCATTGCCATGATGATAAAACTGCCAATGATGGCAGCCTGAAGTCCCGTAATGACAATAGGGAAACACATTGAGTAGCCGTGTGCTGGGAAACTGGCAAGCACGGTTTCGGACGGGAGGGGTGGAACAGTAATGTTCCCCTCGACCTTCTCAATGGGACACGTTGTAAAGTTTTGTAAAGAAATCAGGTTGAAACCATTAGACTTATCCGAAAATGGTAAATGTATACGGCAAATGGATTTCAGCGATTATAATGGAATGTGCGATCGCTAGATTAGGTATACGAAAGAATAAGGGTTTGAGCATAAATTACGGCTAAATTATCAGTTTAGGGGCAAAAATATTGGTAAAGATAAAATTTATTTGCTACGAACAAATTTAAATATTAATAGCTAGTGAAAGTAAACAATTAAGCCGTAGCCTGACTAACCCACAAACGGTCATAATTACCTGGCTATACTTGTGCCTTGCTAAACGAAATTTCTCACTAGCGA
>NNBU01000064.1_pt1 | contig 38916 bp, 36 predicted proteins | sample 1173781 | NCBI WGS metagenome assembly NNBU01 (sample SAMN07173937, study PRJNA388173) | plant metagenome | biome: Plant school; feature: Soil; material: Symbiotic tissue of Blasia pusilla L.; isolation source: symbiotic tissue sample KVJ2 | host: Blasia pusilla | place: Norway: Troms, Kvaloya...
AAAAAGAAGCATCTCTTGGGCAAGAAATTGCTGATTTGCAATCAAAATTATCTAAACAAAAAACATTTGTATCAGAACAAAAAACATTACTAGAACACCTAACAAAAGAACTTGACGAAACCAAAAAAACAGCACTGCAACTTGCAGAAGCAAATTCCCAGCTTATAGAAGAAATTAATTCTTTAAAACAAAAAGCAGAACAAAAAGCAGAAGAGAAAGCAGAAGAGAAATCTAAACTTGCTGTAGCTGTAAAAGAAACTAGTGCGATAAAACCCGTAAAAGACCACTACAATCCACTTAACTACAAAAAATCACATCGTTCATCAGAAACACTTGCTCAAGCTCAACCTCAAAATCAACCAAATGAGTATCCTGATAGTTCTAATGAGATGTGGTTACTTGACTAAAATCGATACCATTTCTTTGTGAAGCTGGACAAAATGAGACTTGTAAAACAAGGGGCTTAAGCCCCTTTTTCTATACAAACTCACAGGTGATCGGTATTATGCCTACTATAGGACAATATGCTTGGGTTATTGGTGTAGATGATGGTTTTTCAAAACCCAATAAATCGCCGTCAAAACGAAAGACTAATTTATTGTAGAGACGGCGATTTATCGCGTCTATGTGAAGATTTGATCGCAAAAATGCGATCAAGCATTTTCATCAACAAACCTTAACCGATTTAAACTCGAAAGTCTAAAATATGCTGCGCGGTGATTTGTGGTTGTTCCAAGTGTGGAAGATGACCACAATCTTGAATCCAGGTGAGAGTACTGTGTGGAATTGCCTTTTGAAACTTTGTGGCATCTCCAGTACCCAAAATTTTATCAGAATCGCCCCACAAAATTAGTGTTTGTTGCACAATTTGTGATAGCATATCAAATCTAAAAGCACTGTAACCACCACTTTTAGTGAAAGAAATCAGAGCTTGATTCCAACTCGGCATTTGTAGATGTAATGCGCCGCAACATAACGCATCGACAGAAGCAAGACTTTGATTTTTGTATCCAATGCGAGAAACGCGATCGCGCACCTTCATATTACTCAAAAACTGAGTTGCTAAATAATCCAACGGGGGAAACATAAATTTGCTCAATGGTGAACCACCCGCTAACCCAGCACTATCAATTAACACCAGCTTTTTTACCACTTCTGGGTAAGTCAGCGTAAAATCAATGGCCGTCGCACCTCCCATCGAAGCGCCCACCAAAATTACAGGTTGGTTAATCAGGCTTTTCCAGAAATAATAAAGATGGGTTTTAATCGCAGTTGGACTATAGGCAATTCCTGAGAGTCTATCTGTAAATCCAAAACCCAACAAATCTACTGCCCACGTTTCATTATCTTCAGAAAGTAGTGGCAAAAGCCGCCGAAATTCTAATACAGAACTGTCAAAGCCGTGAATTAATAAAATCGGAGTTCCACCACACCCTTGCTTGACAAATGTTGTGGTAACTGGTTGCTTAGTTAAAGGAGTAGCGATCGCAGTTGTTTGAATACTCTGAGCTAGTGCGATCGAAGTAGGTTCTGTGAGTTGCTCAACTGCCGTAGGAAGAAAATTTGGAAACATAAATTTCAGTTTATCGTACTAGCTTGCTTCCACCCATAACTGATTTTGTTAAACAATAAAGTTACACAACCTAAGATGCTGAAGTATTATTTGTAATTTATATATAAAACATAAGTCAGGTAATATCAAAATATTCTAACTCCCAACAGACGCGATTAATCGCTTACAGGACAGACACAATTAATCGCCTCTCTACTCTCCAAAAAAAATATGGCATCAAAGAAAGTTTTCCAAAATGTCAAAATGGGGACTAAAGCCACGTACAATTAAAATCGCTTATCCCTTAATCCAGGAGCTAATGCCATGCCAATGGCGGTTGGCGTAATTGAAACTTTAGGTTTTCCTAGTGTCTTAGCAGCAGCAGATGCAATGGTCAAAGCTGCCGCAGTCACAATTGTGTATTATGGTCAAGCGGAAAGTGCTCGCTTGTTAGTCGCCGTCCGGGGTCACGTTTCGGAAGTAAATAGAGCTGTTGAAGCCGGAATCGTCGCTGGAGAACAAGTCAAGGTTGGTACAGTAATTACCTACTACGTTGTTCCTAATCCCCCGGAAAATGTGGAAACCATATTACCAATCCATTTCACTGAAGAATCAGAACCTTTCCGCATGTTCTAAGCAATTTTGCTATCAAAATCTGTAGCGAAGCTTCGTACAATTAACTTGTAGCCCCCATATCGTTTATTCATACAGGAGATTAGTAATGTCATTACAGGCAGTTGGAGCACTTGAAACGAAAGGTTTTCCTGCGGTGCTAGCAGCAGCAGATGCTATGGTAAAAGCTGGTCGAGTTACCCTTGTTGGTTATATCAGGGTAGGTAGCGCTCGTTTTACAGTTAATATTCGTGGCGATGTTTCTGAAGTAAAAGCCGCTATGGCTGCCGGTGTTGAAGCCGCAGAAAATGTTTTTGGCGGTACACTCGAATCCTGGGTAATTATTGCTCGTCCCCATGAAAACGTTGAAGCTGTTCTGCCAATTGGTTACACAGAACAAGTCCAAGGATATCGAGAATCTGTAGAAAATCCCATTGTTAGAGCGAACAATCGATAGATTCAACATCGTGTGGGGGAATTCAAAACAAAAAATTCCCATAAATGAATTTAAAGAGAAGTTTATTGTCAGGCTTCTAAGCATCAAAGCTTTAGAGAGTTGCATTCTTTCTGTTTTTAGATTTTGCCTAAGTTGAATTTTGAAGTAGAGCGAAAGCAACAGTCAGAGTCAATAGTCAAAACCAATATTGACTGTTGACTATTCATTAATTAGCAATGTATTTATGTTTTTGTTCTCTTTTCCTTCTCTGCGAGACGCTGGGTGAAGGCATAGTTGGTGAAGGCATACTTGGCGGTTCGTGATCATTCAATTTTTTCACAATTTCACAACTCAGATAGGATTGCTATATACAACGACTTTTAAAACATCCTCTTAAACACTAGTTTGCGTATATACACTTAAAAAAATCAAAATATATTATAAAAATTAACTTAATACATTTACACTTCAGGCTTAATTTTTCTGAAAAAGGGGAGAATTAAGCCAATTTATTAAGAGGGGTCTGGGGCAATACGCTTGGGTTTTCGAGACAGACGCGGTAAATCGCCGTCTCTACAAGTGTTTTGGTCTTATCTGAACTGTATTGGGGTCTGGGGCATCTTCCGGGCAAAATCTTATTAGCACCAAGCGTATTGAGATTTAACTAAGTATTTTACTTAAGTAAGGGATTGTAGAGGGTTGAAACTTATACGGGTGAAATAACGTCTGACATTGAGTTAAATTAGATTCGTTTCTCGTATCTGTTACAAAATGTCAGATTTCCTCGATCCATCTCGTGCAAAGGTGTATTCTCGCCATTCTAAGCAGATTTCTGTTCCCAGTTAAAAAACATAACTTTACAAAAAGTTTAAATTAACAGAGTTGACCTAAATGCATGATATGCAAGGGTTTCGGGCATTTAAAATTGACAGCAAAACATCAGTGTAGAAATTTCTGCATAATTTTAGGGAATTGAGACGTAATAAAAGTAGAATCACTGAGCTATTTTCATGAAACTCATGAAATCTGGGGCAGCTGCCAGTTAAACAATTAAGCGGGACAAATGGGGGTTGTGATGCAAACTTCAAAATTGAGTTTCGAGGAATGCAATCTCACTATGACAATGGATGTGAAAAAACTGGCTCTAGATTGGCAAAAGCGCTTGGCTGTGGAATGTCCAGACCAAAATGAAGCCGCTAGGCAAAGCATTATTTTCTGGCTGTTGGGATCTGACTCAAAACGGTTTGATCTGTTTAACCCTAAGGAACTTGATATCGCCAAGCAAGCGATGGAATATCGCTGGAGAATTTTACGTCAACGCTACTTGGGGCTAGGGCGAGAACGTGCTTATCGCAACTTGATCACCCGATTGGGGAGTTTAGTAACATTACGGAATAAGATTCAGACTTGGGTTTCCCTCAGCCGCGATCGCCAGCGTAGTGTGATGGATGTGTTACAAGAAGTACTCCAAGAATTACTCCAAAGCGATAGCCAGATGCAACAGCAAATGGCTGATATTGCCAAATATACAACTGATAGACGATTGGGAGATGCTCTACTATTTGCCAGTGTAGAAGAATATTGTTTGCGGCCAGTCCGCAACCAGCCCCTATTAGCTTATCGATTTGTGAATTATTTGCGTCGCACTCAGCGCGGTGGCTTAACCCAAGTGCCAGGCCGTGACTTAGTTAGACTAGTGTCAGAAGAAGTTCTCACAGACGACAGTGACAATCGAGTTAACTTAGTCGATAGTCAGGCGATCGCAGAATATCAAGAAGCACAACAATTAGAAGAACAACTTGGACTGCGTCAGTCCGTACAAAAAGAATTTGAAAATTATTTACAAGAAAATCTCGGCACAGAAGCAGTGGAATGGCTACGATTGTATCTTCAAGGTAAATCCCAAGAAGAGATCGCCAAAAGACTGAATAAGCCGACTAAGGAAGTCTACCGTCTGCGAGAAAAAATTAGTTACCACGCCGTGCGGGTTTTTGCCCTCAAAGGTAAACCAGAACTCGTAGACAGTTGGCTCTCAATTTCCTTGCAAGAACATAACTTGGGGTTAACGCAAAACCAATGGCAGCAACTTGATGAAAAATTGACTCCTCTAGGGCGGCAAATTCTAGATTTGCGGAAAGCAGATAACTCAATAGAAGCAATAGCCCAACAGTTAAAACTCAAAACCCATCAAGTGTTAGGCGAATGGACAAAAGTCTATCTTGCAGCCCAAGCTTTAAGAACCCAAGAGTAGCCTGTAGTGGGACATGGGGAGTGGGAAGACGGGAATAAGGGGACAAGGAAGACAAGGAGGATAACCATGCTCAATGCCCAATGCCCAATGCCCAATCCTCAGTATTATCCACAGTCTATAATCTAAAATTCATCTTTTACTTACGTTTACTTAAGTATATATAATTGAAATTTTAACAATCCAACAAAGTATCTTTATTAACTACCTACGAAATTAGAGGGAAAATATTATTTAGATACACACCAAGCAATCAAACCTATGTTGTCTTCTGAGGGCGAACTAACGGATACCATATTAAATGAGTCACAGGTGCTAACCGCTACACAAATGACCTGGGAGGAAGAAAGCGATCGCGAGCAGATATTCCAGTTGGTTGATAGTCTTTTATCCTTTGAAGCTTGCCTCTACCACCAGATTTTGCCCTTTGGACTAGAAGACAAAAACCTCTTCCTAGGTATGGTTCACCCACAAGAGAGCGAGGCTCTAGATTATATTAGTCGCATTTTGTCTTATATCAATTGCACAGTGGTAATTGAGACGATCGCAGCCGATGCTCACCGAAGAATACTGTCAGCCTACCTCAACCATAAGAATACATCTCAGCTAGATGCCCAACAAGTTCATCAGCCAACAGAAGACTCTCCTCCAACAAATAGCCCAGCTACCATTGCTGACACACCTACTCCCTCCCTAGATACCGACTCAGAATCACATCAGCAACCAATATTGATGGTGTTTCAGACACAAAAGCGTCAACATTCTGGGCAGCGTGTAGACTTGCCTCCTATTCCAGAGCTAGACCAATCATCTCAAAATACAACGTTCTTGACCCCTGTTTCCAGAGGTCAAGAGAGTCAGAATTCTGAAGCAGTAGCAAATAATTTACCGATTTTGCCCACGCAAGTCCCCGAACTACTTAGTCCGATTGAGATACTACCAACACTACCACCCAAGAAATTACTAGAAGAATTACTAGGGCGAATCCTAGCTGGGGGAATTGGTCGGCTGTATTTAGAAAGACAAGCTTACGAAGGTAGAATACTGTGGAGTGACAATGGAGTTTTACAGTCTGTATTAGACAAACTCCCGCTCTCAGTTTTCCAAGGAGTAATGAATGAATTAAAGCGGTTTGCTTCCTTACCTGTCACCACGGTTACAGAACCAAAACAGGTAGAGAAGGAATACATATATCAAAAAAACCGCTTATTATTACGCTTGCGAGTCATGCCAGGAAACTACGGCGAAGAGGCAACACTCCAAGTATTGCGGGGAGCAGCATTAAAGTTCTATCAACAACAACAGTTGGCACGTCTTAGCCGCGATGCCTTAGGAATTTCTCAGCAACTAAGCTTCAAGTTACATGAACTACAAGAACGGCTTTTACTGAATCCTAGCATTGACTCTCAGCAATCAGAGGCTTTAGTTGCCCTGAATCAACTAGTGAAAAATTTAGACTACCAAATCAAAATACTAGCACTAGATAGCAATCCACCAACCAGCAGCAAATCATCTGTCTGTCAGTGAAACCTCTGATTTCGATCGCATACATAATTGTTATGTTGTAATTGAACCCTAGACCGATCAAGCTTAGAGGTTCATCTCAAATAAATACAAATTTTGCGATCGTATTCTGAGTAAGATTACGGTTTAAACAAACTTAATAGTAGCAAAGTTAGTTTCTCGCTCTTGAACCCCATTGTTGCAAATATTTCATGTTAACTGAGGTTTTTAGTGAACTTTTCCCCTTAATGAGTACAGCCAATCCACAGACATTGGAATGGCTACTCAACGTTGCAATTGAACATGAATATCCATCTGGGCGAGCCGTTGTGATGGAGGATGCCTGGGGTAACGCCGTTTACTTCGTGGTTTCTGGTTGGGTCAAAGTCCGGCGTACCGTCGGAGAAGATTCAGTAGCTCTGGCAATTTTTGGTCGTGGCGATTTTTTTGGAGAAATGGCAATTTTGGATGAATCTCCACGCTCAACTGATGTTATTGCCCTTTCACCCGTGAAGTTGCTTAGTATCTCCAGAGAGCGGTTTATTCAAATATTGTTTAAAGACCCGCAGTTACATCACCGAATGTTGCAACTGATGGTGCGGCGATTGCGGCAAATTAACGTGCGCTTGCAAATGCGGTCTTCACCACCAGCAGTTAAACTCGCTCATACTCTGGTGACTTTAGGTGAAAGCTATGGTCAAGAATCAGACTTAGGAAGAGAAATTTTTAACATTCCCTTCAAAGATTTAGCAGAGGTGACAGAAATCGGTGTTGAAGAAACCACCAAAATCATGGAAAAGCTGCATGAAAAAGGGTGGATCAAAATTGATAGCGCCAACAACATCACTTATCTTGTGAACTTCAAACAGTTGATGAACTTGGCTGGCAAAGTGTAATTACTTTATCCAATTCTCTACAAGACACTCCGCGTAGCTTGCTTTTTTACAGAAGTAAGCGTTTATCTCTGGGGTAGCCGCTTTGCTTTGCATCTATATTTTTAACGCTAGAGATTTTGGAGTCAACTTTGGGCGATGGCAAATGAAAGACGGTTTGTGTGCGATGTTAAAGGCAAATTTGTCATGATAGGGAAAATTACCCATTGACTATTAACTCAGCACGCAAAATGACCGAAGCAACAGCAACTCGTCCCAACACCTACGTAGAGGAAACTGGGCCAACTATTCATTACCTGGTGGCAATGTCCCAACCAGAAACCCATCTGTTTGAGGTGACTTTACGCCTTGTTAATCATCCCTCACCAATTCTCGATCTAAAACTGCCAGTGTGGACACCTGGTTCCTATTTAGTCCGGGAATACGCCAAGAATTTACAGGATTTTGAGGCTTTTGCAGAGAATAAGCCTTTAACTTGGCGGAAGATCAGTAAAAATCACTGGCAGGTAGACAAAACGGGTGTTTCAGAATTAACTGTACGTTACCGCATTTTTGCCAATGAGCTATCGGTACGAACAAATCACTTAGATAGCACCCACGGTTATTTTAACGGTGCGGCACTATTTTTTAGAATACCTGGCTGGGATAAGCAACCCATTCGCGTCACTATCGTACCACCACGCCCAGAATGGCAAGTAACTACTGCTCTACCATCTGTTGCTGAGAAAACAAATACTTTCTTGGCTGGCGATTTTGATACTCTGGTGGATACTCCGTTTGAGATTGGTTCACATCAATTGTATAAATTTGAGGTATTAGGAAAACCCCATGAATTGGCAATCTGGGGGCATGGTAATTACCAAGTTCAGCAGTTGATTGCTGATATCCAAAAAATTATTCAGGTAGAAGCGCAGATGTTCGGCGGTTTGCCTTATGAACGATATGTGTTTCTCCTACATTTATTTAGTCAAGCTTTTGGTGGTTTGGAGCATAAAGATTCTTGCTCTTTAATTTACCAGCGTTTTGGGTTTCGCGCTCAGGAAAAGTACGATCGCTTTATCCAATTAGTTGCACATGAGTTCTTTCACTTGTGGAATGTCAAGCGAATTCGCCCAAAAGCATTAGAGGTTTTTGATTACGACCAAGAAAATTACACACCATCATTGTGGTTTTGTGAGGGCACCACTAGTTACTATGACTTGTTAATTCCTTTGCGGGCGGGAATTTATGATGTGAAGTCGTATTTAAATAACTTAAGTAAGGAAATTACCAGATATGAAATGACACCGGGGCGGAAGGTACAACCCGTTTCCGAGTCGAGTTTTGATGCCTGGATAAAACTTTATCGCCCGGATGCCAATAGCGGTAATTCCCAAATTTCCTACTATTTAAAAGGAGAAATGGTATCGTTATTGCTGGATTTACTGATTCGCTCTACTCACCACAATCAGCGTTCCCTCGATGACGTGATGCTGAAAATGTGGCAGCAATTTGGGCAAGATGAAATTGGCTATACCCCAGAACAGTTACAGGAAGTTATAGAATCTGTTGCCGGAATCGATTTGACAGATTTCTTGAAACGCTACATTGATGGTACTGACGATTTGCCATTTAATCAGTATCTAGAACCCTTCGGCTTGCAGTTGGTAGCGGATCAACAGGAAGAACCTTACCTGGGTGTGAGAATCAATACAGAGAATGGGCGAGAGATCATTAAGTTTGTGGAGACTGGTTCACCTGCACAAATAGGGGGAATTGATGCAGGTGATGAGTTATTAGCAATTGATGGGATTAAGATAACGGCGGGTGGCTTAAGCGATCGCCTGAAAGATTACCAACCAAACGATACCATCCAAGTCGCAGTTTTCCACCAAGACGAGCTGCGTACCTATTCCATCACCCTCGCATCATCACGTCCCACTCGCTATCAGGTAAAACCTGTTGAGCATCCTAACTCCACACAGCAGCAAAATTTTGCTGGATGGTTTGGGGTAGCGATCGCAACTGTTTGATAATGGGGCATTGGGCATTGGGAAGAGACAAGGAAAACAAAGGAGAGGGGGAGACAAGGAAGAAACTTGTTCAATAATTCTCCCTCGTCCCCCTCATCTCGCTCATTCCCCAATCCCCAGTTCTAAGGCGTTCTCACTGCCCCAGAGTAAATTAAACCCCGTTGCAGATCCAGCGTTATAATTGCCCCATCCCGAATCACCTGTGTTGCCTGTTTCACACCGACAATCACTGGCACACCAAGACGTAAGCCAATTACTGCTGCATGACTTGTAAGACTTTCCTCTTCCGTAATAATCCCGGCAGCTTTGCGAATTGCCTCAACAAAATCGGCACTAGTGCGCGGTGCAACTAATATATCTCCAGGATTAAAGTTACTAACATCCATGCCAGTATTAGCCACCCGTGCACGACCACTCACTAAACCTTGTCCCAGTCCAATTCCGTGACCTAGTACCGCCGTCACCACTTCTACCTTAATCAAATCTGTGGAGCCGGAAATTCCCTGGAGTGTGCCAGCAGTCATGACTACTAAATCTCCCTCAGAGAGTAACTTCAACTCCTGAGCCACATTAATTGCAGCTTGAAATGTCTGACCAGTGGAAGGTAATCCTAGCACCAATAGCGGTTTTACTCCCCACACCATTTGTAGCTGGCGCGCTACATTCACATGGGGGGTAACAGCCAAAATCGGTGTATTGGGACGGAATTTAGAGACATTACGAGCAGTTGCCCCAGTTTGCGTTAGGGTCATGATTGCTGCTGCACCTAGTTGTTCGGCAATTTGACCTACAGCTTGACTAATCGCATTAGGAATGGAGCGCCGAGCATCTTTCACAGAACGCAAGTTTAAGTGTTGGGCTTCTTCCTGCTCCATCCGCTCGGCAATCCGCGCCATTGTCGCTACTGCTTCTACAGGAAAGCTACCCACTGCGGTTTCATTGGAGAGCATCACCGCGTCTGTACCGTCTAAAATCGCGTTTGCCACGTCCGACACTTCGGCGCGAGTGGGACGGGGATTGCTCACCATGCTGTCTAACATCTGGGTGGCAGTGATGATGGGAATTCCCAAGCGATTTGCTGTGGCAATCAGCCGCTTTTGGAGTACCGGAACATCCTCTGCTGGCAATTCTACGCCTAAGTCGCCTCTGGCAACCATCACGCCATCACACAAAGCCAGAACCGCCTCCATTTGTTCAATGGCCTCGTGTTTTTCAATTTTGGCAATCACTGGCACTTGCTTGCCTGTACTAGAAATAAGTTCTTTAATTTCGATCATGTCCTGCGGATTGCGGACAAAGGAAAGTGCCACCCAATCTACACCCTGATCTAGACCAAACATCAGATCCTCTCGGTCTTTGTCGGTCATTGCCTTAATTGACAGGTAAACGCCGGGAAAGTTTACGCCTTTGTTGTTAGAAAGTTTACCAGGCACGGTGATGCGACAATGCAAATCACCTTTGTCCCGGTTAATTTCCTCCACGAGCATTTCTACTCGTCCATCATCGAGGAGGATTTTTGCACCAACGGGGACTTCTTCGGCTAAATAATCGTAGGTGACGCAGCTAATTTCCTGTGTACCTACCACCGGGCGATTTGTCAAGGTGAAGCGATCGCCTTTTGCCAAAACTATAGACCCGTTGTCAAACTTCCCCAAGCGAATTTTTGGGCCCTGCAAATCTTGGAGAATAGCCACTGGCTGATTTAATTCAAAGGCAGTTTGCCGAATTAAGCGAATACTACGCTGATGGTCGGCATGAGTTCCGTGGGAGAAATTTAACCGCAGGGTCGTGGCTCCCGCTTCAATAATCGCCTTGAGCATTTCAGGACTACTAGTGGCGGGGCCAATAGTAGCGACAATTTTTGTCCGGCGCAGAGAATCTCTTAATTGCATAAGGGCTGAAGTTAGGGAGCTATCTGGGAAGTCATCGTAACTTAAGTGGCATCTCCTTTTCAGTCACTGCTATATCAATAGATGTAAGCAGTTAGAGAGCGTTTATGGGAGAGTGGGGGCTGTGGGATAGACTAGATATAGTACATCAATCTTGCATCGATCCTCCCCACGAAGGAGTTTATCCCATAAACTTCTTGCCGATTGTCATACCCCACTTATTTAGTTGACGCTAGTCCTCGTCTGGAATCATAGCGTTATTCATCTGCTGATATGCAAACCTGTGGATAAATCTTGCTATACAAAACTTTGCAAAAATTTATTATTCACTAATATTTGTCGTATATTCGTAGTGTTTGCTCAAGAAGGAGTCAATGTTAGAGATGATCGCATCGGAGGCACAAAAGCCACTGACAATCCCACCCAAGGAATTTTTAGCGCCTCCTGGTGATTTCAATCCAACGCTGCTGCTGTTTTCTGTAGCTGTGGTAATGCTGGTGTTATCCAACTTTGGTTACTGGCTTTGGGAATGGCCACATTGGCTGTGCTTTAGCGTTAATACAATTGCTTTGCATTGTGCTGGAACGGTAATTCATGACGCTTGTCACCAATCTGCCCATCGTAACCGGGTGATGAATGCGATGTTAGGGCATGGCAGTGCGTTGATGCTAGCTTTTGCTTTTCCAGTGTTTACACGAGTGCATTTACAGCATCATGGTCATGTCAATCATCCTAAAGACGACCCAGATCATTATGTCTCTACGGGTGGGCCGTTGTGGCTGATTGCAGTGCGGTTTTTGTACCATGAGGTGTTTTTCTTTCAACGGCGACTGTGGCGTAAATATGAGCTATGGGAATGGTTCATCAGCCGCTTAATTGTCGGTGTAATTGTTTATATCTCAGTGCAGTACAACTTTTTGGGTTACATTCTCAATTTTTGGTTCCTACCCGCCTTTGTGGTGGGCATAGCACTAGGATTATTTTTTGACTATTTGCCCCATCGTCCTTTTGCAGAGCGCGATCGCTGGAAAAATGCTCGCGTCTACCCAAACCAAGTTCTCAATATCCTGATTATGGGACAGAATTACCACTTAATTCATCATCTGTGGCCTTCTATTCCTTGGTATAATTATCAGCCTGCATACTATGTCATGAAGCCCCTCTTAGATGAAAAAGGATGTTATCAAACTTCAGGATTGTTGCAGAAAAAGGACTTTTTTGAGTTTGTTTATGACATCTTTTTAGGAATTCGTTTTCATCATCAAAAAGAATAGAGTTGTTGCAGCATTTCCTTTGCTAATTCTAGAGCGGGGATGGCTTGCTCACGGCTGACGCTAGAAAAGTGATCTGAAAACTTATCCAGTGAGTCACCCGCTTCTAGATAATCAAGCAAGGTTTTTAGCGGCACACGAGTACCAACAAAAACAGGAGTTTCCCCCAATATATCGGGGCCACTATGAACAACACGCGATGTGGATGTCATATAGTTACTTGTGTGCGACAGACTAGGTTTTGATCCTAACTCTCATCGTCTTGGAAATCTCAGCATATATTCCATCAATCACGCCATTTTGCATACAGGTAATTATTCAGAATATTTTCATCTTTGCTCAGTAATATATTATTATTTAATAAAGCATTCGCCGTAATAATCCGATCAAAAGGATCGCGAGTCCAAGTAATAGTTAAGCTAGTACTGATAATATCATTAAAGTTCTGATTACATATTTTTAAACCAATTTCCTCGGACAGGTTAGGAATAATCACATCCGGTTTATCTTTAAGACGTTTTATTTCATATAAATACTGTAACTCTAATCTCACAATTGGCGAAATATAAACGTCATTATCATTAATTAATGTTTTAGCAATATCAGTTAATTTATCTGTCAAGCCAGCATAGAGCCACGCTACAACATGAGTGTCAAGATAAATCAATATTAATCTCCTGTTCCCAACTGATATTAACTAAATCATCTGGATTTCCTTGAATAGCATCAGATTTAAATGTTAAGTTTTTAATTTTATCTTTTTTTTCTATAGGAACAATTTTTAATAACTTACCATTTTTGTTAATTTCTAGTGGAATACCTGTTTCTAGTACCTCATCTAGTAGACGCTCAATATTATTACTTAATTCCGTTAGTGTAACCTTTTTCATTGCTTGTCTTTAATATCTACATTCACATTCTTTGATGAGCTTAGATATCATAGCAAAAAATCTTCCCTTACCCTAAAGATTGTTATGGAATGTAGCAACAATACCTCAAATTCTCTAGTTCTGTGGATGTTTGCGATCGTTTCCGACAGGGCGTAGCCCATCGCCATCTTGTCACGGTGCATTATAAAAACCTTTGCGATCGCCTCATCGTTGTTCTAGGCTACAGGAAGCAAGCTACGCTGCGATCGCAGTAATTAAACTCACACAGAACGCCAATTTTCGATTTGCAAGTTAGGTACTCTTTGAAATTCTCGGACATTAGATGTCACCACAATATGATTATTGATTACTGCGGTAGCTGCTATACAGCAGATTGCGCTCTAATCGAATACACGTAGAGACGTAGCAGTGCTACGTCTCTACAAGGTTTTGGGTTTTACATATGTACTTCATTTACCTGAAATGTGCTATAAGTACATCATAAGCACCAATAGGTGAACCAGCTAATTTAAGAAAGCTTCTGATCTGGGCTGCTTGTTCTGCTTCTTTTGAATCAAAAGATAAAATTGTAATTGAATCTAATAATATTTCAATAGTTGATTGGATTTTAACAGCGCGTTGTGGGTTTATAGCTAATCCATATTTCACCTCCATAACTGTTAGAGATAAAACAAAAATTTCAGTAGGGGAGATTAACTTTATTCGCTTGAGGGTGTTTTCTTCTCCTTTGACAAAATCACTAATGACGCAAGTATCCAGTAAATAACCCATACATAATTAAAGTTCTATTTCGTTCGGTGGTATCAGTTCCTCTCGATATGATTCAAAAATAATACTTTCTTTTATACCTGAATATTGCATGATTATTTCTGGCCATTGGCTGGGTTTAGTTTCTAAGAAGGTTACAAACACTAAACTTTCAGTGATACCTTCTGGTGTTTCAGCTAATTCAATTTTGCCGTTTTTATAAATTCCTTGAATTGTTTTTAACATATAGCTTACCTCCTACATAAATTTTAATCCATAGGACTCATATTTGATTGTTTAAAAAATTCAGTATAACTCAAAGAGGCTTCTTGACTATTGCCTGACTACGCAAATAATTTCATAAATGAAATCGGATCGCTATATAAAAATAACCTCTGAAATCGATCGCCTCGAAAGTTTCCCGAAAGTGCGATCGCTTACATTGGGTGACTATAAATAACCACGTAACTTAGCACAACTGTATCGAATTAAATCCTCTAGGTTATTTAAGTAAACCCAGAGTTTTACGGTCTTGTCATAACTAGCAGAAGGCATGGTCTATTTTTTAACCAACATTACCTGCAGACAACACTTGTTCAACTGTAAGTGCAATTTCCGGGAAAGTTGCAGACACAATTTGCTGACTCCAGCTAAACTCTTTCTCCTCGTACAATCCTTCTGACAACAATAAAATCGTAATTTTTGACTCTATTGGGTCTACAATCCAATATTCAGGAATCTCTAACGCTGCATATTCAGAACGTTTATATCGATAATCGCGTTTTACTGAATCAGGACTGACAACTTCCACTACTAATATCGGCGCAGACTGACAAACAGCAGACTCATCAAGGAATTCCATTACCTGTTCAGCCGTGACAACATAAACATCAGGCAATCTTGACTTCCGCCATCCCGTTCTCACCCCCGCTTCTCTAAAGCATAGCCAAGGTAAACTCAAGCGATTGATTTCTGTGTCAAATGTCTGTTCAAGGAATTTAGCAAGTAGCAAATGTCTAAATGTTGGTGGATTCATGCGTTCTAGTTTCCCATCCACCAGTTCATAACGGCTATCAGTACCATCGTTATAAGCGAGATATTCTTCAAAAGAGTATAGACGCTCTGTAGTTGTCTGTGTCATCGCGCAACTTTTAAATAAAGGTTTTTTTTGAGGTAGTACTCAAAAAATCATGAGGAAGTGTACATTGGCTTGTAGTAGCGTTTAAACGTGTAGGCAAATAAAAAAGCTGTGTAATTTTATCACCGACAAAGCACGATTCTGTCGTTAGCTACTCAACACTTGGGAAAAATAAAGTTGTACAATTTAATCATACTACCATCCCCAAAAAATCCAAAAGTTCTACTGCGGGATAATTTTATACGATCGCATTTACTAAAAATCAAAAGAGTGATTTATGTCTGACTTACTCTTTGTAGACACCCTGTGGGAAGTAAACTAAGTTTCCTCAATTCAAGCAGAAAAAGAGTGCGTAGGCGCAGTCCAACCTAGGTTCGGTTAAGGCAAGAGACGCGATGAATCGCCGTCTCTACTAATAATCAGTCCTTTGTAGAGACGGCGATTTATCGCGTCTTTGGTGAGCAATAATTTTCATCAAAAAACCTTATAATAATAATTTACTCAAAGCATGAGCCATACCAGATAATCGTCACCCACACAGTTCCACGCTTAGGGAAAATTCTCCCACCGGCAGCAAGTTGAGCAGCCGCGTCAGTATGTAATTATGCTTTTGTGCTGTTTGTTAAATAAATTTTATTTAAGTAATTTACACTTTTGACTTAACTGCTGGCTGTGATGTTTGTAAAGACTGGGGCAAACTCCAGTCGGGACGCAAGCTAGCGGCGTTGCGTAAATAGATATGATGAATTGAGGCGGACGCTGGTAGATAGGCGTGGATTAAGAACCGAATGCAGCGCTGTAAGCTACCTTCAACGTGCATTTGCTGCACATCCAACATGGCCACATTATCCCAACCAGGACGCGCTCTGGCGATCGCAGCTGGAAAAATCACATCCAAATCGCGTGTCACTGAGAAAGTCACACTGATCATGTCTGTCGGCTGAAATTGATTCCGATTTTCCAATTCATTTAGTAGTTCTGTCACTACCTCTCGGATTGCCTCAACAGTATTTTCTGATGCAGTTGTTGCTCCACGAATAGCCCGCATTTGCCACTCCACGCCAAAATCCTCCTAAAAACATAAAAGTTAGGAGTTAGAAGTTAGGAGTTAGGAGTTAGGAGTTCAAACTCTCAACTTCTCACTCCTAACTCCTAACTCAAGCTAGGGACGATATAACCACAACGGTAAACCACTAGTAGAGACTTCAAATTCGAGCCAATCAATTCCAGATCGAATTCCTGATGAAAACTGACGACTCCCTGGTAGAAGGCGACTCAATAAGGGTTTACGTTCTTCTAGGGTATAGCAGAGAGTTTTTTCTGGATCAAGTCCGACTAGTTCTGCTGTCCAACGGCGGGCATCTTCTTCTGTGCCTAGGCGGTCTACAACACCCAATTCGAGGGCTTGCTGTCCAGTAAAAATCCGGCCATCGGCGAAACTTTTCACAGCTTCTACCGTTAAAGAACGGCCATCAGCGACCGTTTGGACAAACTGCTGATAACTTGTGTCAATCAACTCTTGCAGGATGTTTTCTTCTGGTTGAGTCAGTTGCCGGTCGAAAGCCAAAATGTCTTTGTAAGGGCCAGACTTAATTACCTTAAAGGAAACACCGATTTTTTCTAGCAAGCGTTCCAAGTTATTTCCGCGCAGAATCACACCAATGCTACCCGTAATCGTACCTGGGTTGGCGACGATGTATTCGGCTCCCACGCCGATGTAGACTCCTCCAGATGCCGAAATATTCCCAAAGCTAGCGACGATTTTGATTTTTTCGCGCAAACGCTTCAGGGCGCTGTAGATTTCTTGGGAATCTCCGACTGTACCGCCAGGGCTATCGATACGGAGCAATAATGCCGGAAACTTTTTTTCTTCTACAGTTTTCAGGGCTTCTAGGACGCGTTTGCGAGTAGCACCGGCGATCGCACCAGTAATTTCAATCCGCGCAATTTGTTTTTTAAACTTGGGCTTAAACGGCCAAATCATGAGCTGTCAACATACCTCGTAATAAATTCAATATAAGATGCCCAACGGTCAGACGACCTCCTTTGCTCTGTTAAGAAACATGAGCAGGCATTGTGCTCATCAAGATTTTAAGGGAAATTTTATATTTTTCAGTGAGTTTTATTTGAGATTTTCGATGAATGCTAATCAAGTCCTTAAAGATTGTAGCCAACACAAAATGCTAAACTCTAGTTTAGCGTCCAACGTGATGAATTAGTACAGACTATTTTAGCTTTTTTGCGAAATTAAAAATTTCAAAACCCTTGATATTATAACTCTTTAAATTTTTGAAGATTAATTTACTACGGTCAAACACCCATACTAGTTGTTAGTAATTAATAACTAATAACTAATGATTAATAAATATTTCATCAATAAATTTGGCACTCAATTTAATTCATAAAATTTCACTCAGCAACACTAATCTCTATTTAGGTTAAGACCAGTAGTACTTTCACTGTTGGAAATATCACTTTTTTCTATCTTTTACAGCCCATGAGCGCTTTAAAAAGCTATTTTCACTATTTCTTAATCTATTCGTAATATTTGATACCGATAATAAACGTACATATCAAACAGTGCGCCGACAAAAGTACAGGTCAAGCTAATTACAACTAATCCGCGTAGGGGAGTTCCACTGCCAAAGGTGGCAAGAAAATGCATAATCTCAGTAGCGATCGCCTCAGTTAACTCTTGTAAGCCAGGAAAGTGACCAATGAGGGATAGAAAGAGCAATCCGCCGCCAACCAGGAACATGGGAGCGACAAAACTAAAAATGATGGTGAGTAGCAAGGAGCGGAGAAAGTTAGTGAAAATAGTCATTAGGACAAACTCCGTGAGTAGAGATGACAAGAGCTAGATAGCGGTTTGTCATTTTCTACAATACGTGCGATCGCTCCGAAGCAGACAATCTGTCAAGAATCTTAAGTTTTCATTAAAAGAAACGGCTAACAGTTACAGCGCATGCTGGGGATATAAAAAATGACTAAAATCTGAAAAAACCTTGCAAAATCAAGGTTTTAGCCAAGGATATTACTTATTTATTGCTTTGCATCACGTTTAATAAGGGCTTTTTTTTCTGAGAGCATCTTTAATTTAAGTTAATGTTTAGGCTTTTTGGGGAGTGGGGAGTGAGGGGGTGAGGGAGACAACGAAGAATAACCAATGCCCAATTCCCAATTCCCCATTCCCCATTCCCCACGACTTCCGCTATTCTTAAGGCAGTTACCGAGTTAGCTACAGAACATTGAACCAGACTACATCCAAATCCAGTTTAGGAGAATGGAGTCAGCGACTGCTGGCGGCGATTTTGCTGGGTGGGCAAGTACTAGTTCACCTATTGAGGGGCAAAATCCATCGGCGCAACACCTTAGAACAAATGGCAGCAGTTGGGCCAGATTCTCTATTTATTGCCCTATTGACTGCTATTTTCGTTGGCGCGGTGTTTACCATTCAGGTGGCGCGGGAATTTATCAACTTTGGTGCAGGAAACATTATCGGTGGAGTGCTTTCTGTAGCGTTGACACGAGAACTCGCTCCCGTGTTGACAGCAGTGGTTTTGGCGGGGCGAGTCGGTTCTGCCTTTGCAGCAGAAATCGGTACCATGAGGGTCTCAGAACAAATCGATGCCATGTTGATGTTAAAAACAGATCCAATCGATTATCTAGTTATCCCCCGCGTCCTTGCTTGCTTTTTAATGCTACCAATTTTAACCCTTCTGTCTTTAGTGACAGGGATGTTCGGGGGATTAATAATTGCGACAAATATCTACAACCTCTCTGATACGGTATTTCTAGACTCAGCCCGTAACTTTCTTGGGATCTGGGATATTTTTAGCGCCATGATTAAGGCGTGTTGCTTTGGCATTTTAATCGCCATAATTGGTTGCAGCTGGGGGTTGACGACCACAGGAGGGGCCAAAGGTGTAGGACAATCAACTACAACTGCTGTTGTGACTGCCTTGCTAATTATATTTGTTAGTAATTTCTTTCTTTCTTGGTTAATGTTTCAGGGAACTGGTAGTGCATTCCTGGGTTTATAAGAGTGTTTCATAAAATAAATGATCCAAAACCCGTCATTGCAAGCGTTGCGAAGCAATCGCAGGGGTTGAGATTGCTTCGCAACGCTTGCAATGACAACTGGGCATTTTTTTTACTTGGAGTACTCTAAAACTGATGAGTTAGAAGCTAAGAGCAAAGCTGGAGACTCTCCGCCTCCGGTTAGGAGTGAAAAATTTTAACTTATAACTCATAACTCATAACTCATAACTTTTAACTCCTAACTCCTGACTCCTAAAATAGGAGAGATGCCTCACTAAATAAAGCAGGATTTAAGACTGTGACCAGTTCATTTGCTCCTAACTCCACGTCAACTGTAGAACTCAAGCCTAGTTACAATATACCTATAGTGTTGGTAATTGCCGCTATTCCACTACTGTTGGTACAACCGTGGATAGGCTCCGTTTTCACTCTGTTTGGTTTGTTTCTCATGTTTCAGGCGTTAACGCTGCGTTTGCAATTTACCGTCACCAACTTAGATATCTACAGAGGCGAAAAATTAATTCGGCGCTTTCCCTACCAAGAATGGCAAAACTGGCGGATATTCTGGAATAGAGTCCCCATTCTGTTTTACTTTAAAGAAATTAAAAGTATTCACTTTTTGCCGATTTTATTTGACCCCAATACCTTGAAAACTTGTTTGGAACAACGTTGTCCGCGTATTTAGGGCTGAGTGCCATCTGTGCTGAGTCGTTTTGCTCTAGACTCAAACTCAGCACTCATGACTCAGGACTTTTATCCCAGGTCAATTGTAATATTTCTGAAAGCTATTTATTCGCGTCATAGGAATTACACTATTGTTTATGAACCCAGAGGCATCTCAAACCCCAGAACCAATTGATGAGCGGTTGGCAGAAAAATCAGAAGAGAATAATGCAGTTGAAAATCCAGTAAATCCATCTGTTGAGTCAGTGGTAGAAACAGCAGCTATTAGCTCATCAGAGGACTACGCAACTTCTGAGCCACTTATTTCCAATGCAGAAGTGGTAGATTCTACAGTAGAGCTAACAGAAAATTCAAATGGCGAGTTTGTAGCGCAGTTAGAAGCGGAAAATGTGGCGCTGGGGTCTGAAATAGGATCAGGAAATCATTCATTATATGCAGAAGCAGAACAGCGAGTGGCACAGTTGCAGAGCGCCCAAGCCGCTCTCAAGGAAGAAATAGCCAAGTTGCAAACTTCTTATGAAAACCTTCAGGCACAGGTGAGTGAAACTCAAACTTCATTGGGACGACTTGTGCAAGAGTCGCTGGTGCAGTTAGAACAACGCAAACAAACCCTGCAAATTTCTGTAGAACAATTAGAACGCCGTCAAGAACGTATCCGCAACGAGATGCGAACCACTTTTGCTGGTGCATCCCAAGATTTGGCAATTCGGGTGCAGGGTTTTAAAGACTATCTCACGGGTAGCTTACAGGATTTGGCCTCTGCTGCCGAGCAGTTGCAACTGACGCCAAGTGTGGTAGAACGAGAAAAACCATCTGTAAAAGAGGTTAAACCAGTTGAAACCCAACCTGGAATACCCCAATTTGCCCAACAGCAGTTTCAAGATACTACGAAGCAAATTCGCCGTCTAATTGACCAATACCGCAATAAACCAGATTACTACGGCCCAGCATGGCAACTACGCCGTACTTTTGAACCAATCCATGCTGAACGAGTATCTAACTGGTTTTTTACCCAAGGGGGACGAGGTGGTTTGCGGACAATGGGTAGCCGTTTGCAGAATATCTTAATTGCTTCATCTGCAATTTCGATATTACACAAGCTCTATGGCGATCGCGTCCGTACTTTGGTTTTAGCTAATACACCTGAGCGATTAGGTGAATGGCGGCGCGGCTTACAAGACTGTTTGGGAATCGGTCGCCCAGATTTCGGCCCAGACCGGGGTGTGGTATTATTTGAGGCATCTGATGCTCTCGCTCAAAAAGCAGACCGATTGACAAAAGCCAATCAACTGCCCTTAATAATCATTGACGATTCAGAAGAGCAAATCAGTTTGTCACTGCTGCAATTTCCCCTGTGGTTAGCCTTTGCTCCTGACCCTAAAACAGTGAGAAACTATGATGATGACTTTTAAATGAGTCATTGGTCATTGGTCATTGGTCAAGAGTAATATCTCTTGACTTTTTTAAATTTTGAATTTTGAATTTTGAATTTTATTATGGCTATTTGGTTAACTCTGTGCGGGGCAATTGTAGTCATAGCTTACCTGCTGGGTTCTTTTCCCACTGGCTACATTGCTGTGAAGCAGTTAAAGGGTATTGATATTCGGCAAGTTGGTTCAGGTTCCACCGGCGCAACTAATGTACTAAGAACCTTGGGGAAAGGGCCAGGGGCATTCGTTTTAGTACTTGATGCCTTAAAGGGAGTATTAGCGATCGCTCTAGTTTACTGGTTATTCAATTTTGAACCAAGTCAAAATTATATCCCTCCAACGGTAGATGCACAACTGTGGCAACCGTGGTTAGTAACTTTTACTGGGTTAGCTGCCATCCTGGGACATAGTAAATCAATTTTTTTAGGCTTTACCGGTGGTAAATCTGTTGCTATCAGCTTGGGAATTTTGTTGGCAATTAGTTGGCAGGTAGGTTTAGCAACTGCGGGGGTGTTTGCTGTCGTTGTGGCGATATCGCGGATTGTCTCTTTGAGTTCAATTGCAGGTGCGATCGCAGTTTCCATTTTCATGGTAATTTTGCATCAACCCTTGCCATATATTCTGTTTGGGATTGCCGGTGGATTATATGTGATTTTGCGCCATCGCACTAATATTGAACGACTACTTGCCGGAACGGAGCCAAAAATTGGGCAAAATGTAGCGACAGAACCAGAACAAACTGCATGATAAGTGAGGTACACCCGTAGGGGCAATTCATGTAGACGCATTCGCGGAGCGTCTGTCTGCGACACGCTGCGCGAACGTAGAGAAGCGGCTTCCCGCAGGGTATTGCCCCTACACCTTGGGATATCATGTTGTACCGCATCTGAATGGGAACAGCTATATTAAGATTCTAGGCTTACGAACGAACGTTACCTTTAATTAAACGGTGGAAAAGACGGCAAGGCCACAAAAAAGCTCCACAGATACTTACTGAAGCGATCGCGGCCACGACTCGCCAAGTCGAACTTGGGCCAGTGGCAGACTCTGAAGGATGAGCTTCTGTGTTTTTAGCTAATTCTGGCATTGAATGAGATAGCTGACCGGCTGTACTCACCCCTTCAATCGCTGCTCCAATTAGATAAGCTACTAGGGCAATTACTAGCCAGTGATTCATAATATTGCACTGTTTGAACTCTGATCGTATACTTGGCAGTGAGCAATCATTTGATTTCTCGTACTAATGATTGCCACCTTGCCCGAAGGATAATCGACTTTCAGCCGTATCACGAATGAGGGGCAGTTTAGATTTGATATAAGTATTAAGGCTACTATCTGCCTGGGAATCAATAGCCTGCTTCGCTTTTAACTGTTGGAGCAGCACTTGTACTAAAGCAGCATCATCAAACTGGAGCAGGGTGCTGACGTGGGTAGACTCGATTACAGTCCACAGCTGTTGCATCATTTTGGCACTGACCATAGAGTCTGTCACCTCTTAAGCTTTTCTTTATATTTACACAGATTTGGAATTCATGCTTGGTTTTTATCTGAAGAATTATAAAGATGTAGCTTGGAAACACCTGCGTAGTTCACTCATGCTCCTTACTCCCTACTCCCTTGAAAAGCCACAATGCAGACATACGCAGGCATCAGCGCTTTTTAGGGAGTGAAAACTTCACTGGCCATTATTGGGCACATTTGCACAAGCTCCTTCCTGACCAGAAGGATCGGGAAATATTGCTAAAGTGTGATATCCGGGGTTATCTGTTTCATATAATACCCGAAAAGTATACAACTTGTTTCTACCTTGCCCCTCAGTAATAACTGTTAAAAGTGTATTACTAGTGTTAGGAACTCCAGGAATGTTCAATTTTTTAATTCGTCTGAGTTGAATTACATTCGCTGCTGAGTTTTTACAATCTCCTGTACTAGTATTAGGTTTTGGCCCAAACTGCATACATACCGGCCCATCAAAATCCATAGTCACCTGTGATGGATCGTTTAACCAAACTTTTTTAATTACTTCTCCAGCCTGAATAAAGCTTAAGTTTGTTCCTTGCTGATACGAAATATTAATAGTAGGTATTGCTCCCCCTAAGCCTTGCGCTTGGCAGGAGAATATAGAACGCAGAACGGCATTATTAGCCACAGCGCGGCCTACCAAAAAGAACATAGCAACCGAGAAAGTTAAGGAGGCTATAGGTAGGAAATAAGAATGTTCTAGAATATTTCCTGACAAGTTAGTATTCTTTTTCATGGTTGCAAATATCTAAAATTGGTATAAATCCTACCTTCTAAAACTGGGTTACTTGATTAACATATATTTCAATATTTGTGCCTGCTGGCAAAAACCAAACACCCGTTTGTTGTGACATTTGGGCGATCGCCTGTTGATTACGTTGGGCAATTTGGGGTACTACAGAGTTCAAACCACCTTCCACAACCCCGGCTGGAATGTCGCGTCTGTTCTTAGTGACAGTAGTAATTTGGCTGGAACTGCTGGTGGAGCCGTCGGCGTTGGTAACAGTTGAAATAAGTGGTTGGAGTTCAGTATCACTACGATTTATTAACTCTGCCGCTTTACCAATACCTCCCAAAACGAATAGTCCTAAATCCATCGATGCTATGGAGGAACTTTGGCCAGGAAATCTATTGGCGATTAAAGGTTTACCTTGGGTACCGCGAAGAATAATTGAATTGTTGGGTAAGCTTCGTTCTGTAGGGTTGCCATCATTTTGTGAGATGACTTTGACTACGTTCATTTGCAAAAGACCTTGTTCAGAAATGGAGCGAATTTCAGCGAGGAATTCGGTGTTTGCAGGTAGAGCGATCGCACCATCAGTAGATTTTAGCGGTTCTTTTAATCGGATCACAAATACGTTTTTATCTCCACCTGCCTCATCACCACCGCCTGACTTGTTAGTTTCCCCAAATATCGCTGTCGCTAATACAGCTTTCGCACTACTTCCAACTGCTACAGATTTCTGTCCTTGCGGTTGTGCTTGACTGACTACAGGAGCAGGAGTTTCCTGTTGTGGAGTTTGGGTTTGCTCAGAATTGGGGTTTGGTGTCTGTTCCTGGGGCTGCGTATTGTTTGCAGCTTCAGGAGCAGCTGCTACATTACTGGGTTGATCGGTGACATTTACTTGACCGTAGCTACCTAACTTTGCTAACCTTGCCCACTCTTCAAGTGGGCTTGGTGGAGCTGGTGGAGTTGTATTAACTACTGGTTGAGTGTTTGGCTTCACAACTGGTAGCTGGGGTGATAGTGAAGGTTGATAAGTAGGTACTCTAGCGATGCGTTCAACTGGCGCTGGCCGAGGCACGTAAGCTGGTGGTGGGGATGTTGGGATCACTGTCTGTCTAACTCTGGAAGAAACTGACGGTTCTTGTAAGGCTACTTTGGGTGTTGTTTTGGCAATTCTAAGCTGTTGTTGGGCAGCTTTCACCATCTGTGCTTGTTCAGTCAAGGCTAATTTTGTTTTGAGAGTATCTACTTCAGCTTCTAACTGCTGAGATATAGATTCATTAGTAGGCTGTTCTTGCACTGGTGCAGAAACAATACTTTTTGGCTTTTGATTGCTACCACTCATCAACTGGGACAAAAATACACCACCCACCAAAACGATCGCTAAGGTAGCAGCCCCTACCAAGCCTAACTTTGCAAAGGGATTAGATGAGAGTGCTTGCTTAGTCTGGACATCTTGTGGAAGAGATAGCGACTCTGGCGGCGTTGCAGAGTCTTCTGATCCTTGGGTATCGGTAGAAGAAGATTCTTCTTCAAAGCCGACTAACCTTGACATTCGTGATTCCCAATCTAAAGATTCTACTTCTGGTTGGCGATCGTCGGTGGTGAGACTAAATCCGTTTTGGGGAGGCGTTTGGGCAGGAATTGAGTATCGAGTCATGGTAAAGCTTGGTTTGGATTTCCAGAACAATTTTTATCTTGGATTTCACAGACATTATAAATTTCTAGTCTGGCTTCACCAAGGCGGTAAGCTGCGAAGTATGACGGTAGTGCTGCATTTGGCAGGGAAGTTGCTGGTTCATCTATTGCTCTAACTAAAATTTGTTTATTAAAGGAAATTGATTTTCCCAACTTATCATAACTGCTAAAAGTTAATTGATTGGCAAACATCTCCACTTTCCACTTCCCATTACCTATTTTTGTCGGTTGAGAAATTTTTTGGATTACTAATACATTCTCCGCTCCTCTGTTAATACTTTCAAATTGGCTATCTGGATTTAAATTAGTAAGTTCTGATTTAAGTTTTTGTTTAAAATTCTCAGCTACTAGTTGGGAAGTAATTTCCCAGACTTGAGTTGGTGGCTGTTGCTGTGACCAGGTAAGCATTAAGCTCATAGTTTCACCGACAAAGCGCCGAATCGCTTCTGGCTGTCGTTCTAAATTTGGTTGTGGGTCTACCGTTATCGTGCGACCATCAACAAGTTGCACTAAACTTTGAGGCGTGAGTTGCTGACCTAACTGTTTTAACATAGACCCGTGAAATATTAGTAACAGCAAGGTAAATAGATGTAAACTAAATGTTCCTACTGCCAATAGTGGTAAGGGACTATTTTTCTTATTTTCTGGTTTGAGTAATTGCATTAATAATTGATTATATAAATTGCACTATCTTCAAATCAAGTAGAAATGGATTATCTAATAAAACTATCAGATGTTTGTCCAGTTCTGCATTGTTTGGATTTATCTTCGTTAAGGTTGTTGTAGTCATCTAGCAAACATAAGTTACGAACTTCATAAATTTCTAATCTATCAGCACGGACGGTATATATTGCTTTTTGCAAGTCTGTACCACCGGCTTGGGGATTCCCGAAATAATCTGCTGCTCGGACAAGTAAATCTTTGTTAAAAGGAGTTATGAGTTTTTCACCACCAACTCGATTTCTTTGAATTAAGTCGGCTACCATACCCACTCGCCACTTCCCTGGTGCAATTTGTTTTGGTGGATAAAGTCTCTTAATCACTAATTGTGATGTCATCCCTTGGCTGGGATTTTCAGAAAAAACTTCTGGCGGTGTCATTTCTGCAACTGTGCTTAAGAAACCTTTGCGAAAGTCTTCTGAGAAGGCGAAACTAGCTACCCAACTGCTAGTACTAATTCTTTGGCTACTACCTTGGGGTGTGTTGATAAGTATTCCTAAATCGGATTTTGGGTTTGCAACTTCTTCAATAGTTTGTGGTGGTAAAGTTCCAGACCAGCTAAACATTGATATCATCGTTTTGCTGATGAATCGGCGAATTACTTCTGGTTCTCTTGCTAAATCATCAATATTATTTACTGGTTTTCCGTCGATTAATTGCACAAAGTTGGGAGGTTTTCTCAAGCTGAGTTGGCGAATATTTAGCCCTTGTAATAAGAATAAAAGTAAAACTAATATATGTAAACTGAAGGTTGCGATCGCAAAAATTGTTAAAGTATTTCCCGTTCTTTGTCTTTTTTCCAGTAAACGCACCATTTCCTCACCTCCTCCAAAAAACTTCAGCTATTGTATATGATGATTTGCATATAGTCAGCAGTCACGACACTTGCCTTTTATTCATTTTTAATTTTCTATATCCTCTCTTTTACTAAAGAGGCCGTATTACTGATAGCGCCAAAAACTGCAAACCCACCAGCAGCAGCCACAAGTAAAGATAAAATTGGTGCTAAAATTCCCAGAAAAATTATGAACCACATTAAATCTGGATCAACATTAGCATTTTGACCTGGCCCATTAACAATAACTGCGGCAGTCAGCACTGCAATAATATTGAATGAAATCTTGGCGATTCCAATAGATAAAAATCCGGTTAGCCATGCAAAAATTGGTTTACCAGCGACAGGTAGTAAAGATCCACCTACAGCTATTGGGCCCAATGCTGCTATCAGCAACATAGTAGCTTCTATCAAATTCTGAAAGGCATATTGTAAGGAAACTAAAAAGTTTTTGATGCTTGTTTGAACTGTAGAACCTAACAAAGAATTAAAAGAGGTTTCTGATACAATTCCAGTGCCATATCTGATGTTATCTACCTTGGTTTGGAGTCTAGCTATCCATCTTCTATTACCATAAGTATCTCTATATTTCTGCCAGAGAACGTTGACTTTTTCAGCAGCTTTGACAAAGCATTGACTTTGTTGTTCGCCAGTAAGTGATTGACAAGGACGCAGGAAAGAACCAGCTACTTCTTCAGCAATACTCATATTCAGTGCTTGCTGGTAAGTTTGATTTGCATCTGCTGTCACCAATACTTGCTGATTTACGGTGTTTAAAAAATTCCGCACTCCCAACGTCAGATTAGAAAGTATACTTCCATTGCCTGAATTACTTAAGAGTACTACCACAATAAAAGGCCAAATTAAAGCTGATATTGGACGGCTATATTCGTAGGATATTAAGTCTCTGAGGAATTGTATCATAAAAAATAACAGGGTTCCTACAGCAAAAAAAATACCCAGATTTGTCAGCGAACCATACAAGTTATTGCTGGTGTTATTTTGTAATAAATCCAGCCATTGTTTATCCCAACCTTCGGCAACACTTTGGGAAGTTGCGGCACCATTATCGAGAATCTGATCAATGCCTACTTGGGCAAAAAATAGTTGAATAGCAAGTTGCATTTTGAGTTTATAGGCTGTTTTTTTAGATTTCCTGTTGGTTTGTCAGAAGTTTCAGGATTTTAAACTAGATTTTTTATCCTAAAATCCTACTTATTAGCTTTTCTGCCAAATAAATCTAGCTGAGAAGTCGCTCGTAAAAGCCTCGCTGCTTCTGTAGATGTTTCTACTCTCTGAGCGCGATTTGCCTCTTCTGTCTGTTGAGAAATGTTTGCTAAATTTAAGTTAGAATATTGCAAAGACTGATTATTTTGTAATGTCTGAGCAAATGTTTCAGCTACAATTTTCGATTGTTCCTGTTGAATTTTAATGCTTTCTTGATTGGTAGTTAATAATGCTAATAAACCCTGTCCTAACAAGTTGTCGGCAATACTTATAACCTGTTTAGCAGTTGTGTCAATACTAGTAGTGTCCAATTTATTCTTAAAGCTATCAATCTTATTTTCAACATCATTTGATCCGGCAATATCTTGAAGGCTTTTCTCTGTATTTTCTAACTTCGTTTTTGTCCGAATTTGTCCATTTTCACCAAGAACACCTACCGCTACTCCACGAGTAATTACACGATTGAGTTCATTACTAACTAAATTTCCTCGCACTGCTGAATTATTCTCAAAACGGTTTGATCTAGAGTCTGAATTAAAAGAATATAGAATCAAATTATCACGAACATTTTTTCCCGCAGCGACAGGGTTAGGTATGTTCAATTCTCCCTTGGCATTACTCAGAGCATTTTGACTCTGTACTTCCACAGGCTTTAAGTTTTCGCTCAGATTATATTGAAGGTAGTTTTGCAAATCTGTGGAATATGATTGAAAATCAGTCCAAACCTGGCCTAAACCGCCCGTCTGAATTTGTGCCGTTACTGGTAAAATTGCCAGGGATAGTAAGGTAAAAGTAAAAATGGTAGTTTTTTGCATACATTTGTATCTGAAAAAGGTAGACGACATGATGTAGTGAGTCAGAAATTTAGTTTTTAACTCACTGTTAACTACTTACAAAACCAGATTAACTACTACGTAGAGTTGCGACTAACTGACGTGCAAACGCAGAAATTGCTTCATATTTATCACTGTGAAGTTGCATCATTTGGCTACGTGCAGTTTGTTCATAAGGGTTATTAGCAACTGCTGCCAATTGTTCGTAACCTGGATAGTAACGGCAGAATGTATAACTACCATTATCATCTAGTAGCCATTGACTATAAACGCCTTCTTTGCGGGGAAAAAAGCTTTCTGAGGCATTACGAGCAATAACTTGGCGGGGATATTTTAAGATGTCTGCAAAACTGTCCACTGCAACTGGCTGAATGCGTCCAATCAATCGGGTTGTCAAGTTTTGCAAAATTTTAGATGCAGCTTTAGATTTAGCAATGGTGTCAGGATCTTGTCCTGATAAGATGACTCTGATACCGGCTTTCGCACCGTTAGCACAAATTCTGCCAACTAAGTCAGAAATTTGCTCAAATTCAAATAGAATTGGTGCTTCATCAATGAAGAATATCGAAGCTGGACTACTTAATGCGCGTCGGAGTGCGGCTGAGTATGCACTCAAGGATAGTACGGCTGCATCTTCGCTATCTGATAGATTTCTGAGAGCAAAAACTAAAAGTTGTGCATCGGTAGGAAAGCTGGATGGTGCAGAAATGGATTGTCCCACACGGCTAGAAAGCCAAAATCGCAAGCGCAACTGAATTTGACTGAGGGCGTCTTCTACTCTGCCAGTTAAAGAACTCAGTTGCAAGTGTTCTGGTGAACAGAAATAGAGAAAATCTTTTAAGGTTGGGGTTTTCTGCCAAGCATTAGTACCAAATCCGCTCATCATCGCCTGTCGATATCGCTCTTGGATACCTTCATCTTTAAAGAAGGCTTCTAAAGCTAAATTGAGTAGCGATCGCACGGTTTGCGATAAAATTTGACTTTCAGTCGATGATCCTAAAACCATTGTCATTAACGCTGATTCTAGGAAGGCGGTATAATCGGTGAAGCGATCGCGCTGCTGTTCTGGATCTAGCGATCGCAAATCTGGCTGTTCAAATAAGTTATTCGATTGTTTAGAGATATCAAAGTACGCCCCATTCCCCTCCATAAACTCTGTGTAGTCAGTGAAAGTAGAAGTCCCATCAGGTTTAGGGAAATCTAACGCCACAACTGGAATCCCATGAGCCAAAGCCTGAGTTAAAATCCCTGATACCAACACAGATTTACCAGCACGAGTTGTGGCAAACAAAGCTAAATTTTTGTGTTGATTAAATAAATCTAAATGTACGGGTGTTCCGCCTTCTTCAGCAATCAACTCAAAGCCTTGTCTATCACCCCGTTTAGTTAAAACTAAAGGCATTAATCCCGGAACTTCACTTGTTAAATATAGCTGGCGACGGTTGAAGGGTGTTGCTAATAAACCCTCCCAAACTATCGGTAGAGTTTGCAGCCAAATTTTCCAAGCATATTCAGTTTCTCTAATTACCCTTGCTGGACGTTGAAAACAGTTTTCAATATATCTTGTCGCCTCATCTAATTTTTCTACAGTTGGACGATGGACTAAAATGGCGACACTAGTATAAATCGGAACTGCACCTTCAAATAATTGTTCTTGTGCTGCTACCGATTTCTTCAACTTCAATTGAGCATTGACATCAATAGTTTTACTTTTTTCTTGAGCCAGAATTGTCGTCATGTTTGACTGCTTCAGCACTCGTTGCAGAGTCGTTTTCACCAATGCTGGATTTGCAGCAGTCAACTCACAAAAAATTTCTGTATCTACTACCGTTTCTCTGGCCAACAGATCCCATAAATAGCGCAGTTGGGCAGATTTATTCACCCAACCGCCGGGTTTTTCCAGAAATGATAGTGCGCCAATATAACGGTTGTTAACATGAACCCAACGACGATCGGCACAAGGTACACTAGACTCCATCAACAAAGTAGTGCCGTGGATATTCTCTATCAGCAATTTAGTACTAGCTAAATCTGAATTAACTTGCTCATGCAGTCCTTGTTCATCTAAAGTCATTAACTGGGGAATATCTATTGGCTGGGTATCATTAAACCTTTTCCAGATGTCTCCCCAGAGTTCATCAGCAGTCAAAGGCTTGATATCCAACCCCATCTTGTTAGATAAGATTTGTTCCCAACGAAGAAAACCTTGGTTGTAAGCATTTGTAATCAGGGTTTCAATGCGTTGGTTTTCTACTTCTGAGAGATCACCTTTGAATTTCAACCACCAAGATTCAGCTTTGACTAAAAGCTTTTCTATCCAATCATCTGCATTTTGCGAATTAGACTCAATGGTGTAAGTGACATAAATCCGCAAAAATTTAGGCTTACGAATTCCAGAAATAGTTAATTCTTTAACTCTGGCTCTCTCTGCCATCAACAAATATTTAATATCTCGTGATGGCGCATTTCTGATGAGTGTTGCTAATTCTTTTTGACGCTCTTTATCTGAGCTAAAAGAACCCAAGTGCAGTGTCATCCTTTCACCGCTAGGGATATCTTTTAACCCGGCTTCAATGTTATTAAAAAGTGTATCGATTTGTTCAGGTCTTAAGGTAGTGTGAATTCCCTTACAATCAAAACCAAAAACAAAGCAGAACCGATCTTTTTGATTGCCTTTTGACAAAAGGTAAGCACCAACGTCACGTCCATTTATTGCGACACGCAGCATTGTCGCCAAGTGCAAGGCATCTTCAAATGGCGTTAATCTACTTTCGTTTCCGGCGATGCTGACGCTTTGTTTTCCGATTTTTTGCTTCATGGTTAACTTCCAGTAAGCTTTGATAACGAGCAAAGCCTCTTGTCCAAGCGGGAACACCAATAAATTTACTTAAAAAACTCCAACTTCTACCACCAGTTAAAATCCACCAAGTTCCTATTCCCCAACCAGTCATTAGTACTGTCCACAACCATTTTTGAAACTCTTCTTGGAAAAGACCTCCAAAAATTCCGTTGATCATAAAATAGGAGGCTAAGGCAATTACTGTCCAAGGAAGAATTTGATCGGCCGGAATTGGCCCTAATGAAGGTTGGCTTCCCAAAACCTGATTAACTGGACGAAATTCTTGTTCCCGCTCTTGAGACATTTGAATTTGAAATATCTAAATTATTTACTGCTATCGCCAATTACAAAGCGTGTGAGTACATCAGCAATAGTAACAGCAACAACCACTAATAGGGGAGTTCTGGCGATGCTTTGCCAATCTTCATCTTTACGCACTGCGTTAATCACACCAACTAGGGAGATTGCAATATAGAGTAAGTAAATTGCCCGCAATACATTAAATATCAAACTTACTGCTGTGTCGCTACCACCAGCATTGGTTGCTGAACCATCTTGTAAGGTTTTTTTGAAAAACTTTTCAGCTTCCCCAAAAAACTGTGCTTGTGCGGGGGCTGCAAAACAGTCTAACCAATATAAACTCAGAATGATGGCTGCTGCTAAAATTTGTAATAATATTAGCGATCGCCTTGGTAAATTCACCTGTTGGCCAATTTGCTGGGTGATGACTGCAATTAAACTACCAACTATTAAACAAAAGAGCAGGATAGGACTTTTTAGGCTGATAACGCTTACAAGTACAGCACAAGCAATCAAAAAAGGTACAGATTCAACCAGAATAATCAGTCCGGATTTCAGTCCCAGTCTTAACTTGTGAGATCCTTTGACTACATTACCAGTTAAAGCTTTGAAAAAGTTTCTCTCGTGAGAACTTTGTCTAGACATTTGCTAATTTTCCTATGGTGTACTATGAGTGTTGTTTGTCTAAAATTTTACAGTTACCTGCAATTTAACATGATTGAACATTCATTTTTAATGAAATTATGAAGTTCGCGGTAAAGTTCTATATTATATACACATAATTATTAAGTTAAGTTAATAATATATTAATTTTTATTTAAAAAATAAGTGTGCTTGGTTTAAGAAACTATGTTTCAAGCTTTAAACCAGAACTGCTTCAGTCATCCTAAACTGTTTATATCTCAGCGCTTTTGCTCAACTAGAGGTTGGGTAAGTCGGTAGAAATGTAAGACAAAGCTTGAGAGCATACCGCTCTTTAATCACTATCGCTAGAGTAAAATCTTAATTCCTTGTCCAGACAGAGTTTTGGATGATAGGTTTTATTTGAGGGTTTCTATCAGTATGCATACAGTTACAGCAGTGAGCCAGCGCACATAGCTTTTTAAGTTGGCATAACTGCTTAACATAGTGGCTTCCCATGAGTGATCGTTAAAGGTAGGTGAACTTCGCCACAGTGTACCATTTATTGATTTTGACTTTTCATAGGATCTGGAAAAGCTCTCTCCTAAAAGGCTCCGGTGTACACACAAGTCAAATTACCCGAACGAGGTGATTTAAGGAACAAAATCCCCTCCAGAGAGAAATTAGGAGGGGTTATGCTGAATGAAATTATTGTCATCTATGCTATCACTGGACTTCTTGCAGAAGTCAGTTAAAGAGGAAAGGTTTTGTATTTTTCCCTTCCTCTTTAACCTTTTATCAAGTCTTGTAACTCCATGAGCTGCACTCACAAGGAGCAATGAAAATTTCTTTTCCCTACTCCCTATTCCCTATTTTCAAGGCAGATTATACTTGAGGCTATGGTGTAAATTTAAACACAGTTCCTCGTCCAGAAGTGCCACCACCAGAGGCAGTACCGTAATAATCAGTACCGACTGAAATTAGCGTGGACTCTGGCGTTGCTCCATTAGTATTAGTAGCTGCTGTACCAGTTGTTGCATTAAAACTAATTAACGGGGTGATAGTTGAAGTGGTTCCAACATTCAGCCGATAGACAACTCCTTTGTTATTTGCCCCACCAGTAGAAGCTGCGCCATAGAAGATACCACTGGTTGCTCCTGGTGTAAGTGCAGCTTTTGGGTTAGCCCCATTAGCACCATTAAAGCTGGCAACTAAAACGGGCGCACCGATAGGATTAGTAGCTGTTCCAATGGGCACTCTAAATATAGCACCTACATTGCCAGCTCCACCTAGCCTAGTAGTGCCGTAGAGAAATCCGTCAGATACAATCAATCCAGACTCTGGACTTGCCCCATTAGCGCCAGTAAAGCTAGAAAAGCTATACCTAGTAGCAACAGGATTAGTAGGAGTGTACTTGAATACAACTCCCTTATTACTTGCTCCACCTAAAGAAGCAGTGCCGTAGTAGCTTCCGTTGCTAGTCACCAGCTGCAATCTTGCTAATGGATTTGCTCCATTAGTACCATTGAAGCTGATTACAGTGGTGACTGGAGTACCACCCAGGGGAACATTGAATATAGTTCCTTTGTTACTGGCCCCACCTGCCGAGGTTGTCCCCCACAAAACATTGCCAGTACTGTCCGCAATCAGTCGGCCTGCTGGGTTAGCTCCATTACTGATGCCTGTGAAATTCACAAGAGTTGTCAAGGTTGTAAAAGCTGTTTTTCCCAACTTAAACACGGTGCCGAGGTTACTTGTACCACCTATAAAGGTTGCCCCATATAAATTTCCATCGGCTGCTTGGAATAATCTAGCGACTGGATTAGTCCCTTTGTTGATTCCAGATGTTCCGGTGAAGTTTATCAGTGTGGTCAGAGTAGTGTAAGCAGTAGGAGCTAACTTGAATGCAGTTCCATTTCCAAAATTGCCACCAGTAGAAGTAGTTCCATAAAGATTGTTATCAGTACCGTTACCCTTAAGTACACCAGCTCTTGGCGTAGCTCCGTTGGCGCCGTTGAAATTTACAACAGTAGTCAATGTTGCAGCAAACGCTTGTTGGAAGGGTAGTACTAATGAAGAAGCCAAAACAGTCAAGGAACTTAAAATCAATACCCTATTTTTGCTCTGACGTTGTTTGCACAGATTAATCTTGTTCATCGAATACCTCAAAAAAGCTTTATGGAGAGGGAATCGTAGCTAGTTCTAATGAATTTTGTGATGGCTGCTACTCACGACTAATACCAATTTGAAAAATGATCGCTACATATATAGGGAAAGCAAGCTACCTTTGTAGAAGACTTTCTTGGCTTCCCTGCAAAAAAGCAAGCTACGCAAAGCGTCTCCCTTTTTTCCAAAGGAAGAGGCTAGCACCAAGGTAGAAGTAAGTAGCATTTGAAGGACAAAACCCAACGCCTCAAAATCTTGTATGTGTTGGGTCTAACTCCGTAGCTTAATAGTTATTGCTACAACTCAGCCTACGTATTAAGCACATTCTTACCTAAAATTGGTATAAGTTTTTGAAGTAGTCACTAAAAATTAGTGCTTACTTCAAGGTACAAGTGAGCAAATGCCTTAAGTGTTGGTATAGTCCTATTTGAAAAGGACTCAGAAAGCCTCTTTCTACCTACATCAGAAAATCCGTATTAGCACTAAGTCAATAACGTGAATGGCACGATTAATGATTTCCTTAGGTAGGATAAACCACTATTTATTTTTTTTGATGTCGTGAAAAACACAAAAAACAGTGGAAAATCCACAATTTTGGCAAAAATACCCGTTTTGCTGGATTTTAAGTAGATCCAGATACTATGCTTTTTGTCAATAAAATTGAATATATTTTGGTAGACTCTATTAAATATTTATTAAAACCTTTAAAACAAGCTTAATAAGCAAAATTATGATATGAGCAAAAAATTCAGATTTTACTCCGACGAGAGTAATAAAAACGCCACAAAAACAACTTTTTAAGCATCTCTAAATTATCAAAATATATTTAATTTATTTAATCATTCCATAATGTAATCATGACTTGAGCTTTACCTTTACATTATACTGTTGATTTCGTTGGCAAAAATTAACAGCTATTAACTATAGTAGCCCTAAAAGATTCGTTGAAATACTAACTTTCTTTACTTCGCAATTAGCGGTAGTTAGTAGCAAACTGCTGCACACCTACATTCAAGAAAGTGGTTTTTGTGATTTTGATTAAATTGCCATTCCAAATAAGCTAAGTGGGTAAAATTAAACATGGCTTTTTAAAAGGAAATAAAAGACTGAGATTGGCATTTTAGGGATAATTTATAGTACCTATTAACCACTCTCTCAGACTAAAGCCACTGAATGTTTATTTATACAAACTTATCTTAGGAATGTAGAGTTTTAACTAGCAAATAATCATCGCATAGAGTGGATTGGCAATAACTTAATTGCCTTCTACACTTTATGGCTTTGCCTTTAATTTGCTCTATATTCTTCAGTGCTTAGTGCAAACTATTGATTTGCTAATAGCTTTTTTATGCCAATTTATTGTGCTTAAAGAGGGTTGTTTTAGAATCGTTAGTTTGGCACTTGATTTTGATTTGATAGGGTGTTGAATCGGAACTTAACTTGAAGGAGCTTGACATGGATTTTTATCGCGATCGCCAATCGAAAAATTTGACAAGTTCAATTTCTGTACTTGCCATTACAATTAGTTTAGTAGTAGGTCAATCTGCTACTCATAAATCTGTAGCTCAGAATGCTACCTCTCCTGCTGTTGCACCAGCAATTTCCATAAATGGTGCAGGTGCAAGCACTGTAAATACTTTGTTTGTAGGTACAGGAACTGCCTATCCTTTTTCCCCTAAAGGCTCATGGTTTAACGTTTTCGGTGTTGGAAATCCTCCATCCCTCAATGCTGATGTACCCCCAGCCCTAGCCGGATTCCCAAATGGAACTTATGGGCCACTCAATACAGGCTCCACATTCAGATATGCTCCGGTTGGTAGTGGCGCAGGTTTAACAGCTTTTTTCACTCAAACCCCACCACCAGTACCAACTGGTACACCAGCTCTTAACAATCTTACTATCTTACGCCCAGTCTCTTTTGCCGCTAGTGACGACCCCGTAGCAGGAACAGAAACAGTTAGTGGCGGCCCTAACAATGCAGGTGGCACTGCCGCAGATGCTGCCAAATACGTCCAAGTGCCTGTCGTAGGTGTTGGAATTACCTTAGCTTTCAACCGTACTGGTCTTACTGTACCAGCAGCTGGACTTAGGCTTTCACGACCTACTTACTGTGCTATTTTGAATGGCACCCTCACAAATTGGAACGATATCAGAATTAGAAATGATAACGGCGGGGCAATAATTGCAGCCAACCTACCACTCAGATTTGTCCGTCGTAGTGACAATAGTGGTAGTACTTTTGTTTTAAGCAGTCATCTCAATACTGCATGTAAAACTACTGGCACTCCAGGGCTTCCAGCAGCTGCTGTATGGAGTAGAGGAGTGGGTAGCATAAGTGTTGCAGGCACTGTACCCCCAACACCACCAGCCAATACAGTTGTTTGGCCAGCTACTTTCCTATCTGCATCAGGAGGTGGAGGTGTAGCCACTGCAATCACATCCAATAGTGGTGCAATTGGTTATGTGGACAGTGCTACACGTTTAGCTAGAAGTCTGCCTGCCGCAGTCTTACGTAACAAGGCAGGTAATTATACTGCTGTTTCATCAACTTCAATTTCAGCTGCTTTTGTAGGTGCAGCTGATACAGATTCAAGCCCTCGGCGGATTAGACTGCAAGTTGTTGATCCAACGGGTACAACTGCTTATCCAATTGTTTCGGCACCTTACCTGCTATTTTATGACAAATACGCAAACGTTAGCATAGCAAATGCTATTAAAGCGCATATCAACTGGGCTTTAGGAGTACCACCTGTTCCTGCTAGTGGAACAGATGTGACAATCAACCCAAACTCTATAGCTACAGCTCGTGGATATGCTCCTCTTCCCGATGCTATTAAAACTCTGTCTCGAAATGTTGTCAATACTTACGTGGATGGTGTTTTTCAACCTTAATACGATTTTTGGAGTTAACCGCTCTTGCCTCCTTTAGATTTATAAATCTCTTGGTAAGGATATGAAGGTTATACCCCAGGATTATATTTCAAATCCTGGGGTTTTCTTGAGGCACTGATTTAGGATTGCCAGAGCATTTACTCAGAACTCATAATTTAGAATCAATAAGTTTGAGAGTCAGACTTACAACTAATTATTTTGTACTAAATCTATAGATTTAGTACAGGTCTGAAACCCATTTATTCATCTGCTAGATATAGGATATTTGCGCTATTTTCCTACTTCTTTGCACTACTGATTACTTCATAAAAATAGTTATCTAAAAACTAGACTAGGAAAATAGTAATTTATTTGGAAAATCACAAAAAACATACTAGTATACAACCCTGATTTCATAAAACCACGAAATATTTCAAATTAATCGGCTTAACCTAAATTTTAACTAATGCTAATTTTATTTGTTTAAAACTTTTACACAATACTCCATTGCTAACAACAAACATAAGAGAAAATCATGGCTGATATATTATTCAACCTCTCTAGCCTAGATGGCAGCAACGGCTTTGCCATTAACGGCATTAATGCCAATGACTCAAGCGGTACATCAGTCAGTAATGCCGGAGACGTTAACAATGACGGCATCGACGACCTAATTATCGGCGCACCTTTTGCCACTTCCGGTGCAGGACAGAGCTACGTCGTATTTGGCAGCACTAACGCTTTCAATACCAACCTCGACCTCTCATCTCTAGATGGTAACAATGGCTTTGCCATCAACGGTAGTGCGACTAACTCATTAGGCTCATTAGGCACGTCAGTCAGCAATGCTGGAGACATCAACGGCGACAACATCGACGACCTAATAATTGGTGCATCCAGTGCCTTATTGGGTGCAGGGCAGAGCTACGTAGTTTTTGGTAGCAACAGTTTGAATGCCAGCCTCGACCTCTCTAGCCTAGATGGCAGCAACGGCTTTGCCATTAACGGCATTAATGGCGTTAACTCAGATGGCATCTCAGACTCCTCAGGCAAGTCAGTCAGCAGTGCTGGGGATATCAACAATGATGGCATCGACGACCTAATAATTGGTGCATCCAGTGCCTTATCGGGTGCAGGGCAGAGCTACGTAGTGTTTGGCAGCACTAGCCCCTTTAGTGCCAGCTTCGACCTTTCTAGCTTAGATGGCAGCAA
>NNBU01000138.1_pt1 | contig 38901 bp, 36 predicted proteins | sample 1173781 | NCBI WGS metagenome assembly NNBU01 (sample SAMN07173937, study PRJNA388173) | plant metagenome | biome: Plant school; feature: Soil; material: Symbiotic tissue of Blasia pusilla L.; isolation source: symbiotic tissue sample KVJ2 | host: Blasia pusilla | place: Norway: Troms, Kvaloya...
GACATCGATGTCGGCCTCTTCCATCACGTAGTGATCGTCTACTTGTTTCATGCAGAAGAAGGCATCCGAGATTCTCATTAGTCTCGTGGGCTCGGGGATGTTGATAAGAGACAGGTGGAAGATTAAAACCCTTTGAGKTCAAATTTGAAGTTACCGTAGCAGGTGGATCTAACCAAAACACACGAAATCTGCGAGATGTCAATGGCAATTTAGGAGAAAATGAATCTCAGAAATTACCAACTTGGGCGATCGCACTCCCAATCCTTGGATTTATCGGCATCTTAGTTGTTGTACTGCAAAGTATGAGGAGGAGTGGGGAGTAAGTAGCGAGATGAGGGAGCAGGGGGATCAGGGGGATCAGGGGTATTATTCTTTCCCTGGATTTCTCACAAGTGAGAAATGAGTGTGAGTGTGGGGGGTGTGGGGAGAAAGAAGAGTAATTGAGTAACTGCACATCAATGAGCGCTGCATTGCCTCCCACACTCCCCACACCCCCCACACTATGAGTGAGAAATTCGGGTCAAGCTTGTGAGAAATGCGGGTTTCCGATTCCCCATTCCCCATTCCCCATACCTATTTATGTCGCTTTTGATGCCACTGCCACGCATGAGCAACAATATCTTGGATGGATGGATACTGAGGTTGCCAGCCTAAGATTGTTTTGGCTTTCTCGCTGGTGCCGATGAGAATTGGGGGATCGCCAGGACGGCGATCGCGTTCTTCGACTGGTATGGTAACTCCTGTCACCTGTTCGCCTGCTGCAATTACTTCTTTGACGGAGAAGCCACTGCCATTGCCCAAATTGAAAACTTCGCTATCGCCACCTTTTAATAAATATTCCAATCCCAAAATATGGGCATCTGCTAAGTCGTTAACATGAATATAATCGCGAATACAAGTACCATCGGGCGTGGGGTAGTCAGTTCCGAAAACTGAGATAGATTCCCGTTTGCCTAAAGCTGTCATTAGCACTAAGGGAATCAAATGGGTTTCTGGGTTGTGATCTTCGCCCAGTAAACCACTGGGATTAGCACCAGCAGCATTAAAATAGCGGAAACGCACTGATTGGAAACCGTAAGCAACATCAAAATCAGAGAGAATCCTTTCTACCATTAGCTTTGTAGCGCCATAAGGATTAATCGGATTTTGGGGGTGGTTTTCTGGAATGGGTATAAATTCTGGTACACCGTAGGTGGCGCAGGTAGAAGAAAAGACAAATTTCTTCACAGATGCCGTCAGCATCGCTTCTAACAGGGTCAAAGTCCCAAGAACGTTATTGCGGTAATATTTCGCCGGGTCAGTCACGGATTCTCCTACGTAGGCATAAGCAGAAAAGTGCATCACGGCGGCAATATCGTGGGTTTTAAATAGGTGATCTAGCAAGGCGCGATCGCCTGTATCCCCTACTATCAGTTCTACCTGTAAAACCCTTTCTACCAGGTCACGATGTCCATAGACCAGATTATCAAGGATGACAACGTTATAACCCGCTTCCTTCAAAGCAAGCACTGTATGGGAACCAATATATCCAGCTCCCCCCGTAACCAAAATAGTAGGCTTTCCAGGCGACATAATTTTTCCTTTTGAGTGGATTACTCAATCAATTTAGTTTACCGATGTCACATTACTCTTCTGGAAAATTATAAATAATAGACGCAGTGTCAAAAAATTGCACTAAAATCACTACGACGGTAGTCTTTGGGTGTGAGGTTTGAGGTATTTTAAGTCAAACAGTGCGATTACAATTTGACAATAAAATAAATCCATTTCCCAAAACCTCTAGGTTGACCCTTACGGGTGACGCTCCTAGCGTTGCTACAGCTAAGAAGTCGCTAGTTGTTTTATCCAGGGAAATTATGCACGGCAGTTCTTTTTGGGGGAAACCCTATTCAAAGCGGACTGTCTCATCACCACACTGGCTCACCGCACCAGAAAATTTGAGAGTTAATCTATGTTTCTATTGCTAAGCCGGGTACTGCTGTGGCTGCTGATTGGCACTATCGTATATTCGCTGTTCCAGCGATTTTATCCCTCTGGAAGTTTTGTCGGGCGATTAATCTTAGTTGTGATCTTGGTAATTGTAGCCTTGTCATTTCTTAACCCCACTGAACCAGCTGTGGCGTCGTTGTGGAGGATGCTGTCTTTTCCACTCAAGCCTCTAGGAGCCTCTGTTTTACTGATGATTCTTGCAGCTCAGAAAATCAAAGGAGGTGGAATAGAAAAACCAGGAGGACAGTTGGTAGGTTGGGCACTGACGATTTTGCTGTTGGCAAGTACACCAGCAGTCGCCTATTTCCTTTATAGAGCACCTCTAGCAATGGGAGGTGAAACATCTGTAGCAAGTGCTGCACCAACATCTGGGATACTGGTGGCATTAGGGCAACAAACCACCGCAGCGAACATCTCGGATGTGACTGGGGATAGCATTCTTTCTTATAATTTGAGAGTGCCTCCCTACCTATTACAAGGAAATCCTCAAGATATTCGCACACGCGGTTTACGGCTTGAAGACTTTGTACCGGATGCGGCAACCTTGCAATTGACAACAAGAACTTGGGAAAGTTATCTCGTTGAAATTTACAGATTCTTGCGTGTTCAGAGGTAATAAAGTTGAAGAAGAATGCAGAATTAAAAATTCAGAATTCCCACCTTTAACAAGACTTGCTAATGACATTGGTGTTTCACGCCACTTGCGATCTAGGGGGAAACCCCGCAACGCAGTGGCTCCCCTTCTTCCAAAGAGAGGTTAACGCCTTCTCTACGAGACACTACGTGAACGCAAAGCGTCTCGTAGCGAAGGGAGAAGACCGCGCTAACTCGCTACGAACTTATTCACCCATTAAATTTGGTGCGGTGAACTACTAGTACCGAACGAGAATAACTATCCAGTTCACAGAGGTAACAAAAGCTGAATTGACAAGCAATATTCCCTCGACGATAGCTGTCTTCTTGGACTAGCAGTTAATCTAAGATGATAAAGTTGCAAAATTGCTTTAATGGCAAAATCTCGACGAATCGCTAAACTCAGTGCTTACTTACGACCCCATTGGCGAGAAGCGTCCTTAGGGATTCTCGCTTTGTTGTCTGTCAATGGACTGGGCGTTTATATCCCCTTGTTGATTCGTGCTGGTATTGACAAACTCTCCACAACCTTCATCTTGGCTCAAATACTACATGACGTAGTAATCATTGTACTACTCAGTTCGGCGATGTGGCTAATGCGGATGGCATCACGCATTTGGCTATTTGGGGTGGGGCGGCAAGTAGAGTTTGATCTCAAACAACGGATTTTTGAACACTTACTCAAGCTGGAGCCTGCTTATTTTGTCAGTAATACTGCTGGCGATTTGATTAGTCGGGCTACCAGTGACGTGGACAATATCAAGCGCCTATTGGGTTTTGCGGTCTTGAGTTTGGCAAATACGGTATTTGCCTACGCCCTGACACTGCCAGTCATGCTGGCAATTAGTGTGGATCTCACACTAGCCTCCCTGGCAGTTTACCCTTTTATGCTCTTGTTGGTGAGTATGTTTAGCGATCGCTTACGCAAACAACAAGCAGCAGTCCAAGAGCAACTCTCTGACATCAGCGAACTCATCCAGGAGGATATTAGTGGCATTGCCTTAATTAAAATCTATGCCCAAGAAGCAAACGAGCGCCGAGCTTTTGCTAAGAAAAATCAGCAGCTATTGACTGCTAACCTGGAATTGGCAAAACTCCGTAATACACTGTTTCCGCTAATTGGCGGGTTAGCTAATGTCAGTTTGCTGGTAATCATCTGGCTAGGGGCGGCGCGGATGTCTTCTGGGACGCTTAAGGTTGGGGACTTTTTAGTACTGTTAATTTATGTAGAGCGTTTAGTTTTCCCCACAGCCCTTTTAGGATTCACAATTACTGCCTACCAACGGGGTGAAGTTAGTATCGATAGGCTTGAATCTATTCTGTCTGTCACACCGAAAATTCAAGATGCACCTGATGCCATACATTTACCCCTGGCTGAACTTAAAGGAGAACTGACAGCCAAAAATCTCACTTACACTTACCCAGGTGCTACTACTCCAGCTTTAGCAAATGTTAACTTTACCATTGCTCCTGGAGAAACCATAGCCATTGTTGGGGCAATCGGTTCGGGTAAATCTACTTTAGCCAATGCTTTGCCACGTTTGCTGGATATTGAATCAGGACAATTGTTTTTAGATGGGCAGGATATTACTAAGATCGCTTTAGCAGATTTACGAGGTGCGATCGCTTATGTTCCTCAAGATAGCTTTTTATTTAGTACTACAATCAAAAATAATATCCGCTATGGCGATCCAATTAGCGAACAAGAGCAGATAGAATCTGTCGCTAAACTTGCTCAAATTGAATCAGAAATTCAAAACTTTCCCCAGCAATACGAAACTCTTGTTGGTGAACGCGGTATCACTCTTTCTGGCGGTCAGCGACAACGGACTGCCTTAGCTAGGGCGATGCTGGTCAATGCTCCAGTGTTAATTTTGGATGATGCCCTCTCCAGTGTGGACAACCAAACAGCCACGCAAATCCTCAAAAATCTCTCCGGTGGTACTGAACGCAAAACAGTAATTTTCATTACCCATCAATTATCGGCGGCGGCAGCTAGTGACCGAATATTTGTGATGGAAAAAGGAAAAATTGTTCAAATAGGAAATCACTTAGAACTTGTACAAAAACAGGGTTTATATAGAACTTTGTGGAGCCAACATCAAGTTGAGGAATTACTGCGGTGACATCTTCCACACACTGGTTCGGAGTACCGAATGCAGTGTGGGAGACTTATGAATTAAATTTAAGAAAAACATTAAATTATAACTTAATAGCTTGGTGTTAGCCATAAAAATTTTAACCTGCGTAGGTTGGGTTGAGGAACGAAACCCAACAAATAACCCTTAAAGAGAGACGATGAAAACGAGAAAGTCTGGAAATCAAGGACTTGCTTCCAGATAATATAATCAGCTCATTGGGCTAGACTGAAGTAAGTTATGAGGACGCAAAAATGACTGACAAAAATCGTTCTCAATGGGACTTAGGCAGGTTTATTGAAACCCTGACTTACTTTGAGGTAATTCCTTTCCTTAACTGGGTACAGCAGTTAATCCAAGGTCGTCCTAAGGATAATCAAGATAGACCCAATGGAGGAAGAAACGTGGGTGTAATATTAGTAGCAGGTGCAACAGGCGGTGTAGGTAAACGAGTAGTGCAGCGATCGCTCCAACGAGGTTATAAAGTTCGCGCCCTAGTTCGGGATATTGACAAAGCGCGGTCAATTCTGGGTCATGATATAGATTTAGTAGTTGCGGATATCACGCAACCAGAAACTTTAACTGCTTTAGTTATGGCTGATATCCAAGCTGTAGTTTGTTGCACAGCAGTGCGTGTACAACCAGTAGAGGGAGACACAGCAGATAGAGCCAAATATTATCAAGGTGTTAAATTTTACCAACCAGAAATTGTGGGCGACACTCCCGAAAATGTAGAATATCAAGGTGTCAAAAACTTAGTCCAAGCGGCCGCAAAATATTTATCCCAAGCAAACGAAAAACCGATATTTGATTTCACCAAGCCATCAGCAGAATTAAAGGATTACTGGGGAGCGTTGGATGATGTCGTCATGGGCGGCGTCAGCGCCAGTAATATCCAATTAGTAGAAAATACGGCTTTATTTGCGGGTAATGTTTCCACCGCTAACTCTGGCGGATTTGCTTCTGTCAGAACGAAGAATTTTGATCCACCCTTCAACTTATCTGGTTGTGAAGGTGTTAAGTTACGCGTCAAAGGTGATGGTCAGCGTTATAAAATCTTTTTACGGACAGATACAACATGGGATGGTATTGGCTATAGCTATTCTTTTGACACCGTAGCTAATACCTGGATAGATATTCAAATTCCCTTTGCAGATTTGATTCCCGTATTTCGGGCAAAAATGGTCAAAGATGCGCCGCCAATTGAACAAAGTAGAATTTGCTCATTCCAATTGATGTTGAGCAAATTTGAATACGATGGCGCTTTAAATCCTAAATTTTCTCCCGGTGGTTTTACTTTGCAATTGGAATCAATTAAAGCTTATGGGGGGAGAACATTACCACAATTTATCCTCGTTAGTTCAGCAGGTGTAACTCGCCCCGGACGCCCTGGCATTAATTTAGATGAAGAACCACCCGCAGTGAAATTAAATGACCAATTGGGAGGAATTTTAACTTGGAAGTTAAAGGGAGAAGATAGTTTAAGAGAAAGCGGAATTCCTTACACAATTATTAGACCTTGTGCCTTAACTGAAGAGGCGGGTGGTAAGGAATTAATATTCGAGCAAGGTGACAATATTAGAGGTAAAATCAGCCGTGAGGATGTGGCAGAACTTTGCGTGCAAGCGCTAAAACTAGAAAAAGCGTCTAACGTCACATTTGAGGTTAAACAGGGAGAAAATACTGTCAACTCTATCGATTGGCAGAGTTTATTTTCTAACTTACAACCAGATAAAAAATGAAATATCTACAGATTTTTAGTCTGTAAGCGTACCAGTAAAGCCTGGTTAGTTAGGCTGTTGTCAGAAGTCAGCTATTGATATGAAAAAAATCAAGGTGTTAGTAATCGCCGGGATTTTAGTAACAATTATCTGGGGCAGTTTTTTTTCTAAAACTGCCTCATCGCAGCAAGTAGAATCCCGCATCAATAACCTGGAAGCAGACTTTAATCGTGTCGAGTCGCGGTTAAATCAGATAGAGTCTCAACTAGGTAAAACCCGCCAGTCTCCATCCCCAAGAACAACACTTACCCCACGACAGTCAACTGGTTCTAGAGGGAATTTATCACAGCAAGATCCGATGTTCGATCGGCTTGCAACTTTGGTGATTGAATTGAAGCAACAAGTCAACAAATTAGAAGAACGAGTTGCTAAATTAGAACCAGTTGATAGACGATAAGTTCTATCTGTAGTAACATTTGTCAATCCAAATTCGCATTTCTTCTTCAGAACCAAAACAAGCAGAGCGTCCTGTAATTGGATCGTAGGCGTGCCAAGAAGAAGTGTTACCACGACGGTCTGATTCGTGCCAAACTTGGAGATCAGAACCGCTACTCATCCAGATAACAAAATGTTGCCAATATTCTCGTAGTTTTAACAAAAAATTAGATTTATTCATAGTAAAAGCACCTGATGGATAGTGAACTATTACTTTTACTTTTACGTAAGAATTTTTAACTGAGAAGGTACAGTTTTGGCAGATTTGATCTAGTACAGTTAAGGGGAGTCCCAATACTGTTCGGTTAAGGCAAGAGACGCGATAAATCGCCGTCTCTACAATAATCGTCTTTCGTCTTGACAGCGATTTATGGCATCTTTGCGATCTAAAATCTTCATCAGAAAACCTTAACCGAACCCTATTGAGGGGAGTCTCAACTGGTATAGTAAAAAAACTATCAACTGTACTAGGTAAAGTTGGTAAAAATAGCTTATATTGCCAGTATTGATGATTATTTAGTCATTGACGAGTGCGCCAAAATGAACATTTTATTAGAACGGCAATCACGCAAACCGATTTATTTACAGATCCGCGATCGCATCAGTCGTTTGATTAAATCTGGCGCACTCAAAAATGGCGATCGCCTCCCCTCTATCCGCTCTTTGGCAGAAAGTTTACAAGTTAACAAACTCACGATTATTGAAGCCTATAACGTTTTAGAAGCAGATGGGATTGTTTCTGCGCGTCAAGGTTCAGGATATTTTGTCAGCAGCGTTTCTGTTAAGAGTGCCAACTTAGAATCTAAATTTGCTCCAGCCCAAAATGTCATAATTACAAAACCAGAGAAGTGTTCTTTTTATGATATGTATACTCCACTGGTGCAAGCACAAACGCAGCCAGGAATAATTAATTTTGGTTACGGTTATCCTCGTCCACCAAAGGATATTAATCTCATTGCTAGACGAGCGTTAAGACAAGATGATGCTGATATTTTCTTTCCCCATGAAATGCCTCAAGGACAGCCAACTCTGTGCAAACAAATTGCTCAGATGTTAGTGCATCAAGGATTAGAGGTTTTTCCAGAGGATTTAATTATTACTAATGGCTCTCAGCAAGGGTTGTCATTAGCGATGAGTTATTATGTACAACCTGGTGATTGGGTGATTGTTGAAGCTCCCACCTATTATGGGGCAATTTCTATCTTAGAAAATTTAGGAGCCAAGATTATTGGCATTCCCATGACTGCGGAGGGAATGAATTTAGATTTATTAGAGCAATATCTCCACAGCCACCGCCCGAAATTAATTTATACGATTAGTACTTTTCACAATCCGACTGGATTGACGACAACACAGGCTCATCGTCAACAATTATTAGCATTAGCTGAGAAATATGAGTGTCCTATTTTAGAAGATAATGCTTATGAAGGAATAAATTTTGATGCTGTGCCAGCGCCAATTAAAGCTTTAGATAAAAACAATTTGGTCACTTATTTAAGTACCTTTTCTAAAACTTTAATGCCTGGTTTACGAGTCGGCTATATGGTAGTGACAGGTAAGCATTATCAAGCAATTATTGAGCGAAAATTGCTCCATGACTTGCACACATCCAGTATTTCGCAAACAATAGTTAGCGAATATCTCGCTTCAGGACATTATCGCCGTCACCTCAGCCGACTTCGCACAGATAATCTGCAAAGTCGTAATACTATGCTGCAAGCTTTGGAGCGTTATTTTCCTGAGGAGATCCGGTGGACTGTTCCCACGGGAGGATTATTTCTCTGGGTACAGTTACCAGATGATTTTCCGATTGGGACAATTCGTAAGGAAGCCTTTGCACAAAATGTCTACCTGGCGTGCGGTTCGGCATTTTTCCCCGATAAGCAAGGTTATCCAGCCATGCGTCTGACTTTCTGTCTCCCGTCAGAGGAGATTGAGCAAGGTATTTCGATTGTGGGTAAGTTGCTGAAAAAGTATATTTCCAGAGGATGTGTAGATACAGAGCGGCTTGTCGTTAAACATCGCGTATCTAATTATCAACCGCTTGTTCACAGTTTGTAAGTTAGCACAGATGTGCTAACTTACTTCGGGCTGAAGGTGATTTACACAATGCGCCACATCTTGGCAATCATCAACCACCGCTCTATATTTGTTTTTAGGGACTTTCAAATAAAAAAATATCCAATTAACTCTTGTGGGGTGGGCGTCTCGCCCGCCCAGTCCATAGGGCGGGCGAGACGCCCACCCCACAATATTGGATAATTTATTTCTTGGAGTTCTCTTATAGCAGTAAATGCGATGCGTCAAGGTTTTTTCTCTATAGTTCCACTTCTGAACCTCATCACTCAAGCTTTTATCTCGGAAGTTCGTGTTCAGAACTCGGAAGGCCAAGCTTTTATCTCGGAAGCTCATGCTCAGAACTTGCAAGGTCTAGCTCTTATCTCGAAGCTTCGTGCTTATAACTCGGAAGGTTTAGCTCTTATCTCGGAAGTTCGTGCTTGGAACTCGGAAGGTCTAGCTCTTATCTCGAAGCTTCGAGATGGGAACATGAAACTAGAATATTAATGCGCTGTTGATGAGCTAGGTTTTTACAGGATATTGTGTAACTACATTCTTAGTATGCAAGTCAACTGAATTCAACATCTCTTGATATAAAGCAATACGGTTCAGTTAAGGGCTAATTGTGCAAAATTGTGGGTTTTCGAGACGCGATAAATCGCCGTCTCTACAAGTGTTTTGGTCTTATCTGAACTGTATTGTGATATAAAGCGCTAGTTAACTCATCATTCAAAATTCGAGTATGGATAATTCTTGTCCATTCTGGAGCAGAATCCAATAACTTCGGCAGGACATGAAGAAATGCCTGAAGCTGCTCTTTAACGTCAAAAGATTCTAGGAAGTGAACGAGACTAAACATTACTTCTTCGTGCTGACATTGATCATCTAGAACTAAATGCAGTTCTGGCAAATATTCACTTTTAGGATTATTGGCAAGTTCCGCTAAAGCATTTTCAAAAGCAGCAATTTCGTCATCTGAACGCATTAATCTATTAGCCTGCAAGATGGAAATTAATGTGTTATCGCTCATAATCGGGATAATCTTGCTCCCACTCTCGCTCGATTCTCTCTAAATCCTTCGCCGCACCCAATTGCTGTAAGATTTGATGGGCTGTGTTGTAATGCTGTTGAGCAAGTTCTGTATTACTGCGCTTACGCTCTAGCCGTGCTAAATCGTAGTTAACCTCTGCTACTAGGTGAGTCATCCCTAACTCTTCTGCTAATTCCAAAGCTTGTTTAGAAAACTTTTCTGCTGCTTCAAGATTACCGCGATCGCATTCATTTTTTCCTAAATCACTATAAGACCGAGCCATGCGATCACGATCGCCTAATTCTGTCCGCAATTCCAACGCTTGCCGATACAGAGTTTCGGCTACATCCCAGTTGCCGCGAAGGCGCTCTATATCTCCCAACGCTCCCCAACTATTCGCCATACCAGAGCGATCGCCTAATTCTGTCATCACTTCTAAAACTTGCCGATACAGGGTTTCGGCTGCATCCCAGTTGCCGCGTTTCTTCTCAATATTTCCCAACGCTCCCCAACTATTCGCCATACCAGAGCGATCGCCTAATTCTGTCATCACTTCTAAAGCTTGTTGATACAGGGTTTCGGCTGCATCCCAGTTGCCGCGAAGGTACTCAATATTTCCCAACTCTCCCCAACTAGAAGCCATACCAGAGCGATCATTTAATTCTGTCATCACTTCTAAAGCTTGCTGATACAGGGTTTCGGCTGCATCCCAGTTGCCGTGATCGCGCTCTATATATCCCAACAATCCATTGCAAGATGCAATACTCCTTTTACTTTCTTGCTTTTGTGCAATGGCTAAAGCATTCTGAAAACATCCTGCTGCTTCATCCCAATTGCCTAAATCACGATGAATTATTCCAATCCATTGTAAGCAGATGCAGCGTTTCTCCTCGTCAATGTGCGGCAAAACTTGTTCACATAAGTCTTTTAATAAACTCCAGTGTCCCCACCATTTCAGATATTCTCCCAGAGTTACCGTTACCAAATAAAAAGCTTCACTGTAGTTGCCCAACTGAAAAGCAAAATATTGAGCCTCTAGCACTGGGCGCAAATCTTCTAAAGTTTTAGGATTTTCAACATTTTTCCCAGAGCAGTAAAACTTATAGATACTCTTGAGCAGATTGGGCAGTTCGTTTTTATATTCCCCTAGTAGAAACTCCACAATCACCCGATGCAAGTCATAAAATACCTCACATTGCTGTTCATCATAGCGACTCTGCACCAAACTGCTATCGACTAATCGCTCTAAAATTGCTTGCGTTTCCCTAATTTCTTCCTCTGTCAATTTAGCAGGTTCTTCTAATTCTGCTGCCATTTCAAAGCGATCATCTTGCTCCTGATCATCTGTATATAACCGCAAGAAAGTTAAACCTCGAATATCTATCCCCACCCGCAACACACACATCCTGCGGAGTAAATCTCGCGCTGCTTCACTTTGTCTAGTCAGTTGTTCTCTGAGAATGGGTTCAGCCTTTTTCGTCACCAATTCTGAATGCTTTCGCAGATACCCACGCATATCCCTACCAATAGCCGCCAGTTGGGTTAACAAAAAAACGTGTCCCTCGACGCGCTCAGATACCCACTCCAAATCTGCTACACTGTCTTTCAGTTGGCGCTGTCGCAAAATCTCAACTCCCGCGACTGTCGCCACTCCAAAAATTCTTTCGACATACACCAATTCTGAATCTGGTTCCGTACCTTCACAACGGCTATCTGCCAAATCTGCTGGCACTTCTCGACTGGTTAATAGGGTTTGTGATTGATGCTGCTGATAGACTAAGGCATTTAGCAGTTTACCCCAATCGGGTGAAATTGCCCGTCCTGCTTGCGGATGGTTGGCAGGCTGTAAAATACTTTCCAGGTTATCCAGCACTACAAGAGTGCGTGTTTGTGCCAACCCTTCAATAATTTTGGCTATCTTTTCATCAGCAGTTTTCAACGTCTCTGCTGTTTGAATACCCAAGCCATCAATTAATAAAAATTCTGCCACATCATCGAAACTTGTCCCCTCCTGCGTTTTGAAATACATTACGCACTCATAAGGACACTCTTCTACATTTGCCCCTTTTTCAACGGTAGTTAGGGCGGATCTTCCACAATTAACGCCCAGTGCTTCTAAAAGTTTTACGGCTAAACTGGTTTTGCCAATACCCCCTTGTCCAATGAGTGCCAATACCTTAAGGGGATTTTCTGGTTGCAGTAATTTTGTCTGCAAGTCTTCAAGGAGTTCATCTCGTCCCTTCCACACAGGTAGTTCTGGGATTGCTTGATTTCCCACCAAGCGTTTTTCAGTTGTTGTTTTTGGCTGTAGAAGCGATCGCACTTCAGCTTCAATTTTATCGAGTTCATCCTCAAGACGCGCCAGTTGAGCCTCTTCTCCCAAAAGCTGATGCTCTAATTCAAACTTTACTGTCGTATCAGTCTTAATAGCTAAGTCATGCCGTATCCGCTTTACTTTCTCGCTTTGAATATCCCACTGTTGTTGCAGTTGGTCTTGTTTTTCCTCTAATCGACGCTGTTGTTCTTTGTTCATTTAGAGGCTGAGATACAAGTTGGATTACTTAAGTATAATCATGATAATCTACGGTGCTGGTCAAGGGTGTATACTTAACGGGCTTTTTTAGGAGCGATAGCACCACTCACCCCAAAAATGTAGATGTAGGGCTGGTTATCGTCAGAAATCGCCTTTTCAGCTTCATCATTCCACCTCAGAACTCGAAAGGCCGACTTTTTATCTCGAAGCTTCGTGCTCAGAACTCGAAAGGCCGACTTTTTATCTCGAAGCTTCATGCTCAGAACTCGAAAGGCCGACTTTTTATCTCGAAGCTTCGTGTTCAAAACTCGGAAGTCCAAGCTTTTATCTCAAAACTCCATGCTCAGAACTCGAAACGCCGAGTAAATCCGTAGGGGCACGGCATGCCGTGCCCCTACACCTTGCGATATGATGTTGTACCGCATCTGAATGGGAACCGCTACAAGTAGATAATACAAAAATCTTTACAGTCATTGTGTAATTAATTATGTTTACCTACTGAAATCTAAACTTTGCTGAAAAGAGATGAGTATTTCATTCAATGCATCCATGTCAATTAAAAAGGCATCATGTCCGTGGGTTGACTTCAGCCACGCTAGTTGAGCATTAGGGATTAAATTTGCTAATTCTTGTTGTTCGACTGGAGGATAGAGGATATCAGAATCAATGGCGACAACTAAAGTCGGTTGCTGGATGCTTCGCAGAACAGATTCATAATCTGATAAATTAGCAACTGTGCGATCGCGTGCAACATCATAGCGATCCATTACATGAGTGAGAGTAATATAAGTGTTAGCATCAAATCGTTCTGTTAGCTTTTGACCTTGATGCTGTAAATAACTAGCTATAGCAAACTGCTCAGATGCATCATACTGCCGTCCAAAGCGAGTTGTAAAACTATCCCAAGAACGGTAAGTAGACATAGCCATCATCCGCGCCACTGCTAGTCCTTGATTAGGGGGCGCATCCAGAGTATAGTTCCCTCCTTCCCAGTTGGGATCGGCGTAAATTGCCTGTCTTTGGGCTTCACTTAATCCAATACACCAAGCTGAATGTCTACCAGAAACAGCAATGGGTGCGATCGCTTTCACCTTATCTGAATACAATAATGCCCACTCCAGTGCTTGCATTCCACCAAGTGAACCGCCAATTACTAACCGCAGAGATTGAATACCCAGATATTCTAGTAGTGCAGCTTGCAGGTGAACCATATCTCGGATTGTAATCTCAGGGAAGGATATACCATAAGGCTTTCCCGTTATGGAATTGATACTAGTTGGCCCAGTTGTACCGTAACAACTTCCCAAAATATTGCTGCACACAATAAAATCGTGTTCTGGATTGAAAGCTTTCCCTGAACCAAATAAAGGCTCCCACCAATCATCAGCGTCAGCCGAACCAGTTAAGGCATGACAAATCAGTACCCCATTATCGCCTTGGGCATTTAACTGTCCCCAGGTGCGATAAGCAACCTGAACCCCAGTTAATGTTTCGCCCCCTTCTAGTTGAAATGGCACCGTTAGCTGGTAAAACTGGGTTTCCGGTGAGATGAAGTCTGAGTAGATCATATCTATCGGGGAGTGGGGAGAAATCAATTAAAAATTAAAAATTAAAAATTAAAAATTGAATAAAAAGACTGGGGGAGATGGGGGAGCAGGGAGAAGAATTTTCCCCTTCGCCCCCCGCCCCTCTGCCTCTTTTCAATGTCCAATTCCCAATTTATTGAAAACTAAATCCTAACTTGCTGGAATGCCTGCTGGAAATCCTCTTTGATATCGTCGATATGTTCAATTCCCACTGATACCCGCACCAAATCTGGTGTCACACCGGCTGAAATCTGTTCGTCATCACTTAGCTGTTGATGAGTTGTAGAAGCAGGATGAATAACGAGGGTTTTCGCATCGCCAACATTTGCTAAATGACTCGCCAATTTTACATGATTAATAAAAGCTCTACCTGCCTCCAATCCCCCTTTGATGCCAAAGTTTAAAACTCCCCCAAACCCATGCCGAAGATACTTTTTCGCTCGTTCATGATACGGGTGATTGGGAAGTCCAGGATAGTTAACCCATAATACTTGTTCTTGTTGCTCTAACCACCGAGCCAATTCTAGGGCATTGCTCACGTGCCGATCTACACGTAGGGAGAGAGTCTCTAATCCTTGCAGTAAGAGAAAGGCGTTAAATGGACTCAAGGATGGGCCAAAATCCCGTAATCCCTCGACTCTAGCGCGAATAATAAAGGCAATGTTGCCAAAATTTCCGCCAGGGCCAAACACTTCTTGGAAATTCAGCCCATGATAGCCGGGTGCTGGCTCAGTAAATAGGGGGAATTTGCCGTTACCCCAGTCAAATTTACCCGAATCAACAATTACGCCACCAATAGAAGTACCATGTCCACCAATCCATTTAGTTGCAGATTCCACTACAATGTCTGCACCATGTTCAATCGGTCGAGCTAAATACCCACCAGCACCGAAGGTATTATCCACAATTAAAGGGATGCCGTTTTCGTGGGCAATGTGGGCTAAAGCTGCAAAGTCGGGAATGTTGAATTGAGGATTGCCAATGGTTTCAACATATAACGCTTTGGTGCGATCGTCGATCGCCTGACGAAAACTTTCTGGATCATCTCCCTCAACAAACTTGACATTAATACCTAAACGTGGAAAGGATACTTTAAATTGGTTATACGTTCCGCCATATAGAAAACTAGTGGAAACAATATTATCTCCAGCTTGAGCGATCGTACTGATTGCCAAGAATTGCGCCGCCTGCCCACTAGCTGTTGCTAATGCTGCTACACCCCCTTCTAAAGCAGCAATTCGCTTTTCAAATACATCCGTCGTCGGGTTCATGATCCGGGTGTAAATGTTGCCAAATTCCTGGAGAGCAAATAACCGCGCTCCGTGATCGGCGTCATCAAAAACGTAGGAAGTCGTTTGGTAAATTGGTACAGCACGAGCATTAGTTCCAGGGGCTGGCTCTTGTCCAGCATGAACTTGAAGAGTTTCAAAACGATATTGTTCAGACATAAACAGTTATTTCAGTTTCCAATTATACAAACAAGCAATAATACTAGTTGAGTGTTGTGTTAGAGCAAAATACGGTAATTTACAAGCCTTACCGTATTTTAATCTACCAAATAAATTATCCAATCTTGTGGGGTAAGCTGAAAAGCCCTAGCCAAGATACCCTGCTTTTAGAAAGCGATGCCTCAAGTTTAGGCATTTAGAAAATAGACGCAAAAGCAAGCTGAAGCTAACTGCGTCCACAAGTTATAAAGTATGTGTAGATAAAACAGCGAGTATGTTGAGACAAAAATCTGTATGGCAAACTACCAAGAAAGCTTAACTAGTAACGAATCCATGAATGAGCAAATCGCCGAGACAACAAGCATTAACCATCTGGAAGTAATTGAAAATGTCATCGACTCTTTAGAACAAGATAATAGTGCGATGGTTAGCCACACTCCAGAGGGTAATTATCTCTGGAAGTTTAAGTATGGAAGTGTGGAAGTATTTGTCCAACTTAACGGAATAACCGATGAAGACACCATAACGGTTTGGTCTACAGTGCTAAATTTACCTGCCAAAAATGAACCTAAATTGATGCGGTATCTTTTGGAGTTAAACTGCTCTAGTACTTTTGAAGCGCGTTTCGGTATTGTTGAAAATCGGGTGGTTGTAATCTCGACACGCACCTTAGCAGAGTTATCTCCTGGCGAGGTGTCGCGACTAATTACCATTGTGGCAACGATCGCTGATAATAACGATGAAGCTTTACAAACTGAATTTGGTGCGACTTAAGGAATTTTGGATTTTGGATCGCACCTTTGGTGCGTTTCCAGCGCAACTTGGATTTTGGATTTTAGATTGGGCTATTGCTGCATCGGATGTATAGCAATCAGGTTTGGCGACTAATTCCTTTGCTAGAGGCGGCTGGCAATGTGCAGATGGCGATTGATCGTTGGTTAATAGAACAGCATCAGTCTGGAAAACATCCGCAAACTTTGCGCTTTTATACTTGGTCGCCACCTGCCATTTCTCTCGGCTATCATCAACGCCAATACCCTGAATATTGGCAACATTTAACTTGGCAAGGGCAGAAACTGGATTTAGTGCGGCGTCCTAGTGGTGGACGGGCAGTACTACACCAAGGTGATTTAACTTACGCTGTAGTCACATCTGGACTGGCGGGTAATCGCCTCCAGGTATATGAAACAATTTGTGAGTTTTTGATTCAAGGGTGGCGATCGCTTGGCGTAGAATTACATTACGGTACGGCTGGACGAGGTTACATCCACAACCCTAACTGTTTTGGCACGGCAACTAGTGCAGATTTAGTTTTACCAGATGGAGCCAAACTCATTGGTAGTGCTCAATTGCGACGTGGTGAGGCAATTTTGCAACATGGTTCAATCCGTTTGCAACCCGATGCCGAACTCTTTACTCAAGTATTTGGTGCAGAATCTTTTACCAACGGAGAACTGCATCAAAGTTTAACTGTGGACAAGATTATTGCAGCTTTAGTCACCGCAGCTAGTGATTGTTTTGATATGCAGATAGAGTTGCAACCCCTCTCGGAATCTGAGTGGGAAGAAATTTTGGCCCATCAGCCCTGAATCTTGAGAGGAAAAGTCTCTTTCATAGGACTTACGTAAAACTATACGCTGTAGGGGCAATACCCTGCGGGAAGCCGCTTTGCGTCTACATGAATTGCCCCTACCTGAAAATAAGGGTTTCGGCTATTGTTTGTGTTAGTCCTGTTTCAGATAACCTGCTTTCACACAATCATCAATCAATTGCAGGACAAAGGGCCACAGTTCCGGCGCACCTGTTTCTACTGGCGCTACCCGTTTCATCACCTGATCGCGCCTGATGCCATGAATCCGCCAAGTCCCACCCTGAGTTTGCTGATTGTGTAACAAAGGCTGTATGCGGTCTAAGGCTGCGGCAAACTTAGCGGTGGGTGTTTCTCCTGCTTCAAACTCATCCCAGAGGAAACGCAACTCGCTACCTTGATCTGCTGGTAAAAGTCCGAATAAACGCAACGCGGCTTGTAATTCTCGTTCTGCCTTGTTGTGATTACCTTGCACGTCGTAACAGAAAGTGTCACCTGCATCAATTTCTACCAAATCGTGAATTAGTAGCATTTTGATGGCGTGAAATATATCAACATTCTCTGGGGCATATTCTGCTAGTGCGATCGCCATTACCGCTAAATGCCAAGAATGTTCTGCACTATTTTCTCGGCGTGACCCATCAATAAGTAGGGTTTGGCGCATCACGTGCTTTAACCGATCAATTTCGATGATGAACTGAATTTGTTGAGTCAGCCGATTGATTTGCACCTGAATTTCTAGTTTCGATTGTGGTGGGTTTGACTAGATTTTGGAGTGTAGATGATTATCTCAAAGAATTTTACTGAATCTGCAAATACTTTTTCATGTATACCAATTAAAAAGCGCCTGGGAGTGTTGCCGTGTTTCCACCCCAGACGCTTTTTATTTTTAACTTGCTCCTCACACAACTAGATAATATCACTGCTTCGCTCAAAAAGTGAGTGTATTGGGTGACACTTTCAAGACTGCACCACAAATTAACATCATTTTTTTAAATTTCCTGTTTACCGCCCGATATGCTCCACTGGGGACGTATTCGTGAGTTCCGCCCGATGATTTGACTGCAAAGCCCCGCTAAAGCCTGATAAATCGCGTAACCGCCAGAGTATGCCAATCCCCTAGCGATGTGTATGCTTAAGGACTTGTAAAAAATAAATTATCCCAAATTATTCGTAGACCCAAATTATTTGTAGATTTGTAGGGGCGCAAGGCCTTGCGCCCCTATGTACCCTGCGGGACGCTTACGCGCAGCTTGCTTCCCCGAACGCGAACAGCGTCCCGTAGGGAAGGAGTAGGCGGAGGTTCCCCAGGGATAGGATATTTTTTAACTGGAAGTCCCTTAGTCAGCGTAGCAACAAAACCCTGATGTAGAGACGCGATTTATCGCGTCTTGAAAGACCAATCATCTACTGAACCGTATTGTCTTGAGCAATAATCGGCTTGCGTTCTACGAGATTGACTGCTTACCATCCAGTGGGAATTGGTTTAGCGCCAAAATGACTAGGATGGGAAGTAAGAACAATATGCCTGGAAACGTTGTTTTGCTTTCGCATAGTCATTATTTTTTTGGGATATTTTTATCACTTATTACTCACTAGAGATATGTCAACTACCTCTAGCCAGTTTTTATTTTTATGACTTTAAATATCGAGTCTGGTATTAGTCCTAATTGCTGAATGCAGTAAAGAACACAGAAAATTCATAAATAGCAATTAATCGGCGCAAATTTAAAGATGACTTTAAAAATGATTGAATAGATATATTTTGTGAGAAAGTAAAAAGAAAGGTATATTCACTGATTTCAAATTCATGGATTCTTTATCTATCAATTCCTTACTTGAAGAGTTGAAAAACCCCGATGCTACAGTCCGCGACAAGGCAACCAGAAAAATCTGGCGGATCTGGTTTCAGCAAAAGGGAATCTATGGGCTGGAAATAATTGACCGCAGTCAAAAGTTACTGGATGCAGGTGAAATTGCTGAAGCCGAAACAGCACTGACAGCACTTATAAAAGATCAGCCAGATTTTGCCGAAGCTTGGAATCGCCGGGCTTTCCTGTATTACAGTATTGGTGATTACCAAAAATCTCTGGCAGATTGTCAGATGGTTGTGCAGATAAATCCAATACATTTTGGAGCGCTTCACGGTATGGGCTTGTGCTATGCGGCATTAGGACAGTATGGGCAAGCGATCCGAGCTTTTCAACGTGCTTTAGAAATTCAGCCCTATTCGCTAGTGAATCAAAAGTTGATTCTAGAATGTACATTTAGATTCAGCTACAACGGCAGATAGGAGAGAACATCATACTGTTTTATGAATCCGTCATCATCCTCATCAACAGCAATTCATCGCCTTAGTCGCCGCAATTTTATTCAATACAGTTCTATTTGGATTGGTAACAGCGTCATTGCTGCTTGTAATAACAGCAACCAACCGTCAACTAGCAATTCTCAGTTGGATAAAGTTACCTTTGGTACAAACTGGATAGCACAAGCAGAACATGGCGGATTTTACCAGGCGATAGCCACTGCTATTTACAAAAACTACGGTTTAGATGTAACTATCAAAATGGGTGGCCCCCAGGTTCTCAGTGGTACTCAATTGTTGATGGGGGATGCGGTAGATTTCTTTATGGGTTATGGATGTCGTCAACGCCATAGCACAAGGTATTCCCAAAATCACAGTCGCAGCAATTTTTTAGAAAGACCCTTGGTGTCTTATTGCACATCCCAACCCAGCAATTAAAACTCTTACCGATCTCACCGAAGATCAGAAGCACCCTTACAACTTTAATCCCGCTCCTTTTTTGATTGACAAAAACTCAGCCCAACAAGAGCATCGGCAATATTGCAACTACTTTATGCTTAAAAAAGAAAATCTACCATTAACACCGTCTGGTTCCATCTTGAGTTGTGCAACGTAAAACTCTTTTTGAATTACATCACCTACTGGTGTAAAAGCAATTTCACCGAGAGGAGTTTGAAACTTTTTTGTTAGTAATTCCTTATTCAATTCTGTACGCAATTGTGGCAGTCTCAATTTGTTAATATTACTTTTTTTATCTAAAGATTGAAGAGCTTCTACATATACCTGTAAAGCAGCAAAAGCTTGAGCACTTACTTGGGGCGGTTCTCTATGATATTGTTCAAGGTAGGCTTTGCGAAATGCGGTGTTAATTTCACTGGCATATATAGGGCTATAAGCTTGAGCCACAATCACGCCATCACAAAGCGCTCTGCACACAGAAAATATATGGGATGTGTTAAAACCATTACCACCAACAATTATTCCTTTATAACCAAGTTCTCGTAATTGTTTAACTAAATTACCTCCATCTACAGCTAACCCGGATATAATCACTAAATCTGGTTTTAAATTAATAGCATCACTGGCTTGAGCTTGAAAGTCGGTATCTGTAGTTTGAAACTTTTGGACTGTGACTAAATCCAATCCTAAATTTTTAACTGTTTTCTGAAATATTTCTGTTTCCGACTTATTGAAAGCATCATTTTGAGCGTAGAATACAGCTACTCTTTTGATTTGAGGATTTTGTTTGAGCGCAGCTTTCACAGAATAAGGAGCGACAACAGCAACAGATGAAGAAACACGAGCCACATAATCACCAATTTCGGGAATACCTTTAGCAGTATTTGATGCTCCAATAACTGGGACTTGATTGCGTTCTGCTAGGGGATTAGCGCTAAAAGCTTGTTGTGATAGTGTAGGGCCAACAATGCCAACAACTTTATCTTTACTAATTAAAGTTTGAAAAGCATTAATGGCTCCAACTTCATCGCCACCAGTATCTTGATAGACTAATTTAATTGGTCTACCATTGATACCTCCTTTGTTATTAAAATACTTTTCAGCAATTTTTACTCCATCAGTTCCTTCTTGACCAAGTAATGCTACATTGCTTGTTTGTGCAAAGGCGATACCGATAGGAATAGCATTAGCTGCACCTGTTGTCGCTGTTGGATTATTTGCGGAACTTGTATTATTACTGCTACTTTTACCACAAGCTAACAGCAGCATAGAGCATATAAATATTAAGGCAGTTTGATATGTAAGCGCTTTTTTCATAGATGCGTGACCATGTAAATCAGAGTAGTTGCTTTTTTCGCTGCGGCTATTTCTGGTTTGCTAATAGCAATTTTGTTTACCCAAAGCTAACGGATTGAACGAAGTTTGTTTCCTTATACAGTAATTTTACAAACAACTCCCATAGTTGCGATCGCACCCTTAATAATTCTCTGGCTAAAAAATAATATCTTCGCCGCTTTAGTAGCTTGTGCCTGAATTGTTGCCGATACTGGTAGGGCAAAATCTGGCATCGCTTACCAGATTTTAATCTCCAGCTACAATTTATAAATTCCTCGGATGTTTGCAGCATTATTTCTCACAACCGGGTTGGGTGTATTGATTTTTGTCAGCTTGAGTGCCCTATCTAACTTTATAGTAAGTAAGTGGCATGAAAGTGCTGTGAAACATGAGAATTAAGATTTTAAAACGCACCAGGTAGCAAAGGTTTACCCAGAAAATAAACTCCTCTGCGTACCTCTGCGCTAACCTTTGCGTCCCTCTGCGTAAAAAAAGGATATATATGACGACAACATTAGATGCCCTAATTAATTCTCTAGAAGGGATAGAAACCATCACCGACTCTGCCCAAGTGGCAAAATTATCTCAGGATTATCACACCTTTAGCCCGGTGCTAGTGCCGAAACTAGAGGGAAAAGTTGGGGATATCGTAGTGCGTCCCGCCAATGAAGCAGAGGTTTTAAAAGTAGCAGCCGCCTGCGCGAAACACCGTGTACCTGTAACTGTGCGGGGTGCGGGAACTGGGAATTATGGGCAATGTGTTCCGTTACATGGGGGCGTAATTTTAGACATGACGCGGATGCAAGAGATTCCTTGGGTGAAGCCGGGGGTGGCGCGGGTAGAAGCTGGGGTGAAGTTGGCAACTTTGGATAAAAAAACCAGAGAAATCGGCTGGGAAATCCGTATGGCTCCCTCCACGTACCGCACAGCGACAATTGGCGGGTTTATTGCTGGGGGAAGTGGTGGCATTGGCTCGATTCAATATGGATTACTAGGCGATCGCGGTAATATCTTAGCATTGCGAGTAGTAACTGTAGAAGATGAACCCCGTGCGATCGAATTACGCGGCGACGATGTGCAAAAGGTGAATCATGCTTGGGGAATTAACGGCATCATCACCGAAGTCGAAATCCCCTTAGCACCAGCTTATCCTTGGGCAGAAGTCATTGTGACATTTGACGAGTTTATGACAGCAGCAAAGTTTGGTCAGGCTCTTGGTAATGCTGATGGCATGATTAAAAAGTTGATTTCTGTCTTTGCATCCCAAATTCCCCAATATTTTCACGCCCTACAACAGTACATTCCTGAAGGGACTCATCCAGTACTTTTGATAATTTCCGAACCGAGTTTGGAATTTTTACCAGGTTTGGTGCAGCAATATGGTGGCAAAATCACATATAAAAAACCAGCCGAAGAAGCAGCTAAAGGTATACATTTAGCAGAATTTACTTGGAACCACACTACCTTACACGCTCGGAGTGTAGATACTGCAATTACCTACTTACAAAGTATGTTTCCTAGCGAACGCAGTTTAAAACTAGTAGAGCACATGTATCATCACTTCGGCGATGAAGTTATGATGCATTTGGAATTCTTTCGGGTAAACGGTGCTGTAGTTCCTGGTGCTTTGCAACTTGTGCGCTACACCACCGAAGAACGCCTCAATGAGATTATCCACTATCACGAAGAACAGGGTGTGAGTATTGCCAATCCCCACACCTATATTATTGAAGAGGGAGGCAGAAAAGTAATTGATCCTGAGCAATTAAAATTTAAAGAAATAGTTGATCCTTATGGGTTGATGAACCCCGGTAAAAGCAAAGTTCTTCAATTCAAAGTTCAAAATTAACGCGATGTGCAACTTTTGCTCAAACCCAACCCCCTTTTATACTAGGGAATGGAAGTGAGGCCAAAATATTAAGTTGCACATCCCGTAAATTAGCAAACTACAGAAACATATTAGGACTTACGCAAAATAGCCCAAAAGCTTAATTTGTCGAACCGCCAAGACGCCAAGAACGCCGAGAGTTCGTAAAGTGTGCGTAAGTCCTACATATATCAGAACTTTCTCTGTATATTTGTGTAACCTCCCTCCAAAAAGCTCGTTGTTGGGCGTTTATAATTTGTGGTTTGATTTTAAGAGCCGTGGGGAGAACCCAAAATCCAACATCCCAAAATCGCCCATGATTGAAATTGACGGTTCCTACGGAGAGGGAGGCGGACAAGTTCTCCGTACTTCCTTAAGTCTAGCCGCCATCACTGGCGAACCCATACGAATTACAGGCATTCGCGCTGGACGTAAAAAGCCAGGATTAGCAGCACAACACTTAACAGCAGTTCGGGCTGCGGGTAGAATTTGTAATGCCCAACTACGGGGTGATGCTTTGGGTTCAATGCTGCTAGAATTCATCCCAGGTAGTGCTGTGCAAGCTGGAATTTATACCTTTGATGTTAGTAAAGCACAACAAGGTGGTTCTGCGGGTGCGATCGCTCTAGTTTTACAAACAATTCTCTTACCTCTGGCACTAGCATCTGGCAATTCCCAGGTAACACTAAAGGGTGGCACTCACGTTAACTTTAGCCCGACAGTGACGTATATTGAGCAAGTTTATCTGCCCATACTGCAACGTATGGGTGTAGAAGCTCAAGTCAAGTTAGGCGCTTGGGGTTGGTTTCCTCAAGGTGGGGGAGAGGTAGAGTTACAGGTGGATGGCGGTGGTAAACTCGGCGGGATCAACTTGTTGGAACGGGGAGAGTTACAACAGGTGCGGGGACTAGCAGTGGTGACGGAATTGCCTTCCCATATTCCCCAACGGATGGCAAATCGTGCCGAGAATTTGTTACGGGAAGCCCATTTGAAAGTTCGTGTACAGACTTTGCGAGAAAGAGGTGTAGCACCAGGGGCGGGTATTTTCCTCACTGCTGAGTATGAGAACAGCTTGACTGGCTTTGGTGGGTTTGGGCGTTTGCGGTTGTCGGCGGAAACAGTTGCAGAGATTGCTTGTCAGCAACTCCTTGAGTTTCATTACACCGGCGCAGCAGTAGATGAACATTTAGCAGATCAGTTATTATTGCCAGCTGCTTTAGCTTCACAGGAAAGTCAGTATCGAGTGGCTGAGGTGAGTAGACATTTGACGACGAATGCAGCAGTAATCGAACAATTTGGGCTGGCGCAAATCACGGTAAATGAAGCTGAGAAAATAGTATCTGTAAAGAGTTTGACTAGATGAAATAAGTGTTTATTAGTACTTTTTGAGTAAGTATTATTGCGATCGCATTTGCGGATTATCGGGTATGCCAAATGTGCCACCATCGCCTTTTCGGTAACAGCCGATAGGGTGATCATCCACGGCGTTACGGGGGCAGGATTACGATTCCATTATGCAGGAAAAGCTATGATCGAGCTACTTTGTTTGTTAGAGAGAGCGATCGCACCTCGGTTAAAATGGCTTTCATGAGAGATGCGCGTATGCAATAGTTTTGTGTGCTAAAGCGATCGCAGTTGTTGGGTGAAGAAGTTGCCATCGCTCTTTGGCTTACGGCATCATAGACATTTCACTGATAATTGAAAAGGTGCGTTAGCTTACAAGACAAGGCGATCGCTATAAAGTTGTTATTTCCCTAATTGCCGTAGATTTCCTAACTCCTATGTGCTTCAACTAGCAGCAAACTCAGTAAATTTTCGTTTGTATGGGGCTTTAAAAGCCAATACTATATCTTGTTTAGGAACTCCAGCTTCTACTAATTCATTAGCCACTCCGATTTCCGTTCCATCGCGTTCGATCCAAATTTTGCCATCTTTAATTTCTACATAAATAATACAACCAAATATTCGCGTTAGCTCTTGCCAACCAATATTCATAACTTGATAGCGATCGCGCTCAGTATCAAATAACAATTTGACTTCTGTCTGACTATTTGAGCGATTTTTGGCATGAGTTTCCAGAATTTTTTGGACTATTTCTTGATAATTTAGTCTATCCATATAACTATCTCCTCTTGCTCTGGATTAAAAACTAGTAATTTTAGTTGATATTCGCCAATTATTCTTTGAATAAACTTCCGACTAAAAAACTCATTATAAACATCTACTGGAACGGCTAAATACAAAATCCGATCAGCTTCAGTCAACCTCAATGCTGAACGGTAGTTGAGACATTGACCAAGAGCTAGGTGAAATTCAGTTACGTCTGAGGCTCCTAAAAAGGATTTTATCTCTACTGCTATTTTTTTACCAGTTTTTTCAGCAGCTAAAATTCCCTCTGCTGTTAAGTCTATGTAAAAATCAATATCCTCAACTTGAATAAATAGATGCTCGTCAGTAATTGTCCATTTATCTTTTTCGAGGGCTGTTTTAACTATATTATGAAATATATCTTTAGCTGGCATACATAAATTAAATTTATTTAACCACTACTCATACCATAAAGCGATGTCTACGACGGTCACTGAGCGCAGCCGAAGTGCGGGCTAAGACTACGCCCTTCTCCCCACACAAAAGCGATCGCCCTCCTGTAAAAAAGGCGATCGCTCTGTTACGTTGTCGGATCGCAATTGGCTTTTTGCATGATTTATAAAGGCGATACCTGCGGTGGGCTGCGCCTACGCTCTAAAATGTAGCAATTTTCTTGATTCTCAAGCGATCGCACTAAGCTTGATCCTTAGAATCAAGCTTAGTGTTGTTCAGCAAAGTCCAGAAAATTCATACTAAACTAGACATAAGTTTTATTGAGCTAACCTATGGAAGCCATTGAATTTAAGACCATTATTCATAATGGTACAGTTGTCATTCCCCCAGAATATTCATCTCAGTGGGAAGGTAAAGCTATCCGTGTGATTGTCTTAAATGACTCAGAACTTTTGTTAGAACCTGTCCAAAAGCCAAAACAACTGACTTTCAACGCAATTTCTTTAAATACTCAAGGATTTGACTTTAATCGAGAAGAGGCTAATGTCCGATAGAGTTTTTCTTGATACTAATATTCTCATCTATGGGTATTCTCAGGATGAACCTGATAAACAACAGCGTGCCATTGAGTGTGTTCAATCAGGTGAAGCTTGAATTAGCACCCAAGTTCTCAATGAAACAATTAATGTTTTAAAACGGAAGTTTCTTTTAGAATACTCTCAAATTAGGGCTGTTGTTAAAGAATATACCGAACAGTTTGAAATTGCGAACGTTTCCGTTACCACCATTGAAACGGCTTTAAATTTAGCGGAACGTTATCAGTATAGTTACTTTGATAGCTTAATTGTAGCGAGTGCCTTAGAAGTGGGTTGTCAGCTCCTCTGAGAGTGAAGATTTACAAGATGGTCAGCAGATAGATCATCAATTAAGGATTATTAATCCAATTCATTCTTAATATTTGGGGATAACTCGATTTCAGCCGCATTCGGTTATGCACTGCGATCGCTCTTTTCCCCACAAAAATGCGATCGCACTTTAGTGAAAATGGCTTTGATGAAAGAAAGGCGATCGCCCGACCAAATTCCCCAAAGCAATCGCTCTTTTGTATTAAATGTCTCGTAATATACAGTTCTTCCCGGTGTTATGAGGTACACATCTAGCAGTCAAGTGCTTACATAACAAGAGTTTCATTGATCAAGATTGTACCTCTTAACGTCGAAATCCACTGTAATTGTTGGCTTTAAACTTGTAATTGTTGGCTTTAAACTTGGGATTTTGTGTAGAGGTAAGTCGTTTCTTAGAGCCAAGGAGATCCGGTTGCCTCGCCTACAAAAACTTGCACCTCGCAGGGGGGAAAAAATTGTTGGTACTACCTCCTGCAAATCTACATACTTGACATTATCATCTTCAGAACTTGAAGTGTAGGCACCGAAATAATTGTCTTCTTTAAACGGTGGATTGCTTTTAAGTGCCATACCAGATCCTCGTCGAACAACAGGTTTTTCCGGGTTAGACAGATCAAGAGGTGCTGAATATGTTATCAACACAAATCTATTATTACGCCGAACTATTTGGGCTCCTATAACTACTGATATCTCATTCTCGCTTAAACTACTCTCGTCAGGAACTGTTGCCTCGTTTGTAAAATATCTTAAGTCACTACCACGCTGTCTATTCTCTCCATAACCAAATCCCCCAGGTTCGGCTTCAAAATCGTCATTTTTTGGCTCACTTTTCCGTTTTAAAAAAATTTGAGCTAAAACATCTTTAAGTACTTCATCGACCCTGTCAGTCCATTCGTATTTTAACCAATGTACATCCTCAATTTTTAAGTATGGACCAATCTTTCCAATTTTCACTTGTAACTCAGCCATCTGCACATAACCAGGTAGTGACGGGAATAATGGTGTAGAGCGAGAGCCAGCTAACACTTTTGTGCGCTGAAGTTTCATACCAACTACTACATAGTTATTGTACTTACTGATATTGGGGATTATTTGTGGATAGAAAGTAAAACCCATTATTTCTGATTCATTGCCACCATGGAGAAATTTCAAATATTCATTATTATTGAATCCTGAAGTAATATAAATACAATTATTTTGCTGTCTGCTTATCTTTTCGAGAATTTTATCTCTCTTTTCGATGATGCCATTTAATTTTTTAAGTTTATTTTCTGTAAATTCATCAATATTTATATTTTCATCAAATTTATATTTGAGTGCAAGTTTACATCCATATACCAACATAATATATTGTTTCAGCAGTCTAAAACTATAATCCTGGAAAAAGTAATAAGTACTTTGAGGTTTAGTATCCGAACTTTCATAGACTCGCACAGCACTGTCGAATATTTCTACATGTCCAGACGCACTCGGGAATCCGTGAATAAGATAGTTCTCGACAAGCCCCAGGATCTGTACTGCATCTTTTTTATTTGTGTTAATCAATCGATCAGCCCACTGCTGTATATCTTGAGGCAGATCGTCAACTGTAACCACTTCTCCTGTTTTTTCCTTATTTTTTTGAAACGAGGACAGTCCTTGTAGTGCTAGCGAATAGTACTCATAAAGTGGTATAAACACTTCAGTATCCCATTTTTGCCATTCTACAGTACTTTTTAAACTTTTTATATTTTCTTGTAATATAGAAAAGCGTTCGTCAATTTTCTTCTCAATTTCTTGAAGCTGATTAGATATTTTTTGTTCTGGACTGTCAACAAAACCAAAAACCTGAAGTACCGTATAACCAGTAGATATAGCAGAAAAACACTTAGCCAATTTGCCACTCACGATTGTTAGATTTGACAAAGCTGAACCATCGGCATTAACAGCTACCTTAATTGCTTGTAATGACTCTTCAATTGACTGTTCTGGCATAACTTTATCCTCAAAAAATATGTAAAACGAATTCTCTTGTTTTAGACGATGATCGAAGATATATTGTGAATTCTTCGTCCAAGTGATAGTTGAGTAGGTGGGTGATTGCTTTTTATTCACATTCTTCACTTCGTGAAGTTCAAACGTATTAGCTATTTTCCCCTTCTATACTGTTGTTCTAAGATTCTTCATTCAAGATTTCCCAGCATTGCACTATATAAAGTTATCCGTGATAATCTCAACCTGTTATCCAGCTAATTTGAGGAAGTTGGACTCAAAAGAAACAAACCCACCCTTAATTCCTGACGGATTCTTGCAAAGGATTGAAAATAGGGAAAACGATACAAACCCACCAATCCACTTGATGCAGTATCGGTAAGGCTCATCTCGATACTGCTCCCACAATTGCCAAAAAGCCGCACTAAAGTCATCAGAACCACTACGCCCTGATGAGGAGAAAACTGTTTGAGAAACTACCATAACTTGAGAACTCAACAATCTAATAAATTTGATTGAAATTCGATTTCAGCCTTCTGTATAAAAACCAACTCACGCATCAAACACAGCTAGGCTGAAGTATTGTAGTTATGAAGATTTACAGGGTTTTTTGGGTAAATAGACCAAATAGAGGTCAATATTGCCTAAGTTTTGAGAAAAATGGTCAGAGTCAATAGAGAATAAAAATCTCTTACCTCCTAGATGTTTAAGTATTTTCATATACTAGGCTTGTCTTGAAGATACTTGAGCGGAATAATTTTTGGTTAAGTTTTTACCATTAGCTATTGTGGTATTTGCTGCTTGTCTTTAAAGTTACTGCCATTTAACTCATATTCGCCAGTCGGAAAGTCGGATATTAAGGTAGGATAAAGTCGGATTGTATCTCAAATATTTTTCACTGAAAGTATTTGTACTGAGAAATATTTTAATATTTTTTACTCTAAATATTTATACTTAGGAATAATATCAAGAGAATTCACAAAAAAGTGAAGCATCTTATGAGAGGAATTGATGATAGAAATACTTAAGTGGAATTATTAATAATAAGTATTATAAAAATCCTATTTGATTTTGGAAAAAATTACGGGAAAATACGGGTGGGTGTAAAAGTCTAAGAGTAGAAAATGATAAAACAGTATCTACAAACGGCAATACTCCCTGGAACAATGGCGATCGCCATATCGATCCTGCGGGAATCTCTTCTCTACGAGACGCTACGCGAATGAGGAACGGTAAGCTGAGTCCCTTGGCGTGCGCGAAGGGCTTTCGCTAACGAGGAAACTCTAGTAACATACAATACAGCTTGCAAACATCAAAAATCCAGCAAAATGACATCTAGCCCCGCATGACCTTTGAAGAAGCAATCGAATGGGTAGAATCTACCCTTGAATCCAAAACAGGTAAACAACTAACCGCCCCAGAAAAAGGAATTCTCAAAGCCGCTTGGGAAGATGAAACCTACAGAGATGTTGCTGATAGCTTATACATGAGCGTGGGGCATATTAAAGACTTAGCCTCCCTATTATGGAAACACCTTTCAGACTTACTCGAAGAAAAAGTAAGCAAGAATAACTTTCGCAATTTACTTTTAGAACGAAGCGCCACCCTTACTCAGTCCCCTCTAGAAATCGCAGAAAGCGACACCTATCAAACTAAAGACCCCAAAGGCAATATCCTAATTGTTGATGATCTCATCGAAAATCTGCATTTTTTAAACGACATCTTAAGCAAACAGGGGTACAAAGTTCGCAGCTTCACCAACGGTAATATGGCATTAAGAGCCGTCCGCAAAAATCCCCCGAATGTCATTTTACTCGATATAAAAATGCCCGATATTGATGGCTATCAAGTCTGCTCAATCCTGAAAGCTGACGAAGAAACTTCAAGCATTCCCATTATTTTCCTCAGTGGATTAAACGAAGTTTTTGATAAAGTCAAAGCCTTTCAAGTCGGGGGAGTGGATTACATCACTAAACCTTTTCAAATCGAAGAATTCATCGCCCGCATTCAAACTCACCTCACCCTCCAACAGCAAAAACACGAACTTCGACGAGAAATCGAGCAACATCAACAAACCGCAGAAATTCTCTACCAATCTCGCGCTCTCCTCGCCAGTGTCTTGAACAGTTCCAGAGATGGAATTGCCGCCATGCAGTCTACGAGGAATATGGTAACTGGAGAAATAGAAGACTTTCGGTATCTCTTAGTTAATCCTGTCTTTGCCAGACTCTTGGGGAAAAAACGACAAGAAATCACTAGTAATTCAGGGCAAAAGAAACTGCTCAATCGACTCACTCCAGGATTTTTTGAAAAGCTAGTGCAGGTGGTTGAAACAGGAGAACCACTCCAACAAGAATTTTTTTGGGAAACGGATATGAAAAAGAAATGCTATGACTTGATAGCTGTTAAGTTGGGAGATGGCTTTTCGATTACCGTGAGTGAGGTGAAAGATTAGGGGAGGTGGTGGGCAGGCGAGCAAAGGAGATAGAAAGAGAAGCAAAAGTTAACGGGAGAGGGTTTTTGTTTCTGCTTATCTTCACGCAAGCGTATTGTCGTCCCAAAAGCGATCGCACTTCAATAATAAATCTACTAGGTTATGTAAAATATGTTGCAGTAGTAACACTTTAACCGCATCCCCAATGACAAAATCACGCATGAGTGTACAGCTACATAGAAAATTGCCTCACTTCTAAGAGTTGAAATGAGGCAAAGGAGCTTTTATTCGCGGAGAAAAAAACTTTTGATACTTGATCTAGAAGCATTTGCAATCAATTCCGTAAAGCCAGATTTGTTGTAAGAATAAGCAGACAAATTTACAAAGCGATTACAAGTGGGTTTGAGACTGAGTTAAGTTATTCCTGATACTTAACTATTTACTTAAAAATCGAACATAGCCTTTAAATTTACCTCTGCTAAAGGCATATATTTGGGTTAAGTCAGTTTGCGATCGCAAATACAAGGGACTGGGAATTGGGCATGGAGCATTAGACACAAAGCGGCACCCACGTATCGTTTGAAGAAAGCGCCTAGTACCGCAAGGCGGAATTAAAAATTAAAAATGAATACAGCATAAGGGTTTCGTTGATTTGGAATGATTGGTTTATTTCCGCCGTGTTGTACTAGATAGTTTTCGGGCACACTTGTACATCGCACGATCAAATTTACAGTAGGTAAATCCTTCAATATACCGCAAATTTTTTTTGCAAGAGACCTCTTGTAGGATGAGAACTTAAGAGATTAAAAGCAATTAAATAAAAAATAAAACTTAAAAGAGATTGAAGTAAAACTCTCATAACTAGAGGTAATAAGAGAGCCAGAGACAGAGTTCCGCTCGTTCCCGCCGCAGGGAGATGGGTTAATCATCACGTTTAGGAGAAACCGATGAGAAAGCTGATGAGAATCGTTCTTCTAGCGCTAGCTGGTGTGGTAATGGCACTGGCCTTCATGCTCACCTCCTTTGCCCAAGACCGACCGACAAAGGCGAAAGTCGTCTACCTTGATCAAGGTTGGTCTCAAGAGGATCGGCTACGTTATTACTACATCTCACAGGGTTCGGCCGCGATGTCTTACGATATCTTCCTGAACCTTGAAGCGGCGAATAATCAGGGGCTGTTCCGTGCCGACGAGAACCTCGCCAAGTATGGATTTGTCCCCCAACCTGCCGATTCCAAATACAACCCGGACGGGCTACCCATCGGCATAACCAATACGGTGGTAGCAGACGGACGATGGAAAGGCAAGTGGGTCGGATTGAGCTGTGCCGCGTGTCATAACGGACAGATCGAACACAAGGGAACCAAAGTCAGTATTTCGGGCGGCAATAACACCACACTCGATGTTCATGCCTTCATTAAGGGACTGGATGATGCCCTGGCGGCAACGGCTGCCGAGCCGCAAAAGTTCGCTCGGTTAGCAGAGAAGCTAGGACAGCGCGATGATGCTGGTAAGGAAGCGTTACGCAAGCGTCTGGAAGAGGAGGCGGCGGCAGTTCATGGCTATCGCGGCATCCTTGCGATGACACCGACCGTTGTTGGCCCGGGACGCATGGATGCACTTCGTCTGATTCACAATCAGGTGCAGTCCCGTTGGCTCGACATTCCGCAAAACTGGGTAGCGCCGATCGCACCAGCAAAGCCGTCTTTCGTCTGGAACATACCGCAGTCAGCCTGGGCGCAGTGGAGTGGCGTCTTGTCTGACCCCATCCTCCGCAATCAGGGTGAATCTCTGGGGGTATTTGCGAGGATGGACTTGACATCGAAGACGCCGAAGTTAGGGCTGTTTGACTCCACGGTAGACCTTAAGGGCCAGATTGCCAGCGAGGATCTCTTACGGAGACTTGCGCCGCCTCAATGGCCCGAAGGTGTTCTCGGCAAGATCGATCGAGAGAAGGCCGCCAAGGGAGCGCAACTGTTCGCGCAAAACTGCGCCGGATGCCACTCCACCTGGCCGCACCGTTGGAGCGAACCGAAAAAGCAAGGCAAGCGATTTATCGAGAATGCGATCGTCTCCGTCGATGTTATCGGCACTGATCCAGGGCAGTTCTCAAGTCCGCAGTTCGAGAGCAACCCGACGGTGAAGACTGGACGGATGAGTGAGTATCTGCCGGCGCCGGACACTGGGGCTGCGATCGCTCCACCGCCCGTTGTGTTCCAGGCGATACAGCGCGGGATCTTTGACAAGGCAGTAGCCAAGCTCAAACTCAGCGATGAGGAACTCGTCTCGGCACACGGCTATCGGGCTTCTTATCCAGAGCCACCCGAACCGATTCCGGCGATCGGCTACAAGGCTAACCCGGCTGAAGGTATGTGGGCCTCACCGCCCTTCTTGCACAATGGCTCAGTGCCGAATCTCTACCAATTGCTACTCCCAGACAATGAGCGGTCTAAAACGTTCTTCATCGGGCGAGAGTTCGATCCGGTAAAGGTCGGCGTGGACACGTCTGGGAAATCCGGGAAGTTCCTATTTGACACCTCACTGGTCGGCAATTCCAACGCTGGACATTCTTTTGAGAACAGACCTACCGAGAAAGGGGTTATCGGACGACTGCTGACTGAGGATGAGCGCTGGGCACTAGTTGAGTACATGAAGTCCATCCCGAACCAGTCCCGACAAATTGCTCCATTTGGCGGGCCAAAAGATCCTATTCGTGCTTGGCAAGATAAGACGTTTTTCCACGTCAAAAACCCAGGCACTTACAACGGCGCACCCCAGTTGTCGCCGACTTCAACGACAAAGCCGACCATGCCTGCTCTAGCCCAAGAATCGATCAACTCAGGCGAAATTGTCACCTTTAGGAGGGATTAATGAGCAAGCTGATAAGAATCGTTCTTCTGGTGCTAGCGAGTGGGGTGATTGCACTGGCGTTGACGCTCCCTTCCTTCCCGAACCAACCCAGACAGATCACTCCATTTGACGGGGCGAAAGATCCTATTCGTGCTTGGCAAGATAAGAGGTTCTTCCACGTCAAAAACCCAGGCACTGACGACAGCGCACCCAAGGAGATATTGGTGCAAAAGCCAGCCGTGCCCGCTCTCGCCCAAGAATCCATCGAACCGGGCGAAAAGGATCTCATTGATTCGATCCTCAACGCGTCGCTGGCGCGGTTGCATACACAGTTCCCGCCCGGCACTCGGCCAGTCTTGCGCGACGCGCATCCAAAAGCACACGGCTTGGTATATGCCGAATTCATCGTGCTGGATAATCTCCCAAAAGAACTGCGCTACGGCGTGTTCAAGACGCCACGCACGTTTGATGCGCTGATCCGGTTTTCCGCCGGGAACGTCGAGGTTCAAGAGGACAGAGTCCCCCAGGCTGCCGGAATGGCAATCAAACTGTTCGGAGTCGAGGGCGAGAAACTGCTTGCATCGGAAAAGGATGCTAAGACGCAAGATTTCGTAATGATCAATTTCCCGACCTTCTTCGTAAGAAACCTCAAGGATTATGAACTCTTGCATCAGCAGATGTTGAAGGGTCAGATCGAGAAGTTTTTTGAGACCCGACCCACGGAACTTAAGGCGATCATGTCCATGCGATCGCAGCCATTGTTCAATCCCGTCCAGATTCGCTACTGGAGTCAGACGCCATACTTGCTAGGGCCGAACGCGATCAAGTTCTCAGCCGCCCCGATCTCCCGGAGCACTAACCGCCAGCCAAAGACGATGGGGCCAGACTTCCTGAGGGAAGTCATGAAGAAACAGGTCGGATCAGAAGACGTTTATTACGAGTTTTCTGTCCAGATCCAAGCTGATCCAATGACGATGCCTGTGGAAGATTCTCTGGAACTTTGGGACGAAATGGTGTCTCCGTTTCAACAGGTCGCGATCATTCGCATCCCGAAGCAAGACATTGACGCCAAAGGTAGGGTAGAGATGGCAGAGAACCTCGCGTTCACGCCCTGGCATTCCCTGCCCGAACATCGGCCCCTGGGTTCGATGAACCGATCGCGACTGCTCATCTACGAGAAGGTGTCTGAGTTTCGCCGCAAGATGAACAATGTGCCTCGCAAAGAGCCGAATGAAATCCCCCAATAACAAGATATTTTAAGATACTACAAAATCTTTTTTGCAATAGACCTAACTTTTGTCAATGGGATTATGTATGGAGTGTTCAGCAAAATAGAAATTTGCCCCATTCCCAATACTGGAAATAAGGCAAAGGAGTTTTTATCAGCAAAGATAGAAAACTTTTGAGAAGTATAACAGCGTAAATGATTAAAGGTTTGTAGTGATGTTTTTAGTACTCACATTAGGGCTGAAACACTTACCATAAAACAATCTTAAAGTATTTTGTATTAGTTAATATAGTTTAATCTGGAGTCGAGTTTGCAATTACGATCAAAAAGAAAAGTCTCAGCTTGGGCGACATCGTGGAAGGTGTGCTGGCCATTAACGAACTCAATCGTTTGAGAGGAATAGAACTAAATGAAGAAATGGCTCCACCACCAACTAAATCTGCGGGAAATCCAAAGGACTATTTGAACAAGTGGAACCGCGTCATCCTCTCCCAAGCAACTGAGGAAATAGATGGTGCAATCATGCCAGTAGCATACTGGTATGAAGACTTTATGCCGAAGTTGTTGTCTCTTTCCCCCCACACTCAAAAGCCTTATAAACAATAGATTTGCCGTTATCTTAGTGCCATTTGAGGCAGAGGGGAAGAGGGAAAAACTTACTGCAATTTCTCCCCTGCTCCCTTAATTCCCCCTCTTTTCTTGCCGTTCTTTGAGTTTCAGCATAATTTCTGCGTGCATCTCGCGGGTAATTGGGTAAAAATACGTTAAAATTAAGCCAAAAATTAAACAAACTGTCGGTATGGGGCCAACAGCAACGCGAATAGCAAACAGTGCCGATTCTGGTTGGATAGGTAGTGGACTTCCGGCTACAGATTCTTTGAAACCCGATACTTGCAAAGCATTTCCCACCAGAAACAGTCCGAAAGCTAAACCAAATTTTTGTAGCAAAACCATGAAGCCATAAAAAATGCCTTCTCTGCGTTGTCCAGTTTGGAGTTCATCTAATTCAATCACATCTGGAATCATTGACCAGGGAATTAGATAAGCTGTAGATACACCAATACCAGCCATAACAGCCATCACATACATCAAAACTATTTGACCAGGCTGTAAGAAAAATAGTCCGGCGGCTGCTATTATCCATAAACTCATTCCTAAAAAATAAACAACTTTTTTCCCAAGTTTTTTACTCAGCGCCCCCCAAACAAATAGCATTAGCAAAGCAGTTCCTTGCACTGCAATCAGCACTGTGGGCACATCTGATTCTTTGAGACCCATACAATTGACTACAAAATAGGGAATAATGCTGGCTGTAATCTGCACACCTAGCCAAGAACAAAGATATATACCAATAACAAATAAAAAAGGTCGGTTGCTGAAGACAATTTTTAGCTGTTCAAAGAAGGGGAGAGATGCAGGTTCCTCGGTTTGCATGCGTTTGGCCTCAAAAGCCAAGATGCGATCGCGGACTCCAAAAACGCACCAATATAATCCTAAAATTGAAATTACCGTACAAACTGCTGCTAAAACGAGATATTGTTGTTGGCGATCGCTAATTTGAGAAAAAACAATTTGCGTCAAAATCAACGACAAAATACTGCCACCAATGGAAAATGTAAAGCGATAGCTGTTAAGGCTGGTGCGTTCGTCGTAATCTTGAGTTAGTTCTGGAGTCATTGCCGTATAAGGCAAATTCACAACCGTGTAAAATACCTGAGATATCACCCCAATCACGACGTAATACCAGAACAGTGGCCAAAGATTATCACTCTGATTTGCACTAAATTGCGGTACAATCCACTGCAAGAAAAAGAATATTCCAAAGGGGATTGCTCCATAAAACATCCAAGGAAGACGACGGCCCCAACGACGAGATTTCGTTTTATCAGTCAGGAACCCGACAAGCGGATCATTTACGCCATCCCAGATTTTGCCAATCATCAAAATACTGCCAGCTAAACCCGCAGGGATACCAGCGACATTCGTAAAGAAAACCAGCAGAAAAAAGACGGAGATATTTGCAGTAATTGCTGGGCCTAAATCTCCTGCACCGTAAGCCAGCTTTGTTTTAAAGTCGAGTTTTTCACTCTTAGGATCTCGTTGGGCATGGTCATCAGCAGCAGAATCGTTCATAATAACTTCTTGCACTCATACTAAAATAAAAAGTTTGCGTAGGCGTAGCCCGCACTTCTCTACGAGACGCTCCGCGAACGGCAAGCTCAGTAACCATCGTAGACATCGCCTTCAATACTAGTTACCACTCCCGTTAGACTTATGCCAGACCTTTATGTTTCTTGGTCAGATTATCACCAAAAAATCGAACAACTAGCTATCCAGATTTATCAATCCAGTTGGGAATTCAACCAGATTATCTGTCTTGCCAGAGGAGGACTACGAGTTGGAGATATTCTTTCTCGTATATACCAGCAACCACTGGCAATTTTAGCAACCTCATCTTACAGTGGCACTGGTAAACAAGAAAGAAGTAATTTAATTTTCTCCCAGCACTTGACAATGACTGCTGAAAAGTTAGGTTCGCGCATTCTTCTAGTGGATGACTTAGTAGACTCTGGGATCACACTAGAACAGACTATACCTTGGCTCAAGCAAAATAATGATTCCCCCATTGAGGAAATTCGCACCGCCGTACTTTGGTATAAAGCCTGTTCAGTTCTAAAACCCGATTATTATGTCGATTACTTGGCTGATAACCCCTGGATTCACCAACCCTTTGAACACTACGAGCAGATAAACATCGCAGAACTTGAGGCTAAAGTCAGTTCGTGTTGATAATTAAGAATTCAAAAAGGTTATGAAGTGAGCTTTTTTGGCTCACCAGATTTTTTACTATATTTTGCCAATTTTGGTATATTTATTTACATCTTTTCATGCATCTTCTCAAGTTGAGGACATGAGATACCCAGGTTCTAGGCTTCACCAGTTAAAAGGCGATCGAAAAAATGAATGGTCGGTAAAAGTATCTGGAAATTGGCGTGTAACCTTTCAATTTGAAGATGGTAATGCTTACGTTGTTGATTACGAAGATTATCACTAGGAATTTGATTATGATAACTAAAAGAAAGCCGAGACATCCTGGTGCTTTGATTAAGCGTCAATATTTAGAACCTTTAAAGATGACAAATACTCAGCTAGCTGAGATTTTAGATGTCTCGCGTAAAACAGTTTCAGAAATTGTAAATGAGCAAGCTGGTGTTTCTCCCACTATGGCGCTTCGTTTAGCAATAGCTTTTCAAACGACTCCAGAACTTTGGTTAAATCTTCAGCAAAACTACGATCTTTGGAATGCTGCACAAGAATTTGAAAGTTTGAAAAAAATATCTCCTATCAATTTACAGCCTTCTTAATTAGCAGTCTAATAGAATGTGTAAAGCCCAGAGCGATGTCTCTGGGCTTCTAATTATACAGATTTCAAATAAATTACTAGACTAACTTAACAGACTAGTGAAATTGATACTCAGAAAGATGCAATTAACCAAAACCCCTATTAAGGATAAAAACAATCAATACGGATGCAAACAACCGCCCCTTTCGCTAGAACACCGATTCAGTAATCAGGATGAAGTAGCAGACTGCTCAGTGGTGTGAGTAAAAATTTTGGCAAGGACATGAAGATTATGAACAACGGCGGTACGGCGAAGATCAAAGAGATTTTTGCGAGAACCAACGTAACGAGCTTGATCCCCCTGCCATCGACCAATGTGGGATAAGGAATGCTCAACAGCAACACGTTCACGGAGCTTGGCACGACCAGCAGGGCTGAGTTG
>NNBU01000720.1_pt1 | contig 38581 bp, 33 predicted proteins | sample 1173781 | NCBI WGS metagenome assembly NNBU01 (sample SAMN07173937, study PRJNA388173) | plant metagenome | biome: Plant school; feature: Soil; material: Symbiotic tissue of Blasia pusilla L.; isolation source: symbiotic tissue sample KVJ2 | host: Blasia pusilla | place: Norway: Troms, Kvaloya...
GCCCAGCGCGGCGAACTTGCCGTAGTGCTTGGTGACGCCGATGGCTTCGATGAGAACGTCGCTCATGCCTTTTCTCCTTGCGACACAGGCTGTGCAACCGGCGCCTGGGTTGCTGCAGGCACGGTCTTGCGGAAAACGCGGCGCCAGGCGCTCTCGCCCAGGCCCCACAAGCCGCGCTGCATGCCGATGCTCACGCCGATCAGCAGCAGCCCCAGCAGCAGCAGCCAGCGCGGCCACAGCGTGGAGAGCCAGTCGGCCAGCAGCACGTAGAAGGCCGAGCCCAGCACCGAGGCGAACAGGTTGCCGGTGCCGCCGATCACGGTGATGACCAGGATCATCTCGCTCGTGTGGTACTCGGCATTGGACAGCGGCGCGATGCCGGTCATCATCGCGTGCAGGCCGCCGGCCAGGCCGGTGACGGCGCCCGAGATCACGAAGGCCAGCAGCTTGAAGCGCTTGAGGTTGTAGCCCACCGCGGCGGCACGGTCCTCGTTGTCGCGAATGGCAAGCAGCGTGCGGCCGAAGACCGAATCGGTCACACGCAAGAGCAACGCGAACGCAATGAGGAAGATCACCGCCACGAAGGCGTAGTACTTCCACGGCGTGTCCATGAAGGCGGGGCGCGGCACGTCGAGCAGGCCGTTGTCGCCGCCCGTGAGGCCCGAGGCGGTGTACGCCACGAAATAGAACATCTGCGCGAAGGCCAGCGTGAGCATCACGAAGTAGGTGCCGCGCTGGCGAATGGCCACCCAGCCGACCAGCGCCGCGCCCAGCGCGCCCATGCCAATGGCCGCGAGCAGGGCCAGCGGCATGGGCAGTTGCAGGCGCGTGAGCAGGATCGCGATGGTGTAGCTGCCCAGCCCGAAGAAGATGCCCTGGCCGAACGACAGCAGGCCGGTGTAGCCCAGCAGCAGGTTGCAGCCCACGGCGGCAAGCCCGTAGATGAGCACCTCGCTCGCGAGCGAACCCGAGCGCAGCACCAGCGGCAGGCCCAGCGCCACGACGAGCGCCAGGAGGAACGAATATTTTCTTGGCATGGCGTGGTTCATCCTCTGCGGCCGAGCAGGCCATGCGGGCGCAGCAGGAGCACGGCCCCCATTGCGACGTAGATCATCAGGCTCGCGCCGGGCGGCCAGATGGTGCTCATGAGGCTCTGCACGATGCCGATCAGCAGCCCGCCGACCAGCGCGCCGCCGAAGCTGCCGAGCCCCCCGATCACCACCACCACGAAGGCCACGCTGAGCGCCTCCACCCCCATGAACGGCTCCGCGCCGCGAATGGGCGCGGCCAGCACGCCGGCCAGCGCCGCCGTGGCCGCGCCCAGCGCGAACACCAGGCTGAACACGCGGAACACGTTGATGCCCAGCAGCGACACCATCTCGGTCGATTCGCTGCCCGCGCGCACCGCGCTGCCCAGGCGCGTGCCTTCCAGCACCCACCACAGCAGCACCGCGAGCACGGCGGTGAAGCCGATCACGAAGAGCCGGTATTTCGGATAGATGAAGTCGCCCCACATCACCACGCCCTGCAGCAGGTCGGGCGTGGGCACGCTGTTGCCCAGCGGCCCCCAGAACACGATGACGATCTCCTGCACCGCGAGCGCCAGGCCCACCGTCACGAGAATGTGGAACTCGTGCGGCTTGGCGTACACGCGGCGCAGCAGCAGCTTCTCGGCCAGCCAGCCCAGCGCGCCCACCGCGAGCGGCACCACCACCAGCGCGGCCCAGAAGTTCAGGCCCCACTGCATGGCCTGGAAGCACAGGTAGGCACCCAGCAGGTAGAAAGCGCCGTGCGCGAAGTTCACGAAGCGCAGCAGGCCGAACACGATGGACAAGCCAACGGCCAGCAGGAAATACAGCATGCCGATGCCGATTCCGTTGATGGTCTGGAGCAGGTAGACAGACATGGTGATGCGTAGTGACAGGCTCGAATGCGGCGCCCCTTCGAGAACACCGCGGAACCGGCTTTGCCGGGCCGCAGGTGTTGCCCCCTGCAAGGGGGTGGGAGGCCACACGCAGTGGGCAAGCCTGGGGGGTTAGCTCAATTTGCAGCCTGTCTTGTCGACGGGCAGGAACGACTTGCCGGAGCTCACCACGTCGACGTAGTCGGCCGGGTTCGCCATCTTCGACTTGGCCTTGCCCTTGAGCAGGTAGTAGTCCTTGATGACCTGGTGGTCGGCCTTGCGGATTTCCTCGGTGCCCGTGAGGCCGTCGTACTTCATGCCCTCGAGCGCGGCGATCACGGCCTTCTGGTCGACCGTGCCGGCCTTCACGATGCCGTCGATCAGGATCTTGGTACAGATGTACGAGCCCGCGAGGCTGTAGTTGGGCACGATCTTGAGCTTGTCGGCCGTGCGCTTCACCAGGTCCTTGTTGAGCGGGGTGTCGGCCGTGTGCCAGTACTGCGCACCGAAGTACACGCCGTCGCACAGGTCCGCGCCCAGCTCGTCGAACTGCTCCAGGCCCGAAGCCCAGGCCATGAGGATCGTCATGTTCTTGTGCATGCCGAAGCTCACCGCCTGGCGCAGCGCGGCCGACGACTGCGCGCCGAAGTTCAGCAGCAGCAGCACGTCGGGCTTGGCGGCCATGGCGTTGGTGAGGTAGCCGCTGAATTCCTTCTCGTTGAGCGAGTGGTAGCTGTTGCCCACGTGCTCGATGCCCTTCTCCTGGAAGATGTTCTTGGCCGCGCTCAGCAGGCCGTCGCCGAACACGTACTGCGGCGTGATCGTGTACCAGCGCTTGGCCTTCGGCATCGAGGCGATCAGCGGGCGCACCGTCTGCTCGATCGCACCGAAGGTGGGCACCGACCAACGGAAGGTGGCGGGGTTGCAGTCCTTGCCGGTGATTTCGTCCGCGCCCGCCGTGGTGATGAACAGGCCGCCGGCCTTCTCGGCCTCCTTGCCCATGGCCAGCGCTTCGGACGACAGGATGCCGCCAGCGAAGAACTTGGCGCCCTGCTGCTGCGAGGCTTCCTGCACCTTGCGCACGGCGGTGGCGGGCTTGCCCTCGGTGTCGAGCACCGTATAGGCCAGCGGGCGCTTCAGCACGCTGCCGTACTGCTCGATGGCCAGCTTCATGCCCAGGTCGGCGTACTTGCCGTTGGCCGCGAAGGCGCCCGACATCGGCACCGGGCAGCCGAAGCGGATGGCCTCGGCCGACTGCGCAAAGACGGAGCGGCTCGCCAGGAGCGAGGCCGGGGCAGCCGTCAGGGCGGCCAGCTGAAGAAGGTGTCTGCGTTGCATGGGGTTCTCCGGTCGTGGTGGGAAGTAAGGAAAAGGGGTGCCTGCGGGTGCCGGCGAATTTAAGCGGATAAATCGTATTAATATGCTGGTAAAAACCCGCAAGCAAGCCTTGTGCCCATTGCCAACCCGAGCTCTCCGATGACGCCGTTTAAGATCGCCCGCTGTTGCGCATCCCGCGCATCTCCCGATGGGCATGGAGCGTTTCAATGAGAGTGGGGCAGAACCGCCCGAAGCGGCAAAAGCTCTCGGACGTCATCGTCGAGGACGTCAAGCGCTGGATCGTGGCGGAGCGCAAGCAGCCCGGCGACCGGCTACCGAACGAGAAAGAGCTGATCGAGCTCTTCGGCTATTCGAAGAGCACGGTGCGCGAGGCGCTGAAGGCGCTGGAGGTGCGTGGGCTCATCGCCATTCGCACCGGCCCCGGCGGCGGCGCGTACCTGCAGCAGGTGTCGGTCGACCATGCGTCGGAGCCGCTGCGCAACTTTTTGCACTTTCACCACCTCGACGGGCACCACATCTACCAGCTGCGCAAGGTGCTGGAACCCGAACTGGCCGTGAGCGTGGTGGGCAAGCTGACCCCGGAGCAGTTCGAGAAGCTGGAAGACAACGTCCGCCTGTGCACCGTCGAGCCGACGAACGAGGACGAACTGCGCATCCAGCGTGAGGCCGAGCTCGCGTTCCACACCATGCTGGCCGAAAGCTGCCCCAATCCGGTGCTTTCCTTCATGTGCCGCTTCCTGAACGACCTGCTGCGCGACCTCGTGGTCTACAAGAAGGCACTGGACCACCACCACTTCGGCGAGACCAACGTCGACTATCACACCCAGCTGCTGGCGGCCTACCGCAAGGAAGACGCGGCCGAGGTGCACCGGCTGATGTCCGAGCACATGGTCGATGCGGAGCACCACATGCACGAGATGGAAGCGCACATCGGGGCGAAGCATCTGTTGCTGCCCAGTGGGCAGCGCTGAGCTTTCGCTACCGGTGCGCCTGCGCCAGGCACGCCTGAAACGCCAGCACCGCCCGCGATGGCTTCGGTGACCTGCGCAGCAGGCTCACGAACCGGCACGCATAGTTGAAGCGCGCCGGCAGCACCGCCTTCATGAGCCCGCGCTGCTCGAACACCTGTGCGTAATGATCGGGCAGGAACCCGAGGAAGCGCCCCGACAGGATCAGCGTGGCAATCGCCTCCTGGTCGAAGCCGGTGGCCTTGCGCGACAGCTTGGCGCGGTGGCTCAGTTCCATGTTCGGCGAGTGGTAGCCCAGCCCTGCGAAATGGTGCTCGCGCAGCTTGGCCCAGGTGAGCCTGGCGTGGCTCGCACCGAACAGCGGATGCCCCGCACCGCAGTACAGCAGCATGGTCTCATCGAACAGGTCGGCGTACACCAGGCTCTTGGAGCTGCGGTGCGCCGGGATGATGCCGATCTGGAAGTTGCCTTCCAGCACGCCCTGCTCTATCGCATTGATCGAGCCCACATGCAGCGCCAGGCTCACCTCGGGCGCCATCTCGGTGAAGCGCGCAATCGCCTCGCCGATGCGCGCGTTGGGGTTGGTGGCCGTCTTGTCGAACACCGCCACCTCCAGCTGCCCGCCCATGCGGTTGTGGATGTCGTCGATGCTGCCGCGAAAGGCGTCGACCGAGGCCAGCAGGCGCAGCGTTTCGTCATACACGCGCTGCCCTTCGGCGGTGAGCGCGAAGCCCGCGCGCCCGCGCCGGCACAGCACCAGGCCCAGCCGCGTTTCCAGGTCCTTCACATGGCGGCTCACGGTGGAGGTGCCGATGTTCAGCTCCAGCTCGGCGGCCGCCATGCCGCCGCAGTCGACCACGCTCTTGAACACCTTGAGCAGGCGCAGGTCCATGTCGCTGAGCTGCCCCAATACGGCGCGGTTGCGGGTGCCGGAAGCACCGTTCTGGGCCTTTTCTTTTACTTGCATGAATCGTCAAGTGAACATTGATATTGCGCCATTCTCCACACTGAATGCTGTGCGAACAATCGGCACACCTCATTACCCCCTTCGGAGCCCGCTCGTGCGGGAAGCGCCATGACCCTTGCCACTCCCGCCCTCGAACCGACGTCCACCACACGCACCGACGCCGCCTGGCTCGAAGCGCACTGGATGCCCTACACGGCCAACCGCAGCTTCAAGGCCGATCCGCGGATCATCGTGGAGGCCAAGGGCGCGTACTTCACCGACATCGACGGGCGCAAGATCTTCGACGGCCTCTCGGGCCTGTGGTGCTCGGGCCTGGGCCACGGCCGCCCCGAGATCACCGAGGCGGTGAGCCGCCAGATCGCCAAGCTCGACTATTCGCCCGCCTTCCAGTTCGGCCACCCGCTCTCGTTCGAGCTGGCCAACAAGATCAAGGAACTCACGCCCGCGGGCCTGGACTACGTGTTCTTCACCGGCTCGGGCTCCGAAGCCGCCGACACCTCGCTGAAGATGGCGCGTGCCTACTGGCGCACCAAGGGCCAGGCGAGCAAGACCCGCCTGATCGGCCGCGAGAAGGGCTATCACGGCGTCAACTACGGCGGCATCTCGGTGGGCGGCATCGGCGCCAACCGCAAGCTCTTCGGCCAGGGCGTGGAAGCCGACCACCTGCCGCACACGCAGCTGGCGTCGAACGCCTTCACGCGCGGCATGGCCGACCAAGGCGCCGACTTGGCCGACCGCCTGCTCGACATGATCGCGCTGCACGACGCGTCGAACATCGCCGCCGTCATCGTCGAACCCTTCTCGGGTTCGGCCGGCGTGGTGATTCCGCCCAAGGGCTACCTCAAGCGCCTGCGCGACATCTGCACCGCCAACAACATCCTGCTGATCTTCGACGAGGTGATCACCGGTTTCGGCCGCTGCGGCGCACTCACGGGGGCGGACGCCTTCGGCGTGACGCCCGACATCATGAACATCGCCAAGCAGGTGACCAACGGCGCGCAGCCGCTGGGCGCGGTGGTTGCGAACAAGGACATCTACGACACCTTCATGGCCGCGGGCGGTCCCGACTACATGCTGGAGTTCCCGCACGGCTACACCTACGGCGCGCACCCGGTGGCCTGCGCCGCCGGCATCGCCGCGCTCGACGTGCTGCAGAAGGAAGACATGATCGGCCGCGTGCAGACGCTGGCACCGCATTTCGAGAACGCCGTGCACAGCCTGAAGGGCAGCAAGCACGTGAGCGACATCCGCAACTTCGGCCTGGCCGCAGGCCTGACCATCGCGCCGCTGCCGGGCGAGCCCGCACGCCGCCCGTACGAGATTGCGATGAACTGCTGGAAGAAGGGCTTCTACGTGCGCTACGGCGGCGACACCATCCAGCTCGCCCCGCCCTTCATCTCGGAGAAGGCGGAGATCGACCGCATGGTGAACGCGCTGGCTGACGCGCTGGCCGAGACGGCCTGACCCTCGAAGGGACCGCGGCTTCATCGAAGCCCCGGTCCTACAGGCGGCGCGTCGGCCGCCTTCCAATAATCGACGGCATGACGGCACTGCGCAGCGACATCCCCGCCCGCCTGGACCGCCTGCCGTGGTCGCGCTGGCATTGGCGCGTGGTGATCGCGCTGGGCGTGGCCTGGATCCTCGACGGTCTGGAGGTCACGCTGGTGGGCTCCATCGGCGCGGTGCTCGAGCGGCCCGACACCCTCGGGCTCACGGCCGGCGAGATCGGCTGGTCGGGCTCGGTCTACATCGCGGGCGCGGTGATGGGCGCGCTGGTCTTCGGCCGGCTCACCGACCGGCTGGGGCGCAAGAAGCTGTTCCTGGTCACGCTCGTGGTCTACACCATCGGCACGCTGGCCACGGCCTTCTCGCCCAACTTCGCGTTCTTTGCGCTCTGCCGCTTCGTCACCGGGCTGGGCATCGGCGGCGAGTATGCGGCCATCAACTCGGCCATCGACGAACTCATTCCGGCGCGGGTGCGCGGGCGCGTGAACCTGGCCATCAACGGCAGCTTCTGGATCGGCGCCGCGCTCGGCGCCGGGCTCAGCCTGGTGCTGCTCGACGCGCGCGTGATCGGCCCGGTGTGGGGTTGGCGCGCGGGCTTCGCGCTGGGCGGGGTGCTGGCGGTGGCCATCCTGCTGGTGCGGCGCCATGTGCCCGAGAGCCCGCGCTGGCTTCTGGCGCACGGGCGCGCCGAGGAAGCCGAGCGCATCGTCGCGGACATCGAAGCCGAAGTGCGCAAACAGCGCGGCCCGTTGCTCGCTCCGCAGGGCCATGTGGCCTACACCGCCGCACGCGGCCACAGCCCGTCGATGCGCGAGGTGGCGCGCGTGCTGCTGCGGCGCTACAGGGAGCGCAGCGTGGTGGCCGCGGCGCTGATGGTTTCGCAGGCCTTCTTCTACAACGCGATCTTCTTCACCTACGCGCTGGTGCTCACGCGCTTCTACGCCGTGCCCGATGCGAGCGTGGCGCTCTACATCTTTCCGTTCGCGCTCGGCAACGTGCTGGGGCCGCTGCTGCTGGGCCCGCTGTTCGACAGCGTGGGACGGCGCAAGATGATCGCGCTGACCTATGTGCTGGCCGGCGTCGGCCTGGCGCTCACGGGCTGGGCCTTCATGATGGGTTGGCTCGACGCGCGCAGCCAGGCGCTGTGCTGGTCGGCGGTGTTCTTTCTGGCCTCCGCGGCGGCAAGCTCCGCCTACCTGACGGTGAGCGAGGTGTTTCCGCTGGAAATGCGTGCCATGGCCATCGCGATCTTCTATGCGATCGGCATGGGCGCGGGCGGCTTCGCGGCGCCCGTGCTGTTCGGCCTGCTGATCGAGACAGGCAGCCGCGGCGCGGTGATGGTGGGCTACTGCATCGGCGCCGCACTGGTCATCGTCGCGGGGCTGCTGGCGTTGCGCTATGCGGCCGATGCGGAGCGCAAGCCGCTGGAGGAAGTGGCGCCGCCGCTGTCGTCCGAAGGCGGCAGCGAACGCTGAAGCGGCGCTACAGCGCGCAGGTGCGAAAGCCGAAGAAGCCGTCGTCGCGCTCGGGCAGCGCGAAGCCGCGACGCCGCGGTGAGCGAAGACGGGCACGCGTGGCGAACGATGCCCCGCGCAACACCCGCGCCCTGCCGAAGAACGCCGTGGGATCGAACTCGCTGCCCGCGCTCCACGGGTCGGCCTTGAAGCCGGGCCAGGGCTGCAGCGTCCCTGCGGTCCATTCGTGCACATCGGCCCAGCGGAACCCGCGCCGCGCGGCCGTGCTCGCGGCAATTTCCCACTCCACCTCGGTCGCGATGCGGCGCCCCGCCCAGCGCGCCCACGCATCCGCCTCCCACCAGCTCAGGTGCACCGCACTGTGGTGGCCGGCCGCGCGCACCGTGGCGCCGAAGCGCTGCTGCAGCACCGAGCCGCCGCTGCCGTTGCGCGCCACACCGATCTGCTCCACATGGCGCGGTCCGCGCCGCCCCTCGACCTGCGCGGCCAGCCAGCGCCAGCCATCGGAATGCCACAGTTCCTCGCGGTCGTAGCCGCCGTCGTCGACGAACTCGATGAACTGGCTCCACGTCACGGGTTGCGCGTCGATCTCGAACTCGGGCACGTCGATGCGGTGCGCGCTGCACTCCTGCGCGAAGGCGAAGCCGCGCTCGGGCAGGCCCAGTTCCCAGCGCGTGGCGGGCAGCAGCAACGGCTCGCGCGTGACCGCGACGGGCGCCTGCTCGATGCCCAGCGGCAACCCGAGCGTCTGCGCCATCACCACGAGTTGCTCGCCGCGCAGGTCTTCATGGAACAGCGCGAGCCGGTAGAAGTACAGGCCCGCGTCGGTCTCGGCCGCATGCTCTAGCAGCTCGAGCGTGCTCTCCAACGTCTCGAGCAGATAGGCCTTGGTCTGGCCCAGGTCGGGCAGGTCGGGCGACCAGCGCCGGCCCGGGGCGCTCTGCGCCGGGTTCCACCAATCGTCGGCACCCGGCTCGATGGCCGCAAGCCGCGTGGGCCGCACCGGGCAATCGACGCCGAAGGCACGCTGCGTGTTGCGCCCGATCCACCATTCGGCGAACCAGCCGATGTGCCCTGCGAGCCAGGCCGGCGGCACCACGCCCTCTTCCTCTGGAACGGGGGGCATGCCGAGCGCTTCGGTGCCCAGCGCTTCTTCATACAACGACAGAAGGTGCAGCGTGTGGTTGCGCGCATCGATCAGCGCCAGCGACAGCAGGTCACGGCCGGCACTGCCCATGGCGGGCGAATCGATCGAATGGGGTGTTGCCGCGGTGGAGGCCGGCGGGGGGCGCGGTGTCTGGGCCATGAAACCATTATGGCCACGGCCCGCCCCCCCGGGTACGCCCCCAACGACACTTTCGATTACACCGATAAAATCCGCTCCGCCTCACGCACCCGACCTGCCGGCGCACAACGCCGGTGCGTTGGGTGTGTTCGTATATGGAGGCAATCCAATACAAAAATGGAGATGTAATGCAAGGCTTGCTCAAGCTGTCCCGGGCCATCGACTGGCTCAACGCCCAGATCGGCAAATATGCGATCTGGCTGATCCTGGCCGCCACGGCAATCAGCGCCCTCAACGCCATCGTGCGCAAGGTGTTCAACAGCAGTTCCAACGCCTTCCTCGAAGTGCAGTGGTACCTGTTCGCCTGGTCGTTCCTCATCGCCGCCGGCTACACGCTGCTGCACCGGGAACACGTGCGCATCGACGTGCTCAACAGCCGCCTGACCAAGCGCAAGCAGGTGTGGATCGACATCATCGGCTTCGCGTTCTTCCTCACGCCGCTGTGCGTCACGGTGCTCTATCTGTCGACGCCGGTGGTTCTGCAGATGTACAACTCGGGCGAAATGTCGGGCAACTCGGGCGGCCTGATCCGCTGGCCTGTGTGGGCGGCGCTGCCGGTGGGCTTCACATTGCTGCTGCTGCAGGGCTGGTCGGAACTCATCAAGCGCATCGCGTTCCTGCGCGGAGAAGGCCCCGACCCCATGGGTCGCCTGACCGACAAGACGGCCGAGGCCGAACTGATCGAAGCCCTGCGCCTGCAGGCCGAACTCGACGCAGCCAAGGCCGCGGCCGAAGCGGGCGGCGCACCCAAACCGCAGCACTGAACGGCCGGACAGAAAAACACCATGGAATTCATTGTTGCCAACTTCGCCCCGATCATGTTCGCGGGGCTGATCTGCTTCCTGCTGCTGGGCTTTCCCGTCGCGTTCAGCCTCGGCGCCTGCGGTCTTTTCTTCGGCTTTGTCGGTATCGAGCTCGGGGTCTTCCAGTCGTCGGTGATGGCCTGGCTGCCCCAGCGGCTGATCGGCATCATGGCCAACGACACCTTGCTGGCAGTGCCTTTCTTTACGCTCATGGGGCTGATCCTGGAGCGCAGCGGCATGGCCGAGGACCTGCTCGACACGGTGGGCCAGGTGTTCGGCCCGATGCGCGGCGGGCTGGCGCTGGCGGTGATCTTCGTCGGCGCGCTGCTTGCGGCCACCACCGGCGTGGTGGCTGCCTCGGTCATCTCGATGGGCCTGATCTCGCTGCCGATCATGCTGCGCTACGGCTACGACCGGCGGCTGTCCAGCGGCGTCATCGCCGCCTCCGGCACGCTGGCGCAGATCATCCCGCCCTCGCTGGTGCTGATCATCATGGCCGACCAGCTCGGCAAGAGCGTCGGCGACATGTACAAGGGTGCGTTCATCCCTGGCTTCATGCTGATGGGCCTGTACGTGCTGTACGTGGTGTTCCTTGCGATCTTCAAGCCCGCGCAGGTTCCCGCGTTGCCGCCCGAAGCCCGCACCTACCGCGAGCCCAACGGTGGCGGCGGATATCCCTCGCTGGTCGGCATCGCCGCACTGTCGGCGGTCGTGGCGGTCGTGCTCGCGCGCAACATGGAGGCCGTGCATACCTGGTTCCAGGGCGAGACGGTCACGTTCGTGGCCACCGACGAGAAGGTCGTGGTCGCCATGTGCGGCGGCGTGTTCGTGGCGCTGGTGATCGCGCTGATCAACAAGGGCCTCAAACTCAACCTGCTGTCCCGCCTGGCGGAGCGCGTGACCTTCGTGCTCATTCCGCCGCTGCTGCTCATCTTCCTGGTGCTGGGCACCATCTTCCTGGGCGTGGCCACGCCCACCGAAGGCGGCGCGATGGGCGCGATGGGCGCGCTGATCATGGCCTGGGTGCGCCGGCGCATGAGCTTCTCGCTGCTCAAGCAGGCGCTCGGCTCGACCACCAGGCTCTCGAGCTTCGTGATGTTCATTTTGATCGGCGCCACGGTGTTCAGCCTGGTGTTCCAGGCCGCCGACGGACCGATCTGGGTCGAGCACCTGCTCTCGTCGCTGCCCGGCGGGCCGGTGGGCTTCCTGATCGCGGTGAACGTGCTGGTGTTCTTCCTGGCGTTCTTCCTGGACTACTTCGAGCTGTCGTTCATCGTGGTGCCGCTGCTGGCGCCGGTGGCACACAAGCTGGGCATCGACCTGATCTGGTTCGGCGTGCTGCTGGCGGTGAACATGCAGACCTCGTTCATGCACCCGCCGTTCGGCTTCGCGCTGTTCTTCCTGCGCTCGGTCGCGCCCGAAAAGCAGTACGTGGACCGCGTGACCCAGAAGGTCATGGAGCCCGTGACGACCATGCAGATCTACCGGGGCGCGGTTCCGTTCGTGCTGATCCAGCTCACGATGGTGGGCGTGCTCATCGCCTTCCCGCAGATCGTGACGGGCGCGCTCGACAAGGAGGTCAAGGTCAACCTGGACGACATCGGCGCGCAGATGCGCGACAGCCTGAAGCCCGACAGCGACGCCACCCCGGCCGACCCGTACGGCACGCCGGAAGAAACGGCGCCGCAGACCGCGCCGGCCACGCCCGAGCCGGCCACGCCCGGCGCCACGCCCGAGCCGCCGGCCGAGAGCGGCGAAAGCGACCCGATGAAGGCGATGCAGGACGCGCTGAAGCCGCAGAAGCCCTGAGCCCCGGCGGGAGGCAGCAGCCTCCCCTGAAGCAAAAAAAGGCCGGACTGCCAAAGCAGTCCGGCCTTTTTGCTGGCGGGCCGCGAACGGCCTGCCAGGGGATCCTCAGATCTTCACCGAGTTCATGTACTGGTTGAACGGGTACTCCGAGAAGCGGTTCCACAGGATCTGGTCGCGTTGGAACGCGCGCATGTCCTGGTGGATCTTCTTGAAGTCGGGCGACTTGGCTTCGTGCTCGGCAAAGACTTCCATCGAGGCCTTGAAGCCCGCGTCCATCACGGCCTTGGGGAACGGCTTCAGCTGGGTCTTGGCGGCCACGAGGCGCTTGAGCGCCACCGGATTGAACGCGTCGTACTTGGCGATCATGTCGCGCGCGGCAACCTTGGTGGCCGCGTCGAGGATGGCCTTGTTCTCGTCCGACAACTTGGCGAATGCCTTGTTGTTGATGAAGAACTCGAGGTCGGCGCCGCCTTCCCACCAGCCGGGATAGTAGTAGTAGGGGGCAACCTTGTTGAAGCCCAGCTTCTCGTCGTCATAGGGGCCGACGAACTCGGCAGCGTCCAGCGTGCCCTTTTCGAGCGCCTGGTAGATGTCCCCTGCGGGCATGTTCTGTGACACCACGCCCAGCTTGGCCATGGCCTCGCCGAACACGCCGCCGCCCATGCGCATCTTCAGGCCCTTGAGGTCCTCGACCGTCTTGATTTCCTTGCGATACCAGCCGCCCATTTGCGTGCCGGTGTTGCCGGCGCTGGCGGTGCGGAAGTTGTACTGGGCAAAGAAGGCGTCGAGCAGCTTGCGGCCGTTGCCGTACTCTTTCCACGAATCGGTCTGGCGTGCGGTCAGGCCGAAGGGCACGGCGCAGCTGAACGCAAAGATCGGGTCTTTGCCGGTGAAGTAATAGGCGGCGGTCTGTGCCATTTCCAGGGTGTCGCCCTGCAGCGCGTCGACCACGCCGAAGGCGGGCATCAGCTCGCCGGCCGGATGGACCGAGATTTCAAACTTGCCGCCCGACAGGGCCTTGACGGTCTTCGAGAGCATTTCGGCGCTGCCGAAGATGGTGTCGAGAGAGCGGGGAAAGCTCGACGCGAGGCGCCAGCGAATCGCAGCTTGCGCGTGAACGGCCGGCGCAATGCCAGCGGCCAAAACGCCAGCGATGCCCGCGTTTTTGATGAGGGAACGACGATCCATTGAATGCACTCCGAGTTCTTTGAAAAAACGAAACGCGGCTTGTGACCGCGTTGGGACTTTTGTCTAAGTCTTCTTGATTGTAAAAACCGCTTACAAGCGCTCGACGGGGGTTTACCCTGCGAAATCGCCGAAGCGTTGGCCAATGGACGCAGCAATGCCCGCCGCATCGAGCCCGATGCCCGACAGCAGCTTCGCCGGATCGCCATGCTCGATGAAGCGGTCGGGCAACCCCAGCTGCAGCACCGGCTTCTGAACATTCGCCGCCTGCAGCGCCTCGAGCACCGCGCTGCCCGCGCCGCCCATGACGGCGCCCTCTTCCAGCGTGACGATGGCATCGTGCGTGCCCGCCACCTTCAGCAGCAGTTCGACGTCGAGCGGCTTGGCCCAGCGCATGTTGACCACCGTCGCGTCGAGCGACTCGGCGGCGGTGAGCGCGGGGTACAGCAGCGTGCCGAACGCCAGGATCGCAATGCGCTTGCCTTCGCGGCGCACTTCGCCCTTGCCGAAGGGCAGCGCGTCCAGGGTGAGATGCGGCGTGACGCCGGCGCCCGCGCCGCGCGGATAGCGCACCGCCACCGGGTGGTTCTGCGCGTACGCACTCGACAGCAATTCGCGGCATTCGCGCTCGTCGGCCGGACAGGCGATGCTCATGTTCGGAATGCAGCGCAGGAACGGAATGTCGTACGCACCCGCGTGCGTGGCGCCGTCCGCGCCGACCAGGCCCGCGCGGTCGAGTGCGAACACCACCGGCAGGTTCTGGATCGCCACGTCATGGATCAGCTGGTCGTACGCGCGCTGCAGGAAGGTCGAGTAGATCGCGACCACGGGCTTGAGCCCCTCGCACGCCAGGCCGGCCGCGAAGGTCACCGCATGCTGCTCGGCGATGCCGACGTCGTAGTAGCGGTCCGGGAAGCGCTGCTCGAACTCCACCAGCCCCGAGCCTTCGCGCATTGCGGGCGTGATGCCCACGAGCCGGCCGTCGGCCGCCGCCGTGTCGCACAGCCACTGGCCGAACACCTGCGTGAAGGTCTGCTTGGCCACCGTGGTCGGCTTGACCAGCCCCACCTGGGGATCGAACTTGCCGGGGCCGTGGTAGGCCACGGGGTCGACCTCGGCCAGCTTGTAGCCCTGGCCCTTCTTGGTGACCACGTGCAGGAACTGCGGGCCGTCCAGATGCTTGAGGTTTTCGAGCGTGGGCACCAGCGAGTCGAGGTCGTGGCCGTCGATCGGCCCCACGTAGTTGAAGCCGAACTGCTCGAACAGCGTGGCCGGCACGACCATGCCCTTGGCATGCTGCTCCAGGCGCTTGGCCAGCTCGAACAGCGGTGGCGCATTGCGCAGCACGCTCTTGCCCACGTTCTTGGCGGCGGCGTAGAAGTTGCCGCTCATCAGCTGCGCGAGGTAGCGGTTGAGCGCGCCCACCGGCGGGCTGATCGACATGTCGTTGTCGTTCAGGATGACGAGCAGCTTGCAGTCGCACACACCCGCGTTGTTCAGCGCCTCGAAGGCCATGCCGGCGGTGAGCGCGCCGTCGCCGATGATGGCCACGGTGTGGCGGTCTTCACCCTTCTGCTTGGCTCCCATGGCCATGCCCAGCGCGGCCGAGATGCTGGTCGACGAATGGGCGGTACCGAAGGTGTCGTACTCGCTCTCGCTGCGCTGCGGAAAGCCGGAGATGCCGCCGGCCTGGCGCAGCGTGGGCATGCGCTCGCGCCGGCCCGTGAGGATCTTGTGCGGATAGGTCTGGTGGCCCACGTCCCACACCAGCCGGTCGTGCGGCGTGTTGAACACGTGGTGCAGCGCCACCGTGAGCTCGACCGTGCCGAGGTTGGAGCTCAGGTGGCCGCCGGTGCGCGAGACGTTGTCGAGCACGCAGGCGCGCACTTCGTCGGACAGCTGGCGCAGCTGGGCCCGGTCGTACTGGCGGATCGGTGCGGGGTCGTGGAGTGTGGGAAGCAGCGGGGCCATGGGGTGGTGTGTTCTTTTCTCTCTCAGCGGTCGCGGTCGACCACCATGTGGGCCAGTGCGCGCAAGGCGGCGGTATCGGCCAGGCCGCTCCTGTCGAGGGCGGCGAGCGCATCGGCGAGCAACTGGCGGGCCTGTGCACGCGCGCCGTCCAGGCCCAGCAGTGAAACGTAGGTGGGCTTGTCGGCCGCGGCGTCCTTGCCGGCGGTCTTGCCCAGGGTGTGCGAGTCGGCCACGACGTCGAGGATGTCGTCGACCACCTGGAACGCGAGGCCGATGGCCGCGCCGTAGTCGCGCAGCGCGGCCAGCGCCGTGGGGGTGACGGGGCCGCAGGCCGCGCCCATCTCCACGCTGCCCTGCAGCAGCGCGCCGGTCTTCAGGCGATGCATTTCGCGCAGTTGCGCTTCGTTCAGCGCAAGGCCCACGCTGGCCAGGTCGATCGCCTGGCCGCCGGCCATGCCCTGGCTGCCCGCGGCACGCGCGAGCAGGCGGCACAGCAGGGCCTGGGTGGCGACCGGAACTTCGTCGCCCTCGGGGGCCAGCAGCTCGAAGGCCAGCGCCTGCAGCGCGTCGCCGGCCAGCAGGGCGTCGGCCTCGCCGAACTTCACGTGCACCGTGGGCTTGCCGCGGCGCAGCACGTCGTTGTCCATGCACGGCAGGTCGTCGTGCACCAGGGAATAGGCGTGGATCAGCTCGGTGGCGCAGGCCGCGCGCAGGGCCGCGGCCGCGTTGCCGCCGACCGCCTCGCTCGCGGCCAGCACCAGCAGGGGCCGCAGCCGCTTGCCGCCGTCGAGCACCGCATAGCGCATGGCGTCGCCCAGCAGCACGGGGGCATCGACGCCGACCCAGCGCGACAGCGCGGCTTCGACGTTCGCAAGGTGGGGGTCACTCCAGCCGGCGAGGGTCTTGGCGTCCCAGGGGGACGGATTCATCGTGACGGCGCTCATTCAGCCGTCCAGACCTTCAGGCTGCCCGCGTCGAGCACCTTGATCTGGTCTTCGACCGCCTGCAGCTTGTCGCGGCAGAAGGCGAGCAGCACGGCGCCGCGCTGGTAGCTGCCGAGCAGCTGGTCGAGGGGCAACTGGCCCGATTCGAGTTCCGCCACCAGTTGTTCCAGTTCCTGAAGCCCGGCTTCGTAACTGGCGGGCAACGAGCCCGTATCGGGCGTGGCCGCCGGGCTGGACGTGGAAGGAGAAGGCACCTTGGGCATGCAAGCGAAACGTGGGTGAAACCGGGCATTTTAGGGCGGGGACCGAATCGGGGCCCCACGGGTACAATGCGAGCTTCTCTCGTTGACGAAGTCAGCACCTCTTCGGGCCGTCGAACCTTCCTGGCGGCGCCTTCCGTTCCTTCCTTTTTTTCTCCCTGTGGGGAGCTTGGTCAGGTCCTCCATGTCTGATTTAAGTCTTCAACTGCAGCAGGCCACGAGCCAACTTCCAGTTTCCGCGTATTTCGACGAGGCCCTGTATGCCCGCGAAATGCAGAACCTTTTTGCGCGAGGGCCCCGCTACGTCGGCCATCGCCTGGCCGTGCCCGAAATGGGCAATTTCCACACCCTGCCCCAGGAACACCAGGGCCGCGCGCTGGTGCACACGCCCAAAGGCGTGGAGCTGATCTCCAACGTCTGCCGGCACCGCCAAGCCCTGATACTTCGGGGCCGCGGCCAGCTCGACAACCAGACCGGCGGCAACATCGTCTGCCCGCTGCACCGCTGGACCTACGCTGCGAGCGACGCGCGCACCACCGGCACGCTGATCGGCGCCCCGCATTTCGATCAGGACCCCTGCCTGAACCTGCACAACTACCCGCTCACCGAATGGAACGGTCTTCTGTTCGAGAAGAACGCCGACGGCTCGGGCCCCGACGTGGCGGCCGACATGGCGGGCCTGGGCCCCCAGGCCGACCTCGACTTCTCGGGCTACGCGCTCGACCGCGTCGAGCTGCACGAGTGCAACTACAACTGGAAGACCTTCATCGAGGTCTACCTCGAGGACTACCACGTGGGCCCGTTCCACCCGGGCCTGGGCAGCTTCGTCACCTGCGACGACCTGCGCTGGGAGTTCAAGCCGCGTTATTCGGTGCAGACGGTGGGCGTGGCCAACCGCCTGGGCCGCGCGGGCAGTCCGGTCTACCAGAAGTGGCAGGAGCAGTTGCTCAAGTACCGCGACGGCAAGCCGCCCAAGTACGGCGCCATCTGGCTCACCTACTACCCGCACGTGATGGTCGAGTGGTACCCGCACGTGCTCACGGTATCGACCCTGCACCCCGTGAGCCCGACGAAGACGCTCAACATGGTCGAGTTCTTCTACCCCGAGGAAATCGTCGCCTTCGAGCGCGAGTTCGTCGAAGCCCAGCAGGCCGCCTACATGGAGACCTGCGTGGAAGACGACGAAATCGCCGAGCGCATGGACGCCGGGCGCCGCGCGCTCATGCTGCGCGGCGACAACGAGACCGGCCCGTACCAGAGCCCCATGGAAGACGGCATGCAGCAGTTCCATGAGTGGTACCGCGTGGCCATGCAAGACACCACCGCGTGACGGCCGCCTTGCTGCCCACGGCGAGACACCATCCAGCAAGTCCCGGGGCAACCCGGGCACGTTTTTCCCCTTTCATGAAGTAGAGACGATGCAAGCGCTCTGGATGGTGCTCGGCGCCTTTTTGTTCGCCACGATGAGCGTGGTCGTGAAGGTCGCGTCAGCGTGGTTCAACAGCGGCGAAATGGTGCTGGGGCGCGGCCTCATCGGCATCCTGTTCCTGTGGCTGCTGGCGCGCAACCGCGGCGTGTCGCTCGCCACCCGGTACCCCGGCATGCACGCCTGGCGCAGCACCATCGGCGTGATCTCGCTGGGCGCGTGGTTCTATGCCATTGCCCACCTGCCGTTGGCCACCGCCGTCACGCTCAACTACATGAGCAGCGTGTGGGTCGCGGCCTTTCTCATCGGTGGCGCGCTGCTGGCCTGGGTGCCGGTGCCCGGGCGCGACGGCCGCGTGGAACGCCCGCCGCTGCAGGGCACGCTGGCGCTGACCGTGCTCGCGGGCTTCGCGGGCGTGGTGCTCATGCTCAAGCCCACGGTCAACGGCAACGAAGGCTTCGCGGGCATGCTGGGCCTGCTGTCGGGCCTGACGGCCGCCTTCGCCTACATGCAGGTGGTGGCCCTGTCGCGCATCGGCGAGCCCGAGCTGCGCACGGTCTTCTACTTTGCGGTCGGCTCGGCCGTGGCCGGCGCCTTCGCCACGGCGGCCACCGGGTTTTCGGGCGGCAGTTCGTGGACATGGCAGCATGCGCTGTGGCTGCTGCCGATCGGCCTGCTGGCGGCCCTCGGACAACTCTGCATGACCCGCGCCTACGCCACAGCCAAGACCCAGGCCGGCACACTGGTCGTAGCCAACCTGCAGTACTCGGGCATCGTCTTCGCGGCGTTCTACAGCGTGGTGCTGTTCGACGACCGCATCGACGCGGCCGGCTGGGGCGGCATGGCCCTTATCATCGCCAGCGGCATTGCTGCAACTGTGTTGCGACAGCGGGCGGTGCCCAAGGCGCCAGCCGAGGAACATTGACACGCCGGCGGAAGAACATTGACCCCATGCGCCTTGCGCGCATCGACCAGCGAAGGACACACGACATGTACACCACCCTCATCAGCGTCGAACAACTCCAGCAGCTGCAAGCAGGCGACACCCCCTTCATGGTGTTCGACTGCACCTTCGACCTCATGAAGCCCGAATCGGGCGCGCAGCAATATGCCGCCGCGCACATCCCGGGCGCGCACTACGCCAACCTCGACACCGACCTGAGCGCCAGGCACGGCGTGCCCGGCGCGCACGGCGAAGTGGTCGTGGCGCAGGAAGACGGCGTGCCCGCCTCGGGTGGGCGCCACCCGCTGCCCAGCCGCGAGAAGTTTGCGCAATGGCTCTCCAGCATCGGCTTCGCCAACGGCATGCAGGCCGTGGTGTACGACCGCAACGGCGCCAACTACTGCGGGCGCCTGTGGTGGATGCTCAAGTGGATGGGCCACGACGCCGTGGCCGTGCTCGACGGCGGCCTGCAGGCCTGGCAGGCCGCGGGCGGCGAGGTCACGGGGCGCGAGGAGCCCGCGCGCTTCCAGTCGAACTTCGTCACGGGCGAGCCGCTTGCGAAGCTGGTCACCACCGACACCGTGGTGCGCCGGCTCGGCCAGCCTGACCAGAACCTGATCGATGCGCGCGCAGGTGCACGTTACCGCGGCGAGGTGGAACCTCTGGACCCGATTGCCGGTCACATCCCCGGGGCCCTCAACCGGCCCTTCGCCGAGAACATCGGTCCCGACGGCAAGTTCAAGCCGGCATCGCAACTGCGTGCCGAGTTCGAGTCGCTGCTCGCGGGGCGCGATGCGGCGAGCGTTGTCCACCAGTGCGGCAGCGGCGTGAGCGCCGTGCCCAACCTGCTCGCCATGCAGATCGCGGGGCTGGGGACGACCGCGCTCTATGCCGGCAGCTGGAGCGAATGGAGCAATACGCCGGGGCTGCCGACCCGGCAAGGCGCGCAACCATGACATTGACGAATCGACGAGTCCGCACCCTTCGACGCACCACCGGCCTCGCACTGGCCGCCGCTTTGTTCGCGGCCGCCCCGTTCCTCACCGCACAGGCCCAGCAGCAGCACGCCCACGTGCACGGCCAGCTCAAGCTCGACGTGGCCATCGACGGCCCCACGGTGGTGATCGACATGGAGTCCCCGCTGGACAACATCGTCGGCTTCGAACGCGCTCCGAAGACCGATGCCGAGAAGAAGGCCGTCGAAGAAGCCGTCGCCCAGCTGCGCGCGGCCGACAAGCTCTTCATCGTCGACCCGGCCGCCAACTGCAAGCTCGGCCCGGTCGACCTGCGCTCCGGCGCGCTGGGCCTGGGAAACCCCGATCCCAGCGAGCCCGCCGGCCATGCCGATCTGGACGCCACCTTCTCCTTCAACTGCACCAGCGCGGCCGCCGCGAAGTTCATCGATGTGAACCTGTTCGCCGCGTTCAAGGGCCTGCGCCAGATCGACTCGCAGATCGCCTCCGCGCAAGGCCAGTTCAAGCGCCAGCTGAAGCGCCCGGCCGGCGCGCAGGCCACGCAGCCCGCCCGCCTGAGCTGGGGCAAGTGACACTGTGAGCACCGTCCCCGAGGCTGTGACAGCCGAGACGTCGCCCCTGCGCGTCGTGCTCGCCGCCGAAGCGCTGCGCTTCACATGGCCCGGCGTGAAGACGCCGTGCATCGACATCGAGGCCTTCCGCATCGCCGCCGGCGAGTCGGTGTTCCTGCACGGCCCGAGCGGCTGCGGCAAGAGCACGCTGCTGTCGCTGCTGGCCGGCGTGCTGGTGGCCGACGAAGGCCGCGTCACGCTGCTGGGCCACGACTGGTCCAAGCTCTCGGGCGCCGCGCGCGACCGCAGCCGCGTGGCGCACGTGGGCTACATCTTCCAGCAGTTCAACCTGCTGCCGTACCTGAGCGTGCTCGACAACGTGCTGCTGCCCTGCCGCTTCTCGGCAAGACGCGAGGCGCAGGCCGCGCGCAACGGCAGTTCGCGCGAGGCCGCCGAGCACCTGCTCGACCAGATGGGCCTGGACCGCAACCTGTGGAAGCGCCAGGCGCTGCAACTGTCCGTGGGCCAGCAGCAGCGCGTGGCGGCGGCGCGCGCGCTCATCGGCCAGCCCGAAGTGGTGATTGCCGACGAGCCCACCTCGGCGCTCGACGAAGACCGGCGCGAAGCCTTCCTCGACGTGCTGCTCACCGCCTGCGTGGAGAACCGCAGCGCGCTCGTCTTCGTGAGCCATGACCAGCGCATTGCGCAGCGCTTTGCGCGCCATGTGCTGCTGCCCGAGATCAACCGCGCGGCAAGCAGCGCGATGGCGGTGGACGCATGAGCCGCCGGACCACGCTCAAGGCGAGCACCGCAGCGCGAAGCGCGGAGGTCTGCCGATGACCGCGCTCTTCTCGATTGCCTGGCGCAGCGCATGGAACCGGCGCTTCACGCTCGCGCTCACCGTGTTCTCCATCGCGCTGTCGACCTTCCTGCTGCTGGGTGTGGAGCGCATCCGCACCGAGCTGCGCGAGAACTTCGCGTCCTCCGTGTCCGGCACCGACCTGATCGTGGGCGCGCGCACCGGCTCCACGCAGCTGCTGCTGTACTCGGTGTTCCGCATCGGCGCGGCCACCAACAACATCTCGTGGAAGAGCGTGCAGGCGCTGCAGGCGCACCCGGGTGTCGACTGGGTGGTGCCGCTGTCGCTGGGCGACTCGCACCGCGGCTTCGCGGTGCTGGCCACGTCGCCCGAGTACTTCACGCGCTTTCGCTACGGCGACAGGCAGCTGCTGAAGATGCGCGAAGGCAAGCCCTTCAGCGAACTGTTCGACGCGGTGGTCGGTGCCGAAGTGGCCGACAAGCTCGGCTACCACGTGGGCCAGAAGATCACGTTGGCACACGGCAGCGGCGAGCTCAACGTGGCCGAGCATGCGGACAAGCCCTTCACCGTGGTCGGCGTGCTCGCGCGCACCGGCACGCCGGTCGACCGCACGGTGCACATCGGCCTGGCCGCCATGGAAGCCATTCACCTCGAATGGGTGGGCGGTGCGCCGATGCCGGGCGTGCACATTCCGGCCGAGCAGGTGCGCAAGTTCGACCTCACGCCCAAGAACGTGACGGCCGCGCTGGTGGGCCTGAAGAACCGCGCGGCAGTGTTCGGCGTGCAACGCTGGATCTCCACCTACACCGGCGAGCCGCTCATGGCCATCCTGCCCGGCGTGGCGCTCGACGAGCTGTGGAGCGTGATCGGCATCGGCGAGAACGCGCTGCTGCTGATGTCCGCGCTGGTCGCGCTGGTGAGCCTGGCCGGGCTGGTGTCGGTCGTGATGGCCGGCCTGAACGAACGCCGCCGCGAACTCGCCGTGCTGCGCGCCGTGGGCGCGGGCCTGCGCCACGTGCTGGCGCTGCTTGCGCTCGAAGGCGCCATGGTCACCGTGCTGGGCGTGGCCTTCGGCGTGGTGATGGCGGTGCTGGGCATCGCCCTGCTCTCGCCATGGCTGCAGGCGCAGTTCGGCCTGACACTGAGCCTTTCCGAACCTACACTGAACGAATGGCTGCTGATGGCAAGCCTGCTGGCCGCCGGATGGCTGGCAAGCTTGCTGCCCGGCATCCGTGCCTATCGCCTCTCTCTTGCCGACGGCCTCTCGCCGAGGATCTGAACCATGCCCATCGCACACGCATCGAACTCCTCCAAAGCTTTCACACGGCTTTCAATGCTGATTGCAGGCGCCGGCCTCGCCGCTGCCGCCTGGGCCGCCGAGCCCGCCCCCAAGGACACCACCGCCACCAACCCGCTGGGCGGCAAGTCGGCAGCCCCTGCAGCCGCCGTCAAGCCCGCCGCGGGCCAGGCGCGCCAGATCACCTGGGAAGAGTTGGTGCCCAAGGACTGGGACCCGGCCAAGGAGTTCAAGGGCATGGACCTGAGCGCGCTCGACGACGGCGACCCGCGCGCCAACGAGCTGCTCATGAAAATGCAGGAGGTCTCGAACAACGCACCGACCAACCCGTCGATGAACGGCGTGGAAGTGAAGATCCCTGGCTTCATCGTGCCGCTCGAAGAGGCCAAGGGCGAGGTCACCGAGTTCCTGCTGGTGCCCTACTTCGGCGCGTGCATCCACACCCCGCCGCCGCCGGCCAACCAGATCCTGCACGTGGTGCCGCAAAAAGGCGCCAAGTTCCGCGCCATGGACACCGTGTGGGTCACCGGCAAGCTGCAGACCCTGCGCAACGACTCGATGATGGGCGTGAGCGGCTATCACGTGAGCGCCGCCAACGTCACCAAGTACACCGGCGGCGCCAAGTAAAGATAGCCAAAGCCCTGTAGCCCTTGGCCTCGGGGCCATGTGGCTGTACGCCGACAGGGTTGACGGCGCATCGCCGACACAGTCGGTTGCATCCACGGCGCAGGCTCTGTCATCGCCTGCCGCCGCGCGCCGTTGAAAGAGTTCCGGGCCCGACGCCGGCGTCCTCATGGAACTCCGATGACAAACAACAACTTCGCCCCCCGCCTGCTGACGATCTCGCTGTGCATCAGCGCCCTCGTGCTCGCAGGATGCGACAAGACCCCCAGCACGCCCGCAGCGGCCGCCGACCCGGCGACCACGATGCCCGCGCCCTCGGTGCCGCAGACACCGGCAGCCGCCCCCGCGGCGCCGACGCCCGTGGCCTACACGCCGCCCTCGGCCGAACAGCTCTACCAACTCGTCGCGCCCATCGCGCTCTACCCCGACAAGCTGGTGGCCCAGATCCTTGCTGGCGCCACCTATCCCGAGCAGATCACCGCCGCACACGACTGGCTAGCGCAGAACCGCAACCTGAAGGCCGGTCCGCTGGCCGACGCGGCCAACCAGCAGGCGTGGGACCCGAGCGTGAAGTCGCTCACCGCCTTCCGTTCGGTGGTCGACCAGCTGGCGGGCAACATCCCGTGGACCACGGCGCTCGGGCAGGCCTACTACAACGACCCGGCGGACGTGATGAACGCGATCCAGGTCATGCGCCAGCGCGCCTCGAAGGCAGGCCGCCTGAAGAACAACGACAAGCTGCGTGTGGCCAGCGCCTCGGCGCCGCAGAACTACGCACCGTCGCCCGACATGCAGCCCGTGTACGGCGGCCCGGCCGTGATCGAGCCGCCGCCGCAGTACATCACCATCGAGCCGGTGCAGCCCGACCTGGTGTACGTGCCGGCCTATGACCCGCAGGTGATCTACGGCGCGTCGGAGCCGGTGTATCCCGGCTATGCGTATGCGCCGCCGGTGCAGGTGGCCCAGGGCTACAGCGGCGGCCAGCTGGCCGCGGCCGGCGCGCTTGCGTTCGGCGCCGGGGTGGTGGTGGGCAGCGCGCTCGAGCGGCATGGCTGGGGCTGGAACTCCTGGAACGTGAACTGGGGTGGTCCGCGCGGGCGTGACCGCGATCGCGACCGTGGCGCACCGCCGGCCTTCGCACGGCCGGCCGTGGTCTACAACAACAGCACCTACGTGTCGCGCTCGACCACCGTGATCAACAACGTGAACGAGCGCACTGTCTACAACAACAACGGCGGCCCACGCGGCGGTACGCCGCCCAACTTCGCGGCGGGACCGGCCTTTGCGCAGCAACAGCAGGCGCAACAGCAACAGGCGCAGCTGGCCCAGCAGCAACAACAGCGCCAGCAACAGCAGCAACAAGCGGTGGTCGCGCAGCAACAGGCACAGGCGCAAGCTCAACAACAACAAGCCCAGCAACGCGCTCAGCAGCAACAGCAGCAAGCCCAGCAACAACAGGCTCAGCAACAAGCCCGGCAATTGCAGGTTCAGCAACAGCAGGCGCGCGATCAACAGCAGCAAGCGCGACAGGCACAAATGCAGCAGCGCCAGCAGCAGGACGCACAGCAGCGCCAGCAGCAGATGCAGCAAGCCCAGCAGGCGCAGCAAGCGCGCGGAGGCAACCCGCAAGGGCCGCAACAGGCACAGCAGCAACAAGCCCAGGCGGAGCAGACACGCCGGCAGCAAGCGCAGCAACAACAGGGCCAGCAACAGGCACGTGAGCAACAGCAGCAGGCCCAGCAGCGCGCGCAACAACAGGCACAGCAGCAACAAGCCCAGGCGGAGCAGTCACGCCGGCAGCAGGCGCAGCAGCAACAGGGTCAGCAACAGGCGCGCGAGCAACAGCAGCAGGCCCATCAGCGCGCGCAACAACAGGCCCAGCAGCAGCAACAGCAGATCCAGCGCCAGCAACAACAGCAGCAGGCGCAGCAACAGCAGGTCCAGAACCAGGCACGGCAGCAACAACAGGCCCAGCAGGAACAGATGCGCCAACAGCAGCAGGCGGCAAGGGCGCAACAGCAACAGCAGCAACAAGCGATGCAGCAGCAACGCCAGCAACAGCAGGCCGCCATGGCGCAACAACAGGCGCAGGCCCAGCAACGCGCGCAGCAGCAGGCCCAGCAGCAACAACAGCAGGTGCAGCGCCAACAGCAACAGGCGCAGCAACAACAGCAGCACCAGCAACAACAAGCACAGCAGCAGCAGGCGCAGCAGCAACAGCGCCTGGCGGCGGCCGCCGCCGCACAGCAAAAGCGTCCGCCGGGCCGCCCCGGCGAGCCCGGACAACCGCCTCAGTAAGGCCCGGCTGCGCGGCCTGCAACGCCGCGGTCACGATGATCTAGACGCGCAGGTTTTGGCCAGGATGTCGGCAGCCTGCGCCTGGGCATCGCCGCTGCGGTCGTTCGCGGTGACGTGACGCCCGCGACGTACACCACCGCGTTGTGCACGACGATGCATGAAAAGCGTGCGTTGGCGTCGTGGCGCTGGAGTACGAGGTTCGCCCTGGCGCAGTTCGACCCGAGGTTCGCGAGCGACTGACGCTCAGCCCTTGCCGCCGCGCGGCGCCTTCTTCGGCGCGGCCGGTTTGCGGGCCGCCGCGTGCACCGGCTTCAGTGCAGGCGCCTCGCGCGCGGACTGCATGTGCTCGCTCTCGCCGATCGTCATGCCGATGATGCGCGCCAACTGCCGGCTCACGCTCACGTACGCATGGCCCAGGCGGCTGTCGAAGTACAGCGAGTCGCCGCGCCCCAGGCGCACCACCTCGCCGTTGTCGAAGTGCACGTCGATCTCGCCCGACAGCACATAGGCGAACTCTTCGCCCGCGTGCCGCACAAAATCTTCTGGCCCATGCACCTGCCGCGCATGCACGGTGCCGACGATCGGGCTCATCTGCTTGCCCGCCGCCGTGGTCCCCAGGAACTCGTAGGCGATGGCCAGGCCGCGGTACACCACGCCCTTGCCCGCGCGCGTGACCACCGGCCCGTCGAGCTGCGCGGGCTTGACGCCGGCACCCGCGAACATCGCGTTCATGTCCATGTCCAGCGCGCGGCCCAGCGCGGTGAAGTTCTCGTAGCCCAACGCCAGCTGCCCGCGCTCGGCGCGCGAGATGGTGGTGATCGACACGCCCGAGCGCTCGGCCAGTTCGGCCAGCGTCCAGCCGAAACGCTTGCGCGCGGTGCGCAGGCGATGGCCGAAAGTGGTGCGGTCCAGGGTGGGCGGCTGCTCCTTGGGCCTGGTTGCCGGCTTGGTCCCTGTGTGTGGATTCACGCGCGTCTTTCTCTGGTGATGCAGGCAGATTCTGCCAGTCCGGCACGCGCCATCCCTGCCGACCCGCGTGACACGGGCGCAGAAATTGCGTATGCGCAAATTGCGTGAACGCAAATTTCACCGTTGCGGTGCACCATGGTTTCCCCTTGGAGCCCCTGATTTTATTTGCGTATCCGCAAAATTATTCCTACACTTTTCGCCGATGACTTCTTCAACACCCACACCCACCGTGGCCGACTTCCTCGTGATCGGCGGCGGCATTGCCGGGGCTTCGGCGGCCCACTGGCTGGCACCGCATGCCCGCGTGATCCTGCTCGAGCGCGAGTCCCAACCCGGCTACCACTCCACCGGCCGCTCGGCCGCCCTGTTCATGGAAAGCTACGGCACGCAGCAGGTGCGCGCCCTCACCATGGCGAGCCGCGCCTTTCTCGAACACCCGCCCGAAGGCTTCGCGGAACACCCGCTGCTCACGCCGCGCGGCGCCATGATGGTCGCGGGCGCCGAGCACATGGCCGAACTCGAAGCCCACTGGGAGGTGCTGCGCGCCATGGACACCGGCGCCTCGCGCCTGAGCGGTGAGCAGGCGCGCGAGATGGTGCCGGTGCTGCGCCCCGACCAGGTGCTGGGCGCGGTGTACGAACCCGACGCGGCCGACATGGACGTGCACGCCATCCACCAGGGCTACCTGCGCGGCATGCGCAGGGCCGGCGGCAAGCTGGTGTGCGATGCGGGCGTGACGGCCATCGAGCGCATGGGCGACCTCTGGCGCGTGACGGCCGGCGGCGCCGTGTACGAGGCACCGGTGGTGCTGAACGCGGCGGGCGCCTGGGTCGACACCATCGCGCGCATGGCGGGCGTGCCGCCGCTGGGCATCGAGCCGCGCCGCCGCTCGGCCTTCATCTTCGCGCCGCCCGAAGGCGAAAGTGGCGCCAACGTGTCGCACTGGCCGATGGTGTTCGGCGCCGACGAGGGCTGGTACATCAAGCCCGACGCCGGCATGCTGCTCGGCTCGCCGGCCAACGCCGACCCGGTGGAGCCGCAAGACATCCAGCCCGAGGAGATGGACATCGCCATCGCCATGCACCGCATCGAGGAGGCGACCACGCTCACCATCCGCCGCCCCACGCGCACCTGGGCCGGCCTGCGCTCCTTCGTGCCCGACGGCGACCTCGTCGGCGGCTTCGAGCCCGGCGCGCCGGGCTTCTTCTGGGTGGCGGCGCAGGGCGGCTACGGCATCCAGACCTCAGCCGCCATGGGCGAGGCCTGCGCCGCGCTGGCACGCGGACTGCCACTGCCCGAGCGCATCGCCGGCTTCGGGCTCACGGCCGAGATGCTGGGTCCGCAGCGCCTGCGCGCGGCCACCGCCGGCTGAGCCGTTCACAAAAAACATCCTTCACGAGAGCCCTCCATGCGTGTCTTCAGTGCCTCCCTTGCCACCGAAACCAACACCTTCGGCCCGATGCCCACCGGCATCGCCTCCTTCAAGGACCGCGGCTACTTCCCCGCCGGCCAGCATCCCGATGCATTGACGATCTATTCGGGCCCGCTGTGGGCCGCGCGCATCCGCGGCAAGGAAAAGGGCTGGACGCTGCTCGAAGGCATGGTCGCGGGCGCGCAGCCCAGCGGCATCACCACGCGCCATGCGTACGAGACGCTGCGCGACGAAATGCTGGACGACCTGCGCGCGGCGCTGCCCGTCGACATGGTGCTGCTCGGCCTGCACGGCGCGATGGTGGCCGACGGCTACGACGACTGCGAAGGCGACATGCTGGTGCGCGTGCGGCAGATCGTCGGGCCCGACGTCATCGTGGGCGCGGAGCTCGACCCGCACAACCACCTCACGCCCGCGATGGTGGACAACGCGAACGTGATGGTCTCGTTCAAGGAGTACCCGCACACCGACGTGCTCGAACGCGGGCTGGAGCTGGTCGACATCTGCGCAGCGGCGGTCGAAGGCAAGGTCAGGCCCGTGGCCGCGATGGTCGACTGCGACATCATCGTCACCGTGCACACTTCGCGCGAGCCGGCGCGCAGCTTCGTGCAGCGCATGCAGGCGCTGGAGGGGAAAGACGGCGTGCTCTCGGTCTCGCTCACCCACGGCTTCTCGTGGGGCGACGTGCCCGAAATGGGCACCAAGGTGCTCGTGTACACCGACGGCGACCAGGCGAAGGCCGACGCACTCGCACGCCAGTTGGCCGACGAGGTCATCGCCATGCGCGACGGCCTCACGGTGAACTACCCGGGCATCGACGCCTCGCTGGACGAGGCGCTGGCCTTCGACGGCGGCCCGGTGGTGCTGGCCGACGGTGCCGACAACCCCGGCGGCGGCGCGGCGAGCGACGCCACCTTCATCCTGCGCCGCATGCTGGAGCGCGACATCACCAACGCGGCACTGGGCCCCATGTGGGACCCGATTGCGGTGCGCATCGCCTTCGACGCGGGCGTGGGCGCGAAGCTGCAGATGCGCATCGGCGGCAAGATCAGCCCGCTGTCGGGCGACCCGCTGGACCTGGCCTGCACCGTGAAGGCGCTGCAGCACGACCTGGTGATGACGGGCCTGTCGAACACGCCCACGGCGATGGGCGACTGCGCGCTCGTCGAGGTCGACGGCATCGAGATCGTGCTGATCACGCGGCGCAACCAGGCCATGGGCACCGACTTGTTCACGCAACTGGGTTGCGACCTGGCCGCGAAGAAGATCGTCGTCGTCAAGTCGTCGCAGCATTTCTATGCGTCGTACTCGAAGGTAGCCAAGCACGTGATCTACGCGGGCGCACCCGGCGCGGTAACGCTCGACCTCACAACCCTGCCCTATCGCAAGGCGCGCCTGCCCAAGTGGCCCATCGGCGTCGCTGCCTGATCCCCTTCCTTTTCTTTCGCACCCACCGACCGGAGATCCGACGATGAAACGACGAACGCTTGCCGCCCATGCCGCAATGGTTGCCCTGGCCCTTTCAGCGGCTTGCGCCATGAGCCTCCCGGCGCTCGCGCAGACACCGCCCAAGACCCTGAAGGTGGTGGCGCATGCCGACCTGAAGATCCTCGACCCGACCTTCACCACGGCCTACATCTCGCGCAACTTCGGCCACATGGTGTACGACACCCTGTTCGCGCAGGACGCCACCGGCAAGCCGCAGCCGCAAATGGTCGAGAAATACACCACCTCGAAGGACGGCAAGCAGTGGAGCTTCACGCTGCGCCCGGGCCTGAAGTTCTCCGACGGTGCCGCCGTGACCTCGGCCGACGCCGTGGCCTCGCTGCAGCGCTGGGCCGCGCGCGACAGCCTGGGCCGCGCCATGACGGCCGTGGGCGCCGAATGGAAGGCCACCGATGCACGCAACTTCACGCTCACGCTGAACGAGCCCTTCGGCATGGTGCTCGACGCGCTGGCCAAGCCCTCGGGCTTTCCGCCGGTGATCCTGCCGGAGCGCATTGCCAAGCTGCCCGCCACCTCGCCGCTCACCGAGGTCATCGGCTCGGGCCCCTTCATCTTCAAGCGCGACGAATGGGTGCCGGGCAACAAGACGGTGTTCGTGCGCAACCCCAACTACGTGGCGCGCAGCGAGCCGCCCAGCGGCCTGGCCGGCAGCAAGAAGACCACCTTCGACCGCGTCGAATGGCTCTACCTGCCTGATGCCAACAGCGCGGTGTCCGCGCTCAAGCGCGGCGAGGTCGACCTCATCGAGCAACTGCCGCCCGACTACATCGCACCGCTGCGCACCGACGCCGGCGTGAAGATCGGCGCGTTCGGCACCTACCAGGGCTTCCTGGTGATGAACCAGCTGCACCCGCCCTTCGACAACCCGAAGGTGCGCCAGGCGCTGCTGCAGGCCGTGAGCCAGGAACGCTTCGTGGCGGCCATGGGCTTTCCGCTGGACATGCGCATGGCCTACTGCGCCACCTACTTCATCTGCGGCAGCCCGAACGACACGGCCGCCGGCGCCGAGCCCTACCGCAAGGCCGACGTCGCCAAGGCCAAGCAGATGCTCGCGGCCTCCGGCTACAAGGGCGAGAAGGTGGTGCTGATGGTGCCCAGCGACGTGCCCTACCTGAACGCCGAGGCGCTGATGGCCGCGCAGACCATGAAGAGCATCGGCATGAACGTCGACGCGCAGAGCATGGACTGGGCCTCCATCGGCGCACGCCGCGCCAAGCGCGATGCGGCCGATGCGGGCGGCTGGAACATGTACGTCACGGTGGCCGGCGAGTTCGACGCCAACTCGCCCATCGCCAACGCCTACCTGGGCGCGGCCTGCGGCAACACCCTGCCCGGCTGGCCCTGCGACAAGCCGCTGGACGAGCTGCGCACCGCCTGGCTGAAAGAGACCGTGCCGGCCAAGCGCAAGGAACTGCTCGACGCCTTCCAGCGCCGCGCCTACGAGGCCGTGCCTTACATCAACGCGGGCCAGTACTCGGCCGCGTTCGCCGCGCGCGCCAGCCTCAAGGGGCTGGACAAGCTCTGGGCCGGCATGCCGACGGTGTGGGTGCTCGACAAGTAGCCGGCCCCTCGCGCAGTCTCACAGCCAGCACAACGCCAGCCACCCCAGTTCAAGGGCACCGCCATGGGCTACATCCTTCGACGCTTTCTCTCGACACTCCCGGTCATGGCGGTCGTGGCCGTGGTGGTGTTCCTGCTGATCCACCTGTCGCCGGGCGACCCGGCCGCGCTCATCGCGGGCGACCTCGCCACCACGGAAGACATCGAGAAGCTGCGCGCCGCGCTCGGGCTGAACCTGCCGCTGTGGCAGCAGTTCGGGCTGTGGGTGGGCAAGCTGTTCACGGGCGACCTGGGCACCTCGATCTTCACGCAGATGCCGGTCACGCAACTGCTGGCGCAACGGCTGGAGCCCACCGTGTCCATCGCGGCGCTCACCATGCTCATCACGCTGCTGGTGGCAGTGCCGCTGGGCACGCTCGCGGCGTACCGCGCGGGCAGCTGGATCGACCGGCTGGTGATGCTGTTCGCGGTGCTGGCCTTCTCGGTGCCGGTGTTCCTGGTGGGCTACCTGCTGGTCTACAGCTTCGCGGTGCAGCTGCCGTGGTTTCCGGTGCAGGGCTATGTGCACTTCGGCGAGAACCCCTTCGAGTGGCTGCGCTCGCTGGTGCTGCCGTGCGTGAACCTGGCGCTGGTGTACATCGCGCTGGTGACCCGCATGACGCGCGCTACCGTGCTCGAGGTGCTGCACGAGGACTACATCCGCACCGCGCGCGCCAAGGGCCTGGGCGTGCTGTCGGTGCTGGGGCATGCGCTGCGCAACGCGGCCATTCCCATCGCCACCACCATCGGCGCGGGCATTGCGCTGCTGATCGGCGGCGTGGTCGTCACCGAGACGGTGTTCGCCATTCCGGGCGTGGGCCGGCTCGTGATCGACTCGGTGCAGCGCCATGACTACCCAGTGATCCAGAGCGTGCTGCTGCTGTCGGCGGGCATGTACGTGCTGATCAACCTGCTGATCGACCTGAGCTACCGCCTGTTCGACCCGCGCATCAGCTACTGAAGAACCCCACGCCATGTCCACGGTACTTCCCTTGTCCCCTTCCCCTGTCACCGACGGAACGCACGACGAAGTGCACGACGACACCCCCTTCGTGCCGCCGCGCTGGCGCTGGGTGCGCAAGCACCCGACGCTGATCGTCGGCGCGCTGCTGCTGATCGCGGTGGCGGTGCTGTCGCTGGCCGCGCCGTGGATCGCCACGCACGACCCGCAGGACATCGACCCGCTCGCGCGCATGCAGACGCCGTCGGCCGAGCACTGGTTCGGCACCGACGCGCTGGGCCGCGACGTGTTCAGCCGCGCGGTGTGGGGCGGAAGGGTGTCGATGATCGTGGGCGCCGCGGTGGCGGTGCTGGCCACCTTCGCCGGCGTCGCGCTCGGCCTGGTGTCGGGCTTCGTGCGCTGGGCGGACGGGCCGATCATGCGGGTGATGGACGGGCTCATGGCCATTCCCGGCATCCTGCTGGCCATCGCGCTCATGGCGGTGACGCGCGCCAGCCTGACGACGGTGATCGTCGCCATCACCGTGCCCGAGATTCCGCGCGTGGTGCGGCTGGTGCGCTCGCTGGCGCTCACCTTGCGCGAGCAGCTCTATGTGGAGGCCGCGCATGCGGTGGGCACGCGGCTGCCGATGATCCTGCTTCGCCACGTGCTGCCGAACATCGTGGCGCCGCTGGTGGTGCAGGCCACCTTCGTGGCGGCCGCCGCAGTGCTGACCGAGGCCGCACTGTCGTTCCTGGGCGTGGGCGTGCCCTCGCAAACGCCGAGCTGGGGAAACATGATGGCCGAGGGCCGCAACTTCGTGACGGTGGCGTTCCACATCATCCTGTACCCGGGGCTGCTGCTGGCGGCCACGGTGCTGGCCATCAACCTGCTGGGCGACGGCCTGCGCGATGCGCTCGATCCGCGCCTGGCGCGTCAACTGTGAGCGAAGCGCCATGACCCTCACCATGTCCCACACCGCCCTCGCCCCCGGCGAGCCGCTGCTCGAGGTCGACAACCTGCGCACCCACTTCCATACGCTGGCCGGCGTGGTGCGCTCGGTCGACGGTGTCTCCTACACCGTTCGCGCGGGCCGCACGCTGGGCGTGGTCGGCGAGTCGGGCTGCGGCAAGAGCGTGACGGCGCTGTCGATCCTGCGGCTGGTGCCCACGCCGCCGGGCCGGCACATGGGCGCGGTGCGGCTGCGCGGCACCGACCTGATGCAGCTGAGCGAGCGCGAGATGCGGCAGATTCGCGGCAACCGCATCTCGATGATCTTCCAGGAGCCGATGACCTCGCTGAACCCGGTGCTCACGGTGGGCCGGCAGATCGCCGAGACGGTGCAGCTGCACCAGAAGGCCAGCCGCGCCGATGCGATGCAGCGCGCCGTCGAGATGCTGCGCGTGGTGCAGATCCCCGAACCCGAGCGCCGCGTGAACGAGTACCCGCACCAGCTGTCGGGCGGCATGCGCCAGCGCGTGATGATCGCGCTGGCCCTGGCCTGCAACCCCGAGGTGCTGATCGCCGATGAGCCGACCACCGCACTGGACGTGACCATCCAGGCGCAGATCCTCGACCTCATCAAGCGGCTGCAGCAGGAGCTGGGCATGGGCGTGGTGATGATCACGCACGACCTGGGCGTGGTGGCCGAGAGCTGCGACCGCGTGGTGGTGATGTACGCAGGCAAGAAGGTGGAAGAAGCCGACGTGATCGACCTGTTCGACCGCCCGCTGCATCCCTACACGCGCGCGCTGATGGCCTCGATGCCCGCGATGAACACCGCGAGCACGCGGCTCACGGAGATTCCGGGGCTGGTGCCGGCCGCGCACGAGCTGGGCCGCGGCTGCGCCTTCGCGGCGCGCTGCAACCATGCGCGCGAACGCTGCCGCGCCGAGACGCCCAGGCTCACGGAGCAAGGCGGCGACCATGTGGTGGCCTGCTTCGCGGTCGAAGAACACTGGGCCGATGCAGAGGAGATCGCCGCATGACGACCGTTGCCACGCCACTGCTGCAGGTACGCAACCTGCGCAAGCACTACATCTCGCCCAAGCGCTGGCTGCGGCCGGCCAAGCCGGCGATACAGGCGGTCGACGGGGTGTCGTTCTCGGTCGCGCGCGGCGAGACGCTGTCGCTGGTCGGCGAGTCGGGCTGCGGCAAGACGACCACGGCCAAGTCGGTCATGCGGCTGGTGGAGCCGACCTCGGGCTCGGTGGAACTGGAAGGCAAGGAGCTGCTGACGCTGTCGGCCGAAGACATGCGCATGCGCCGGCGCGACCTGCAGATCATCTTTCAGGACCCGTATGCCTCGCTGAACCCGCGCCTGACGGCGGGCGACATCGTGGCGGAGCCGTTGAAGAACTTCGGCATGGGCGCGGCGGCCGAGCGGCGCGAGCGCGTGCAGTGGCTGTTTTCGCGCGTGGGCCTGCGGCCCGAGGCTGCAAAGAAGTTCCCGCACGAGTTCTCGGGCGGCCAGCGTCAACGCCTGGGCATTGCGCGCGCGCTGGCGTTGAACCCGAAGCTCATCGTGTGCGACGAACCGGTGTCCGCGCTGGACGTGTCGGTGCAGGCGCAGGTGGTCAATCTGCTGATGGACCTGCAGGCGGAGTTCGGCATCGCGTACCTTTTCGTGGCGCACGACCTGGCGGTGGTGCGGCACATCAGCCACCGCGTGGCAGTGATGTACCTCGGGCACATCGTGGAGATTGCCGACCGCAACACGCTGTTCTCCGCGCCGCTGCATCCGTACACCGAGATCCTGCTGTCGGCCGTGCCTGTGCCCAACCCGCGCACGCCGGCGCGCCGCATGCTGCTGCAGGGCGATCCGCCGAGCCCCGCGAATCCGCCCTCGGGCTGCCGCTTTCATACGCGCTGCCCGATGGCGCAGGCCGTGTGCAAGGAGCAGACACCCGCGCTGAGCGAACGTCCCTCGTCTTCCAGCGGCGGCCACTGGGTCGCCTGCCACTTCCGTTGAAAGCACCTCACCGATGACCGACAAGACACCCCACTACGACCTGCTGATTCGCGGCGGCACCGTGATCGACGGCACCAAGGCGCCGCGCTTCGATGCCGACATCGGCATCACCGGTGGGCGCATCGCCGCCATCGGAAAGCTCACGGGCCACACGGCCGAACAGACGATCGACGCCACCGGCCGCATCGTCGCGCCCGGTTTCATCGACTCGCACACGCACGACGACCAGGCCGTGCTGTCGCAGGCGCAGATGCCGTTCAAGGTTTCGCAGGGCGTGACCACCGTGGTGGCCGGCAACTGCGGCATCAGCGCCGCGCCGCTGCGCACGGACATGGACCTGCCCATGCCGCTGAGCCTGCTCGACTCACCCGCGGAAGGCCGCTTCACCACCTTCGCCGCCTACCTCGACGCGCTGCGCGCCACGCCCTCGTCGGTGAACGTGGCGGCCATGGTCGGCCACTCGACCCTGCGTGCGGTGGTCATGGCCGACCTCGACCGGCCCGCGAACGACACCGAGATCGCCGCCATGCAGGCGCTGGTCGAAGAAGCGATGCAGGCCGGCGCCATCGGGCTGTCGACCGGCACCTTCTACCCGCCGGCCGTGAAGGCCACGACCGAGGAGATCATCGAAGTCGGCCGCCCCCTCACCTCGCGCAAGGCGCTGTACGTGACGCACATGCGCGACGAAAGCGACCGCGTGATGGAGTCGCTGGAAGAAACCTTCCACATCGGCCGCGCGCTCGACATTCCGGTGGTGGTGTCGCACCACAAGGTTCAGAACACGCAGAACTTCGGCAAGACCAGGGTCACGCTGCCCTTCATCAAGGAGGCGATGCAGCACCAGTGCATCGGGCTCGATTGCTACCCCTACACGGCCGGCTCCACCATGATCCGCACCGACCGCGGAATGATGGAAGGCCGCGTGCTCATCGCGTCAAGCGAGCCGCACCCCGAGTGCGCGGGGCGCGACCTGAAGGACATCGCGGCCGAATGGGGCGTGTCGGGCGAAGAGGCGGCGGTTCGCCTGCAGCCCGGCAGCGCGATCTATTTCATGATGGACGAGGACGACGTGCAGCGCATCCTTGCGTTCGACGAGACCATGATCGGCTCCGACGGCATTCCGCTGGGCGACAAGCCGCACCCGCGCCTGTGGGGCACCTTCCCGCGCGTGCTGGGCCACTACAGCCGCGACGTCGGGCTGTTTCCGCTGGAGACGGCGGTCTGGAAGATGACGGGTCTCACGGCGCGCAACTTCGGCCTGCACGAGCGCGGCACGCTCAAGCCGGGCCACCACGCGGACGTGGTGATCTTCAACGCCGCGACGGTGCGCGACACCGCGAACTACGAAACGCCGACGCAGCCGGCCGAAGGCATCGATGCGGTGATCGTGAATGGGGCGGTGACCTGGCGCGACGGTGCGCACAGCGGGGCGCGCAACGGGCAGGTCATCACGCGGCGGGACGCGGCCTGAGGCGCTTCAGTCGGGGGCGTTCATGACGCGGTCGAATTCTTCGTCGGCCGGCACGTTGTCGGCATCGAGCTCGCTCGCATCCGTCAGGTCGATGCCGGTTTCCTCCGACAGGTCTTCGGAGCCCTCGTTCTCGGGTTCTTCGAAATCATCGGCGGGCGTGTTGTCTTCCTCGTCGTCCTCGGACGATGCGGCGGCTCGCGCGGTGGCGTCGATGTTGTTCATGATCGGTTCCTCGGCTGATTGCTGACAGGCCCCCTATGGTGCGCCTGTTTCAGCCATTGCGGCTCATCCGGCACGCAGCGTCGGTGTCGGAAAGTTTCCCGCCGCGCATGCCGACTGCCGACGTCGAACTTTCGTGTCAGTCCTTGTGCACGTGGCCGTGCTCGCCGTGGCCCGGGTCGTCATGGCCGTGTTCATGCCCATGCTCGCCGTGCGCAAGGCGGCTCACCGCCGTGACCAGCACGATGCCCGCGACCAGCCACAGGATCTGCGCGGCGGTCTGGCGCGCCGGCAGGCGCTTTTGCAGCTGCGGAATCAGGTCGGCCAGCGCCACGTAAACGAAGCTGCTGCCGGCCAGCACCAGGAAGTACGGCAGCCAGCTGTGCAGCTGGTCGACCAGCCACCAACCCACGATGCCGCCCAGTGCGGTCATGGTGCCGGCGAGCGACACCTTCACCAGCGCGGCGCGCTGGTTGGAAGAACTCTGGCGCAGCACGACGAGATCGCCGATGTGGTGCGGTATTTCGTGCGCCAGCACCGCCAGCGCGGCCACCAGGCCCAGGCGCATGTCGGCGGTGAAGGCCGAGGCAATCAGGATGCCGTCGCCGAAGCAGTGCACGCTGTCGCCGGTGAGCACGGCCCAGCCGCCGGTGCGGGGCCCCTGGTCGTGCGCGTGGGAATGCGCGTGGGAATGCGCGTGACCGGCATGGTGGCCATGGTCGTGCCCTTCGTGCCCGCTTTTTTCGTCGCCGTGGTGATGCTCATGCCCGTGGTGCCACAGTTCGGCCTTGTCGAGCAGGAAGAAGAACACCAGCCCGAACAGCAGCACCCCGAACAGCAGCGCGGGTTCGATGCGGCTTTCGAAGGCCTCGGGCAAGAGGTGCATGAAGGCGGTGGCCAGCAGCGCGCCGGCCGCCAGGCTGAGCAGGTGCTGCGGGTTCACGCCGCCCGAGCCGTTGCGCACGCCCACCTTCAACAGGAGGGCCGCGAGCCAGACGCTGCCGATGCCGGAGACCAGGGTCGCCGCGATGATGACTATCAAATTCATAGCTGCTTGCGCAAGAGGGGCGGCCGCTGAAGCTGTTTCAGGACCGTGATCCGTTCATAAAAAGAGAAAGGCCGTCATTCGACGGCCTTCGGCGGGGGTGGCTACAGGGCGCCGGTTCAAGCGACGCCATTGGCTTAGAACCAGGCCGTGGCGCCTTGCCAGCCGTCGTCCGCCGCGCTCTTGACATGGCTGGGGCGGTGGTCGGCATGGAACGCATGGCCTGCTTCGGGGTACACGACGAAGCTCGATGCCCTGGCCGCCGGAGTCCCATTGGCCAGAGCAGCTTTCATCTTATCAACCGTGTCAAGGGGGATGCACACGGGGCGTGGTGCAGAAAAACGCACGCCGCAATGTGGGCCCAACCCGCCGATGCCCTATGCCCCGAAATTCGGTGGGGTTGGTGTCAACCCCGGGAACCGTACGCACGGCGTGCCAGCGCGGCCGCCAGCACCTGCGCGGGGTCGATCAGGTCCAGCCCGGCCACGGCGGCCGAGCCCTGCAGGCCCAGCGGCACTTCGGTGCAGCCCATGATGATCGTCACGGGCCCGTGGCGCTCGGCCAGCCGCAGCGCCACGTCGGAAAAGCACTGCGCGGCCAGCGGCATGTTGCCGGCCTTCACGCCTTCGAAGATGCCGCGCGTGATGATGCGGCGCTCGTCGGCCGACGGAATGTGGCAGCCCAGCCCGGCCTCGGCCAGCGCCTGCTCGTAGAGACGCACGCGGTAGGTGCCTTCGGTGGCCATCAGCGCCACGTCGCTGGCGCCCTGTGCGGCCAGCTGGCGCGCGGTTTCGCGCGCCATGTGCAGCAGCTCGACCTGCGGAAAACGCGCCTGCAGGCTGCCATGCCATGCATGCGCGGTGTTGCACGCGATGGCCACGGCACGGCTGCCCAGCGCGGCCAGGCGGCCCAGGGCCTGCAGCATCGGCTCCAGCGGCTGGTGCGCGCCCTGCTCGGCCGATGCCAGCGCGTCGGTGCGGTCGGGCACCGGCACCTGCGCCAGCCAGTGCTCGGGAAAGGAC
>NNBU01000635.1_pt1 | contig 38521 bp, 38 predicted proteins | sample 1173781 | NCBI WGS metagenome assembly NNBU01 (sample SAMN07173937, study PRJNA388173) | plant metagenome | biome: Plant school; feature: Soil; material: Symbiotic tissue of Blasia pusilla L.; isolation source: symbiotic tissue sample KVJ2 | host: Blasia pusilla | place: Norway: Troms, Kvaloya...
CTAGTCTTCTCTGGCTTCTGAGGGGGAGAACAACATGCCACAACTGTCCGTCTGGTATTTCCGCACCGCCATCCTGTTCCTGATCGCCGGCATCTGTGTCGGGCTTTACATGTCGATCACGCACCAGTTCGAGGCGACCGGAGCGCACGCCCACATCAACCTGCTCGGCTGGGTCACCATGGCGATCTTCGGCATCTACTATGCGCTGAACCCGGCCCAGGCTGCCACGCGCATCGCGAAGATCCAATACATGCTTTACACCTTGGGAATTTTAGTGATGGGCCCGTCGCTCTTCCTGATGCTGACGGGAAACACCGCGCTTGAGCCCGTTGTCGCGGTCTCCTCGCTGGTGACGTTCGCAGGCGTCTTGCTGTTTGCGGTGATCCTGTTCACCCGCAGGGCGTGACGACGAGGCCGGTCGCTCGGTTCAAGGCCGATCCGGCGGGTGCTTAGCCTTCGAGTGCCTGCGCAAGCGCTTGTCCCGCCAGCCGTGCGATCGCCATCAGCCGCTCGAGGGGAAGACCTGTGCGGGCTTTGGCGGACATTCCCGACATGGTTGAACTGACGAAGTCCGTCAGTTCTCCAGCCTTTTTCGGATGACGTGCGGCAATATAGGCCTGTATCACCGCCTCTGCGCCCAGCTGGAAGCCGCAAGCCGCCGCCCGTGCGTCAGGGTCGTCGGAGCGGACCCCCTCCACCACCAGGCATCCGGTTGTCTCGGGATTGGCTGCATAGCGGCGCGCAGCTTCTTCCAGCACAGCACCCAGGCACTCGGCCACCGGTCTGTCGGGCCGCAGGAGTTCGGTAAGCGGGATTGCACCGGTTTCCGCATAACGGTCCAGGACGCGGTTATAGAGGCCCACCTTGTTGCCGAAGGCGGCGTAGAAGCTCGGCGGGTTGATGCCCAGTGCCGCCGTAATGTCGGCCACGCCCAAAGCGTCGTAGCCGCGCGCATGGAACAGCGCCTGTGCCACCGCAACACCCTGCTCCGGATCGAAGCGGCGAGGGCGCCCCCGTGAGAGAGCTTTTTTTGTAGTAATCATTACAAAAAGCCTTGAATGGAGAATGTGAGTATTTATGTAGCGTCTGTTACTTAAATCCTCAAGGAGCAGTTATGTCTAATTTTCAGGGAAAATCCGTGCTGGTGCTCGGCGGCAGCCGTGGCATTGGAGCAGCCGTCGTTAGGCGGTTTGCCGCCGATGGCGCAAATGTCACCTTCACTTATGCCGGATCGCAGGCTGCGGCCGACCAACTGGCGGAAGAGACCGGCAGCACCGCCGTCGTCACCGACAGTGCCGACCGCAATGCTGTGATTGAACGTGTGCGCGAAAGCGGACCGCTGGATATCCTGGTCGTCAATTCCGGTATCGCCGTCTTCGGCGATGCCCTGGACCAGGATCCGGATGCCATCGACCGATTGTTCCAGATCAACATCCAGACGCCCTATCACGCCTCGGTGGAAGCCGCCCGGCAGATGCCGGACGGCGGGCGCATCATCGTCATGGGCTCCGTCAATGGCGATCGCATGCCCGTTCCCGGAATGGCATCCTACGCTGTCAGCAAGTCTGCCCTGCAGGGTCTCGCCCGGGGTCTGGCGCGTGACTTCGGCCCGCGCGGCATCACCATCAACGTCGTCCAGCCGGGGCCGATCGATACGGACGCCAATCCGGAGACTGGGCCGATGAAGGAGCTGATGCACAGCTTCATGGCGATCAAGCGCCATGGGCGGCCGGAAGAGGTCGCGGGCATGGTGGCTTGGCTGGCCGGCCCGGAGGCAAGCTTCGTGACCGGCGCCATGCACACGATCGACGGCGCATTCGGCGCCTGACCAACGGTCTCAGAACATCGGGGGGCGCCGAAACCGGCGTCCCTCGGTCCGGCGCCTCAAGGTCGTGCCACCTCGGTGAATAAGGTCGTCACATGGAGGCGACGATCATGGCCGTTAGCCCTGCTGCCATCGCTGCAAGGCGTCGTGCCCCACCGGCGTCAGTCCATAGACACCCCGCTCCACTCGCTCGAACCAGCCATAGACATTGCCCTGCAGGATCTTGCCCGCATCGGGCACGCTGGCCCTGATCTCCTTGACCCGCAGCGGTCCTGCGGCCAGCGCCGAGGCGCAGCCGAGCGCCTGCTGCCGATAGGCCGTCATCAGCGGCGTGCGCGTGCTGCCACCAACGGCCGGATCGCCCTTGCGCCGCTGATGCTCGCGCATCAGCCGCGATCGCCGCTTCGGGTTGGTCCTCGGCATCGGTGTCACCGAGCCGACGATGACGCTGACCTCGCCCATGTCGGAAACCCCGAGCATGCCGAACCCGAGCCGCCGGCAGAGATCACGGTAGCGCTTGTCAGCCTCGCGGCCCCGACCCCTGGCCGAGACGCGCGCCGCAATCCACACCTCGTCGGCAACAGATGCGCGGTCGACAGCCTGCAGGATGAGTTCGAGATTGAAGCTTAGCTTCAGCTCGCAGATGACGACCACGAACGGGTCGTCATCGCTTAAGCCCACGAGATCGCAACCGCCGATCTCGCCCTTGACGGTGTAACCTGCCTCTTCAAGGAAGCCTTTGACGGGCAGATAGAGCGATGTTTCCATGGACCTGGGATTTGCTGAAGGAATCGACCCACAACGAGTGTGGTTTTCCCGCCTATCACATCCGAATTCTTTTGACGCGTCTCACGCAAGAACCGGGTGGCAGGATATCCCAGATTTCCGCATCTTCGCCCGATCACCTATGGAGGCCTCTATGCAAAACCCGAGACCCGACGATCTCCGCTGGCGTGCCGTTGCGGCCCGCGACCGCGCCGCCGATGGAAGCTTCGTCTATGCGGTACGGTCGACCGGCATCTTCTGTCGCCCCTCCTGTCCCTCGCGCCCGGCAAAACCTGACAATGTCCGCTTCTACGAAACGGCGGAGGCCGCCCATGCAGCAGGGTTCCGAGCCTGTCTGAGATGTCAGCCGGAGCGTTCCCCCGGGCTGAGCCTCACACCAGGAAGATCGAGATGATCGGGAACGCGGTCAGCAGCACGATTCGCAAGAGATCGGCGGTGACGAAGGGCACGATCGCCTTGTAGGTCTCGCGGATCGGCACATCGCGCGCCATCGCCGATATGATGAAGAGGTTCAGCCCCACCGGCGGCGTGATCATGCCGATCTCGGCCACCATCAGCACCAGAATGCCGAACCAGATGGCGAAATGCTCCGGGCTCATGCCGAAATCCATCGCCGTCACGATCGGGAAGAAGATCGGGATGGTGAGCACGATCATGGAGAGCGAGTCCATGATGCAGCCGAAAATGATGTAGAGCACCAGGATGATAACAAGCACCGTCATCGGCGCAAAGCCTTGAGCCGTCACCCATTCCGCGCCCACCTGTGGCAGGCGGGAAAAGGCGAGGAAGGAGTTGAACACGGATGCGCCGAGAATGATGAAGAAGATCATGCCGGTCGAAACCGCCGTCTCCTTGAAGCAATCCCCGAGCGACTTTCGGTCGAGCCCGCCATTGACGAAGGCAACGAGACCCGCGCCGGCCGCCCCGATGGCCGCAGCCTGGGTCGGCGTGAACCAGCCGAGATAGATGCCGCCGACCACGAGGAAGAAGATCGCGACGACCGGCCAGACCGCAATCAGCGCCGGCACACGGTCTTTCCAGGCCACCCGCGCCGCCTGACCGGCAGAACCGGGCTTCAGCCGCACATAGATCGCGATCACGGTCAGATAGGACAGTGCCGCGATGATGCCCGGCACGAAGGCGGCGAGGAACAGCTTGGCGATGTTCTGCTCGGCCAGGATCGCATAGATGACCAGCACGACCGAGGGCGGAATGAGAATGCCGAGTGTGCCGCCAGCAGCGAGTGTCGCCGTCGCAAGCCCGCCGGCATAGCCATTGCGCTTCAGTTCCGGCAGTGCCACCTGCGCCATGGTCGCGGCTGTCGCCAGCGACGAGCCGCAGATCGAGCCGAAGCCGGCACACGCCCCGACGGCGGCCATGGCGACACCCCCCTTACGATGCCCGAGAAAGGCGGCGGCCGCATTGAACAGCGACTGGCTCATGCCGCCACGCGCCGCAAACTGACCCATCAGCAGGAAGAGCGGGATGATCGACAGCGAATAGTTCGCATTGGTGTTCCAGGCGAGCGCCTTCATCTGGGCAAGGATCGGTGTCCATTTGCCGAGCACCAGAAAGGTGCCAACAACGCCGGTGCCAAGCATGGCAGCCCCGATCGGCACGCGCAGGAAAATCAGGAGAATGAGGACGGGGAAGGACCAGAGACCGATTTCGACGCTGCTCATCAATGGGCTCCCAGCGATGCGACGATGGTGCGACGATCGCGGATGTCGCGGATGTCGGCGAGAATGACGAAGAGGCAGACGAGAACATTGGCAATCAGCAGCAGCGCGCCGATCGCAATGCCCCACCAGACAGGAAAGAGCAATAGCGGCGTGGTTTCGCCATTGCCGAGCTTGTCCAGCGTGCCGATGACATGCCGCCAGGTGACGAGGCCGATCAGTCCGGCGATGATCACGTCGCCGATCAGCTGGGTCCAGTTCATCGCCTTCGGGCCAAAGGCCGAGATCAGGATATCGACACCGACATGGCCGCGCTTCAGCTGGCAATAGGGCAGGAAGGCAAACACCGCGAGACCGCACAGGATCTCGACTACCTCGATTTCACCCGGCAGCGGGCGGATCGTGAGGGCCCCGACAATCGAGGCGGCGGTGAGCGTGCAGGCGATGACGAGACACAGGCCGCCGAAGGCGACGAGGCCGTTAGCGAGCGCATAAGTCGCCTTCTCCAAGCGTTGAAAGGCAGGGGAGGCCGGCTGGTCCATCAGGGTGTCCTTGGAAAGTCCATGTAAAAAAGTCCGGGCGCTCCCGACTGGGCGCCCGGACAAAATGGGAGGCTACGTTATTTGCTGTACTCGGCGATCAGCGCTGTCGCGTCGTTATAGAGGCCGGTGCCGTCGAGACCCTTGGCATCCATGTCGGCGATCCAGGCCTTGGTGACGGCTTCGCCGGCCGCCTTCCAGCGGGCAGTCTCGGTCTCGTCCAGCGTGAAAGTCGTGTTGCCGGCCTTGTCGGCAATGTCCTTGCCGCGCACGTCGCCTTCGTCCATCGCTTTACCGAACTGCCGGGCCAGTTCCTTGCCGGAATTGGCATCGATAATCTTTTTCAGGTCGTCGGGCAGCGCATCATAGCTGTCCTTGTTCATGGCGAAAACGAAGGTGCCGGTATAGAGGCCGGTGCCGCCGGAAAACGCCGTGTGGTTCGGCGCGAGTTCCGCGATTTTGATCGCCGGCGTCACTTCCCAGGGAACGACCGAGCCGTCGATGACGCTCTTCGACAGGCTTTCCGGCACGGCCGTGACCGGCATGCCGACCGCAGAGGCGCCCATTGCTTCCAGCATCTGGTTCACCACTTTCGACGTGCCGCGCAGTTTCAGACCCTGCATGTCCTCAAGCTTCTGAACCGGCTTGGAGGCGATCGTATGGATGAGTCCGGGGCCATGCACATGGACCGCCAGCACGTGATAATCGGCAAGCTCGTCCTTCAGATGCTTGTCGGCATAGTCCTGGAAGGCGACGGAAGTCGCCTCCGCCGTCGTCACCATGAAAGGCAGCTCGAAGGCTTCCGATTTCGGGAAGCGGCCTGGCGTATAGCCGAACAGGGTCCAGGTGAGATCGACGACGCCGTCTTTGACCTGATCGACGAGGTCGGCGGGTTTGCCGCCGAGCTGCATCGCCGGATAGAGCTCGACCTCGATCCGGCCACCGGACTCGGCCTTGATCTTCTCGGCCCAGGGCGTCAGCACCTTCGCCGGGATCGTCGCCTGCGGCGGCAGCATCTGGTGCAGCTTCAGCGTGACCTCTGCGGCATTGGCGCCGAGACTCATGAAGGTGAGTGAAATTCCGGACAGCCCGGCAAGCAGGAAATGGCGCAGCATAGTCTCCTCCCAGAAACGTGAAAAAAGGAATGAGCCTGCCACTTCCGGCCTCCGCACCACTGGCGTGGACAAGGTGTCCGACCCGGCGGTGATGACGACCTGCTACCTCCAGACCGGCAATCTCTTCCCTGATGGTTATGGTTACAGAACATGTTCTTGCGCGCAAATAAAAATCTGACCGGAAACCATAACCGGTAGGATATGTGTTACGCCCGATGTGTGCCACGGCTTCCGGTCCGATGGTGCTCTTACCTGTCCGGGCTCTTGGCGAAATGCGTCCGCCGCATTATAGCTCGCCCCGGCCGTCATGACGATGCGCCCACAGGCTGTCGAGCAGTACAAGGACGTTATGGCATGACGCGCGCCCCCTTCGGCCTCCATCGCGGATATTCGCTAATTGCCGTCTGCCTTGTCGTAGGTCAGATGCTGACCGCCTGTGCCGGCCGTCCCGGGCCAGAAACCCTGTCGTCGGTGGACGTCAAGGATTTCCGGCCGAACCGCGTGGAAACGCTCTACACGGTGACCACCCGCGACCGCACGGAACCCGGCAAGAACGTCTTCGGGGTCGAAAAGACCCTTGAGCCGAACTACGCTCGCTTCGACGTGTCCATTCCGCCCAACCACAAGCCGGCGAACATCGAGTGGCCGAAGCGCAAGACGGTCGACCCGCGCACGGACTTTGCCGTTGTCTCTCAGGCCGTGCTCGACCGGCCGGGCCTGCTCCAGGCGGTGCGGACCCCGAAGGCGGCCCCTCCGATCGTCTTCGTCCACGGCTACAACTATAATTTCCAGGAAGCGCTCTACCGCCTGGCGCAGCTGAAGACCGACAGCAGCGTCGACGGTGTCCCGATCGTCTTCTCCTGGCCCTCCTATGCTGCCTTGCCGGCCTATGTTGCCGACAAGGAGGCTGCCACCTATTCCCGTGATGCTTTGGCCAAGTTGCTCGCCGACCTCGTCACCGCCCGCAAGGGCGAGGTCGATGTCTTCGCCCATTCCATGGGCGGCTGGCTCACCATCGAGGCGCTGCGTCAGTTGAAGCTCCAGGGCCGCACTGACGTGCTCGACCGGCTGCGTGTCATCATGGCTGCCCCTGATATCGACGAGGATGTCTTCACCGCCCAGCTCGACGTGATCGGCCGTATGAAGACACCGATCCTTATCCTGGTCGCGGCCGACGACCGCGCTCTGCAGGTGTCGAGCTTCCTTGGTGCCGGCACCCAGCGCGTCGGCGCCCTCGATGCCCGCAATCCCGACGTGGCTGCGGCGGCGAAGAAGGCCGGTGTCAGCATCGTCGACATCTCCTCGCTGGAATCGGTCGATGCCACCAACCACAACCGGTTCTTCGACGTGAAGCAGCTCGCCAGTGCCTTGAACCAGCCGGCAGCGAGTGCCACGCTCGGCGATGCCGGTGCCTTCGTTTTCGATGCGGCGGCCAAGACCATTTCCAGCCCCTTCTCACTGGCCGCCACCGTTCTGCGCCAGCGCTGAGCATGCTGCGGGCGGGAGGATAAATTCTCCTCCCGCCCGCGTCGATCTCGCAGCAATTGCATCGCGACCATGCAGATCCGTGCCTTGACCAGCCACCAATTACGGTGTCTTGCGCAATTTACGCGTCGTCTTTCCGACTCGTTTACCCGTTGATGGCACAAGTTGCCATCTATGCAATGACGCTAATGAAGCGTTTAATCACATTCCTGGTATGGTCCCGTTCATGGCTTCTTCCGTGTCCGACGTCGAAATGGCGGCTTCGCAGTCGGTTCCCTCGCGCGCAAAGTCGCCGTCCGTCCTCGTCCTGTCGCTTCTCTGCCGGCTGGCACTCAGCACCCCGCGTCTGGGACTGCTGCTTGCTGCGGCAGCCGGCTTTGCGCTGGTCTCGCCGTTCCTGCTCGACGAAGGCGTACTCAATCTCGGCTGGCACCTGGTGCTGGCACGCCACGGCTTCGGCGCGACCGAGGGCACGCTTGGCCTGTCGCTGGTCTTTGGCGTCATCGCCTCGCGCGGCTTCATCCGCCGGCCTGGCCACAAGTCAGGTCAGTTCCTGACGGCTGACCTTGAGCGCGCCATGGCCATTCTCCGCCGCCAGCCGGAGGCGGCCGCCGGTCTGGTGCGGCTCGGTGACAAACAGGTCTTGTTGTCGGACTGCGGTGAAGGCTTCATCATGTATGCCCGCCAAGGCCGCTCGCTGGTGTCGCTGGTCGATCCGGTTGGTCCCAGACATCTCTGGGGGCCGCTTGTTGGAAAATTCCTCGCCGAGGCAAGACGCTGCCGTTGCCGCCCGGTCTTTTATCAGGTCTCTGCCGAGTTCCTGCCGATTGCTGTCGAGATGCGCCTGCAGGCGCTCAAGCTCGGCGAGCAGGCGGTTGTCGATCTCACGCATTTCTCGCTCGCCGGCGGCGCCTGGCTGAAGCTGCGCCGCGCGATCAACCGCGCCGAACGGGACGGCCTGACCTTCGAACTGCTTGGCCCCGATGCGGTTGCAACGGTCATGGACGAATTGCGGCATGTGTCCGACACTTGGCTCTCGGCACACGAGGCGGCAGAGAAGGGCTTTTCGCTCGGCACCTTCGATCCGGACTATCTGGCCGCCGGCCCGGTCGCCGTCGTCCGCCTTGAGGGTCGCATCGTTGCCTTTGCCAGTGTCATGACTGAGGCCTCCGGTGGCGACGCTTTCATCGACCTGATGCGCCATGTGCCGGGCGTCCATCGCGGCATGATGGATCTGCTCTTCGTCAAGATCATGGAAACCCTGAAGAGCCGGGGCTTCCGCACCCTCAATCTCGGCATGGCGCCGCTTGCCGGTCTCGCCGTCCATGACCGCTCACCCGCCTGGAACCATCTCGCCCGACAGGTCTTCGAGCATGGCGAACGCTTCTACAATTTCCGCGGCGTACGCGCTTTCAAGGAAAAGTTCGATCCTGACTGGCGACCGCGTTATCTCGTGGTCGCCGGCCAGGGGTTTCCGCTGGTCTCGCTGCTGGACGTGACGCTGCTGATCAGTGGTGGCGTGAAGGGGCTGTGGCGCAAATGAACGGAGCGGCATGGCGCAAGTGCAACGGTAGCAAAGGGCGGTGTCGGTGGTTTTTCCACCTCGCGGCCTGCATCACTAGGGTCTCGTTTATTGCGCGAACCGTCACCTGTGCAGCACTGTTCGCCACCATCGCCCTTGAGATGAGCCCGGCGCTTGCCGCGCCTGACAGCGTTGTGAGCCTGCCGCAGGACAATATTCTGGTCCCCGATGATGACACGGTGACCGGAGTCGTTTTCGTTATTTCGAACGCCGACGGCTGGGACACGGTGGAGCAGGCAGCGCTCGATGCGGTCGCCCTCGGAGGCGCGATCGGCGTCGGGGTGGATCTGCGCATCTGGCGCGCAGCCCTGTCGCGCGAGACGGAAAGAAACTGTCTCTTCCTGCCGGCCGATATCGAGCATCTGGCCCGCCAACTGTACCGCCGCCATGAAGCCGCCTTCTATCGTGCTCCACTGGTCATCGGCTTTGGCGAGGGGGCGGCGCTGGCACTGGCGATCGCCGCCCAGACACCGAATGCCAGTTTTGCCGAGACGATCGGCGAGACGCTCGCGATCGATCCGACCGAAGCCATTGCCCTGCCGAAACGGCTCTGCACGGAGGCTCCATACCGCGAGACGGCCCGCGGTTATGCCTATGGCCTCAGCCCCGGTGCGCTGCCCAATCCTGTTCGTATCGTCCTGTCGGCATCCGCCAATCCATCCGGCCGCGCCCATGCGGAGAGCCTGAAATTGCACCATCCGGAAATCCTGATCAACGCCAGTACCGGCGGCCCGGCCCGTGTCCTGGCGATCGAGGCCGCAGCGATGGCCGACCGGCTGAAACCCGACGACCACGCGCTCGACCTGCCCCTGGTCGAGCACATCGTCACGCCCGCTCACGATACGGCGGCGATCTTCTATTCCGGCGATGGCGGCTGGCGCGACATCGACCAGCGCATCGCGGCCCGCCTGAACACTGAGGGGGTGCCGGTCATCGGCGTGGATGCGTTGCGCTATTTCTGGAGCGAAAAGAGCCCGCAGCAGACCGCCAACGACCTGTCCGCGATCATCGCCCACTATCGCCAGCGTCTCGGCGTCTCCAAGATCGTGCTGATCGGCTATTCCTTCGGTGCCAATATCCTGCCCAAGGTCTATGGCCTCCTGCCGGAGGGGGAGCGCAAATCCGTCTCGTTCCTCTCCCTGCTGGCACTCTCCCGTCATGCCGATTTTGAGATCGCCATTGCCGGATGGCTGGGCGCAGCCGGCACCGGCCGTGAAGGTGATCCGGCGGTCCATCTGCAGGCCGTCGAGGCGGCCAAGATCCAATGTGTCTATGGTCTGGAGGAGAAGGACAGCGGCTGCCCGGCGCTCGGACCTCGCGTCGCGGACGGCGCCCAACTGATCGCCCGCCCCGGTGGCCATCACTTCGACGAGAATTACGAGCATATTGCCGACGAGATCCTGGCACGCATCCTGCCGCGCTAAGCAGCCCCCGGCTTAACTGCGCCATTTTCTGGCTTATGATGGGTTGTCGCCAAGGCGCCCAGCCATGACCGAAACCGCGAAACCCGCTGTCCTGGATGACGAAGAATTCCACGCTGCCGCTGAAAGCGTGCTGCGCGAAGGCGAGACTGTGGCCGACCTCATCGACCGCTCGGCAAGGGCGGAGGTGGAATATCGGCGCGATCAAGCTGCCTTTGTCGCAAGTGGGCTTGCCGCCCTGGAGGAAGCAGAACGCACCGGCGTCTGGTACACCGCCGAAAAGGTTCACGCCGAACTCAGAGCCAAGCTCGAAAAGAGGAAAGCCGAGTTGAGCCAATGAGCCGGAAGGTCCGCTACAATGCCAAGGCTCGGGCGGATCTGAACAGGCTGTATGATTTTCTTCTCGATCGAGATGTGGCAGCAGCCGAGCGAGCGCTGGTCGCCATAGTGGATGCTGTGTCCGGCCTCGCCCATTTCCTAATTACGGGTCGCAAGCTTGAGCGCGACGGCCAGCAGTTGCGGGAACTGCCGATCCAGTTTGGCCGCACAGGTTATGTCGCGCTCTATCAGCTCTCATCGGGCGGCGAGGTGGACATCCTCGCCATCCGCCACCAGCGTGAAGACGACTACCGCTGACCCCTACCGGTCGCTCGTCTCCCAGCGCGGGTTGACCCACGGCTCCTGATTGGAGCGGGGCAGGGGCTGGCGACCGAGAATGTGATCCGCCGCCTTCTCCCCCGTCATGATCGAGGGACCGTTCAGGTTGCCATAGGTCACATGCGGGAAGATCGAGCTATCGGCCACACGCAGGCCTTCGACGCCGATGACCTTGGTCGTCGGATCGACGACCGCCATCGGATCGTCCGCACGGCCCATCTTGCAGGTGCCGCAGGGGTGGTAAGCACCTTCGAGGTGTTCGGCGAGATAGGCGTCGATCTCCGCGTCCGACTGCACCTTCGGCCCTGGCGCCACTTCGACCTCGCGATAGGGATCGAAGGCCTTCTGGGCAAAAATCTCGCGGGTCACGCGCACAGCATGGCGGAACTTCACCCAGTCCTCCGGATCGCTCATATAGTTGAAGCGCAGAACCGGCGCGTCCTTCACATCGGGCGAGCGCAGCGTCACCGAGCCGCGCGACTTCGACATGTTGTAGCCGACATGCGCCTGGAAACCATGCCCGCCCACCGCCGACTTGCCGTCATAGGAGATCGCGATCGGCAGGAAGTGATACTGGATATCCGGCCACTTCACCCCCGCAGCCGAGCGAATGAAAGCCGCCGCCTCGAACTGGTTGGAAGTGCCAAGCCCCTTCTTGAAAAACAGCCACTGCGCGCCGACGATCCCCATCCAGAACCAGTTGTTCTTCGAATGCAGCGTGATCGGCAGCTTCGACTTGAACTGATGGTAATATTCCAGGTGATCCTGCAGGTTTTGCCCCACGCCAGGACGGTCGGCAACGACGGGAATGCCCATCTCTTTCAGATGTGCGGCAGGCCCGATGCCCGAGAGCATCAGGATTTTTGGCGAGTTGAAGGCCGATGCCGCGACGATCACCTCGCGGTTCGCCTTCACAACTTCGATCTTGCCGCCGATCTCGACCTCCACGCCGATGGCGCGGGTGCCCTCCATCACGATCTTGCGGGCATAGCAGCGGATCAGCGAGACATTCGGCCGCTTCAAGGCCGGCTTGAGATAGGCATTCGCCGTCGACCAGCGCCGCCCCTTCCAGCTCGTCTGCTCCATAAGGCCGAAGCCTTCCTGCTGCCGTCCGTTATAGTCCTCGGTGACGGGGAAGCCTGCCTGCCGTCCTGCCTCGATGAAGGCGCGGTAAAGCGGGTTCTTGATCTCGCCGCGACGTACATGCAGCGGCCCGTCGGTTCCGCGCCAGCCCTCTTCGCCGCCATGCGAGGTCTCCTGCCGCTTGAAATAGGGCAGCACATCCGCATAGCCCCAGCCGGAGGCGCCGAGCTCCTCCCAGCGGTTGAAATCCTCCGCATGGCCGCGCACATAAACCATGCCGTTGATCGACGACGACCCGCCCATCACCTTGCCGCGCGGCGCAATCATCCGGCGATTGTTCAAATGCGGCTCGGGCTCGGTCATGTAGCCCCAGTTGTAGCGATCCATGTTCATCGGATAGGCAAGGGCCGCCGGCATCTGCACGAAGGGCCCGATGTCGGAGCCGCCGAATTCCAGCACGATGACCGTGTTCTTCCCGTCCTCCGACAGCCGGTAAGCCATGGCCGAACCCGCCGAGCCGGAACCGATGATGACGTAGTCTGCGCTTTTCATGCCTATCCCCAAAACAATCTTGCCCTAGTGCACCCGTTCAGCTCTCGTCCTAGTCCCTTCGAGAGGAGAGCTGACCGCGCGACGGCGGCGTCTCAACACCTTCTCCTTGAGGGGGAGGTGAGAACTCAATACGGCGCCTCGCACTTGCCCATGCCGACGTAAACCGTCTTTAGCTCGGAATAATGCTCCAAGGCCGCCGCCGAATTTTCGCGTCCAAAGCCTGACTGCTTGGACCCGCCGAACGGAATTTCCACCGGGCAGAGATTATAGGTGTTGATCCACAGCGTGCCGGCTTCCAGCTGATCCACCACGCGGTGGGCGCGAGAGAAATCCGCCGTGAACACACCGGCCGACAGACCGAATTCGGTGGCGTTCGCGCGCGCGATCACCTCCGCCTCGTCCTCGAAATCGAGCACGCACATGACCGGCCCGAAGATCTCTTCGCGGGCAATGGTCATGTCGTCGGTGACATCGGCAAACACCGTTGGCTGAATGAAGTAACCTTCGCCAGATACGGTGTTCGGAATGCCGCCGCCGGTGATGAGTGTTGCACCCTCGGCCTTACCCTTCTCGATATAGCCGAGCACCTTCTCGCGCTGCGCATAGGAGACCATCGGCCCCATCTGCGTCGCCTCGTCCTGCGGATCGCCGATCAGGATCGCTTCCGTGCGGGCCTTCAGGCGGGTGAGGAACGTCTCCTTGATCGCCTTGTGCACGAAGACGCGGGTGCCGTTCGAGCAGACCTGGCCGGTCGAATAGAAATTGCCGAGCATGGCGCCCGAGATCGCGCTGTCGATATCGGCATCGTCGAAAACGACGATCGGCGACTTGCCGCCAAGTTCCATGGTGACATGCTTCAGCTGCGAGGCCGCAGCCCCCGCCACCTTGCGCCCCGTCGGCACGGAGCCGGTGAGCGACACCTTGGCGACATCCGGGTGTGACACGAGCAGCGGACCGGTCTCGCGGTCCCCCTGGATGACATTGTAGACGCCCTTCGGCGCACCCGCCTCGATCAGGATCTCAGCGATCTTGAGCGCGCCAAGCGGCGTCACTTCCGACGGCTTGAACACGATCGCATTGCCGGCGGCGAGCGCAGGTGCGCCCTTCCAGCAGGCGATCTGCTGCGGATAGTTCCAGGCACCGATGCCGACGACCACGCCGAGCGGCACGCGCTTGGTATAGGCCCAGTCGCCGCCGAGCGGGATCTGGCTGCCATTCATCGCAGTTGCGATAATGCCGCCGAAGAATTCGAAACTGTCGGCACCCGAGGTCGGGTCGGCGACGATGGTTTCCTGGATCGGCTTACCTGTGTCGAGCGTCTCGAGCTCGGACAGCTCGCGGTTCTTCGCCCGCATGATCTCGGCGGCCTTCTTCAACACGCGCCCGCGCGCCGCCGGGCTCCACGAGGCCCATTCCTTCTGCGCCCGCTTGGCAGACGCGATCGCCTTTCCGACGATGGCAGGTGTGGCGGCATGCAGCCGGGCGATCACTTCGCCGGTCGCCGGATAGATGCTCTCGATGACGGTACCCTCGGTATCCTCGACATAGTCCCCGTCGATGAAGTGGGAGGCTTGCGGTTGGGCTTTCATGTCCTGTCTCCAGACGGGTGTTCAAATTTTCTTTTCATCGGTCGCTGCCCCTCATCCGCCCTGCCGGGCACCTTTTCCTCGTCGGTACGGAGAAGGAGACGCCAAGGCTAACGGTCGGCTGTCCCTTTCCCCGCTTGCGGGGAGAGGGTAGGGTGAGGGGCAATTGTCTCGGCGGTCACGGCCTGCAGCTGCCCGGTCACATAATCCTCGACCAGTGCGACAGAGGCCTCGATCGACAGCGGTGCTGCTTTGAGAGATTGCCGGATATAGAGCCCGTCGATCATCGCCGCTGCGCCATCGGCGATCCGGCCCGCGTCGGCGATGCCGCAAAGCGGCTTCAAGCCGGACAGGAGGTTGGACTGCAGCCGTCGCGCATAGACAACGAGCAGCCGGCGCACGTCCTCAGAGCGCTGCGCTTCGGAATAGAAGGCGAGCCAGGCGGCAACGACTTCCGGCGCAAACTGATCGGCCTGGAAGGAGACGCGGATGACGGCGGATATCCGAGCCCGCGGCGTCTCCGCCTGGCGAAGCGCGAGGACTGCATCGGCCCTGAGTTGCCGCAGCAGCGAGCGGATGGTCTCGATCAGCAACTGCTCCTTGGAGCCGAAATAGTGATGCGCCAGCGCCGCCGAGACACCTGCCTCGCGCGCAATCTCCGACATGGTGACGGTCAGCGAGCCATGATGACCGATCGCCTTCAGGGCGGCATCGACCAGCGCCTTGCGCCGGACGGGCTCCATTCCGATTTTCGGCATCCTGTTCCCCTTGCTTCAGAGCAAGAATATGTTTGATTGACTGATCAATCAATAAAAAATCCTCCGCATTTAACGGGTTTCTCAAGAGCGGATTTCTGGCATTCTGAGCTGGGGCAAGGGGGAGGTGTGATGGGCAAGCAGCCGGGGGCAGCACAACGAGCGCATCAGGCCGGGTCGGCAGAGACAGGGATGGAGAAACTCTGGCGCCGCGGCATGGTTGCGCTGGCGCTCATTCCGATCCTGCTTCTCGCGCTGGATGTCCTATCGCGCCTTGGCGGAGGGGAGTCAGCGGCGACGGCGAGGTCGTGGATGTCTATCTCAAATATCTGGGCGCCGCCTTGGTCGCCCTGCTTCTCGCCCGCGTTGGACCTTTGCTCAAGGGCAAGTTTTATGGCGTGGAAGTCGAGTTCGGTGAGACCAAGCTGGTGGCCGATGCGACGATGAAAGCAACAGCCGACATTGCGGCGCTCCGGGAGGAGCTGGAGAGTGTGAAAGAGACGCTGCGCAGTCTCAGCCCGCCGGAGACTTCATCCAAGAAAGACCTGCGCGCGTCGCCGATGTCGATGCCGGAGTTGGGGCCAGCAAAGGTGTGGGACGATCCCAACAAGGGACGTTTCGGCGGCCTGGATCAGCAGGACGGATTCACGCTGGCGGCAGAGTTCTTGGGCGGGGAGGAGGCGAGGCTGGTCAACATCAGGCTCTCGGTTCGCGGCACCACCCAGCCTCTCACGCAAAGGGTCCGCTTCTTCCTCCACCCGACCTTTCCGAGCCCCGAGTTAACGGTAAATCCTGTCGACGGCATCGCCTCTCTCGACACCCTGGCTTACGGCGGCTTCACCGTCGGAGCCTGGATTGAAGGCACGCAAACGCTGCTGGAACTTGATCTTTCGCGTGTTGAGGGCGCGCCGAGGATCATCCGCGAGCTCTAGTTCCCCTTCGAGGTTGTACCTCAAAACTTTCATCCAACTGTCACATACGGGAAAGGCTTTCTTGACGATTGCTTGCCACGATCCCGCCATAAAAAACAAAGGCATATTGGAGAAGGTCATGGCTTTGGGTGCAGTGGAGGATGGCGTCGTTGTCCGCCGTTTTGCCAATGATCAACTGCTGACACTGGCCAAGCTGGTGGTTGAGAACGCCCTTCAACCCATCGTCGAAGTCGGCACCGGTGCTGTCTTCGGTTATGAAAGTCTGCTGCGCGGCCATGACCGGCTGGGTTTTGCCTCGCCGCTCGATCTGCTCGACAAGGCGGCCGAAACTGGCCATCTGCTGCCACTCGAACAGATGGTGGCCAGCCGGGCGCTCGCCAAATTCGCCACACTCCCGGATCGCGCCGGTTCAACCCTGTTCCTCAATCTCGACGTCCGCTTGATCCCTGACGGCAATGCGCTGGTTGATACCTTGCTCGACCAGCTGCGGAAGGCGCAGATCCCGCCGTCTTCCGTCTGCTTCGAATTGTCCGAACGCTTCGACAACACAATCGTCCCGGAATTCGCCGGCCTGGTCGAGCGCCTGCGCCGTTCCGGCTTCAAGCTTGCCATCGATGATTTCGGCGTCGGCCACGGCGAGATGAAGCTGCTTTGCGATTTCCCCGTCGATTACGTCAAGATCGACCGCCACTTCATTTCAGGCCTCGACAGCAATCCGCGCAAGCGTCACCTGGTCAAGAACATCGTCAATTTCTGCCATGTGCTGGGCGTCCGCGTGATTGCCGAGGGCATCGAGACCGAGGGCGAATTCATCGCCTGCCGCGAATTCGGCGTCGATCTCGTCCAGGGCTGGTTCATCGCCCGCCCGACCACGCTGACCACCGAACTGAAGAGCGCCTTTCCGCATCTGCAGGATGTCGGCAAGATCCGCCGCTCCACCCAGTCGCTCGACGAGATCCTCATCCGCCGCCAGATCGAAACCCTGCCGACGGTCTATGAACACGAAAACATCGAGCATGTCTTCGATCTCTTCCGCCGCAATCCCGGCCAGACCTTCTTCCCCGTTCTGAATGCCAATGGCGAACCGCGCGGCATCATCAATGAGCGGCACCTGAAGGAATACATCTACCAGCCCTTTGGTCGGGATCTCCTGAAGAACAAGCTCTACGAGCGCTCGATCTCGCAATTCGTCGACCGCGCCCCGATCGTCGGGCTGGATGCCGATGCCGAGCGGCTGATGGCGATCTTTGCCAATATGGAAGGTTCCGACTGCGTTATCCTCACGGAAAACATGCGGTATGCCGGCATCGTCTCGGCCGCCTCGCTGATCCGCATCATCAACGAAAAGCAGCTAAAGACCGCCCAGGACCAGAACCCGCTGACCGGTCTGCCGGGCAACCGCGCCATCGGTGATTTCATGCAGGATGTTGCCCGCGACGGTGATGAAACCCGCTTCTTCTGCTATTGCGACTTCGACCATTTCAAGCCGTTCAATGACCATTACGGCTTCCACCATGGCGACCACGCCATCTCGCTCTTTGCCGCCCTTCTGCGTCGTTATTTCTTCTCCGAAGGCGATTTCCTCGGCCATGTCGGCGGCGACGATTTCTTCATCGGCGTCACCGACTGGACCCGTGTCGAACTGAACGAGATCCTCGACCGCCTGCTGTCCGATTTTCACGATGACGTCGTCACCCTCTATTCCGAAGCGGACCGCCAGGCCGGCCGCATCAAGGGGCTCGACCGCCAGGGCCTGGAGCGCGACTTCCCCCTGATGCGCTGCTCGATCGGCGTCATCGAACTCCCCGCCGGCCTTGTCATAGACGACGTCAACCGCATCAGTGCTGCGATAGCGGAGTTGAAGAAGCAGGCGAAGGAGAGTGCCGAAGGCTTGGTAATCGGGATATTTGGGTAGGGGTGAACGGGGTCTTGTTCGTCGCGCGAGGTTCACGCTAGGTTTGTTGCAAGCGCGAGGATGGACGAGCGGCAATGCAAGAGGCCAGACATGCAGATGACCGTCGCCATCGAACCGCCAGAACAGCCCGCCGTCGCGACCCTGCTGCAGAAGTCCGACGCGGTCGCCGCTCGCCTCTACCCCGGCGCCTTCCGCCAGCCCTTAAACCCCGCCACCCTGTCGCGGCCCGACATCACCCTCTTCGTCGCTCGCGATCCAGACGGCCAAGCCCTCGGGTGCGCCGCCCTCCGTGATCTCGGTGACGGCGCGAGCGAACTCAAGCGCATGATCGTCGATCCTGATTATGCAGGGCAAGGCGTCGGCCGCCACCTCGTGACCGCCATTTTGCACTCCGCCCGGGAACGGGGCAACCGTTCCGTGATGCTCGAAGTCGGCATCCGCAATGTCGAGGCACGCCGACTCTACGAAAGCGCCGGCTTTCAGGCTCGCGGCCCCTTCGGCCGCTATGAGCAGACCGCGATCGCCACCTTCATGGAACTACATTTGGATGAGGGTGCCGGCTAACGCCGGTCGCCACCATTTGTCGCGGGCGGCAAAGGGCCTCCTTTTCATCGCATTTCAGAGGCTCTATGCCGGACCGACCGCCGATCTTCCCAAATGCCTTCAGGAGTGCGCGCCCATGTCCGTTTCCGCGATCCAGTCTCTGCCATCCACCATGCGTTATGTCGATCTGCCGTCCCATGGCGGGCCGGAGGTGATGCGGCTCGCGACCGGACCCATTCCGCAGCCGCGTCCCGGTGAAATCCTGGTCCGGGTAGAGGCCGCAGGCGTCAACCGGCCGGACGTCGCCCAGCGCCAGGGCGCCTATCCGCCGCCGAAGGATGCAAGCCCCGTGCTTGGCCTGGAGATCGCAGGCGAAGTGGTCGAACTCGGCGAAGGCGTGACCGACTTTGCCATCGGCGATCATGTCTGTGCGCTGGCCAATGGCGGCGGTTATGCCGAATATTGCACCGTGCCGGCCACCCAGGCGCTGCCCTTCCCCAAGGGGTATGACGCCGTGAGGGCGGCAGCCCTTCCGGAAACCTTCTTCACCGTGTGGGCCAATCTCTTCCAGATGGCGGGTCTGACCGAAGGCGAAACCGTGCTCATCCATGGCGGCTCGTCCGGCATCGGCACCACCGCCATCCAGCTGGCAAAAGTGTTTGGCGCAACCGTCTACACCACAGCCGGCTCAGCCGAAAAATGCGCCGCCTGCATGGATTTAGGCGCGGCGCGCGCGATCAACTACAAGGCCGAGGATTTCGTCGAGATTATCAAGGAAGCGACCGGCGGCAAGGGCGTGGACGTGATCCTCGACATGATCGGCGCATCCTATTTCGACCGCAACTTGCAGATCCTCGCCAAGGATGGCTGCCTCTCTATTATCGCCTTCCTCGGCGGATCGACCGTCGAAAAGGCGAACCTCGCCCCGATCATGGTGAAGCGCCTCACCGTCACCGGCTCCACCATGCGCCCGCGCACCGCAGAGGAAAAGCGCGCCATCCGCGATGAACTGATCTCTGAGGTCTGGCCCCGCATCGAAAGCGGCGTAGTCGCCCCGGTCATCCACGCGGTGCTGCCCTTCGACCAGGTGGTAGAGGCGCACCGGCTGATGGAGAGTTCGGCGCATATCGGCAAGATCGTGTTGAGGATGGGGTGAGGCGAGCGGCGCTCGCGACGGGTTGGGCGCTTCCCGCGCCGCTTCTCACGCGGCGATGGAAAACCTGCCAAGGTCCAGCGTCGGCGGCATTTCGCGGTCTATGCCGCCGCCGTTTCGCTTCGCGCGGTAGGAGGCTTTGTCCGCTGTGGCCATCATCTGGTCCAGATCCGCAGAGCCGGAAAGCGCCATCGTATAGCCGAGGCTGATGCCAATGGTGATCTCCTCACCGGCAAGCTGGTATGGTGCGCCGAGAATGTCGACGACCCTGCGCGCCAGGGCCTCGGCATGACCTGGATCCCGGACATCGGGTTGGAGAATGACAAATTCATCGCCGCCAATTCGGACGGCGATCGCAGGCGGATCCAGAACCTCGCGCAGCCGTCCGGCGATCCCCGCCAGCAGTGCATCACCGACCGCGTGCCCAAAGCGATCATTGATAGGCTTGAAGCCGTCAAGGTCGAAGCAATGCACGCAGGTGAGCACATCGTCAGCGCGACCAAGGCCCAGATAGGCCTCGCTCAGCGCTGTCCGGTTACGAAGTCCCGTCAGCGGGTCGTGTCTCGCCTGATGCTCCATGTCGAGAAAAAGGCGGATCTGCCGTATGGTCGTTCGATAGACGTGCAGCATGCTCTGTATCGCGGCAATCAGGAAGATCACGCACAGCAGACCCAGAATCCAGTGGGCGGTATCACCATACAGCATGACCGCGATTGTCGACGGCAGGGCCACAATCAGGATCGTAATCGCGGCGATAGTCGGCCGAACGGAGATCCGCACCGTCACCCCGGCGCAGTATCCAAAGGTCAGCGCCGCGGCAAGAATATGAACCGAGAGATCCCGGTAGGAGAAGGCGATGGTGGCGATGGTCCCCACACAGGCCGCAATGATGAAGATGAAAAGGCCCTGGACCTTCTCCCAGTGTGCCGCGTCCGCAATCGTCGATCGCTTCGTCGCGTCCGCGCGACGATGGGCCAGACTGACGGCGATCTTGCCAAGGGATGCAATGGCGCCGCCGATCGTCGCAATCAGCAGCGGTGTGCCGCCAAGGCTGTCATAGGCAAAAAGCCCGACGGTCAGGATGGTGATCCCCATGATCGTCGTCGGGGTCAGCGTCGAGTGAAGCTCCGACACCAGCGTCTTGTACACATCGTCGGTCTCTCTGTAACGCACGTCCCAATCCCTCAAGCACATGGTTTGGACCCGTCGAAGGCCCAGAGCTATGAGGATAGTGCGGGCGGGGAGCTTAAAATTCGGTCAGGCCGGACGACAAAATCTGATAACTCGATGGACAACTTGTTTTCGCCGGAAACCCGGTTTTACCCTTCGTCTCGGTAATGGCGCTCGGCGAGCGATGGACCACCGGCTCAATCCGGCGAAGTCATCCCGATCGTCTATGCAGTGCTGCCGTTCAAAGGGGAGGCGCAACGGCTGATGGAAAGCCCGGCGCCTATCGGGTAGATCGTGTTGACGATGCCGATACACTTAAGCGACATCCTTTCCGCTAAAGCCGCCACGACCTTTTAGGAGTTGCCCATGGAAAATATGAACAACGGTCATTGGCTGAACAGACCGCCGACGCTCTCGGTTTCGGATGACGAACTTTGTGTTGTGACCGGACCGAACACCGACTTCTGGCGCGAGACACACTACGGATTTGTCCGCGATAGTGGACATTTCTATGCCTTCGAAGCCGCCGACGGCTTCACTGCCCAGGTTCGGGTTCAAGCGCAATTCCAGCATCTCTACGACCAAGCGGGCCTCATGGTCCGGATCGACGAAAATCGCTGGGTCAAGACAGGCATCGAGTTTTCCGACGGCCACGGGCTGCTCGGCAGCGTATTGACCGATGGGGCATCGGATTGGGCGACGGGACAGTACGCGGGCGATCCATCAGATTTCTGGGTAAGGGTGACGGTCCAGGCCGGAGTATTGAGAATACAGGCGTCGAGTGATGGCATGATTTGGCCACTGGTGCGTCTCAGCCCGTTTCCGAAATCAGAAAGATACCTTGTCGGCCCGATGTGCTGCACGCCGGAGCGTTCCGGCTTGAAGGTGCGGTTTACAGAATGGCTCTTGGGCCCGGCACTGGGAAAAGACCTCCACGATTTAACCTAGTCCCCGCCGAGGATTATCACGTCCGAGTTCGGTGGACCTCCGTCGCATCACAACTTCGGTTGCACGCGATACAGCCTTGATTCCGCCCCCTTCTTAAGCGCTTGTTAACGCTTCTTGTCTGGCTGGAGGTCTCCATGGCGCTTGGCGCATCGCATCGTTTGCAGGATGGCGTCGTCGCCGTCGAAACCATGACGCGCTTCGCGCTGGCGGTTCTGGCGCTCGCCTCCGGTGTCTATACCTATCTGGGGGTCCGCAGCCTGCTGGACGGGTCGGCAACCGCCGTCTTCTTTGCCGCCATCATCTATGCGGCCTCGGTCTCGGTCGCGATCTACGCCTTCTGGTCTTACATGGCGCGCTTTTATCCGCATGTCACCGGCGTCGCCGCCCGCGGCGCCATGCTCGGCGTCATGGCCCTCGGTTGCGCCATGATCATCGCCATGTCGAGCTGGCTGAATGCAGCCGCACTCGCCGGCTCGGCGGCGCTTGAACAGCATCTCGCCGAAACGGTGCAGGACTATACCGCCGACCTCGACAAGGCCCATCAGAATGCGCTTGCCGCGCAAAGCCTGCTGCCGGATATTCAGCGCACATCGGAGCGCTTTTCGAGGCTCGCCGAGGATGAGCGCCAGAACGGGGCGCTGACGGGAACGACCGGCTCCGGCAGCGTCGTCCAGCTACTGACCCAGATGTCCGCCCAGCTCAACGAGCTGGAAACCGGCATCACGGCGTCGCGCGAACGCGTCACCACGCTTTTTGACGAGGGACGCAAACACCTGGTGACCATGCGCACGCTGGTCTCCGCGCCAGGGGCCGTGGCACCCCGCAGCGACGAATTCTCGGCCGAGGTCGTGGCGCTCTCGGGCGTCATCACCTCGCTGGAGCAGACCTCGATCGCCCCTTCCGTCAAGCGCGCCGCGGAAGACCTGTCGCTCGGTTTCATCGCGCCGGTCGCCGATGGGCAGGCGGCCGATCTCGCAAACCGTCAGGATCAGGTGATGCAGACCATCCGCGCCTCGGTCACCGCCCAGTCGCAGGTCTTGTCGCAGGCAGCAGACGATATCCTGGCGCGCGAACCCGTGGCCGAGCGCCGCTTCGTGCCGCTGTCGTCGGCCGAAGCCGTGTTGCGGTATGCCGCCGACTTCATCCCGGCCTGGGCCGGCGCAATCTCCATCGATCTGCTGCCAGCCGTGCTCGTCTTCATCCTCGCCGTCGTGCATGGCGCGATCCGGCAGCAGGAGGAGCGGCTGCCTTTTGCCCAGCGGATCACCGCAGCCGAACTCTTGGAAGCGCTGGAAGTGCAGCGCGCCCTCGGCCGGCACGGGATGGATGTGGAAAAGGCCCTGCAGGCGGCGGAAAGCGAAGAGGAGCACGGCCGGGCGGATTCCAACATCACCAGCCTCGATATGGCGGCCAAGACACCGCGAAAGGGGCCGCCCGCGTGAGACCAGCCTCGCTCGCTTTGCGGCTGAAGACAGCCCTTGTGACGGCCGATGACGGCCTGCTGATGCGCGGCGCCTTCTTCGGGCTCTTGGCGGCGGCCGGTGCCTTCCTCTTCGTCGACTTGAGGGAGATGAGCCTGGAAAGCGCAGCCTTGCCCGGCCATGATCCGATGACCACAGATGCCCCCGTGCTGCCCCCGGCGCTCACCGACGGCGTGCCCCAGGCGCCGCCGGTCGCGCCGGAAAGCTCGCCCGAAACCCTTCGCGAGCCGATGCGCTTCGAGTTGTTGCCCGGCGGGCTGTTGAAGGCAGAAGGATCGATCGATCTCGGTGCCGCCGACCGCTTTGCCGAGGAGATCGCTGCGCGTGGCGAATATGTGAAGGCCGTGTCCCTCAACTCCCCCGGCGGCTCCGTCGAGGATGCGCTGGCGATGTCGAAACTGATCCGGGACAAAGGTCTGGACACCCGCGTGGCGACCAAGGCGCTCTGCGCCTCCTCCTGTCCCCTGATTTTTGCCGGCGGGGTCGCCCGCGCGGCCGAGAAGGACGCCATCCTCGGCGTCCATCAGGTCTTCAATGCCGGGACGGATCGACCATCCGCCGAGCAGGCCATGTCCGGCGCCCAAAGCACCACGGCGCGCATCGCCCGCCATCTGGATGACATGGGCATCGGTAACGGCCTCTGGATCCACGCGCTCGAAACGCCGCCGGACCGGCTTTATTACCTGACGCCGAAAGAGATGGCAGAGTTCAAGCTGACGACGGAACCCGTGGCGACGGCGAAGCAGGCGGATTAGATTTTATCCCGCAGCTCCGCCCCGGCGGGTCTTATAGACTTGCGGCGGGCAGAGAACGCACGGACAGCTTGTTTCCGTCAGGGTCGCGCAGATAGGCGACAAATTGCCCGCTCGGCCGCTCCGACGGCGGGCTTTCGATTGCCATGCCGCCATTCGCCATGCCTGCGGAATGCCAGGCGCGAACCTGCTCCGCGTTCGCCGCCAGAATGCCGATCGTGCCCCCATTGGCAAAGGTCGCCGGCTTGCCGTCGATCGGGGTCGTGATCATCAGCCGACTGCCATTGTGGGCGTAGATGAGCCTGCCGCGTTCATCTGTCTTGCCGGGTTTGCCTCCGAGCGCAACGAAGGTGGCGTTGTAGAATTGTTTGGATCGCTCCAGGTCGTTGCTTCCGATCATGACATGCGTGAACATGGTATCTCCAAAATTGCGGGCTGTGAAAAGTCTTGAAGCGCTGTTGAGACCGTCGTTCGCCGACCTGTGTTCCGGCCGTTCGCAGACATCGGTCTCCTGGGTCATTTGTTGGTACACGCGATGCCGGTCGCGGCCCGTGTGGGTCGCTCAGATCCCCGATCCGTCCAGCTCGGCCTCATCCTCGCCTTCCCAGGCCGGCGGCCGAACCATCGCATCCGTATTGACGCCCGGCAGCGGCATCCAGCATTTCAGCTCCGGTTCCGCATAGGCGACGATCACGCCCGGCACGGAATCCGACGAGCGCCAGCCGTCGGCGCCGTAGCGGTCTCCTTGCGCCCAGTAGACGAGATCGACAGCGCCAGGCCCCTGTTCGGACGCGCGGATGGTGACGAGGATACGGCTGCCGTCCCGGGGGGCCGATCGCATGTTTTGCCAGCGGATGGGGTCTTCCATGGTGTTTTCCTCCCAGTTGGGGAGGAAGTTTCACCCTTGGACGGGAAGCGGTCAACTTGAATGATCAAGCGCTTGGTCAGCATGGGGCAGTTTTAGTTGTCCGAAGCACCGGCGCGCGAATTTTGAGCGAAACCTGCCGCAACGCAACACAATTATGCAAACAAATCGTCACATAACGTGCCTTGCCGAATCCGTGCGCACGCCCTACCTTCTGATCATCGGCAACGTAACGAAAGGAAGGTGATCCAATGTCTAATGAGATTTCGGTCTGCGTGTGTGACTTTGGAAAGGGTGTGGTTTTGACGGGGCAGCCCTCGGCCTGATCCAGCCTTCCTTCGGGCGGTTACCCCGTCCGGGTCCAGACAAAGGACTAAAGCTCATGGGAGCCACCCTCGCGGGTGGCTCTTTTGATTCCGGCCTATGGCGCAACGGAGCTTACAGTCCTACCGCCCCGAAGCCCGGCACCTTCAGCATTGGCCGAGCGATGTCCACGCCCGCCACAAGGCCTAAAAAATTCACCTCCAGCCCGCTCCGAACCCCGACTGAAAGCCCCGCCAGCCCGCCAAGGCTCAAGTGCAGGTCGCGTCCGTCAGCATCCAGCGCGTAGAAGATGCGGTCACCGAGATAGTCGCGGCCCACGGCATCCGGCGGCAGAACGGCGCCGAGATCCGGCACCTGCCGCAGCACATGCGCCACAAACGTGTTCGAGTTCGGCCCTGGATAGATCCGGTAACCACCTGGCTGGCCGTAAGGATAACCTTCGATCGCCGCCTCCACCTTGGGGATCAGCCGCTCGGCCTCTCGGCCCTTTAATTCCACCACCAGCCGGGGCGGGTTTGAATACCAGAAGGCATCGGGTGCCCGGTGATTGCGGCGGATCGGCGTTCCCCAGCCCACTTTGTCATAACGTTGATAGGCGCCGTTTTTCGTCTTGGTGACGATCCAGGCATGGCTGGCGATTGCGCCTTTCAGGCCGCCGGTCATGGCGGAGAACACATAGATCGCAGCCTCCGGGCTCTCGTCCGCCGCCGGCAGCAGGCCGGACGAACCCCATTTCGCCGAACTCCAGCCGGATGGATGCTCCCGCGTTGCCCAGAGCCCGGCGGAAACGAGCGTTGGCAGAACGAAGACGAGCAGCAGGACGGAGACGACACGCAGCAGAAATTTCAAACCCGACCTCGAACATGGTGGCGATGCATGCTTTAAGAAGCATCAGAGAATATTGGCAATTTGAGGCATCACATGGGAAATCCGGTCACGGTCGAGGTCACGCGCGGTCAACTCGTCGAGAGCCGCCATCGCGGGCTTGCCGTGGTGGTCGATGGTGACGGGAAAGTCGTCTTTTCCGCCGGCGATGTCGATGCGGCGGTCTTCCCGCGCTCTGCCTGCAAGGCCATGCAGGCCTTGCCGCTGGTCGAAAGCGGCGCGGCGGACGCCTATGGTTTCGGCAACCGGGAACTCGCGCTCGCCTGTTCCTCCCATTCCGGCGAGCCGGAGCATGTGGCAACCGCCGCCGCCATGCTCGATGCTGCCGGCCGCAGCGAGGCCGACCTCGAATGCGGCGCCCACTGGTCCTTCGACCAGGCGACCATCATCGCCCAGGCCCGCAGCCTCGACCGCCCGTCAGCGCTGCACAACAACTGCTCGGGCAAACATTCCGGCTTCGTCTGCACCTGCGCCCATATGGGCGAGGATGCCAAGGGGTATTCGACCCACGACCACCCGCTGCAGCAGTCGATCCGCGCCATCATGGAGGATCTCACCGGTGCCGTGCTCGGCCCCGACAACTGCGGAACCGATGGTTGCTCGATCCCAACCTATGCCGTGCCGCTGAAAGGCCTCGCCCATGGCTTTGCCAAGCTCGGCACGGGGCAGGGGCTCACTCCCATCCGCGCGGCGGCCGCCCGCCGCTTGATTGAGGCCTGCATGGCCGAGCCATTTTACGTCGCCGGCACGAAACGCTTCTGCACCAAGCTGATGCAGGTCGCCCCCGGAAAAATCTTCGCCAAGACCGGTGCCGAAGGCGTCTTCTGCGCTGTGCTGCCGCACAAGGGCCTGTCCTTCGCCGTCAAGGCCGAGGACGGCGCCACCCGCGCCGCCGAAGCTATGATCGCAGCCCTTCTCGCCCGGCATTTCGAGGCGGATGGCGAAGAACATGCCGCGCTGATGGGGCTCGCCAATTACGGCATGCGCAACTGGAACGGCATCGAGGTTGGCCAGGTGCGGGTGACGGACGCTTTGTTCGGCTGAGAGCTGCGCGTCAGGCGAGGATCATCTCGGCGCCTGCCGCGCGATAACCCGTCAGGACATCCTCCGGCGTCTCGGCGCCGACGATCAGCCCCGTGAGATCCGAAAGCGGCACGATGCCGAAGGGCGAAACGGCTTGAAGTTTCTCCGCAGTCAGCGGGCAGTAGCTGGCGAGGCTCCGCTCGACGATCCGCCGCTTGATCGCCGCCTCCTCGAAATCTCCGGTCGAGAGCCCTTCCGCCGGATGGGCGGCGGTGGCGCCGAGGAAAAAGATGTCGGGCCTGATCCACTCGATCGCGGCAAGCGCCGTCGGTCCGACCGCCACCATCGAATGTTTGAAGATCCGCCCGCCGATCAGGATTACCTCGATCTGGGTATGCCGCTCGAATTCCGCCGCGATGGTCGGCGCATGGGTGACGACCGTCAGCGCCATATCGACAGGGATCTGCCGCGCAATCTCCGCCGTCGTCGTTCCACCGTCGAGAAACACCGTCTGCCCAGGACTGATCAACCGGACGGCCGCTACCGCCAGTCGCCGCTTCTCCTCGGTCGAAAGCTTCTGCCGGGTGGAGAAATCGGGCAGGGGTGCGGCCACCGGCAAGGCCCCGCCATGCACCCGCACAAGCAGCCCCGCCGCCGCCATGTCGCGCATGTCGCGCCGGATCGTATCCTCGGACACCTCCCACAGCCGCGCCAGTTCACCCGCCAGCGCCCGCCCGTCCCGTTTCAGCACCTCAAGGATCTCTCGGCGTCTTTGTTCGGTCAGCATGATCTCGCCCGTTTGTTCACGATATTTCCGGATAATACCGATTTTGAATCGACTCTCCAGCAGAATCGTGCGGATATATGCACGTATCCGCATGACGCGGACGAAGAAGGAGTGAAACATGTTGATTTTGATTGCCGGTCCCTATCGCTCAGGCACCGGGGATAACCCGGAAAAGATGGCCGCCAACCTGAAGGTGCTGGAAGCGCCGTTGCACGCCCTGTTTCAGGCTGGCCATGTGCCGATGATCGGCGAATGGGTAGCCTTGCCCATCTGGCATGCGGCAGGCGGCAAGACGGTCGGCGACGACCTCTACGAACAGATCTTCCACCCCGTCGCCGGTCGCCTTCTTGCACTGTGTGATGGCGTCCTGCGCCTGCCCGGCGCCTCCAAGGGCGCCGACAACGACGTCCGCATCGCCACCGAACGCGGCATTCCCGTCTGGTATCGGCTGGAGGATGTGCCGGGATGTGGCTGAGAAGTAAGGGGCGGTGGTTGTGGAGATTGAAAAACCCCGATCCAGCCAGCGAGCGCATTGTAGTCGACTTCACCAACGGCGCGACATTTCTGGTGCCGGCACGTGCCCTCGAAGGTCTTGAACAGGCGACAGCCGACGAACTGGCCGAGGTCGAGCTGCTCGGCGAAACCGGTCTGCACTGGGAGACGCTGGATGTCGATTACTCCATCCATGGCCTGATGGCGGGCATTTTCGGCTCTCATGCCTTCCTTGAGGCCCAGCGTCGGGGAGGGCAATCGCGCTCCCCGGCGAAGGTCGCCGCCAGCCGGACGAATGGCGCAAAAGGCGGACGACCGAAGAAGATTGGCAACTGAGAGCGTCACTCCACCTCGGCCAGTCGCTTTTCCCACATCGCCTTGAAGCCGGGACGGGCCTGCACATGGGCAAGCCAGGCTGCGGTCTTCGGATGCGCATCGAAGAGCGGCTGATAGGCCTGGGCATATCGTACGATCTCGGTGAGGTTGATGTCGGCCACGGTAAAACGTCCGCCGACGGCATAGTCGTTGCTTGAAAAATGCTTCTCCAGCACGCCGAAAGGCCGGCTAAGAATGCGGGCCACCACCTTCGCCTCCTGTTGGCCGGCCTCGGTCGACAGCCGCCCTTCATTGTTGGCCGTGGAGATCTTCAGCGCTTCCGTCTCGATCGAGGTCGCGGCAAGCAGCGACCATTGCAGCATCTGCGCCTCTTCGTTCAGGTCGCGTGGCGCGATCGGCCCGCCATGTTTGCGCGCCACATAGATGGTTTGCGCCAGAGACTCGTTCAAAACCAGCCCGTCGTCCTCGATCGTCGGGATGCTGCCCATCGGGTTGATAGCAAGAAACGCCGGCGAGCGGGTGTTGAGCCGTGCGCCCTCGGCCAACGGGTCAGCAAGTTTGTAGGCTTGCAGCACCGGCACCAGCTCGAAAGGCACGCCCAGTTCCTCGACCAGCCAGAGAATGCGCGTCGCGCGTGACTTGTAGACGCCGTAGATCTTCAGCATGCCGGTCTCCCTTGGAATGATGCGTCGGAGGCTATCGCGCCGCCGTCGCCGGGAAAAGCCTCCGACGCTGATCTCGTTGATGAAATTCGCTGATGTGACCGGTCAGTTGACACGATCCCCCTCCCGGCACTATCCATCTGTCAATGGGTCCGCAGTTCACCCAGGCGTCACCGCCCCAAATGGGGAGCTAAACCTGCCTTTCTCTTGTCGACGTCAGCTCGTTTTCCCGTGCCCCGTCGGAAGTCGGTGACCACCGGCCTTGATGGCTGCTTTCGCAGACCAGGGTACGACCAGGAGATGATGAGATGTCGAGGACAGCACATGCCTATCAGGCGCCCGATTTGTCGGCGCTGGCGAAAAACCTCAAGCGAGAACTGGAAGCAAGACCGGAAACGCCCGGCCATGTCGAGCTTTTGAACATGCTGACCCGCGCGGTCGGTTTCCGCAATTACCAGCATTTCAAGGCCAGCCGCGTGGCGGAAGAGCGCCTTGCCCGCCCGGTCGTGGTCGAGCCTGAACCCCCGGTCGATTTCCGCCGCGTCGAGCTCACCGCCCGCTGTTTTGCCGGGACCGATGTGCTTGTCCGCTGGCCGGGCAAGCTCAATCAGCAGCAGTTAGCGCTCTGGGTCATGTGGTCTTATCTGCCTTCGGGTGAGGATATCCTGGAAAAGGCGGTGAACGACGTCTTGAAGCGCCACAACGGCTTCGGCGACCACGTGCTGATACGCCGTGAATTGGTCAACATGGGTCTTCTCACCCGTACGGTCGATTGCCGGCTCTATCGCCGTGTCGAGAAACGCCCGCCACCCGAAGCGCGTGCGCTGATCCGGCTGGTCACGGCGTCGCGATCGTAGCAAGAGGCCAGCGCTGCGAGAGGCGGCCGGAATGCCGGAAAGCATGTCCGGTCGCCTCATGCCAGCACGCTATGCCAGGAAGGCGATCACTGCGATCTTCGGTCAGCCTGTTGCCGTTCGTGGTAGAGGGCCATCGCCCTCCACGAGGAACTGGCTCCAGGCCGCCACATGGTTGTCCTGGCTGAGCAGGGCTTCCACCGCCTGCCGGTCCATGGGGCGGGCAAAATAATATCCCTGGCCCGACTTGCAGTCGAGCGCGAGCAATTGCTCTGCCTGGCTGCGCTCCTCAATCCCCTCGGCCACCACCCAGATCCCCAGCCCGCGGGCAATCTCGAGAAGGCCTCGGGTAATCACGGCGCCGGCATCGGCTTCGGAGAGGCGCCGGACGAAACATTTATCGATCTTGATGATGTCGATCGGAACGGTCAGCAGATGGGTGAGCGAGGCAAAGCCGGTGCCGAAGTCGTCGAGCGCCACCTTGATCCCTGCTTCGCGCAGGGCCTGGATCTCGTCCCTGACGACGCTGTCCTTCTGGCTCAGATAGACGGATTCCGTCACCTCGGCCACGATCGTGCCGGGCGGCAGGCCGTGCCGGGCAAAGCTGTCGGTGATCCGCCGGGTCAATCCGCCGCGATGGAAGTCGGCAGCCGTGAGGTTGACGCCGATCCGCGAGAACGGCAGCCCGATCGCCTGCCAGCGGCCACAATCGGTGGCGATCCGCTCCAGCATCCGGTCGGTGATGTCGAGCCCGACATGCGCATCCTTCATCGCTTCGTGGAATTGAGCGGCCGGAATGATCTCGCCCTCGCGCGTTGTCATGCGGCAAAGCGATTCAAAACCCATGATCCGGCCGGTCGCAAGCTCCACCACCGGCTGGTAATGCGCATCGATCCGGTCCTCGCGCAGCGCCAGGCCGACCTCCTGCACGGAGCGGAAGCGCTCGACGATGGCGGTGCCGAGACCGGGGCTGTATTGCACATAGCGGCCACGCGCCCGCTCCTTGGCATGGTAAAGCGCGTAATCTGCGTTTTGCCGAACCTGGTCGGGACCTTCCCCGACGACGACAACGGCACCGCCAATGGTGACGGCCGGATAGATCAGGTGACCGGCACAGTCTGCAGCATCCTTGATCCGCCCGATCAAGCGCGCAGCAAGATCGGCGGGACGCAGGGTCTCAATGCAGGGAATGATGACGGCAAACTCGTCGCCGCCAAGGCGGAAGGCCATGCCGTCTGGCGCCGTGTCCGCAATCCGGAGGGCTGCCACGCGGATCAGGTCGTCGCCGGCGCCGTGGCCGAAGGTGTCGTTGACCATCTTGAGATTGTCGAGGTCGAGCAGCAGCAGGCTCCAGACCTGCGGTCGCTGCGCCACCTCTGACAGCACCGTGTTGAAGCGGCTGCGGTTCGGCAAACCCGTCAACCCGTCCGTCTCTGCCATCCGTTTGCGGTCGGCGACGCGCTGGTCCCGCTCAATGGCGATGGCGGAGAGATGTACGCAAGCCTGCACGATCGCCCGTTCGGCCTCCGACGGGCCGCGCGCGGTCCGATAGTAGAAGGCGAACGTGCCCAGCACCTTGCCCGAAGCCACGATCGGCGTCGACCAGCAGGCCTTCAGCCCGAGCGGCAGGGCAAGCCCCTTGTAAGGCTGCCAGTAGGGATGGGTTTCGATGTCATCGACCATGACGGGCTGGCCGGTAAAGGCCGCAGTCCCGCAGGAGCCGACCCCCGGGCCAATCTGGATGCCATCAATGGCATCGGTATACTCAAGCGGCAGCGAAGGACCGGCGAGATGACGAAGGCGGTTGTCCTGGTCGAGCAGCAGGACCGACGACACGACGTCGGGCGCCTGCGCCTCCACCTCTCGGCAGAGATAGTCGATCGTCTCCGTCAGCGACTGCCCTGTCGCGATCTTTTCCAGAATGGTATTCTGTAATTTCAACAGCATGGCGACCGCACTGAGTTCGTTGAAGCTATTAAAGCGCGGAACGTTTAATCGTCACTTACGAAGATCCTGCAATTCTAATATTGGTTTGCACGGGCTTAACATGGATCGGCGCATCTGTGCCGTTTCGGCTGCCACTCAGCCGCTGCGATTGCCTGAAATCGTCAGATGCGCGAAGCCGCCGCCATCCTCGATCAATTCGCCGGTGGACCGCTCCGCCCAGCGATAGCCGAGAATCGCGCCGTCCTTCACCTCCTGCAATACATTGCCGGAGATCACCGCGGCACCTGCGCCCTCCACCACGCTCACCCGCATGCCGACGCGGGCCTTGCGCACGATATTGCCGGAGACGACGAGATTGCGCAGATAGGGACCCCAGCCGAGCATCATGCCGGCGGTCGCGGCATCTTCGATTACATTGCCGGTGACCACGGTGTCTGCCTCGACCGAAATCCCGAAGCCGAAGCCGCCGACCTCTTGGGGGTAGGGGCCCTTGTCGACGAGATGGCGGATAAAATTGCCCGATACGGTCGACAGCCGGCCGCCCTGATCGAAATTGACCACGCAGATGCCGTTCGCCGCCCCGTCGATGACATTGTCGCCGATCAGCGCGCCTTCGAAGGCAAACTCCGCATAGATGGCCGTCTCGCCCGAGCGAAAGCATTGATTGCCGGTGATCGAGACATTCGAGGCGGAATTGGCCCGGATGGCGGAAAAGGCACAGTCGGAGATGTGGTTGCCGGCAACCATCACGTTGTCGGCGCGAAACAGGTTGATTCCATTGCCGTTCTGCCCGGTGCCGCCATCGGCCGCCCCGATCCGCGCCACCCGATTGCCCGTAATCACGCTGCCGTCTTCGCCCTTGGTCCAGCGATGCACCAGAATGCCGCCATTGCCGCAGTCGAAGATCTCGTTGGCGCGGATCGCAAAGGCCTTGCCTTCGATCGCCCAGATCGCCGAAAGCGCCGCCCCGCTCACCCGGCAGCGCTCGATCCGCCCGCCGCATTGCGCCAGATGCAGTCCGTATTTCCGGCTGCCGGTCACCGCGCAATCCTCGATCACCACCGAGCCGACATTGCGAAACGACAGCAGCCCCTCGGTATAGTCGGCAAGCCAGCGATTGGCGCCGTCGAAGGTGATGCCGGAAAGGCTGACATGCTTGACGTCCTGCGCGGCGATCAGGTGGCCGTCACCGCGATAGGACAGCCGCGTCAGCCCCGGCACACCGGAAAGCCGCGTGCCTTCAGGCAATTCGAGATTGGAAACCTCGTAGGTCCCGGCCGGCAAAAACACCGGCTGCCCGGCCTTGGCGGCGGCCTCCAGAAGCGCCTGCAGCTTGCGGCTCTGGTCGTCCTCCGCCCCCGGCAGGATGCCGGCCTCGGCCGCATCGAACCCGCCACGGAGTTCCGCCATGGCGAGCGTCTGGGCGGCGGCGGATGCCGGGCGCCAAAGGCCGAAGGCGGGCGCAAGCGCAAGGCTTGTGAGTCCCGATAGCACCTGGCGTCTGGTCGGCATGGTCATGGAACGGATGTCCTGGCACCTCCGCGCCCTCATGGCCGGATGCGCCCAAATTTGGCGGATAGGTTGTTCAGGGGCAAGCCGGAGCGGAAAGCCTTTCGTGTTCATGGTGAATCCGGCGAGCCATCGTTCTGCATTTTCTTTTTAAAAACAGAAGATTGTACGTGGGGCGCCCGAACCTGAGGTGCGCGCAAGATGGTTGCATCCGCATCGATCATCCCAGTTTTGGCCGATCGCACCGGCTGGGAGGGGCTGATGTGGCTGGTTAAAGGCCGAGAGTGTTGCCTCCTCCATTTCGGTTTTTCGTCATGTTGCATCTGCCCCGTTTCAAACAGGCATTCCTTCTGCTGGCCCTGTCTTTTGCTTCGCTCTTCTCATCCTTTGGGCAGGCCTCGGCGGCTGATGTGTCGCTCACGTTCCAAGTGGGCGTTCAAAGTCGTAAGCTCGCTGCGCTTCCCAAGCCCACCGGATTTAATTTTGTCGATACCGGTCCGGCTGTACGCGGCTCTGTGCCGGGTATGGGCGCTGAGAGTGTCAATATCGGTATCCTCTATGCCGGCTTCAGCGGCACGCCCACGGCGGCGGGAACTTATACGGGACAGATCCTTCACGATTACTACGTCTACGAAGAGGATCCGTTCTCAGGCGAGCAGATAAGGGTATGGAGGACCTATACCTGGACCTGGGACGTGACCGTCCTGCCAGCACCGCCGGCCGTCAGCAACCTCGACGTGACCGTTGAAGCCAACAGCAGTGACAACAGCATCGACCCTGAGGTCGAAAGCGGCGCGACGCTGGCCGTGGCGTCCCAGCCGGCCCATGGTTCGGTCTCGGTGGACGGCGGCGTTTTCCGCTACACGCCGACGGCGGACTATTATGGCACGGACAGCTTCACCTATACCGCGACCAAGGACGCCAGCACCTCGGCGGCTGCCACCGTCAGCATCACGGTCAACCCGCCGCTCCCTTCTGCCGGGAGCTTCAGCAAGACGGTTGCGGCGAACTCAAGCAACAACGAGATCCCGATCTATGCCAACAATGCCACGACAAGCGCGGAGTTGAGGAGCGGCCCCAACTACGGAACGGCGACCGTTTCCGGGACCACGATCTTCTACACGCCGACATCAGGTTATTCCGGATACGATACGATCTCTTATGTCGCCCGGAACGTCACCGGCATTTCAAGCCCCGCCGAGATCACGATCTACGTCACACCTGCGGCCCCCATTGCAGGTGATTTGGCAGCAACGGTGGCCGCCAATTCGAGCGGCAATGTCGTGTCCCTTTCGGTTGAGGGGATCGTCAACGGTTCTGTCATAACAGGCAATCCCAGCCACGGCACGGCCTCCATATCCGGCACCACGCTGACCTACACGCCTGCGAGCGGCTATTCCGGCACCGATAGCCTGACCTATCGCGTCTCGAACATTGGCGGCAGCGACGAAGCCACCGTTTCGATCACCGTCACCGCCCCGACGCTGGTCATCGCACCTTCGACCCTGTCCGGGGCCCAGGTCGGCTCCTCCTACAGCGAAACCCTGACCGCCACGCTCGGCACCGCACCCTATACCTTCACCGCGTCAGGCCTGCCGGATGGTCTCCAACTGGCCGAAGACGGCACGCTCTCCGGCAGCGCTGCGCAAGCAGGCGATTTTACCGTCAGCGTGACAGCAACCGACGCCCTCGGTGCCATCGGCCAGGCGGACCTGTCCCTCACCGTCCTGCCGGATGAGCCGGGCGCCGCAGACGTCTCCGCGACCGTCGCCGAAGGAACCAGCAACAATGCCATCTCGCTCTCCTTCAGCGGCGGTGCGGCCGAGAGCGTCGCGGTGGACAGCGCCCCGAGCCATGGCACCGCCACAGCCTCTGGCGCTGCTATCCTCTACACGCCCACCTCAGGTTATATCGGCACCGACAGCTTCACCTATACCGCCACCAATGCCGGTGGCACCTCCCAGCCCGCCACGGTCTCGATCACCGTCACGTCGACCGCCGAGACCATCACCTTCACGCCGAATGGCGGCGCGCTGGAGGAGGCCATGGCCGGCGAGGATTACAGTGCGTCGATCTCCGCCACAGGCGGCACCGGCAGCCTCACTTACAGCCTGGCAACAGGCAGCCTGCCGGAGGGTGTCACGCTCAACGTCTCCACCGGCGCGCTGAACGGTCCGCTGTCGGAGGATGCAACGGTCGGCGAATACGCCTTCACCCTGCAGGCGACCGACAGCCGCGGGGAATATCAGACCGCCAGCTTCACGCTTTCTGTCATCCCCCGCGCCGTCACCATCACAGATACCACCGTCACCGTGGCGGAGGGCGCAAACCCGCCCGACCTCTACCTGAACGGCAGGGCAACCGGCGGTCCCTTCACCGATGCTGATGTCCTTGGTGTCGAGCCCGCCAATGCCGGCACGGCCGAGATCGTCCGGGGTGAACTTGCCTCGACCTCGTCCTCGACCCCCGTCGGTTATTACCTGCGCTTCACCCCAAGCGTCTATTTCACCGGCAATGCCCGCGTGGTCTACAAGCTGTCGAGCGCCATCGGCGTCGCCAACGGCACGGTCACCTATGCGCTCACCGCTGACGACCAGCAGGTCGCCAATGCCGTCGACAGCGCCGTGCGCGAGTTCGTCAGCACACGCCAGAGCCTGCTGACCAACCAGATCCATGTGCCAAATCTCAAGGATCGCCGCCGCATGGCTGAGGCGAAGGAGCCGGTGACCGTCACCGCCAACGGCACCGATGCCACGGGTGCCGCCAGCTTCGGCTTCGCCACCAGCCTGGCCGCCGTCGAATCGGCCCGGCGCCTTGCCGCCGGCGAGGACAGCCCCGCTGCCGGTCTCGGTGACGATTTCAACATCTGGCTCGATGGCAATGTCTCGCTCTACCGCGATGACGGCACCGGCGACTGGGGCACCTTCGGCCTTCTCAATCTCGGCGCCGACTATCTCGTCTCCGACCGTCTCCTTGTTGGCCTTTCGCTGCATGTCGACCGGATGACCGACCCGACCGACGAGGACGAGCAACTGACCGGCCTCGGCTGGCTTGCCGGCCCCTATGCCTCGATGGAAATCGCCCGCGACATCTTCCTCGATACCAGTCTGCGCTACGGCGGCTCGGCCAATGATATCGAGGCCGGCGACTGGACCGGCGATTTCGACACACGCCGCTGGATGGCCGATATCGCGTTGAGCGGTGAATGGCAGATGACGCCGGATACGGTGCTCACACCCGCCATGCGGCTCGTCTATTTCGACGAAACGGTCGAAGACTACGAAGTCTCCGACGGCGCCGGCAGCATTCTCGGCATCGACGGGTTCAAGGAACGCCAGTTGCGTGCCAATCTCGGCCTCGACCTGACCCGCGCGATCGAGCTGTCCAACGGCCTGACGCTGTCGCCGTCTGCCGGTGCCAAGCTCGGTTATGCCGCACTCGACGGCGATGGCCTGTTCGGCTCGCTGTCGGCCGGCTTCGGTCTCTCCGATGATGCCTGGAACATCGATGCCAAGCTGCTGTATTCCGTCGAAAGCGGCGGCAGCCAGTCGCTCGGCGCGAATATTGGCCTCAGCGTCAGGTTCTGAACCGGCCGGATAGCGAAGGCCACGGCAAGGCAAGGCGGGTTGAGAGTACCCGTCTTGTCTGGTTGAACCCCCATATTCGCCTATCGTCTAATATTTTCTGGCGCCGGATTTGCGCCAGATCAAAGAATTCGATCTCGAGACGGCTATTCTGCTCCTCAACGAGCGTCGGCAGACGATACCTGCACCGGAGCGCCCGCACGGATTCGGAGGTCGATCATGCTACGTCTTGCAGCGGTTCTGTACATTCTGGTTGCCAGCGCGGTTGCCGGTGCGGCGGTGATCGCGGTCCTGACCCTCGACATGCGGCAGGGTTGGCAGATCGCCTCGGCCTTCGGGGCCGGCCTTGTCCTTGCGCTGCCGATTGCAGCGGTGCTTGCCCGTCGCATCTACAATGCCTTGCAGGGGCCGAAACCGGCCTGACCCTTTTTCGCTTCGGCGCGAGGTAGAAATACCGGTCCTGTCCTGGCGGAACGGGATCGGCGGTGAAAACCAGCCTCGCGACGACCGGCCGGCATTTTCTCGGGGGAGGAGATGCCGGCCGGGTCGTAACTGCGCCAACGCCGGTACGCTCCGCTGACCGCACAGGATGCGGCGGCCGGTGGCGTCGCTACGCTCTCCGGGCCCTGAGCTCAACGCTCGAATTCCAACCCTCGTACTCTGACGCAGACGTCGCTATGCGCCATCCTGCTCGAAGCGGTCGAACTGGGTCTCCAGTCCTTCGGTGAAGCGCATGTAGAGCCGTCCAAACGTCTCGATTTCCTCCTGCGTCCAGCCGGCGGTTGCCTCGGCGATGGTTTCGCGCTTAATCGCCTCGATCGCGTCGAGCACGCCGCGCCCGGCATCGGTAATCCGCACCAGGCTGCGCCGCCCGTCTTCCTGTGAAGCGGCCCGTTCCAGGAGGCCCTGGCGTACGAGGTCGGCAACGATCCGGCTGCCTCGCGACGGATCGATGCGCATCTGTTCGGCAATGGCCCCGACGGTCGCCTCTTCCTGGCTGCCGATCCGCTTGATCACGCCGATCGCATCGATGTCGGAAAGCTCGAGCCCGGTGCCCATGCGCTTCAATGCGATACGGCCGATAAACCGCCGACCGATCAAAAGCCGCATGCGTGTCATCGCCTGGCCGACCATGGCGAGTGCCGCATGGCTGAGGGGTGCCGCCTCAGAGGCGGGCATGGGGGTTATATCGCTGTTGGGCGCATGGGAGGATCGGTTCTGCATGGCGCAAGTCTAGCAGTTTTGCAGGGCAGGGCAACGCAAAATGCATGCCATCGGCAAATATATGCTATTG
>NNBU01000382.1_pt1 | contig 38511 bp, 36 predicted proteins | sample 1173781 | NCBI WGS metagenome assembly NNBU01 (sample SAMN07173937, study PRJNA388173) | plant metagenome | biome: Plant school; feature: Soil; material: Symbiotic tissue of Blasia pusilla L.; isolation source: symbiotic tissue sample KVJ2 | host: Blasia pusilla | place: Norway: Troms, Kvaloya...
CCAGCGACAGGCCCGTGAGGYSGCACAGGTGCTCGCCACCTTCGGCGTGATCCTGGTGGCCGACGACATCGTCAAGATGGTGTGGGGCCCCTCGCCGGTGATGGCGCCGACGCCCGCCGCGCTCTCCGGCCCCATCGAACTCATGGACGGCCTGCCCTACCCCTCGTACCGCCTGGTCATCCTGGTGGGCGGGCTGCTGGTGGCGCTGGCGCTCTACCTGCTGGTGAACCACACGCGCATCGGCATGCGGGTGCGCGCGGGCGCGTCCGACCGGCCGATGGCCGAGCTGATGGGCGTGCGCGTGGGCCGCATCTTCAACGGCGTGTTCCTGCTCGGTGCGGCACTGGCCGCGCTGGCCGGCGCGCTGATGGGCCCCATCGTCGCGGTGCAGGTCGGCATGGGCGAGGCCATTCTGATTCCGGCGCTGGTGGTGCTGGTGATCGGCGGCATCGGTTCGGTGCGTGGCGCCTTCGTGGCCGCACTGCTCGTGGGCGTGGTCGACACCGTGGGGCGCGCCTTCGTGCCGATGCTACTGCGCGCCACGCTGCCCCCAGCCACGGCGGCCGACCTCGGCCCGCTGTTCGCCGAAGTCGCGATGTACGCGCTGATGGTGGTGGTCTTGATCTTCCGGCCCTCGGGCCTGTTCTCGGCGCGCGCATGAAGTCTTCTCTCTCATCCCCACGCTACATCGGCCTCGGGCTGCTCTTCGTGCTGCTGGCGGCGTTTCCGCTGGTGGCGCCGCTGTTCGGGCTCGAGTTCTACATCGGCTTCGTGCGTCGCGTGCTCATCGTGGCGCTGGCGGCCGCGAGCCTCAACTTCATTCTCGGCTTCGGCGGCATGGTGGCGCTGGGGCATGCGGGCTTCATCGGCGTGGGCGCTTACACGGTGGTGGCGCTCAGCGACGCGGGCGTGCTGTCGGGCTGGATCCTGTGGCCGGCCGCCGCGCTGGTCGCGGGGCTGGTGGCCGCGCTGATCGGCACGGTGGCGCTGCGCACGCGCGGCGTGTACTTCATCATGACCACACTGGCCTTCGCGCAGATGCTGTACTTCGTGGTGGTGTCGCTGCGCCGCTATGGCGGCGACGACGGCTACACGCTCATGAGCCGGCCCGCGCTGCTGCCCGGCCTCGACCTGGGCAACGAATCGAACTTCTACTGGGTGGTGCTGGCCATCGTTGCGCTGGCGCTCTGGTGGCTGCACCGCGCGACGCAGTCTCGCTTCGGCCACGCGATCATGGGCATCCGCGACAACGAGACGCGCATGCGCGCGCTGGGCTATCCGGTGTTTCGCCTGCAGCTGGTGGCCTTTGCCATCGCGGGCGCCATCGCGGGCCTGGCCGGCGCGCTGCTCGCGGGCGGCAACGGCTTCGTGAGCCCTGCGACCATGCACTGGACGCAGTCGGCCACGCTGCTGGTGATGGTGGTCATCGGCGGGCTGGGGCGCAGCTGGGGCGGGCCGGTGGGCGCGGTCGTGTGGCTGGTGCTCGAGGAATTCCTGAAGCAGCAGACCGAGCACTGGCACATGCCGCTGGGCTTGCTGCTGATCGCCGTCGCGCTGTGGGCGCCCAAGGGACTGGCGGCCATCTACAAGCGCCGCCGCCCCCTCACCCCAGCCCTCTCCCCAGAGGGACGAGGGAGCAAGTCATGAGCCTTTTCAGAATCGAAGGGTTGGTCAAGCGCTTCGGCGGCCTGCTGGCGACCGACCATGTGAACCTCACGGTGGAGCGCGGCGAAGTGCATGCGCTCATCGGACCGAACGGCGCGGGCAAGACCACGCTGGTGAACCTGATCACCGGGCTGCTGAAGGCCGACGCCGGCCGCCTGCTGCTCGACGAGCGGGACATCACCGCGCTCAAGGACCACCAGCGCGTGGCCGCGGGCATGTCGCGCTGCTTCCAGGTGACGCGCGTGTTCCCCAAGGAAACGGTGCACGACAACCTGATGCTCGCCGCGCAGGCCCATGCGGGCAGCAGCCTGCGCTTCATGGCGCCGCGCGCGAAGGAGCGCGGCCTCGTCGACCGCGCGGTGGCGCTGGCCGACCGCGTGGGCCTGGGCGCCGAACGCGAGCGCATCGCGGGCACCTTGCCGCACGGTGCGCAGCGCGCGCTCGACGTGGCGCTGGCGCTCGCCGCCGAACCCAAGCTGCTGCTGCTCGACGAGCCGATGGCCGGCATGGGCCCGGACGAATCGGCACGCATGGTGGCGCTGATCGAATCGCTGCGCGCGTCGATGGCCATCCTGCTGATCGAGCACGATATGGACGCGGTGTTCCGCCTGGCCGACCGCCTCACGGTGCTGGTGCAGGGGCGCGTGCTGATGAGCGGCACGGCGGACGAGGTGCGCGGACACCCGGATGTGCAGGCCGTCTATCTCGGCACCGAAGCGGAAGGTCATTCATGAGCGCGGCATCCACGTTGCTGGAAGCGAAATCCATCGAAGCCGGCTACGGCGCCAGCCAGGTGCTGTTCGGCATCGACATCGACATCCGCCCCGGCGAAGTCCTGGCACTGCTCGGGCGCAACGGCATGGGCAAGAGCACGCTGCTGAAAGTGCTGACCGGCACGCTCTCGCCGATGCGCGGCAGCGTCCACTTCAGCGGCGAGGCCATCGGAGGCCACAAGCCGGACGCCATTGCGCGGCGCGGCGTGGCCATCGTGCCCGAGGGACGGCACGTGTTTCCCAACCTCAGCGTGGAAGAACACCTGCGCGCCTTTGCCCGGCCGCGTCCGGGCAGCGCGCCGCGCTGGACGGTCGAGGCGCTGTACGGGCTGTTTCCGCGCCTGTCGGAACGCAAGGCCAACGCGGGCAACCAGCTCTCGGGCGGCGAGCAGCAGATGCTCGCGATTGCGCGGGCACTTTCCACGCACCCTCGCCTGCTGATCCTCGACGAAGCCACCGAAGGCCTGGCCCCGGTGATCCGCGAGGAGATCTGGCACTGCATCGCCACGCTCAAGGCCGAGGGCGAGGCGATCCTGGTGGTCGACAAGTACGTGCAGCGCCTGCTGCCGCTGGCCAACCGCCACGTGATCCTGGAGCGCGGGCGCGTGGTGTGGCAGGGCGACTCGGCCGCGCTGGATGCCGACCGGTCGCTGTGGACACGGTACCTGGGCGTCTAGGCCCCGGCAGGTGACGCGACCTGCGTGCGTCGCAGCGTGCGCAGCGCCAGCACCAGCACCCCGAACGAGCAGCACGCCACGCCCACCACCATCGGCAACGGCGTGCCGTTCGCGAACGGCGACACCAGCGCCATCGCCACCGCGCCGCCCACGAAGTTCAGCGTGCCGAGCAATGCCGATGCGGTACCGGCGCGCGCCGCATGCCCTTCCATTGCCACCACGAAGGTCGACGGCACGATCACACCGCTGAGGCCGTAGACCCCCATCAGCAGCCCGACCAGCACACCGAGCCGGTCGACACCAGCCAGCGTCAGCACCAGCAGCAAGCCCGCCATGGCCGCCGCCGCGATGACCGCTGCGCGCAGCACCCGCCGGATGCCGAAGCGCGCCGCCAGCCAGCCGTTCATCCGCGAGACCGCGATCATCGACACCGCATTCAGCGCGAACAGCACCGCATACACGCGCGGCGACACGCCGAAGTGCACGCTCATCACGAACGACGAGTTCGCCACGTAGACGAAGAAGCCCGACAGCGTGAGCGAGGCCATGAGGGCCACCGCCAGGAAGTGCCGGTCGCGCAGCAGCATGCCGTAGCCCGCCAGCGCACCGCGCAGGCTGCTGTGTGCGCGCGCCGCCGGCGGACGCGTCTCGGGCAACAGCAGCGCCACCATGGCCGCGGCCAGCACCGCGAGCGCGGCGACGACCCAGAACACCGCGCGCCAGCCGGCCGCCTCGGCCACGAAGCTGCCGGCCAGCGGCGCGAGGATGGGCGACACGCTGTAGACCAGGATCAGCAGCGACATCAGCCTTGCCGCCTCGGTGCCGGTGTGCAGGTCGCGCACCACGGCGCGCGGCGTGACCATGCACGCGCAGGCGCCGAGCCCCTGCAGGAAGCGAAAGGCGATGAGCGCGCCGATTCCCGGTGCCAGCGCGCAACCGATGCTCGCGGCCACGAACACGGCCAGGCCCACATACATCGGCCGCTTGCGTCCGAACATGTCCGACAGCGGCCCGGCCACCAGCTGCCCCGCGCCGGTGGCGATGAAGAAGGCCATCAGGCTGGCCTGCACCGCATGCGCGTCGGCGCCGAGCGCGCGGCCGATGACGGGCAGCGCGGGCAGGTACATGTCGATGGCCGAGGGCCCGATCGCGGTGAGCAGGCCCAGGACGACGGCGTAGCGTGAAAGTTGAGCGTTCGAAGAGGTCATGCACCGATGCTCGCGCTTCAGTCTGAATGATTGAATAATCAAAAGACCGCTTTTCTTATTCAGCCGTACACAAACACCATGGATCCGCTGTCCGATGTGCTCTCGATGCTCACGGTGAGCAGCACGCTGTCCTCGCGCTTCGAGGCGCGCGGCCTGTGGGCCTTTCGCTATCCGCGCTACGCCTCGCACATCAAGCTGGGCTGCGTGCTCACGGGCCGGCTGCGCATGCAGATCGAGGGCGCGGACGCGTCGGTGCTGCTGGAGGCGGGCGACTTCTTCCTGCTGACCAACGGCCAGCCTTTCATGGCGTGCACCGACCCGCCGGGGCCGCTGCAGGACGGCGTCCAGGTCAGCCGCGACCACCGGGGCGCCGACGGCGTGCTGCGCTACGAGGGCCAGGGCGCCGGCGAGGGGCCGGACGGCGGGCCGGCGGTGACACTGGCCACCGGCCGCTTCACGCTGGACGGCGAAGCAGGCGAACTGCTGTTGCGCCACCTGCCGCCGCTCATCCACCTGCGCGCGAGCGACCCCGGCGCGCGCCCGCTCGTGGGCCTGCTCGATCTGCTGGGCTGGGAAACCGCCGAGCTGCGGCCGGGCGCATCGATTGCGCGCACCAACCTTGCCGCGCTGGTGCTGGTGCAGGCGCTGCGCGTGCACCTGTCGAATGCGCCGCAGCCCGAAGGCTGGCTGGGTGCGATGGCCGATGCGCGCATCGGCTGCGCGCTGTCGCGCATGCACGGCGACATCGCGCAGCCGTGGACCGTGGAGCGGCTGGCGCAGTCCGCGGGCATGTCGCGCACGGCCTTTGCGGTGCGCTTCAAGGCGCTCACGGGATCGACCCCGCTGGACTACCTGGGCGGCTGGCGCATGACGGTGGCGCGCAATGCGCTGCGCCACAGCGACGAGGGCATCGCGCGCATCGCCGAGCGCATCGGCTACCAGTCGGAGACGGCGTTCAGCGCGGCGTTCAAGCGCGAGATCGGCGAGAGCCCCGGGCGCTTTCGCACGCAGGCGCGAGCAAAGGTGGCGGCGTGAAGACTCAGCGCACCTCGCAGTCGACAGCGCCCGGCTTGGATGCAGTGCCGCCTGGGGTGTTCGGACCCGTGGCCACGGTGAACGCCGGGGGCAGCGTGAACTGTATGCCCGGGTTCTTCGGCACGATCACGGGCGGTTGCGTGATCGAGGCCGTGTAGCCGAACTGCCCCGCGCTGAAGTTGCTCGAACCGGCCGGGTTGGTGACGTGGATCAAGCCGTCGAGCACCTGCACGTACAGCCCGGGCGCCCGCGCGCCGGTCGCCGGTGGCACCGGCCCCTGGGCGAAAGCGGGCGTCGAGAGCGTGGCCACCAGCGTGAGCAGGGCAAGGAAGAATTTGTTCATCGGTGTCTCGCGAAGTGGGCTGTTCAGGGCTGCTGCAGGGAAACGACCATGCTGGCGTTGCCCTTGAGCGCGCCCATCGGCGTGTTGATCACGGTGGCGTCCTGGCTGCGCTGGCCCACCGCGCCGGCGATGCTGCGAAAACCGCCCTGCGCCAGACCGAGCTCGATGCCGTCGCGCTGCGGCTGCGCGGCGTCGTAGCTGTAGCGCGTGACCACCAGCATCGACTGCGGCTGCAGGATCAGCTCGGCGCCGTCGCTGAACTTCAGCTGCGCATAGGCGCGGCTTTCGGTGGTGAGCGTGTCGCCCTGGCGGATCTGCGAATCGACAGCCAGCAGGCGGGTGACGCCTTCGGCCGTGCGAACGACGAGCACGCCCGACAGGTTGGTGACGGTGCCCACGACCTGGGCGTGGGCGGCCGTGGCCATGGCGAGCGAGGCGGCAAAGGCCAGCAGGCCTGCGAGGAACTTGATTGGTTTCATGCGGAGGTCTGCCTCAGTTGCAATACATCTTCTTGGCGGGCTCGTTCTTGGTACCGGTCTTCGGGTCATCGCCGGACGTCGATGCCGCCGGCTTCGAAGGCGGCGCCGAAGTCTCGACGTCGGTCCTGGGGAGCGACGCGACCACGGTCTTGATGACTTCGTTCGAAGCCTGCTGCACCGGCTTGACCGGCTGCGACGCCGTCGGCGGCGACAGCACCTGGCACTGCGCGGAGTTGGGGGCGATGGTGCAGATGTCGGCGGAAGGCGCAGGCGCTGGCGGTGCGCTCGGCAGCGGCGGCAAGGTGGCGACCGGGGGCGGCGGGCACCCCGGCAGCAACGGGCTCACCGTGCACATGGCCACGCTCGGCAGCCGGGCCGAGCAGCCGTCCAGCATGCTGTTGGCCACGCATTGCGCCAGCGTCGGCAGCACGCTGTCGCAACCGGGCAGCGCGGCGTTGGAGGTGCACACGCCGATCGACGGCAGCACGGCGGCCGTGGCGCGTGCCACGGTGCCCTCGCTCGCCCCACCCGCCGGATAGCTCACGCTCAGCGTGGCCGTGCTGGCGGCCGACGAGAGGGCCGGTGCGTTGACCTGCGCGAAGGTGCCGCTGCCGGCCCTACGCGCCACCACGAAGTCGGCCATGGCGCCGTTCGCCGGCATGAAGCCGCCGAGCGCGCCCAGGTTCAGCGTGCCGCCCAGCGTGGCCGCCCCGTCGACGTCGAGCAGGTCGGTGCCGTCGCTGCCCAGGCGGATGTTCAGCACGCCGTCGGCGCCCTGCACGTAGTTGCCCTGCACCGCGATCGTGCCCAGCGCACCGGCGCTGCCGGGGGCGACCGTGCCGTTGTTGAACAGCGTGGCGTCGCCGCCCAGCGCGACCGTGCCGCTGCCGGAAATGCTGCCGTTGTTGTACAGCTGCGTGCCGCCGCTGCCGAGCGTGCTGCCGGGCAGCAGCACGATGGCGCCGTTGTTGGGGTTGTCGGCGCCCATGCGCGCGTCGAGCTCGCCCTCTTCGATGCGCAGCGTGCCGCCGGCCAGGTTGCTCAGTGGCGCGGAGGTGCTGCCCACCCCGCTCTTCACCACGGTGCCGCTGTTCAGCAGGCGGCCGTTGGCGGGGTCGCGGAAGATCGGGCCCGAGTCCGAGCCGTCGCTCACCAGGTTGACGGTGGCACCGGCGTCGTTGGTGACCACGCTGGCGGCGACCATCCGCAGCTGCGAGCCGGGCGCCACGCTCAGCGTGCCGCCCGCGCGGTTGTTGAAGGCGCTGCTGTCGCGAAACTCGAGCATGCCGGGTCCGACGTCGCCGCGCGCGGCACCCACGGTGCCCACGTTCACGCTGCCCAGGTTGTTCCAGGTGGTTGCGCCGGCCAGCACCCAGTTGGCGTTGTTGGTGATGTTCACCACGTTGCGCGTGGTGAACTGGTGGCCGTTGCCGTACAGGAAGGTGAGCGGCCCTCCCGACAGCACGGGCGCCGACGCGCCGATGTCCACGTCGCCCAGCAGGTTGACCGCGCCCTGCCACGTGATGGCGCCGGCGCCCGAGAACACGACGCCGCTGTTCAGCGTGAGTCCGTCGAGCGTGGCGTGCGCGCCGGCCGCTACCTGCATATTGCCGCCCTGCGTGGTCTGCTGCAGCAGCAGCTCGCCCGTGTCCACGCGGATGGTGCCCGTCGCGCCGTTCGTGATGTTGAAGTAGTTCTGCTCGGTGCCGCTGCTCTTCACGATGGTGCCGTTGTTGACGACGGTGCTGGCCGCCGTGGAGCCCACGAGCACGTTGGCGAAGGTGCCCGAGGTGGTGACGCTGCCGTTGTTCTCGAAGCGGTTGCCCGCCTGGTAGACCACGATGGCGCCGTCGCCGCGCACGTCGACGCTGCCGTTGTTCACCCAGACGGCGCCGCCTTGCAGGTACACCTGGCTGTCGACGACGTTGCCCGTGCCCTGCGTGGTCAGCACGCTGGCGTTGCCGCCGGAGACCGAGAGGCCATGCATCACCAGCGGGCCGTTGCCGCTGCCGAAGCTGAGCGAGGTGCCCAGGTTGACGTCGTCGGCCCATTCGACGGTGCCGGCGCCGGTGAAGGCGGTGCCCGCGTTGAAGCTGTGGTTGCCCGAGAACGAGGCGCTCGACCCTGTCGCCACGTTGAACGTGCCGCTGTGCGTGCCGCTGTGGTCGAACAGCGCGGTACCGCCGCCCACCGACACGGTGCCCGCGTTGTTCAGCACGCCCGACAGCGCCGAGCCCGCGCGGTTCACGGCGAGCGTGCCGCCCGCCTGCACGTTGACGGTGGCCGCGTCGATGGCCGATGCCGGCATGTTCAACGAAGTGACGCCACCGACGATGTCGAGCGTGCCGTTGCCGGTGCCGCTGCCCGCGAGGCCTTGCGAGACGCTCAGCACGCCGCCGTGCAGGTCGAGGTTGGCGTTGAGTTGCGCCGCGTGGCTGGCGTTGGAATCGTCGTTGGCCAGGTTGCTGTTGAGGTTGAGCCCCAGGGCGCTCGCGCTGCTGGTGATGGCCGCGTTGATGTAGATGTTGTTGCTCGCGTTGAGCGTGAGCGTCGAGTCGGCCGCACCGGTCTTGACGATGGCCCCCGACACGGTGATGTCGCCCACGCCGAGCTCGGCCGGGCCGGCGCCCGTGGTGATCGACACGTTGGTGCCCGCGTCGAGCTGCGCCTTGATGGTGTCGGCGCCGATGCGCGCACCGCTCTCGTTCGACACGATGACGCTCTGGTTGCCTTCGACGCCGCCGCCGGTGCCGCTGCCCAGGCCCAGCGAGCCCTCCACCACTTCGAGGTTGAACGGGTCGATGTGCCACTCGCCGCCCTTGCCCACCACCGGCACATCGACGACGTCGAGCGACTTCTTGCCCGAGGTGTCGACGTAGCCGCCGCGGCCCGCGCTGCCGGTGGCCGACACGCGCCCGTCGATGCGGGCCGCGCCGTCGGCATACAGCACGACGCTGCCGCCGGTGGTGCCGTTGGCGCTGATGTCGGAGGTTGCCGTGGTCTTCAGGTCGCCCGAGGCACGCAGGAACACGCGCCCGCCTTCGCGCACCACGCTGTCGGCGTCGATGCTGCCGCTGTTGCTCACCAGGCCCGCCGCGAGGCCGATGCGCCCCGCCTCGGCCGCGATGCGCCCGAGGTTCCTCACCTCACCCGCCGTGCCGGTGATGGCCACCGAGACGCCCGGCGTGCCGGTGTCCACGAGCTGCACGCTCTGCCCCGCCGCCAGCAGCACCTCGCCATTCGGGGCATTCAGCGTGCCGGTGTTGGTGACGCTGGGCGCCACCAGGTAGATGCTGCCGCCGCTGGCCGCGGTGACGGTGCCGGCATTGCGCACCTCGCCCGCGACGGCGCCGGCCTTGAAGGTCAGGCGGCCGGCGAGGAAGTCGGTGTCGCTCACGTTGAGCGTGCTCGCGATGAAGCTGCCTACGTCGATGCGCGCACCCGCGCCCACCATGATGCCGGCCGGGTTGATGAGCCACAGCGCGCCGTTGGCCTTGATCTGCCCGTAGATCTGCGAGGGGTCGCCGCCGGTGATGCGCGCCAGCAGCGCCGAGCTGGCGCCGGGCTGGCGAATGTCGACCAGCGCGCCCGCGCCCACGTTGAAGGTGGCGAAGTTGACCAGCGCCTGCGACGTGGCCTGGTGGATGTCGAGCGTGCTGCCGTTCTGCACGATCGAGGCGCTGCCCGAGGTGACGTTCCAGCCGGTGGGCAGCGCGCCCACCGCCAGTTGCGCATGCACGGGTGCGCCGGCCGCGGCGCACATGGCGGCGACGGCGAGCGAAAGAAGGCGGAGCCGGGGGATGAGTCTGGATTGCGAGCGCATGGTTGTTGTCCGTCTGCCGTTCGAAGGGGTCAGAACGCCACCATGGCGCTCAGGTGCGCGCGCCAGTCGCCGCGTTTTTCGGTGGAGGCATTGCCGGCGTCGTTGACGCGGGCGATGTCCAGCCGCAGGTTGAAGTTGCGTCCCCACGCGTAGCGTGCCCCGACGCCCATGCTCGCCACCGTGACGTGGCTCGGCACCAGCGTGCCCGCGGTGCGCTTGTTCGCGCCGTAGCCCGCGTCATAGAAGGCCAGCAGGCGCAACTGGCCGGGAACGCCCGCCATGCCGTTCGGGCCGCCGAGTTCGGGCGTGTAGAGCTCGGCATTGGCGATGACGCCGCTGTCCGCCGCCACCGCGCGTTCCTGGAAGCCGCGCACCAGCGACAGGCCCGTGAGGCCGAACTGCTCGCTCGCCACCAGCGGCGTGTTCGCGTACTGCGCGCTGCCGTTCAGCCGCAACTGCCAGTCGCCCGACAGGCCCTTGAACCACGAGGCCGCACCGTGCAGCACCACGAAGCCGTCGCGCGTGTCGCGGTTGCCGGGCGTGAGGTACGAGTAGCGGTCGATGCGGCCGTCCAGGTTGGTGTAGCGCGTGCCGCTCGCCAGGTTGCGCGACAGGCCCAGGCTGTAGCCCAGCGTCTCGCCCACGCTTTCGCGCTGCCCGACGTAGGTGAGGCTCAGCGGTGCGGTGACGTAGGGCACGCAGGCCGAGATGGGCGGCGTCGGCGGCGCGATGCTCACCTCTTGCCCGCCCACGTCGCAGCGCGAGTCGATGCGCTTGCGGTCGATGCCCAGCACCAGCCGGGCGCTGCTTTCGCCGCTGCGGCCCAGGAAGTGATTGAAGCGCACGCCGTAGATGTCGCCCTTGCCGGTGAAGCCCAGCACGCCGCCGAGCGTGGGCGAACTGGCGGGCGAATTGGCGCTGGACTTGCCGTAGACGAAGTCGATGCTGTCGCCCAGGGCATACAGCGGAATGCGATAGCCGAGCGAGTACAGCTCCAGCCGCATGCCCGAGGGACTGTCGGGCGAGGTCGTGTACGCGAGCGTGCCGACCTGGTCGCGGTCGAACAGGTTGGCGTGCTGCAGCGCCACGCCGGTGCGCCAGCGGCCGCTGGCCGGCGTGCCGGTGTTGTCGAGTGTGGCGATGACGCGCAACGGGTTGTTGTCGGTCACCGTCACTTTCGCGTCGAGGGTGCCGGGCACGGCGCCGTCGCCGAGCGACACGCCGACCTGCTTGGCCGGGCTGTCGTTGGCAAGCTGCACCGAGCCGGAAATGGCGCGCAGGTCGGGCACCCGGCCCGGCTGCAGCGACGGCAGGCTGGCGCGGATGTTCGCGGCGCTGAAATGCGTGTTGCCGGTGACCGTGACAGCGCCGATCGGGGCCTGCGTCACCTGCAGCTTCACGGTGCCGCCCGTCAGTTCCTGCTCGGGCACCGAGACCTTCACCGTGGTGTAGCCGGCCTGTGCGTAGGCCTGCTGCAGCGCATCGACGGCGCGCTGGATGTCGCTGTAGGCGCGATCCGCTCCCGCAATGCCCGCGACCAGGCGCTGAACCTCGGCGGGGCCCAGCAGCGTGTCGCCCTCGACCTGGAAGCGCGCGATGTCGAAGCGCTCACCCTGCGCAGCCTCCGCGTGGGCGGCCGGTCCGGTGAACCCGCTGAGCCCAAGAATGGCCAAGGTCACGGCCACGCCACATCGAACCCACTGTCTCGTCAAGCTTCGGCTCATTCAATCGTCCATGGAACACCCGGAGGGCTGAACAAATGAAGCGCGATGCAGCGATGCCCAGAATCAGGCTCGAATGGTAATTAGACGTAAACCAAAGTGTGATTTCGAAGCCGAAACGACACAGTTTTACCCAGTTTTGTTTCAAATCGTTGCCGCACCGCAACGCGCATCCGGGAATGCGCTCGTCAGTCGGGCGTCGCGTCGAGCTGCAGCACCAGGTCCCGGCTCGCCTGGTTCATGCCGGTGACGTCCACCGTGCTGCCGTGCTTGCGCAGCCGCTCGACCACCTTCTTCAGCGCGGCCACGGCGGTCACGTCCCAGAAGTGCGCCTGCGACACGTCGATGCGCACCGGCGCGCCGTCGATCTCGCGCACGTCGAAGGCATCCACCAGCATGTCGGACGAAGCGAAGAACACCTGTCCGGTGACGCGGTAGACGCGAACGCCTTCGCCGTCCGTGCCTGCATGCACCTGCAGCAGCCGCGCCACCTTGAAGGTGAAGAACACGCCGCTCAGCATCACGCCGACCGCCACGCCCGTCGCGAGGTTGTCGGTGGCCACGGTGACGGCCACCGTCGCGAGCATCACCGCGCTCGACATGCGCGGGTGCCGCACCAGCGTGCGCAGCGACCCCCAGTCGAAGGTCGAGGCCGACACCATCACCATGATCGCCACCAGCGCCGCCACCGGCACCTGCGACACCCAGGGCTTGAGCAGCACCATCAGGATCAGCAGGAACGCGCCGGCGAACAGCGTCGACAACCGGCCGCGCCCGCCGTAGCGCACGTTGCTCACGGTCTGGCCGATCATTCCGCAGCCCGCGATGCCGCCGAAGAAGCTGGCGGCCACGTTGGCCACGCCCAGGCCGCTGCACTCGCGGTTCTTCGAGCTGGGGGTGTCGGTGAGTTCGTCGACCACGCTGGCGGTCATCATCGATTCGAGCAGGCCGACCATCGCGATGGCGAAGGCAGGCAGCGCAATGATGCGCAGCGTCTCGAGCGTGAGCGGCACGTCGGGCAGCGCGAAGGCCGGCAACGCGCTCGGCAGTTGCCCGAGGTCGGCCACCGTCTTCAGCGGCAGGCCCAGCCAGTGGCCCGCCAGCGTCACCACCACGATGCACACCAGCGGCGACGGCACCGCGGTGGTGAGGCGCGGCAGCAGGTAGATGACGGCCAGCCCCAGCCCCACCATGGCCCAGGTCGCGGTGTTGGCGCCGATGAAGTGCGGCATCTGCGCCGCGAAGATCAGGATGGCCAGCGCATTGACGAAGCCGGTGCGCACCGACGACGACACGAAGCGCATCAGCACGCCCAGGCGCAGCAGGCCGAACACGATCTGCATGGCGCCCGCGAGCACGCCGGCGGCCAGCAGGTACGGCAGGCCGTGCGCATGCACCAGCGGCGCGGCCACCAGGGCCACCGAGCCGGCCGCGGCCGACACCATGGCCGGCCGCCCGCCCGTGAAGGCGATGACGATGCCGATGACGAAGGAGGCGAACAGCCCCACGGCCGGATCGACGCCGGCCACGAAAGAGAAGGCGATGACTTCGGGAATGAGCGCGAAGGTGGCGACGGCGCCGGCCATCAGCTCGCGGGGAATGCTGGGGCACCACTCGGTGCGCAGGCGACTGTGTGGGGAGGTCATGAGAAAAAGGAAAGCAGCCCGCATGCCGCGGGGAAGGCGGTGCGGGACGTGGGCAGGACGCAGGGGCCGGCGTGCGCGGCCCCCGCGGGTGTGCGGCGGCGGCCGGAGCCGACGGTGTGTGCGGCGGCGGCCGGAGCCGACGGTGTGTGTGGCGGCGGCCGGAGCCGCCGCGTGTCACTGCACAGTCGTCAAGGAGGCGTCGGCCGCGAGCAGCCGGACTGCCGGCGGCGAATGGGAAAGCGGGGCATCCTCGAGCACATGGGGCGCAATTGTAGGGAGCGGCCTTTTCCGGTGGTCTCCTTCGCCGCCCGCTGGCGTCACACCGAGCGCGTGATCCCGCCGTCCACGCGCAGGTTCTGCCCGGTGATGTAGCCCCCGCCTTCCGACGCCAGGAAGCCGATGACGGCCGCGATCTCGCTGCTCTTGCCGTAGCGGCCCATGGGAATGCGCGCGCGGAACTCGGCCTTCTCGGGCAGGCTGTCGATGAAACCCGGCAGCACGTTGTTCATCCGCACGTTGTGCGCGGCGTACTTGTCGGCGAACAACTTGGTGAAAGCCGCCAGGCCTGCGCGGAACACGCCCGAGGTCGGGAACACCGGGTCGGGCTCGAAGGCCGCAAAGGTCGAGATGTTGATGATGGTGCCGCCGCCCTGCTTCACCATCAGCGGCGCCACCAGCCGCGCGGGGCGCACGGCGCTCAGCAGGTAGACATCCATGCCGCGGTGCCAGTCTTCGTCGGTGATGTCGAGAATCGGCGCGCGCGGGCCGTGGCCGGCGCTGTTGACCAGCACGTCGACGCGGCCCCATTCGTCGACCACACGGTCCACAAGGCGCTTCAGGTCGTCGTTCGACTGGTTGGAGCCCGTCACGCCGATGCCGCCCAGTTCGGCCGCGAGCGCCTCGCCCTTGCCCGACGACGAAAGAATGGCCACGCGAAAGCCGTCGTCCGCGAGCTTGCGCGCCGCGGCGGCGCCCATGCCGCTGCCGCCGGCGGTGACGATGGCTACTTTTTTCTGTGCTTCAGAAGACATGCAGGGTTCCTTGGTTCATGCAAGAACCGCATTTGGCCAAGGAATGGGCAAGCTTGCCAGGCTGGGGCTCTTTGCCTACTCGCCGATTTCCCAGCGCGGCTTCACGGCGAACGGCTCCGCGCCCTGCAGTTGAAAGCGCGCCAGTTCCTCTTCGCGCTGCGCCTGCGAGATCAGCGAGGGCACCTGCTCGGGCTGGGCACGAGGCCCTGCCTTGAAGGGCCGCGATTCGACCGGCCGGCGACTCAGGGCCTGCAGCCATGCGGCCGTCTCCGCGTCCATGAACGCTGCGACCGACGCCACGTCGTCGATGACGCGCGCCGCCATTTCTTCTTCCGACAGATCGTCGTCTTCGAGGTGGCTCAGGTCCGCGAAGCTCTCCAGGAACTTCGCGCAGACGAAGTCCGTGAACGAGCCGTGGTCCGTGCGGCTTTCCTCGGCGTCATGCCACACGAAGGCCACGCCGACCGCGTCACCCGCCAGCGGCACCAGGCAGTACGCATCGCCCGCACCCGATTGCGCGAAGGGCAAAAAGCGCTGGCCGCTCTGCCACTTCGCGTCCAGCCACTCGTCGAGGACGCTGGCAGCCTCTGCGGCGCTCAGCCACTCGAAGTCATAGGTACTGCCCAGCGCCTGCGGTGCGTGGGCAATGAGCTGACGCAGCAGCGCCGGCAACGCGATGCCGGTGCGCACCGACAGGTCGTCGAAGGTCATCGCGCTCAGGCCGGAGGCAGGGTCGCGCGCATCGACGGGCGCTGGTTGAAGGCATCGAACCACTTCGCGCTGTTCGGCGCATCGGCGCGCCAGTCGACCGTGGGAAAGCGGAAGTCCATGTAGCCCAGCGCGCAGGCGAAGGCGATGGTGCCGATGTCGACGCGCTCGCCGAACGAGGGCGCGGCCGTTTCCAGCCATTCGAGGCCGGTGCGCACCTTGGCGAGCTGGCCGTCGGTCCAGTCGGCCCAGCGCAATGCCTCGGGGCGCAGCACGTTCTCGTAGCGTGCGAGCAAGGCCGCGCCGGTCATGCCGTCGGCCAGCGCCAGCTCGGTCAGGCGCGCCCAGCGGTCCGCGCCTTCGGCCGGGAACAGGTGGCCCGACTGCGTGGCGTTCAGGTACTCGCAGATCACGCGGCTGTCGAACAGCACCTGGCCGTCGTCGGTGATGAAGGTCGGCACCTGGCCCAGCGGGTTCTTCGGAATGATGGTGGCGTCGCGCACCACCGGGCCGGCGGCGCTGGGCAGCTTCTCGATGCGATCGGCCATGCCGAGCTCGTGGGCCACGACCATGCATTTGCGCACGAAGGGGGAAGCGGGGGAGAAGAAGATTTGCATGATGAAGTGATGTCTTTCAGGCGCGATGTCAGGGGCAATGCCGGGCGAGTCTCAAACGTGTTCCGTGGCACCGTGCGCCAGGTGCATCCCAGCGACCCAGCCGAAGGTTAGCGCAGGGCCGAGTGTGATGCCCGGCGCAGGATACTCGCCGCCCATGACCGAGTGCATGTCGTTGCCGGCCACGTACAGGCCGTGATTTCAGGCGATGCCGCGCGCGCCGAGCAGCTGATGCGCGAGCACGTGTACTACGCGGGCATCCTGCTGCGGGACAACTACCAGCGGCTGCTGGACGAACGCAGCCGCGAAGGGCTGCCGCCCACGCTCATGACCGAAGCTACCGAGCCGCCGGCTTCCTGATGCGCAGCATGCCCTCTTGCGCGGCCGAGGCCACCAGCCGGCCGTCGCGCGCATAGAGGCTGCCGCGGCACAGGCCGCGCGCGCCGCCCGCGCTGGGCGAATCGAGCACGTACAGCAGCCAGTCGTCCATGCGGAAATCGCGGTGGAACCACATGGCGTGGTCGAGGCTGGCGGGGCGCACCTGGCCGCTCATGAAGCTCAGCCCGTGCGGCAGCATGGCGGCGCGCAGCAGGCCGTGGTCGGACGCATAGGCCAGCAGCGCGCGGTGCACCATCGGGTCGTCGGGCAGCGGCGCGACGGCGCGCATCCAGATGGCGCTTTGGGCAGAGGTCGGGCGCACCTCGGGAGCGATCAGGTCTTCGGGGTCGACGCGGCGGTACTCGATGCCGTGCGGCTGCGTCGCCTTGGCGCGCCAGGGCTCGGGCAGCCGGTCGCCCAGGGCGATGCGCTGGTCGAGCTCGCTGACCAGGCCTTCGGGGCCGCCCACCTCGGGCATGTCGAACTGGTGCTCGACGCCGTCGTCCACGGTCTGGAACGAGGCCGACATCTCGAAAATGATGCGCTCCTGCTGGCGCGCCACCACGTGGCGGGTCGTGAAGCTGCGGCCGTCACGCACGCGGTCGACGCTGTATTCGATGGGCGCATGCTCGCCCGGCAGCAGGAAGTAGGCGTGCATCGAGTGCACCGGGCGGTCGGCGCCGACCGTGAGGCTGGCGGCCATCAGCGACTGGCCGAGCACCTGGCCGCCGAACACGGCGGGGGTGCCGATGTCCTCGCTCTGGGCCAGGAAGCGGTCGCCGCCCAGGGGCTCGAGCTGCATGAGCGAGACGAGTTCGTTGACGAGGCGGTCGGCGGTGGCGGGGTCGATGATCATCGGGAAGGAGCAGTCAGGGGCTGGCAAAAAAGCAAGCTCCAACCATAGCAAAGGCCGGGCCCGCAGGCTGTCGCGGCCCGGTCAGCACGCGCTGCAGGCGCGGCTACCGGTACAGGCAAAAGCCCATGACGCGGGCGCTGCAGGTGAAATCGGTGCCGCCCTGGACCACGCGCACGGGCACGCCGCCCAGCAGCATCGAGCCGTCGTCGGCATACACCAGCGGCGTGGGCGCGGCCTTGGTGAAGGCGCCGCTGAGCGTTTCCTGCTCGACGTAGGCGAGGTACTGGCGCCTGGAAAAGTCGACCTTGTCGGCCGACTTCAGCGGCGCCGCTTCGTAGCGCTTGCCGTAGACGGTGCCGAAGTAGCGCAGCGCCGGACCGGTGCGGTCGCCGTATTTCACGTCCGCCTTGGCAAAGCCGGTCTGGATCAGAAAGGTGCGGTCTTCGGGCGTCAGGTCGGCGTCGAACGCCATCAGCACGTACTGGCCTTCGAAGCTCTGGTTGCGCGCCACCTTGAACTCGCCGATCAGCGCGGGCACGACCTTGGCGCGGCCGTCCCAGCGCAGCAGCGCCGCCACGGAAGGGTCGCCGTCGAACACGTAGTGGTACTTCTCGCCGGCGATGGCGACCTTGCGGCCGTCCTTGGCCGCCACGAAGCTCAGGATGCGGTCCTTGCCATGGACCGGGTCGCCTTCGGGGGTGCTGGCGCAGCCCATCTGCAACAGGCCGAGGGTGGCGCAGGACAGCGCCAGGAGAATGCGACGCGCGGTGGTCGACAACGACAGGAAGTGCACTTTTCGTCCGAGGTTCGAGTTCATCAAGCCCCGGACTCTAGCGTCATCCCGCCGTGTTTGCCGCGCTCAGCGGTCGAGGTCGGCGCCGTCGGCGAGCAGCTTCTTCTGCAGCGCCGCCACGTCCACTTGCGCAAAGGCCGCGCTGCCCAGCGACGCCGCCGCCGTGCCCGCGGCCTGCCCCATGACGAAGCAGCCGCCGCTCGCGCGCGCGGCCGACTGGCCTTCGTGCGTCATCGACGCGCAGCGCCCGGCCACCAGCAGGTTGTCGAGCGCCTGCGGCACCAGCATGCGCCACGGCAGGTGGTTGTAGGCGTTGTCTTCGTCGCGCGGAAAGGCCCATTCGATGCGGCCGTCGGCATGCATTTCCATCGGCCAGGCGTTCAGGCCGATGTTGTCGTCGAACCTGGCCGAGCCCAGGATGTCTTCGCGTTGCAGCGCATACAGCCCCTGGATGCGCCGCGTCTCGCGAATGCCCACCTGCGGCGCGATCTCCACGATGGCCGACTGCGCGAAGCCCGGCACCTCGGCCTTCAGGAACCTGAAGTACTCGGTGATCTGGCGGCGGCCCTCGAGCTCGCCGTCGGTGAGCTCCTGCGCGTCAACGCCGTTCATCGCGCGGCCCTGGGCGTTGCGGATCTGCGTGACGTTGGCGCGCCACTCGCGCGGGTCCTTGTTGGGCCGCAGGATGGCGCCTTCGCGCGGGAACTTGTAGACGCCGGGCTTTTGCGCCTCGGCGCGCGCCATGAAGTCGTTGATGGCCTTGAACTCGCCCACCGCCTCCAGCGCGGCCGGCGCGTCGACCTGGCCGATGCGGAACATGGTGGTCGGGAACAGCCCGCTGCCGTGGCCGTCGCCCACCTCGAAGGGCACGCCCGCGAAGGCGGCCACGTCGGCGTCGCCGCTGGCGTCGATGAAGGCGTTGGCGCGGATGGCCTGGCGGCCCGACTTGGTCTCCACCACCAGCGCCGCGATGCGGCTGCCGTCGCGGATCACCGCGGCCGCATAGGCATGGAACAGCAGCTTCACGCCCGCCGCTTCGAGCAACTGGTCGGCCGCAAGCTTGTACGCCGAGGTGTCGTACGAGCGCACGCAGATGCGCCCGCCCATGCCGTTCTGCGGATCGTTCATGCCGTTGAGCGCGGCGATGCGCTCGATCAGTTGGTCGACCACGCCGTGCACCAGCTGCGTCATCTCGCCCTTGCGCTTGCCGTACAGGCCCGCGAAGTTGGTGACGCCGCCCGCCGTGCCCATGCCGCCGAGGAAGCCGTAGCGCTCCACCAGCAGCGTGCTGGCGCCGTGGCGCGCCGCGCTCACGGCCGCGGCGATGCCGGCGGGGCCGCCGCCGACCACGACCACGTCGTACTCGCCGAACACCGGCAGCTCGCGCGCCGGTTCATGCAGGGTCTGGGTGCTCATCACTGCAACTTGATGCCGCGGGCGGAAATGATCTTGCTCATGATGGCCGCCTCTTCGGTCACGCGCGTGCGCATGCCGTCCGGCGAGGTGCCCACGGCCTGCCAGCCTTGCTCGAAGAGCTTGCGGCGCACGTCCGGGTCCTTCATGACGATTTCGAGTTCGCGGCTGATGCGCGCCTGCGCGGCCTTCGACAGGTTGGCCGGGCCCAGCAGCGCCACCCACACCTCGAGGTTGAAGTCCTTCACGCCGGCGTCGGCCAGCGGCGGAATCTCGGGCACCAGCGCGCTGCGCCCGCCGGTCAGGCCGATGGCCTTGAGCTTGCCGGCCCGGATCTGCGGCATGGCCACGCCCGGGGGAATCAGGCCCATCTGCACCTGGTCGCCCAGCATGGCGGTGATGACCTGCGGGTTGCCCTGGTAGGGCACGTGCTCGGGCTTGAAGCCGGGCACGCGGGTCTTGAGCAGTTCCATGCCCAGGTGGCCGACCGAGCCGATGCCCACCGAGCCGTAGTTCCACTTGTCGCCGGCCTTGCGGCCCGCGTCGAAGAAGGCGGTGCCCGAGGGCAGGTTGTTCTGCGCCACCAGCACCAGCGGCGCGGTCGCGATCAGCGACAGGTAGGTGAAGTCCTTGACCGGGTCGTACGGCAGCTTGGCGTACAGCATCTTCGACGACGTGAGGTTGCCGTTGATGACGATGCCCAGCGTGTGGTCGTCGGTGGCCTTGGCCACCTGGTCGGCCGCGATGTTGCCCGAGGCGCCGGCCTTGTTGTCCACCACGATCGGCTGGCCCAGCGCCTTGGACAGCGGCTCGGCGATGGTGCGCGCCGCGATGTCGGGCGTGGAGCCGCCCGGGAAGCCCACCAGCAGGCGGATCGGCTTGGTCGGCCAAGCGGCGTTCTGCGCGCTCGCGGTCAGCGGCAACGCGGCGGCGGCGGCCAGGCCGCAGGCAATCAGGAGGGCTCTCTTGGTGGCGTGCATGGAAATGTGAAGAATTGTCAAAAAACAAAGAGGGCCAGCTTAACTGCCGGGCGCAAGGCTGGGCAAGGCGCGGCCCGCGCTATTCGAGGCTGATGTTGCCCCTGCGCACCAGCTCGCCGTACACCTTCGACTTGGCCTCGGCATTGCGCTCGATCTCCTCGGGCGACCACGCCAGCGGCTCGAAGGCGAAGGTGTCGAAGCGGGCGCGAATTTCGGGGTCGGCGATGACCTTGGCCACGTCGGCGTTGATCTTCGCCTTGACGGCCGCCGACACGCCCTTGGGCGCGAGCAGCGACACGAACGAATTGACCTCCAGCGAGGCCGGGCCACCGGCCTCGGCCATGGTGGGCACGTCGGGCATCTGCGGAATGCGCCTGGCCGCGGCCACCGCGATGTAACGCAGCTTGCCGGCCTTGTAGATGCCCTGGCTCGACGGAATGCTGGCGAAGGCCCACGGCACCTCGCCCGTGCCCACGTTGGAGTACAGCTGCGACACCTCGCGGTAGGGCGCGTGGCGCATGCGGATGCCGGTGAGCGCCTCGAGCTGCTGCGCGCCCAGGTGGCCCGGGCTGCCGACGCCCCACGAGCCGTAGACCACGCCTTCGGGGTCGGCCTTGGCCGCAGCGATCAGGTCGCCCATGGTCTTCCACTTCGAATCGCTGCCCACGGCCACGAAAAAGGGCGTGCGAAACAGCGAGGCCACCGGGTCGAAGTGCTGCAGCGTCACGAAGTTCTTCGACTTGTACAGGTGCGGCAGCGCGGCGATGTGCTCGCTGTCGAGCTGCAGCAGCGTGTAGCCGTCGGGCGCGGCGCGGCGGGCCTGGTCGATGGCGATGAAGCCGCCGCCGCCGGGCTTGTTGTCGATCAGCACGCGCTGGTTCCACAGGCGCGAGAGCTTGTCGGAGACCAGGCGCAGCACCGCGTCGGGGCCGCTGCCCGCCGCGAACGGGGTGACCAGGGTCACGGGCTTGTTGGGATAGTCGCCGGCCTGGGCCAGCGCCCCGGTGGCCGCCGTCAGGGCAAGGACGCCTGCCAGCAGTGCGCGCGAGAAATTCATGTCTTTTGTCTCCTGGGCGTGACCTTGGTGGTCGCCTCGATGGTTATGGATGATGAAAGAAACAGGTGTCAGTGCGGCGAAAGCGCGGCGGCCGCTTCGGTCCTTGCCGAAGCCGGCGCGTGCAGTGCCTCGGGTGCATCGTCCAGGCAATGCTCGGGCCGCCAGGCGTAGAGCCACTCGACCGCATCGTAGAAGCGTTCCGGCGAGCGGCCGACCCACAGGCCGTTGCGCACCAGGCGCTCCACGCCCTTGGCGTGATACAGCCGCCCCATCTCGCGCACCGACAGCACCACGCGCGCGGTGCGGGCGACACGCGCCGCCTCGTACAGCCTGAACGCGGCGGGCATGTCGAAACCGCAGGCCTTCACGGCCTCGCCGAGCGTCACCGCGTCTTCGAGCGCCATGCAGGCGCCCTGCGCGAGGTACTGCATCATGGGATGCGCCGCGTCGCCCAGCAGCGTGGCCGCACCCTCGCTCCAGCGCGCGACCGGGTCGCGGTCGGCGGTGCTCCAGCGGCGCCACGAGGTCGGGCGGTCGAGCAGCTGGCGCGGGCGCGCATGCACGCCCTCGAAGTACGAGAGCACTTCTTCCTTGCTGCCGTCGCTCACGCCCCACTCTTCCTTCTCGCGGCTGTGGAAGGTGACGACCAGGTTGTATTGCTCGCCGTGGCGCAGCGGGTAGTGCACCAGGTGGCAGTCGGGGCCGGCCCAGACCACGGGCGCGTTCCAGCGCAGGTCGGCAGGCATGTCGGCCGCGGGCACCAAGGCGCGGTAGACCACGTGGCCCGACACGCGCGGCGCATCGCCGATGAGCGTGTGGCGCACCACCGACTTCACGCCGTCGCAGCCGACGATGGCGTCCGCCTTGAAGCGGCGGCCGTCGCGGGTGACGGCGGTCACGCCCCGGCCGCCGATGTCGATGGCCTCGACCTGCGCCGAGGTGTGGAAGCGGATCAGCGGATGCTGCTTCACCGCCTCGTGAATGGCGCCGTGCAGGTCGGCGCGGTGGCTCACCGCATACGGGTTGCGAAAGCGCGCGCGGAAGGCTTCGCCGACCGGCACCGAGGCCACCTCGCCGCAATCGACCGCGTCCATCATCACGAGCCGGTCGGTGAACACCGAGCCCCGGCGCACCGCCTCGCCCACGCCCAGCGCGTCGAGCGCGGCGAAGGCGTTGGGGCCCAGCTGCAGGCCGGCGCCGATCTCGCCGATGGCGGCGCTCTGCTCCAGCAGGTCGACGGCCACGCCGATGCGCGCGAGCGCCAGCGCGGCGGCCATGCCGCCGATGCCGCCGCCGACCAGCAGCACGGTGGGAGGGTTCTTGGGGGCGGGTGCGGTCATGGGGCGGCCTGTGCTTTCTCGTTCGGACTCAGTCGATGCGAACCGTCAGCGACGGCAGGCGCTCGATGCTCACCTTGATCGTCTGGCCGGGCTTGACCGCACCCACGCCTTCGGGCGTGCCGGTGAAGATCAGGTCGCCGGGCTGCAGCGTGAACAGCGTCGACAGGTTGGCGATGACTTCGTTCACCGACCAGATCAGGTGCGTGATGTCGCTGTTCTGGCACACCTGGCCGTCGACTTCCAGCGTGATGCTGCCGGCGTTGATCTCGCCCACGTCGGCCAGCGTGCGCAGCGGCGCGATGGGCGCGGAGAAGTCGAAGGCCTTGCCGATTTCCCACGGGCGGCCCTGCTCGCGCATCTTCATCTGCAGGTCGCGGCGCGTCATGTCCAGGCCCACCGCGTAGCTGTGGATGTGGCTGGCGGCCTGGTCGATGGCAATGTCCTTGCCGCCCTTGCCGATGGCCACCACCAGCTCGGCTTCGTAGTGGTAGTTGCTGGTTTGCGGCGGGTACGGAATGCGGCCGGTCGCGCCTTCGGCCACCGGCACCACCGACGCATCGTCGTTGGGCTTGCAGAAGAAGAACGGCGGTTCGCGGTCCGGGTCGAAGCCCATCTCGCGGGCATGCGCCGCGTAGTTGCGGCCGACGCAGTAGACGCGGCGCACGGGGAACAGCTTGTCCGAATCGACGATGGGCAGGCCGACGATGGAAGGCGGAGTGAAAACGAAGGACATGGGAGGTTCCTGCCGCGCATGGCGGCAAACGGTCAAGGAGAAAACAAGAACGAGCGCCGGGCTTCAGGCGTCTTCGAGGAAGGCTTCGCGCAGGATGCCCATGGCCTGCTGCACGGGGCGGTCGGAGAAGCTGAACAGCACCACGTCCTGCGCCGGGGCCAGCAGCCGAAGCGGGGCCCAGGACGGCACCACGAAGGTGTCGCGCGGACCGAAGTCGAAGCGCTGGCCGGCAATCTCGGCCGTGCCGTGGCCTTCGACCACGCTGTACACGGCGCCGTCGGTCGCGCGGTGCGTCTTGCCCGCGAAGCCTTGGGGCAGCAGCTGCAGGTTGGTCGAGATGGTCGGCATCGGCGAGCCGCCCGTCAGCGGGTTGATGTAGCGCAGCTTGTGGCCCAGCCACGCATCGGGCGCCTCCTGCTTGTGCAGCTGGGCCAATGCCTCGCGGCTGCGCGCATAGGGGTAGTTGAAGATCGGCGAGGTGGCCGACACATGGTCGTGGCGCACCGGCACCATGTTGTGGCCGAAGCGCGCCAGGCTGTGGCCTTCGGGGCGCGACACATGCTGCACCTTGGCGTCGTCGTTCTCGGCGAAGCCGGCGTCGAAGAAGCGCAGCATCGGAATGTCCAGCCCGTCGAGCCACACCACCGGCTCGCTCACGCCTTCGATGCCCTCGTTGCCATGGTCGTGCCAGGCCCACGAGGGCGTGATGATGAAGTCGCCCGGGTACATGGTGGTGCGCTCGCCGCCCACCGTGGTGTACGCGCCCTTGCCGTCGACGATGAAGCGCAGCGCCGACTGCACATGGCGGTGCGAAGGCGCCACCTCGCCCGGCATGATGAGCTGCAGGCCTGCGTAGAGCGACTGCGTGATCGACGAGTTGCCCGGCAGCGCCGGGTTCTCCAGCACCAGCACGCGGCGCACGGCTTCTTCGGCGGTGATGAGGTCGGCCGACGCCATCAGCAGCGGGCGGATCTCGTCGTAGCGCCACAGGGCGGGCACGCAGGGCGTCTGCGGCTCGCGCGGCACCAGGGCATGCAGCGATTCCCACAGCGGCGTGAGGTTCAGGGGGCGGATGCGGGCGTAGTAGGCGCTGCGCTCGGCCGCATTGGATGGCGCGGTTTTCATGGGGCGTGGGTGTCTCCGTTGGCGGGCATTGTTGAGCCGCACCACTATTTCCTCAAGACCGGCGGCCAATACATGGAATTCGAAATTTCGATAATGGTGCTTTTCGCATTCCAACCGGCGCCAGAGGAAACCTGTCCATGTCCAAGCTCGATCTCGAATGGCTCGCCGTGTTCGACGAGGTCTACAAGACCGGCAACGTGTCCAAGGCGGCCGAGCGGCTGGGCATGGCGCAGGCGGCGGCGAGCACCGCGCTGAACAAGCTGCGCGCGCACTTCGACGACCGCCTGTTCACCCGCACCGCCCAGGGCATGCAGCCCACGCCGCACGCCGAGCGCATCTACCCGAACCTGCGCGAGGTGCTGGCCCAGCTGGCGCAGGCCCAGGGCAACCGCAGCAGCTTCGAGCCCGCCCAGGCGCAGCGGCGCTTTCGCATCTGCATGACCGACATCAGCGAGGTGGTGCTGCTGCCCGGCCTGCTCGACCACCTGCGCCGCGCCGCGCCGGGCGTGCACATCGAGACCGAGATCATCTCCACGATCAGCGGGCGCCGCCTGCAGGACGGCGAGGTCGACCTGGCCGTGGGCTTCATGCCGCAGCTGGACGCGGGCTTCTACCAGCAGACGCTGTTCATGCAGAACTTCGTGTGCCTGGCGGCGCGCAACCACCCGCGCATCGGCGCGAAGCTCACGCGCAAGCGCTTCGAGGCCGAGGCGCACGCGGTGGTGTCCACGTCGGGCACCGGACATGCCATCGTCGACACGACCATCGCCCGGCTGGGGCTCCAGCGCGACGTGGTGGTGCGGCTGTCGAGCTTCCTGAGCGTGGCGCGCATCGTGGCGCACACCGAGCTGATCGTGGTGGTGCCGCGCATCCTGGGCCAGGTGCTGGTCACGCAGGAACCGGTGAAGCTGCTGGAGCCGCCCTTCGCCCTGCCCGCCTACGCCGTCAAGCAGCACTGGCACGAGCGCTTTCATGCCGACCCGGGCAACGCCTGGCTGAGGCGCACGCTGGCCCAGCTGTTCAGCGGCAGCTGAGCGCGCATGCCGGAGCGACAGGCGGCGTCCTCGGGTATTCGGGCGCTCGCATAATCGCGGCTCCCGAACCCACAGCCCCACGAAAAAGGCGGTCCCCATGTCCTCGATCACCCTGCGGTTCCTCGCAGAACCCAGCACCGTCAACTTCGGCGGCAAGGTCCACGGCGGCACGGTCATGAAGTGGATCGACGAGGCCGGCTACGCCTGCGCGACCAGCTGGGCCAAGCGCTACTGCGTCACCGCCTTCATCGGCAGCATCCGCTTTCACCGCCCGATCATGATCGGCGACCTCGTCGAGGTGGAAGCCCGCCTGGCCTACACCGGCACCACCAGCATGAACATCTCGGTCGAGGTGCGCAGCGGCGACATGAAGGGCGGCGTGATGGAAAAGACCACCGAATGCCTGGTCGTGTTCGTGTCGGTCGACTCGCACGGCCGGCCGCTGCCGGTCGAGGCCTTCGCGCCGGGAACGCCCGGCGAAATGGCGCTGGCCGAGCGCGCCAAGGCCCACCTGGACGCCAGCCGCGCAGCAGGCGCCACGCCCTGAGGGTGCCCGGCTAGGCGGAAAGCTCTAACGGCGAGGGGCGCGGGCGGCTAGAGTCCTGCGACCCGACCCCTTTCAAGGAATTTCTCGCATGGCCACCTCCGGCAACCACGACGACAGCAGCGACAACAGCAAATCCTCCGACCGCATCAAGGACTCCGCCCAGCAGATCTGGCTGGCCGGGCTCGGCGCCTTCGCCAAGATGCAGCAGGAAGGCAGCAAGGCTTTCGAGGCGCTGGTCAAGGACGGCGCGGGCATGCAGAAGAAGACCCAGCAGGCCGCCGAGGAAACCCTGAGCCAGGCGCAGACCCGCATGGCCGGCTTCGCCAGCGAGTTCGGCACCAAGGCCGCCGGCCAGTGGGGCAAGCTGGAGAACATCTTCGAAGAGCGCGTGGCGCGCGCGCTGGAAAAGCTCGGCACGCCCACGGCCGCCGACATGGCCGCGCTGCAGGCGCGCGTCGACGCGCTCGAGGCGCAACTGAAGAAGCAGCATGCCGGCGCGCCCAAGGAAGCCGCCCCGGCGCGCGCCAGCCGCAGCGCCGCGCGCAAGACGGCGCCCCCCGCCGCCAAGAAGACCACCTTGCGCCGCAGCAAGGCCGGCTGACCCCGCGCAGGCCGAACGCGGCCTGCCCGTATTGCGGCACTGCACCAAAAATCAGTCCCGCGAAACATGTCCTGCGCCATTCATGGCGCGGTGCACATACGCTAGAGTGTCCCCAACAGACCACGAGACAAACGGGGGCACCGACATGGCAAAGAAGGCGCCACGACGCACGGCGCAACGCATCCTCGAAGCCGCATTGGACCTGTTCAACCGCTTCGGGGAGCCGAACGTCTCGACCACCCTGGTGGCGGGCGAACTCAACATCAGCCCGGGCAACCTGTACTACCACTACCCGGCCAAGGAAGAGCTGATCAACAAGCTCTACGACGGCTACGAGGCCGAGCTCAACGAGCTGCTGCACGCCAGCGAAGGTGTGCACGACGTGGAGGACGCCTGGTTCTTCATGCATACGCTGTTTGAGCTGATCTGGCGCTACCGCTTCCTGTATCGCGACCTGAACGACCTGCTCAGCAAGAACCGGCACCTGGAAACGCAGTTCCAGCTGGTGCTGAAGCACAAGGCACGCGCCATTCGCCAGCTGATTGCCGGACTGAGCCGCGCCGGCCACCTCGAGATCGACGCGCACGAGGTCGACACGCTCGCGCAGAGCATGGTCGTCGTGCTGACCTACTGGCTGAGCTACGAGTACGTGCGCAACCCGCGCGAGGCGCTGGAGCCCTCGCATGCGCAGGGCGCGCTGATGCGCGGCGCCCACCACGCGCTGCACCAGCTCGCGCCGTACCTCGAGCGGGAGCAGCGGCGACATCTGCTGACACTCAGCCATGCCTACAACGGCGAAGATGCCGCACAGCGCGGCAGCAACGCGACACCTTCTGTCGACATGGCGGTCTAGACACATGCCCCACCCCGACTTCCAACCCCTCTCGCTGATGTCCGCCCAGCCGGCGGCCTCGAACGCCGACCCATGGAAGCCGCTGCCCTGGGCCGACGTGCCGCGCTACGACGCGCGCAGCGTGGCCTCGCACTGGCCGCGCCTGCATGCCGGCCATGAGCTGCCGGTGCCGGACGAGCGCTCGCCACTGGCCGACGGCTGGGCCCTGTACCACAGCGGTGAGTTCGAGCGTGCCGCCACGCTGGGCCTGCTTCACGGGGCCGAAGGGCTGGCGCTGGCCAACCAGGCCACCGCCATCTACGCCAATTACCTGGAGCCGCGCGAGGCCGTGCGGCTCGCCATGTTCCGCCAGGTGATCGAGCGCGCCGGCGCGCAGGCCGCGGCCGAGCCCGACAACTGCCAGGCGCTGTACTGGCAGGCCTATGCGCTGGGCCGCTACAGCCAGGGCATCAGCGTGGCGCGCGCGCTGGCGCAGGGGCTGGGCAGCAGGCTCAAGGGCACGCTGGAACGCGTGATCGAGCTGCAGCCACGGCATGCCGATGCGCACCTGGCGCTGGCGTCGTTCCACGCCGAAGTGATCGACAAGGTGGGCGCGCTGGTCGGGCGCATGACCTATGGCGTGCGAGCGGAAACGTCGATGGCGCTGTTCGAACGCGGGCTCGAACTGCACCCGCATTCCGCCGCCGGGAAGATGGAGTACGCGCGGGCGCTGCTGATGCTGCACGGCGATTCGCGCATGGGCGAAGCCACCGAGCTGTACGAGCAGGCCGCGGCGCTGAAGCCGGCCGACGCGCGCGAACGGTTCGATGTGGAGCTGGCGCGTGCGGGCTTGAAAGACTGAGCCGGTACCAATGGGTACCGCGCAATTTAAGATGTGCGTTTCCAGCTTTTCAAACCGACCGACATGTCCGACCTCCACGCCCAGTTCGAAGCCGCACAGGCCAACTCCAAACTGCTCGCCGAGCGCCCCGACAACCCCACGCTGCTGAAGATCTACGGCCTCTTCAAGCAGGCCACCGAAGGCGACAACACTGCCAAGAAACCCAGCTTCAGCGACATCGTGGCCCGCGCCAAGTGGGATGCGTGGACCGCGCAGAAGGGTGCGAGCGCGGACGAGGCCAAGCAGAAATACATCGACCTGATCGAATCCCTGCGGGGCTGATCAGCACCCGCTTCAACCCACGATCCCGCGTTCATGCAGCGCGGCGATCTGCTCGGCGCTCAACCCGATTTCCTTCAGCACCGCATCGGTGTCCGCGCCCAGCGCCGGCGCGTTGTGCCGGTGGCTGGCCGGCGTGAGCGACAGCTTGGGCACGAAGCCTGGCACGGCGAGTGCGCTGCCGTCGGGCATGCGCACCTGCTGCAGCATGCCGCGCGCGGCGTAGTGCGGGTCGGCCGCGATGTCGGCGATGGTGTAGATGCGCCCCGCCGGCACGTGCGCCGCGTCGAGTGCGGCCAGCACCTCGTCGACCGTGCGCTGCGCGGCCCAGGCGCCGATGGCGGCGTCCAGCATCTGTACCTGGGCCACCCTCCCCGCGTTGCCCGCCAGCGCCGCGTCGGCCGCGAGATCGGGCCGGCCGATGCATGCCATCAGGCGGCGAAAGATGCTGTCGCCATTGCCCGCGACGATCGCGTAGCCGCCGTCCTTGCAGCGGTACGCGTTGGTCGGTGCGATGCCCGGCAACGCGCTGCCGGCCGCCTCGCGCACCGCACCGAAGGCGCCGTATTCGGGCAGCAGGCTTTCCATGCAGTTGAAGACCGCCTCGTACAGCGCCACGTCGATCACCTGGCCGATGCCCTTCGGGTGGGCGGCGCTCACCGTGGCATGCCGGTGCTGCATGGCCAGCAGCACGCCGATCACGCCGTGCAGCGACGCGAGCGTGTCGCCGATCGACACGCCCACGCGCACCGGCACGCGGCCCGGCTCGCCCGTGAGGTGGCGCAGCCCGCCCATGGCCTCGGCCACCACGCCGAAGCCGGGCCGGTCGCGGTAGGGGCCGGTCTGGCCGTAGCCGCTGATGCGCAGCATCACGAGCGCGGGGTTGGCCGCCAGCAGCTGGTCGGGACCCAGCCCCCAGCCTTCCATGGCGCCAGGGCGGAAGTTCTCGATCAGCACGTCGGCCTCGGCCGCCAGTTGCCGCACGATCGCTTGAGCCTCGGCCTCGCGCAGGTCGAGCGCCAGCGAACGCTTGTTGCGCGACTGCACCTGCCACCACACCGAGGTGCCGTCCTTCAGCAGCCGCCAGGTGCGCAGCGGGTCGCCCGCGCCGGGCGGCTCGATCTTGATGACCTCGGCGCCGAAGTCGGCCAGCGTGCGCGCCGCGAAAGGCCCGGCGATGAGCTGCCCGAGCTCGATGACCTTGAGGCCGGCCAGCGGGCCGGCAGCCGGTGAAGAAGAGGTTGTCGTCGTCATGGCGCCAGAGTGTGCCGTGTCGCTGGCAAACTGGCTGGATTCCAACCCGGGGCTGCACCGGCCGCAGCCCCGATTCCTAGAGACAAAACACCATGAAATACGTGATCGGCGTCGACATCGGCACGCAGAGCACCAAATGCCTGCTGGTCGGCATCGACGGCAAGGTGCATTCGCAACGCAGCGTGGCCTACCAGCCCGAGACGCCCAAGCCGCTGTGGGCGCAGCAGGACTGCGCGGTGTGGTTCGACGCGGTTTGCGAAAGCGTGCGCGCCTGCGTGGCGGCCAGCGGCCTGGCGCCCGCGGACATTGCGGCAATGTGCGTGAGCAGCCTGTACGGCGGCGCGGGCATTCCGGTCGACGCGGCAATGCAGCCGCTGCACCCCTGCCTGATCTGGATGGACCGCCGCGCCACCGCCGAGGTCGCGTGGGTGAACGCGAACGTGGACGTGCCGCGGCTCGAGGCCATCACCGGCAACGGCGTGGACAGCTACCACGGCTTCACCAAGATCCTGTGGGTGCGCGAGCACCTGCCGCAGGTGTGGGAGGCCACGCGCTACTTCCTGCCGCCCAACAGCTACATCAACTGGCGGCTGACGGGCGAACTCGCGGTGGACCACAGCTCGGCCGGCAACATCGGCGGCGTGTACGACGCCGAGCGCCGGCAGTGGTCCGAAGAGGCGATGCGCATGCTCGGCATTCCAGCGCACCTGATGCCGCTGCGCCTTGTGGAATCGAGCGACGTGGTCGGCGGGCTGAGCGCCGGGTGGGCGCAGAAGCTGGGCCTGGCCGAAGGCATGCCGCTGATGGCGGGCGGCGTCGACGCGGCCGTGGCCACCTTCTGCGCGGGCGTGACGGGCAGCGGCGACCATGTCGCGATGATCGGCACCAGCATGTGCTGGGGCTTCGTGAGCCCCACGGTCGATGCGCGGCACCAGCTCATCACCATGCCGCACGTGTACCGCGGCGCGGACCGCAGCTATGTGTTCGGCGGCGCGATCACGGCAGGTGCGGCCGTCACCTGGTTCCGCGAAGCGTTCTGCCAGGCCGAGGTGGCCGAGGCCGCGCGCACCGGCGAGGACGCGCACGCGCTGATCGAGCGCAAGGCCGTCGACGTGCCGCCCGGCGCCGAAGGCCTCGTCTTCCTCCCGTACCTGATGGGCGAGCGCAGCCCCATCTGGGACGCACAGGCCAAGGGCGCGTTCATCGGCCTGTCGCTCGCGCACAGCCGCGCGCACCTGTACCGCGCGGTGCTCGAAGGCGTGAGCTTCGCGCTGCAGCACAACATCGAGGCGGGGCGACGCAGCGGCCAGCCGCTGGACGACCGCCTGATCGTGGTCGGCGGTGCGGCGCACTCCGACCTGTGGATGCAGATCGTGGCGGACGTCACGGGCTACCCGGTGTTCACCATCGAGGAAGAAGTCGAGGCTGCATTGGGCGCGGCGATGCTCGCGGCGCTGGGTGCGGGGCTGGTCGATGCGGCGACGGCCGAGCGCGGCTGGGTCACGCTGGTGGAACGCGCCAGGCCCCAGCCCGAGGCGCAGGCGGTGTACCGCAAACGCTTCGATATCTACAAGTCGCTCTACCCGGCGTTGCGCGATGCAATGCACCGGCTGAGCTGAAGCCTGGCGCCGGTCGGCGCCTCAGGCGAGGCGGGTACCGCCGCCGGGCGCGCCAAGCATCGCGTCGAGGTTGCGCGTGATCTTCTGCTCGATCATTTCGCTGAAGCTGCTGAACAGGAAGCCCAGCGTCGCGTCCAGCGTGAAGGTGCTGGCCGTGACCTCGACGGTGCCGTCGATGCCGGCGCGGGTGAACGTCGCCACGTCGCGGTCGTCGCCCTGGGTGTAGACGCATTCGAGGCCGAACTCCTGCTCGGCCTGCTCGATCCATCGGTGTGCGACGGCGCGCGCGCCGGCGATGCCCAGCGTGTGGTTGCGTTCGATATGGATGTCAGGCACCGTGATCTTCCTTGTTGTCTTTGTGGGGGCTGGAGCGGGTTTGCAGGATGCCGGTGGCCGCTTGCAGCGCGCTGCGGCGTTCCTCGGCGGTCGGCAGCGCGGCGATGCGCTTGACCTCAGTGTAGAAGCGCGGCCAGTCGCGGCCTTCGCGATCGAAGAGTTTCTCGAAGCTGGGCACCAGGTCGTCGTACGCGCCCTGCGCGCCAAAGGCCGCATTGTTGGCACGCGCCACCCAGCCGTCGTAGGCGTTCCGGCGCGGGCCGGTCCAGCCCGCTTTCAGCTTCTCGTAGCGCGCGCGAAAGTCGGCCATGGCGGCCTGCTTCATCACTTCGACCCGGGCCCAGTCGCCGGCCTTGGCTTCGGGCGATTCGTAGACCTGGGTCAATGCGCGGCGGGTGTCGAGCGCCAGCGCGCGAAAACCCTGGCGCTGCGCGTCGAACTGCGTGTACTCCCCGCGCGCCGCCTCGCCGGCCTCGCGCTGCAGCCACATCGCGCCGCCGATGCGCTCGACCGACGTGGCGTACGACTCGTTGAACACCGTGTCGCCCGGCACATAGAGCACCTGGTGCGCGAGTTCGTGGAACACGATGCGCGCAAGCTCGCCTTCGGGATAGCCGATGAAGGTGGACAACAGCGGATCGCCGCCGGCCCAGTTCATCCAGCCGAGCGTGGAGTACGCGGGCACGGGGTACACGGCGACTTCCAGGTCGAGCTTCTTCTGCGCCTCGGCTTCGGCCTTGGCCGCGTCCTCGCTGTAGTAGCCGCGGTAGCCCACGCAGCCCGCCACCGGAAAGCACCAGCTCTTGAGCGTGAGCGAATACGGCGGCGCGGCCACCACGTTCCACACGGCGGCGGCGCGGTGCAGGTCAGCATAAGACTTGTAGCTGGGGTTGTCGGGCAGCCCAAGCTCGCGGGAGGCGAAGCGGCGGATGCGCTGCGTGAGTTCGAGCTTGGCCTTCAGCGCTGCGGACACGGCCGGGTCGGCCAGCCACTCGGGCACGGGCTTGGCCGCCCGCATGATGCCGATGTGGCCGCTGGCCGATTGCCAGTAGTAGCCGAGGTCGGCGCAGCCGGTCAGCAGCAGCGAGCCGGCCAGCGCGAGCGCTGAAAGCAGCTTCACGCCCGCTCGACCTCGACCAGGCAGTCGTAGAACGTGGGGCCGCGGCCGATGTCGGTCAGGCGCTGGCTGGTCAGCTCGTTCACGTTGGTGCCGTCCATGCCCAGCTTGCGCCACCAGATGCCCATGCCGTGCACCACGCCCTGTCGCGCGCGGCGCGACACCTCGGCACGGCAGCGGTGCTCGCCGCGCTGGTTGAACACGCGCACCGTGGCGCCGTTTTCAATGCCGCGCGCGGCGGCGTCGTCCGCGTGGATTTCCAGCAGCGGCTCGACCTCGATGGCGCGCAGGCTGGTCACGTTGACGAAGGTCGAATTGAGGAAGTTGCGCGCCGGCGGCGAGATCATGGCCAGCGGGAACTCTTTCGAGCTGCCGGCCGGCTCCCAGTTGGGCACGTGGTCGGGCACGGCGTTCATGCCCATGGTCTCCAGCCGGGCGCTGAAGAACTCGCAGCGGCCCGAGGGCGTGGGGAACTTGCCTTCGGCGAACGGCGCCTCAGGCAGCTTCACGCTGGTGAAGCCCTGTTCCAGCAGCTGGGGAAAGTCGATCGCGTTCTCGGCGAAGGCGGTGCGGCACAGTGTCTCGTCGGAGTCGGAGAAGCAGGGCTCGGTGAAGCCCATGCGGCGCGCCAGCTCGCGGAACACCCAGGCGTTGCTGCGCGCCCCGCCGCGCGGCGCCACGGCCGGGCGGTTCAGCAGCACGTCGGTGTGGCCGTAGCTGCAGTGGATGTCCCAGTGCTCCAGCTGCGTGGTGGCGGGCAGCAGGTAATCGGCGTAGTCGGCGGTGTCGGTGCGGAACTGCTCCAGCACCACGGTGAACAGGTCTTCGCGCGCAAAGCCCGCCGCCACCTTGGCCGACTCCGGCGCCACCGCCACCGGGTTGCTGTTGTAGACCACGATGGCCTTCACGGGGCGGGCGGTGTCCAGCAGCGCGTCGCCGATGGTGCTCATGTTGATGGTGCGCGGCCGGCGGCCGGCCAGCAGGTCGGGGCGCTGCAGCGCGGCGCGGTCGACCGGGTAGTGGCCCGAACTGCTCAGCAGCAGGCCGCCCGCGCGGTCGCGCCAGGCGCCCACCAGCGCCGGCAGGCAGGCGATGGCGCGGGCCGCGTTGCCGCCGCCGCGCACGCGCTGCATGCCGTAGTTCAGGCGAATGGCGGCCGGTTTCGTGGTGCCGTAGGCCCTGGCCAGCGACACGATCTGCGCTTCGGGAATGCCGCAGACCTCGGCCGCGCGCGACGGCGGCCATTGCAGCGCGCGCTCGCGCAACTCCTCCCAGCCCAGCGTGTGGTTGGCGATGTAGTCGTGGTCGAGCCAGTCGTGCACGATGAGTTCGTGCATCAGCGCCAGCGCCAGGGCGGCGTCGGTGCCGGGCAGCAGCGCGACGTGCTCGTCGCACTTGTCGGCGGTTTCGGTCTTGCGCGGGTCGATGCACACCACCCGCGCGCCGGCCCGCTTGGCCACCTGCACATGGCGCCAGAAATGCAGGTTGCTGGCGATGGAGTTGCTGCCCCAGATCAGGATGAGCTTGGCCTCGGCGAAGAACTCGATGCGCATGCCGACCTTGGCGCCCAGGGTGTAGACCATGGCCTCGCCGCCCGCCATGGAGCAGATGGTGCGGTCCAGCAGGCTGGCACCCAGCTTGTGGAAAAAACGCCGGTCCATCGACTCGCCCTGCACCAGGCCCATGGTGCCCGCATAGCTGTAGGGGAGAATGTCTTCGGGTTTTCCCTGTAATACTTCAAGATGCGCGGCGATGTCGTCGAGCGCTTCATCCCAGCTCACCGGCTCGAACTGGCCGCTGCCCTTGGGACCGACGCGCTTGAGCGGCTGAACCAGCCGTTCGGCATGGTCGTTGCGCTCGATGTAGCGCGACACCTTGGTGCACAGCACGCCGCCGGTGTGCGAATGCGCGGCATTGCCCTGCAGCTTCACGGCCACGCCGTTCTTGACGGTGGTGACGAGCGCGCAGGTGTCCGGACAGTCATGGGGGCAGGCCCCCAGGACGGTGGACACAGCGGTGGGCGGGGGTGCTTCTTCGAGCAGGGAATCCGGTGCGTGGGGCATCGGGCAAGTCTAATTTGTGCGCGAGTCAAAGCGCGGGAGGGGGTTTTGAAGATGGTGATGAATCGACGACGTTTTTCTTTGGCCGCAGGCGCGGCCGCCACGCTGGGCAGCTTCGGCATCGCCCGGGCGCAGGGCGAGGCACCGCTGGTGCTGGGGCAATCGGCGCCGTTCACCGGCCCGGCGGCGCAACTGGGCATCCAGTTCCACCAGGGCGCCAAGCTGTTCCTGGACGCCTACAACGCCCAGCCGGGCCGCCGCAACGTGGTGATCAAGAACCTGGACGACGGCTACGAGCCCGACCGTTGCGCGGCCAACACGCAGAAGCTGATCGACGAGGACGTGTTCGCGCTGTTCGGCTACATCGGCACGCCGACCAGCCTGGCGGCGATGCCGCTGGCGGTCAAGGACAAGGTGCCGTTCATCGCGCCACTCACCGGCGCCATGTCGCTGCGCGAGCCCTTTCAGAAGAACGTGTTCCACCTGCGCGCCTCGTACAACGACGAGACGGCGCTGATGGTGAAGCAGCTGACGCACCTGGGCCAGAAGAAGATCGCGGTGTTCTATCAGAACGACGCCTACGGCAAGGCCGGGCTCGACGGCGTGACGCTGGCGCTCGAGCAGCAGCAGCTCAAGCCTGTGGCGCTGGCCACGGTGCAGCGCAACTCGAACGACGTGGCCGCGGCGGTGAAGACCCTCGTGGCCGCCCGGCCGGACGCGGTGGTGCAAGTCGGCGCCTACAAGGCTTGCGCGGCGTTCATCCGCGAGGCGCGCAAGGCGGGTTACGGCGGCACGTTCTTCAACGTGTCCTTCGTCGGCACGCAGGCGCTGGCCGACGAACTGGGCAAGGAGGCCGCAGGCGTGATGGTCACGCAGGTGGTGCCCTCGCCCTACAACCCGGCCAACACCCTGGCGCGCGAGTTCGCGGACGCCGTGCGCAAGGCCGGCAACGGTGCCAGCGCCAACTTCTCGAGCATGGAAGGCTACCTGGCCGCGAAGGTGCTGACCGAGGGGCTGCGCAGGGCGCCGGGCAAGCCGACGCGCGACAGCCTCGTGGCCGGGCTGGAAAGCATCGACCGCCAGCAGTTCGGCGGGTTCGAGGTGTCGTTCTCCGCGAAGAACCACGTGGCCTCGAAGTTCGTCGAACTTTCGATGCTGACGGGCGACGGGCGGGTCAGGACCTGAGCCCGTCCACGGCCTGGAACATGGCCTGGCGTGCCTGGCTGACGATCTGCCCGCGCCAGGCGTCGGTGTCCGTGTAGAACGCCTCCACCATCCGCGCCCGGATGCCGTCGGCCAGGTCGGCCGGCGCTTCCGGATGCTTGTGCAGCCAATGGTCGGCGCGCAAGGCGCCGGTCACTTCGAGGATCGGCAGCGTGCCGTATTCCAGCGCGATGCCGGTGTACTCGGCCTGCGGGCACTCTTCGTACACCGAGTCCCACATGAGCCCGCGCAACAGCGCCGAAGTGGAAGAACCGTCGTAGATCGACGTGACAGGCGCGGCCGGCGTGCCCCACCAGGCGTTGGCGCGCGCGTAGGCGGCCTTGTCGTCCTTGCCGGCGTAGATGCGCTCGCCCAGGCCGCTGGGGCCCAGGCCCGTGTGCAGGTCGATCCACGCCAGGCGCTTCGCGCGGCCCGCGTGGGTGCCCAGCACCTTGCGAATCGTCCTGTTGCTCCAGGTCGGCGCCTTGCCGCCGAAGAACAGGCCGTCGTCGAACTGGTACTGCCCGCTGGTCACGGCCGCCTGGTAGGCCGTGGTGCCGTGCTTGTCGATCCACTTGGCCACCGCCGCCTGGTTCTCGGGCGTGGGCGGCCAGGTGGCGGGCAGCAGCAGCTCGTGCAGCCTGGCGTAGGGCTCGTTCACCGGCACCGGCTTCGAAAAATCGATGAAGTTGCGGTTCAGGTCGACGTTCTCGTGGGTCACGCGCCGGCCGTGCGAAAAGCCGTGCGGGTTGAGCGCGTGCACGTACAGCACCGCCACGCCCTGCGCCCTGGCCTTCTCGCGCCACTCGGCGTCGTGCAGCGCGAACACCTGCACGCCGCTGCCGCAATGGCCTTCGACGCCGTGGCAGGCGCTGGTGACGATGAGCATGTGCTCGGCGTCGGCGTTGCCGTCCAGCGCCACGTCCATCGACAGCTCCTCGCCGTCGCGGCCCTTCAGCGGGTGTGCGTGCGGCTCGACCGTCAGGCCCGCGCTCACGCAGGCCTGCAGGAACTTCTGGCGCGCCTGGGCGTAGCGCGGCGAAAAAGCTTCGGCAATGCCGATCATGCGGCGGCGCCGCCGGGCTTCAGGAACTGCTCGGCCAGTTGCACCCAGCAGGTCGCGCCCAGCGGAATCAGGTCGTCGTTGAAGTCGTAGCTCGCGTTGTGCAGCGTGCACGGGCCTTCGCCGTGGTGCACGTCGCGGTGCGCGCCGTCGCCATTGCCGATGAAGGCATAGGCACCGGGCTTGGCCTGCAGCATGAAGGCGAAGTCTTCCGACGTCATGGCCGCCTCCTGGCGCAGCACGTTGTCGGGGCCGACGATCTCGCCCATCACGCGGCGCGCGAAGTCGGCTTCGGCCTCGGTGTTGATGGTGGGCGGGTAGTAGCGCTCGAAGCGGAAGTCGCAGGTGGCGTCGTGCGCCGCGCAGATGTGCTTGGCGATCTGCTCCATCTTGGCCTCGATCATGTCGAGCACTTCCAGCGAGAAGGTGCGCACCGTGCCCGACAGCTCGCAGTTGTCGGGAATCACGTTGTTGGTTTCGCCGGCGTGGATGGTGGTGACCGAGATCACGGCCGAATCGGTCGGCTTCATCTTGCGCGTGAGGATGGTCTGGAAGGCCTGCACGATCTCGCAGGCGATCGGCACCGGGTCGATGCCGGTCTGCGGCAGCGCGGCATGGCCGCCCTTGCCGATCACGTTGACGTGGAACTTGTTGCCCGACGCCATCACCGGTCCGGGGCTCACGGCGAACTGGCCGGCCTTCATGCCGGGCCAGTTGTGCATGCCGAACACGGCGTCCATGGGGAACTGCTCGAAGAGCCCTTCCTTGATCATCTCGCGCGCGCCGCCGCCGCCCTCTTCCGCGGGCTGGAAGATCAGGTAGACGGTGCCGTCGAAATTGCGGTTCTTCGCCAGGTGCTGCGCGGCCGCCAGCAGCATGGCGGTGTGGCCGTCGTGGCCGCAGGCGTGCATCTTGCCGTGGTGCTGGCTGGCGTGGGCGAAGGTGTTGAGTTCGGTGACGGGCAGCGCGTCCATGTCGGCGCGCAGGCCGATGGCGCGGTTGCCCGTGCCGTTCTTGATGATGCCCACCACGCCGGTGGTGCCCAGCCCGCGGTGAATGGGAATGCCCCATTCGGTGAGCTTGCCTGCCACCACGTCGGCGGTGCGGACTTCTTCGAAGCAGAGTTCGGGATGGGCGTGAAGGTCACGTCGGACGGCGGCGATGCCGGCCGCCTGCGTGACGAGCGAATCGATGAGTTTCATGTTTCACAGTCTAGGCTTTGCAGGAACACCCGCAAAGACCGTGCCGGGTAACCCCGCACTCCCCC